>Ga0081473_126866_pt1 | contig 12138 bp, 19 predicted proteins | sample CisSprmetagenome_FD_70977 | JGI IMG/M metagenome (GOLD analysis project Ga0081473, IMG submission 70977) | Hypoxic/sulfidic aquatic microbial communities from Cistern Spring, Yellowstone National Park, USA v2 (version 2) | ecosystem: Environmental > Aquatic > Thermal springs > Hot (42-90C) >... | reverse complement strand
GGGGGGCACCACTGACTAGGTGGTGGGGGGTGCCAGTGTGTGGGTGGTGGGGGGTGTCAGAGGTATGGCGTGTTGCCTGGTGGTGAGGGGTGCATGAATAAGTGAGTAAGCGAATAAACAATGTAATGCATAAGTGATTTAACGATTAAGCGTAAAACATGCCTAACTAATCAAGCCTGTTGTAGGCATCTATCGTAAGCGTTAAAATGACAATACCAATAACCGACAGGAAGGGCATTAAGTCGTCTGGGAACTTAAGCACTGGGTGTAGTGCCCAGTCCAGCAATACGTAAATATACAATGCGTAGTTAAGCACAACATATATGTAAAAAACAACGTCGTACTTATTCATAACTAACCACCCTCCTGGTTATTTCCCTAACCCACCTAATGTATGCGTTCCTCCTCCTCATAAATAAAGCCTTATCCTTCTTGCTACAGCCCTTATGCCTATACTCCCACGGACCAATTACAGTGATTGTGAAGTCGGTAGCCACAGTCACCAAATCAACGAACAACCCAACCCCATCCACATCTTCAGTATTGTATTCCTCACTCCACATAATCAATCAATGAACCAACCAATCCGGAGTTTAAAAGCCTTACTAAGCACTTAGTAATTAGTACTAACGCGATTTCGCTTCTTCCTATTTTGCCTCGGGTCTATGAAAGAAACCGTGTCGTTAATGAATTCGTCAGTAACCTCAGTAGCGAACCTAATGGGTAACTCCATGATGTAGAAAGCCTCGCTTATGACGCCCCCCTTTTTCCTCCTAGTCATTGAATCACCCAGGGCTGGCTAGGGAAATTATCAACTGGACAGACGCACTAATGGAGGTACTAGGGGCAATACTCAGTGTCCCTAAGTCCTCGTAAATAAACTCAATCACAATGGTCGGCATATAACCAGACCCACACCCACAAGTACCGCTTGGTCCGCAGGCACCGCAGTTACCACCGCTTACACACATTCTAGCGGTTATGCCGTAACCACTAGTGCCAGTGCTACTCCCCAGCACTAGTACTAGGTATGGTCCAGATATACTAACCGTAGTCGTCCCCGTGATAGCCCACGTACTAACGTTCTTAGTACCAGTGCTATCCACAGTGTTGTTGAAGGAAGCCGTTGGCGAATTCATGTTGTAACCCACCGCACTGTAGCAACAATTATTCCCAACACCAGCCTGGATACTGCTGGGTGGCTTACCACCACCGGCGAAGTAAATACCCAATTGATTATTGTCAATACAACAATTACAACAAAGACCGCCGGTGGTCCAGGAACTAGGCGGGTTACCAGCACAGCTCCAGGGGGAATTGGCATTTTTCGGGACTTGCTGGAACCCGACCCAGTAAGGCAGACCGGCACTTATGACTGGGTCCCTGTGGGCAACCCTAACCCACCTACCGCCCCTCTTGACCTTAACATCGAACGCCCACTTAGCGGTTAGGGCAATCCTATCCGGCGGTACACCTAAATCGAGCAACTCATTAATTCGCTTACCCACCCAGTTAATCACGGGTTCATTATTTGCAATCACAAGCCACGAGTACCTGAACCAATCATCCACAGTGCTCATGAACGGCTTAGGCGGGTAAAGCCCCCTCCTGCTTAGGTAATCAATGACGTAGTCATACGTCGACTTACCCAAAGCCCTTATTTGCAACTCACGGTACCTATCAACAAGCACCGCCTCACTACACGACGCCACGAAAGAAATAAAAAAAGCCTGTTTATATTCCTTGCGTGTCAATCAAGTTATCGTACAAGGACACATTGAGTTACAGGTACACCGCAACATCGCCAATAAGCCAGTCCCTATCATACGCCGACTCACTTACTTACCAGTTCCAGGTAAGCCGTAAGTTAGCCATGACATCGACACTTTACGAGTTGATAAAGAGGACCCTAGTAATGATGTACTGCAACTGGACGCCCCTGTGCCAAAGCCCGGACTACCAACTGTGGTACGTGCCGTACCAACCATTCGCCACATTAGAAGGGGCTATTCTATACTTCAGTGACGGCTCAACAATGAACCTACCACCGACCTCAGTGACGGTGCAGAACATAGCGGGTGGTTTGCTCTACACAATAAGCATAACAATGAACGAGACAAAGAACCTAGTGGGTGTGGGGGTCATAGTAACGATAATGGGTGCCAACACGTTCGTGACGGGAGTAAGAGGCTTCCTAGTGACGCTTGCTCCAGGCACATACACGGTACAGTTACAGGAGTACCTAGTCTCCACTAGCAATATAACGTTAATACCGTCAGTGCCAGACCCAATAAGCGGGGCGTTACTGAGCCTACTACAGGGTTGCCTGACCAACCCAAGCGGTTGCCCCCAGACCTACAGCACATGCGGTAGCGAGAACCTCTGCACGGGTGAGTGCTTGACGCCTGCTGTGTGGATTAACGACGTTTACCTGTACGGTTACGACAACAACCACAACTACTTCATGCTTGAGGCACTGTGTAGTTACTGCAATGCTAACCAGAACGTGTACATTAACCTACTCACCGATGGTTCATTAGTAGTAAACGTAACAATAACCTTCAACCTAAACAACCTAAACCAGGTGGACCCGAGTGCCCAGTACTACTGCGTGTACACGACGTTTTGGTACCTATGCACCATAGGTAGGCTGTCCTACGTAACCGCACAACCACAGAACCTATCAATCAGCAACCCAGCGTGTGTGAGCCAGGGGCAACCCATGAAGATAACGCTTAATTACGTATTGTCGCCACCAACCATGTAGGTCACTAACCACTCCCCGTGTCGTTAGCCGTTGCGTTCTCGGTGCATGATATCGACACCATGTTGCTACCAGCCGTGGTGCTCACGCTACACCCACTGCTGGGTGGCGTCGTGCCTATTTCGTAATCACTCGCCGTTGCTTGTTCGTCACATACCACGTAGAAGGCGACTGGGGACGTAGCCGTGCTACATAAGGTCTGGGCTAGCAATTGGTAGTTCACATTTATGGGTATTGCGATTGACTGCTGACCGCTTAGGCTTATTGATGTTAATTCCTTAACCGCTATTGAGTAGGTGAGCGAGTCCTCATAGAGGTAGTACCTACCCTTGGGCAGGGCAACACTTAGTGAGTAGTTCTCGGAATCCGTGTAGTGATACTTAATGCAGTTTAGGCATCCGTAGAATAATTTATACGACTCCTTAATCGAGTACGTGCTCTTGACCAAACCGCCCGTGGTGAACTCGTAATTATAGTGAACCGAGACGCCGTAACTCAACTGGACCAGTGCCGAGGGTAGTTGCGTGACGGTTATGGAGACGGGAGGAATAGAAACCAACTGCTGTTGACAACCCATACCTATGACGCTAAGCAACGCCTGCAACTCAGTGTTGAGCACCAAACCACCCACGCCACCCAGTAAACCACCCAGTATTGCACTTGTCAACCTACCCCTGGTTACGAAGTGCTTGAAGGTTTCGTAACCCAAATAAACACTGAAGTAGTAACCCAGTAGTGGTGTTACGTACTTACAAAGGAATGTATAGACGCCGTTAAGGACGACCAGCTCTATCGACACGAAGAACTGGACTAGGGGTGATACGACGTACTCAACGATGTACCCGGCGATGTAGAACGGTAAAGCCAAAATACCGGCTGGCACTATGGCTAATGCATCAATGATTGGTGCCAACCACGAGAAGGCACCGCTGGGTTGGGGCAACTTACTTATTATGTAGTTGTAAACCGTGTTGAATATGTAGTTGGCGAACTGGAGTATTGACTGGGCGAACTCGCTGACGTCTATACCCACCTGCTGGATGAAGTTGCTGAACTGCCTTATTATGCCTGGTAGTATGGTTAGTAAGGCATAGAGCACGCTGGGTCTCCTTACGATGTCTATCACGCCCCTCAGTATGGAGACCCCAATGCGAGCTAATGTATTAATGAAGCTATCAACCACGCTGGCACCAGCCAAGGCACCAACACCAGCTACTTCCTCCCCCATCTAGTTAATGCGGAAAAGGCATATAAATAAGCCTTGCTTAGGTATAGAACAATGACTGAGGAGGTTAGGGTTAAGGTCGGGCTTAGAATAATCAAGAGGAACAAGGACGGCAGTGAGGAGGTGATTTACGAGAGGGGATTCGTAGAGCCAAACAAGTACTCGGAGAAGGGTGGTGACCCCAACGTTACTACTGACATAATTGCCGGCTTGGCTTACCAGTTCTTCTCATGCCTTAGTTGCGGTAGTGGCTACGTAATAAACGTTTCCGGCTACGCATACGACACAAACAACAACCAGTACCAACTAAGTAACGTGTCAGCCCAGTGGAACCCTTCCAACAACACACTGACTTTGCAGGGCTCATTGACGCCGTCGAGTAGCGTAACCATTGCCTCACTGACGTGGGGAGTCGCACTGTGCGTGGCTCCCCAGTACACCCCGAACGCACCAGCCGGCGTGGTGTGCCCAGTACAAACCAGTGAGTCAATCACAAGCGTTAATGCGTCCCTAAACGCAAACACCACGTACACGTTCATTTTAACAATAAGCCTGTCGGTACCAACGAGCTTCTAAGTCACTTGTTACTGCCAATTACTTGATTAAAAACAACACCTATTGGTAGCTTAACCTTTAGCTTCTTTGCTACCCAGTCTATCTCGTAGGTGACGCCGGTTTCCCTGCTCAGTAGCTCCATCATTCTTTGGATTAATTGCTCAATGCTTATGTAGAAGACGACGCTGTCCTTGTCAAGCTCCATCGAGCTGAAGCCGATTGATTGCAACTGTTGCATTAACTCGTTGGCTTTAGCAACATCGACTGGAGCCTCCCTCCTTTGCACGCCTATGTTCTTGAGGAAATCACTCATTAATTAACCCACTAATTAATTAATTAAAAAACTAACTCCTTAGGTGGGTCCCGTCACACCGGTGTGACGGGGCGGGTTACCGATTGGGGAAACCGCACTGCCGGAGCAACCGGGTATGGATGACTTACTAATGGGTTTTAATAAGTATGCCGGGCTTAGGACGGCGTATCCACCGCCGTAATTAACAAGGGCACTTCCCTTATCTATGACCTCCTCAATAGCCACGTAGCCCCAGTAGTTACAAGTGACCTCTACCGTGGTTCCCACGGGTACTGGTTCCAGGTTTGGTACCTCAAGGGCGATGTTTAGGCAGTCCAGGTCGTCCTGGCTCCGGCAGTTACCAGCCGTGAGCACCAAAGCATTACCGCTGTAGGGTATGTAGTACTCACTGCCCGCTATCAACCCCATTGCGAAGTCGTACTTACTCGATACGTCAATACCGAAGAAGCTGAGTAACTCAATGAGCCACAGGGGCATTACCCTGGGCTTCATGAATGCTCTCCAATCAACTATGTAGTGCTTAGTGCCCATGTCCAGTACGTCGGCACAAACCGCAACGTGCCAGTTAGTCCAGACGCTAGAGCCGTAAATACCGAAGACACTGCCTCCGCAGTTACCCACTAGCCTCGGGTAGTGAAAAAAATCACTCTTTACGATGATTACCTCCTTACCGCTCTTATCAATTAACTTACCGTCCCTCTGGGTGAACACGCCGTTCTTTATCGCATTACTCACGAACTCATCGCTACTAGCCCTATAAACAACTACCCTATCGCCCTCAAAAATCTTCTTTAACCCCCTCATCAAGGAGAAAAAATTACAGGGTTTTAAAAGACTTATGTATTAATCAGTAAACCACTATTTCGTAGAGGAACTCCCCTGCGTACTGGTTTGACTGCCCCCTTGAGGCTGTGGGAAAGGGGGGAACATCTCGCCCTGGAGTTGGTAGGACTCCACAGTGGGTGGCTTTGTTGATTGGACCACGGATGCTTTGACTCTATCGGACATGAGTTGGCGGATGTCCTGGGTGACGAGTTGTTGACCGTAGTAGTTAAGCAACGTGTCTTGGTAGTAAATCGTGTTGTTCACGAGCTTGTCGTATATGTCCAAGTACCTGTTCTCCACATTCATCCTGTGCTCAGCCTCCCTCTGTGCTATTGCTGTGTTCACGCTTATTGCGTTCGCAATAACGTTGGTTAATTGCGACATTGCGTTTGTGTTAGCGTTAATTGCGTTTATTTGTGCGTTTGTGAGTGCAGTGTTGTTCCTCATGTCGTTTATGTTAGTGAATGCGTAAATCGCTATGCCGATTACAACCAACACCATTACTGTGATGCCCAGTATAAGCATCCAGAAGCTGAATGGGTCTAGGTAAACCACCTGGTCACTGCTTTGTGCAAACACTGCATTGCCTATGAACAAAGCCGCTAGGCTAAGCACGGTAATCAGTAGCTTGGTTAGTGAGTTCATTGGTTTCATACTTATCACGCATTAATGGGGTAAGCACTATTTAAAGCTTTTTCCTAAACCACTCGTAAGTAAGCCTGTAATCAAAGTCCCTAACCGACTCCCTACACAGTGCTGGGTCGTACTTTATTTCGTGGTTTACAGCCCTAATCAGTAGTTCCTCCCACGTGTTGAAGTCCGGTATGTGGAACCGCATCAACAACTTATTAACGCCGAACCCCCACACGTAATCCTTAACCGCATGTATTGGGACCCTAGTAACGCAATCACTGGGTAGGTGCTCACGCCATGTGGGTAGGTCATTAACAATTGCGTACCTACCAACAGCCAACGCCTCGAACGGTGTTAAGCCGAAGCCCTCCACGTATGAGTTCGTTATGTAGTACTCACCGTCGTAGTAAGAACCAACGTCTTTCTCGCCACCTACGTAGGTTACCTTAACGGGGTGCTCCCCATCTGGTTCCCTGTTCACGGCGAAGAAGTCATAAACAACACCGCTTATTATCAACCTCAACCCATCAACACCACTTAACGACGCACTTACCTGCTTGGTTAACGCCCTAAACACCTTAGTGATTAACTCCGGGCTTGTGTGGAGGTGAGCCGTGTACCTATAACCCATCCTCCAAAGCCTATACAACAAACCAACAAGGGCTGGATAACCCTTCCTATCGCCCCACCAGTTATTGCCTAATTCATTGAGACCCGGGTTGTAGTAACCAACGCTGGCTAGGTCGTACTTAGGGACGGAATTGAAGAACCTACCCAAACCAACCCAGTCTATGCCGTTGGGTACTATTTCGTTTACGTGGCAGTCAACAACCTCCAGGTTAGCCTTTGAGTAGGCACTGTTGGCTATTACGTACGTGCTCCTGCAAACCTGCCTAACGTGTTGCCTGGCTAAGTCAGTATATGGAACACCGTCTGCGGTGTAGTACGTAATGGATTCACCACTGAACCCATTAACGCCCTTGGTTACGTAGGGCAGTACTAACGGGTCCATCATGTTTACGGCTAACTTGGGGTCGTAAAGGGTTATGTATCGATATGTAAGGTATGCGTTGTTGTAATCAACAACGTAAACGTTCCAACCAGAGCCAATGAGTACCTGGGCTACGTACCTGGATTGTTGCTTAGTTGATGTTGCCGGGCTAGTGAGGATTAACGCATGCATCGGGGGTTTTTAAAAACAGGGGCTTTTAAGCCTCACTCGGTCTCGGCAACCTCCTCCTCTTCCTCCTCCTCCTCCTCGTACTCGTTCTCGGTCCCAGCCGTGATTGGCTTCCTAACAATGGTCCTAATCGTAACCGCAGGCTGTGGCGTCTTGACTAAAACCGGCTGTATGATTAATCGAATCCTGTAAACCACCTGGTAGGTACCGAAGACCTGCCTCAAGTAGGGAGCCAATTGACTAATGACTTGCTGGGTAATCTCATCCGGCGACTGCGTCGGTGAAGCCCTGACCTTGACCTCAACGCCTGTGTATGTTGTTTCCGACATACAGGAGGAAAAAAAGAAGGGTGGTTTTTAAGGGTTTTGCTTACTAAGTCGTTTTATGCGATTATCCCATGAAGCCCCTGAACCAGTTAATCAGCCTCCTGCCGAAGACGTAGATTGTGGCGGCAACTGCACCGATTATCACTACCAACGCTATTAGGTTGGCGTTGCTTTGTATGGCTAACGCTATCTGGTCGATTATGCTCAGTAGTGCGTTGAACAGGTCCGTGAAAACCTGTTGTACTGTGGGTGCTGACATGTCCGGTCGATTAAACGAACCAACGCAAGGTATATAAGCACTGCGTTAAACAGTTAGTACTTAGTATGCCTACACCCAACGAAGCCGAGGTTAGGGAGGCACTGAAAAAGATGATTGAGGTGCTCAGGAAGTACAATATACGTTACGTCTTGAATACCCCCGAGTACGAGACGTATTGGTGGCTCTCTATAGCCGTGGACATAGACGACCTGTACAGGACCCTCTGCGATTACGCAAACAGGCAGAGACCCGTTAGGTGCAAAAGGGTTAATGACGGGTTCCTGGTGGGCGTTATTGAGCAGGCGGATTTACAGACCATTAGGGACGCCTTGGTTAGGTTCATGGACCAAATCCCATATAGACTACACCCGGACTTCGCCGTGTCTAAGCTAGGTGACGGCTTCTTGATAGCCATGAAGCTTTACGATGACGACATCATAAACGCATTATTTGGGGAAATACGCCATACTGAGGTGGAGGAAGTAAGGCTACAGGGTGACTTGTGGGTCAGGGTTAGGTTTTTAAGTAGGTAGGCTTTGCTAAGTACTTAGTATGGGTAGGAAAAAGAAGACGGACAATAACGAGAACACGGAGAACCCAGAACTCAAAACAGCGAGTGAGGTGTTGAGTAAGGTCGAGGTTAAACCAGCGGAGAAGCCAGAAACCGTTGCTAATCAACCGCCTCCTGTCGATAACAACGTAGTGATTGAGGCGAGACCAATAGAGCCGGGCGAGTTGGAGGTAACCAGGGCTGAGGAGAGGAGGGATAGGAAGAGGGAATTAACTGTGCAGGTGCTTAGGAACGTTATTGGTGACTTGTATGGCTGGCTTAGCACAAAGACCGAAGGCACGCTTCAGCGTTACACCACTGCCGACACTGTCGACATATTGATTGATTACTTCACGGAAGTAAGTGACGAACTATACAAGAGATTGACTAGGTTTAGGTTGGTTAGCGATAGGATTAACAGGCTAATCGGTGGTTCCCAAGCCAGGGGCTTCACTCCTAAGGACCTTGAGCGTATGATTTACGAGAGGCTTGCGGGCAGTATTGCCGGCACCATGGAGCAATCATTTGAGCAGTCCAGGAGGCGTAGGGTTGCTGACGAAATAATTAGGGACCTAATGGGCAGTGAGGGTCAGGGTAAGGAGGAAGGTGGTAATCAGTGAGTAGGCGTAGGTACACCATTGACGACATAATTAATTCACTACCTAGTTACGCCACCAACAGGGCTAAGATTATATCCTCAGTGTCATTCACCGTCAGAAACTACATGGTTCTTAAGTACATAAGCCAGGTCACTGGGAAATCCGTCAGTGACTTAATAAACGAGATTATTGAGAAGACCCTTAATGATTGCGATAAGGTGTGTGACTACGTTGATGAGATAGACAGCATACTGAGGAAAATAAAGGGCGAGTGATTTTGAGGGTTTTTAACGACTTAGGTTAAAAACTGCTTATGTTGGTTGTAGGTGGTACAGCGGTCTTGCGTTCTTACCTATGTCCCTGGCTTTTTCGACTATTCTGTCCAATACGTTTCCCACTAGTTCATTGAATTGCGTCCTTATTGCCGTAACATACGAATCAGCAACATCGTCCGGGTACATTGCGTAAGCCTTGGCGACCTTCTCACCGAATGCGTAGTAGCTCGGGTACAGGTACTTAGGCGTATCAGTTTCTGCAAGTATGCCAGCCACAGCCTCCCTAACCTTGTGGTACAACCCAGCCTTGTTCTCCCAGTACTTAGACTTCTCGCTAGCCATTTGCATCAGTGCTAACTGCTCGTCCCTATCAAGCCCAACGAAGCCACCAAGCCTACCTGCGTAGTTGCCTATCAGCACCTCGGCTAGCTTCATTGTTGATACTGCCGACCATAGTTTCTTCTTGCCCATACTGGGTCGTTTACGTAACTACTCACGGGTTTATAAACGCTTTGTTAATCAAGGCATCGGTTGGGGTAAGCGTTTTATTTACTAAATACATGTTACCACGTGGTCACACTGAGGCTCTCCCCAGGACCCGGTACTAATAAGGACGCCAGTGAACTACTTAGTGAGAGGGTTAGGTGCGTGATTAGGGAGAAAATCAATGAGGACATTAGGGCGAAAATAATGTATGACGCATTCGTGTCTAAACTACCCACAGGCATCAAGTTCCTTAGGGGCGTTGGTGATTACTGCATAGACGTCACTAACCTACTTAATGAACCCGTGGAGGTACCGCCTAACGTAACCAACCCAGCACTGGTTAAGGCACTTTGCCGTAGGTCACCGTACTTCATACTCTTTGCCTTCCCGATAGTCGTTGGTCTAAGCCCAGACCTGGTTTACTCGTTTGTTGAGGTTACTAGGACCGTTATTTCGATTTCCATGACTAAGGTAGAAACCGTTGGTTTGGTTAAGGACTTGTTCGACATTGTTTACCTATTTCAATCACCCGTTACAGGAAGACTACGTAAGTACCTAAGTGACTTTAATGTGACGTATGACACATGGAAAAAAGGGTTCTGCCTACTAATGAGGGAGTTCCTGGATAGGTACATCCGTACCGCCCCCATTGAGGACGTGATTGAGGTGAAGGATTACGTGGCTCACTGCCTAGCTGAGGGTTTACCCTTTGGGTGCCTACACAAGGCACTGCCTAGACCGCTTGCCTACGCCATCTACCAACTGGTGTACCTATGCAATGACTTACAGTTCGTGGTTGGTGCAATACTTAGTAAGGAGGGGGCGATAGTAGGCACAGAGAAACTAAAGGAGGAGGAGAAGGAGTGGCTCCAGCGTGCCCTTGAGGCGACCAGGCTGTTTAGGGGAACGAGGTAGGTGTGACGTAGCCCCTATTTAAACCCGTATTTAAGTTTTTCTCCGAAAAGTTTTTAACCCCCTTTTTAAGGGGGGTCGTCACACCGGTGTGACGAGGGGTGGCGGGTCCGTCAAACCGGTGTGACGGGGAGTTGTTGCCCGTCACTATACTAAATCTATATCTAATACTATATGCAGTGACGGTTTTTGGGGTTTCCGTCATACCGGTGTGACCTCAATTCCTCATGCCTAGTGTCGTGGCTTGTCACACGTTATCGGTTCTGAGTTTGACGGGACTGGGGTTCGGCAAAAGTCGAAGCCAATTGTTTACCTAATCTCGTTCAACTACTTAGGCGAAAGTAATTAACTGGGGGTTTAAATAAGTAAAGTGCCTGGGGGTAGAGGTTTGTAAAAGGGGTAGTGAGAAAAATGCATCAGCGGTAGGGGCAGGCATCACGGTTCAGCTTGATGACTTCTCATCACGCCCCCTGGCTTAACCAAGGCACTACCCACCTACCTAGGTAGTTCCTAAGTGTTGCGTACTTGTACACCCAAACCACTAAACCGGGGCATGTCCTCATTGCGAATTTCCTAAGGTTACCGTCACTACACTTATTCTTCTTCGGTGAATCCTTAACCTCCTTGAATTGTGCAAACAATGAATCACTATCGCCAAATGCAAAAAGCCTAAGCCAGTTGAAGCATTCCCTCTTAAAATCACTACCGAGTAATACAGCGATTATTATTGCCTCGAACTGCGTCACATCCCTACGCAACCTAATGACCATGTGGGTGTTACCGCTAGCACTTCTCGTTATTCCGTAATCCATGAATAAGTTACCGAGTAATTCATTAGCTCTTTTGATTATAATAGGTAAGTACTTCTCTTTGAATGTTTCGTAAGGTACATCATAATCCAGTAGGATTCTATCCGTATTGTATAGGGTAGCCATCAGCATACCATCCACCTCCTACTGCTTACGCACGTCCTCCTATCAACAACACCGCCTGGGTAGCACCTACACCACCTAAGCACTGTTTGGTCCCTCCAGCTTAGGAAACCGATGTACTCAATGTAATCAGCGAGTAGGTCTAGGAACGGTTCACTCATTGTGAAGCAGGCGTTAGCCCAGTCCTCCGCATCCCTCTGTGCCTCATCCACGAAATCCATGAAGAAGTCGTGAAACACGTCACTAGCGTTGTTGATGAACCAACGCCTGCACTCACGCCTAACCTCACGCCTAGTCCTAGGTC
>Ga0081473_126687_pt1 | contig 12158 bp, 12 predicted proteins | sample CisSprmetagenome_FD_70977 | JGI IMG/M metagenome (GOLD analysis project Ga0081473, IMG submission 70977) | Hypoxic/sulfidic aquatic microbial communities from Cistern Spring, Yellowstone National Park, USA v2 (version 2) | ecosystem: Environmental > Aquatic > Thermal springs > Hot (42-90C) >... | reverse complement strand
TCTCGCCGCGCCCTTCACCACAAACGGTTTTCGATCCCCCTGAGGTTCCATTATGCTTTCTACCCCCGCCCTATCGCGTTATATAGAGTTATGTATGTTTCAACCCTTCTTGAGATTCTACCGTGCTAAAAACTATGGGCAATATGCCCATAGTTATACGAGCAGTTTCAACCCTTCTTGAAATTCTACTGCTCGCAAAAGCCAGGCCAAAGCTCACTGGTGCTTGTGGTGCGTTTCAACCCTTCTTGAAATTCTACATAAGATTACATATTGTTCCCATCTCACTCGAAGACCTCAGTTTCAACCCTTCTTGAGATTCTACCCGGAGGCCCTTCCGCGCCTTTTTTCCCAGGCTAGTGGGGAAAGTTTCAACCCTTCTTGAGATTCTACGTAATCAAAATAGAACCGATCATAGACACCTCCCCTGAGGTTTCAACCCTTCTTGAGATTCTACGAACTCGTCCGGCATCACCATACCGGGCAACGTCAACGTGCTGTTTCAACCCTTCTTGAGATTCTACAGCAAGTATGTCCTCCTTGAGGACGGCTCGCTTGTGCGTTTCAACCCTTCTTGAGATTCTACGTCCACCCCGAGGGCAAGACCTTCACCGTCTGCGACGCCCCCCAGTTTCAACCCTTCTTGAGATTCTACCGCATCTGGCCGACCTGGTGATAGCCTTGTTCACCAGCGACGAGGTGTTTCAACCCTTCTTGAGATTCTACACCGCCGCCCTGTCGGCGATTCCCCGCTCGGCGTCCCCCACATGTTTCAACCCTTCTTGAGATTCTACCGTCGTGCTGGACGAGTACCACCGCGTCGCGGCCAAGGTGGAGTTTCAACCCTTCTTGAGATTCTACTGAAAAGCAGGTGGGACAGGTAGCTGTTGACCATAATCAGGTTTCAACCCTTCTTGAGATTCTACTCAGCATGTCGCTCATGCCTTCGCAACTCATACCTCCACCAACTCGTTTCAACCCTTCTTGAGATTCTACCGTCCGGCGCGTATTTGTTCAGCACAGACAGCGCCGTCTCGTTTCAACCCTTCTTGAGATTCTACTCTACGGCGCGCTCCAGGCTGTAGCCTCGGCCGCCGTCTCGGGTTTCAACCCTTCTTGAGATTCTACGCGACCTCCCTCATCCGGGAGTAGTCCCCTATGTCGTGGGGGTTTCAACCCTTCTTGAGATTCTACTTCGCCGCCGGCCTGGCGGCGACGCCCCTCGGCAGTATGGGCAAGACCCTGGGGTTTCAACCCTTCTTGAGATTCTACCATCGCCGCTGAGCCCCAGCCGCCTTCGCGGCGCCTGCCTGTAGTTTCAACCCTTCTTGAGATTCTACACGGAGGACGGCCTGCCGTACTTGGTGGTCAAGGCCGGCGAGTTTCAACCCTTCTTGAGATTCTACCTCTGCAACGACGAGATGGGGATAGTGGTGAGGAAGATAGATAGGAGGTTTCAACCCTTCTTGAGATTCTACGGAGCATGTAAGGAGCTTGGTGACCGTAGGGAACGTCGCCGGAAGGTTTCAACCCTTCTTGAGATTCTACCGTCTAACCTCGTTATCACCGACTGAACGAATTTCCTAAGTTTCAACCCTTCTTGAGATTCTACCGCTCATGTTGGGCGGTTTTCTGGGTTTTTAAGTTTTTCGGGTCTTTCCTTGAGCCTCGGCGGCCGCTTTGAGAATGCGCTTTACATTCAAGGATGACGGCGTTGGGCCGAGGCGAGGCGCCGTTCTTCGCCGTTGCGCAGAGATCCAGCGAACGAGAACACAGAAAAAGGCGCGCCGTTCTTCGCCGCGCCGCGCGCTTTACGGACTGGGGCGTGGTCCGGGCCTGGCCGCTTGGAAAATCGGGGTTCCCGCGCTCGTGGACGCCGGCTTTTAGGCGTCTTCACCGTGGGCGTCGGTGGAATGGGGGGCCGTCTACCTCTCCCGGACTGATGGCGCCGGCCTGCGCGCCACGGCGACGTCGCCGTCCGCCTCCGTGGGGCACATCTGTTGAAGTTGCTGGAGGAGGGCTCTCGTGCTTTCTAGAGCGCATTCCTGGCCCTGTAGGCACTGGGCCGGCTGGGGCAGCGCCCCTATTTCGTCGCGAATCTCAGCGGTTGCGGCGTCGGTTCTGGGTGCATCCGGGCAGGCCTCGCGATATGGCGGGCGGATAGGGGGCCTGCGCGTATGAGCGGCATGTCTACGCGAACCGGCTCCGGAAGTCGTAGAGGAGCGTGTTGTGGAGGTCCAGCGTGAGGTGTCGTGGGGATACGGCGCGGCCGCGGCGGGGACCGCGCAGAGCGCTTCGCCTAGCCTCAGCAACGACTTCACCCTGTCCCGGTTTTCGGCGATGTGGGCAAGGCCGTAGGGCGTAGGTGCGTCTCAGAGAGGGACTGAAGCTCGCCGGCCATGTGGAGTGGGGCCGCCGGAACTGCGGAGGACGCCGTTCTTCGGGACGGTTCCTGGAGGTTTGTGCTATCTAGGTCCCATGTGTTGTTTTTATTAGGGATCTGTTGTTGTTTTATGGAGGTCAGGTTCGCGGGCGCACATAAGTTTCTGGACGCATCGCTTCACTTCGCGGATCTGAGGGGGCGGAACATGCTGTTGAACGCGGCGCGGTGGCTCGTGGCGTTTACCGCGGCTGAGGCGAGGGTTGTGTACGTCAACGTGGATGCGGAGGAGGTGGATAGGGATCTGTTGAGGGAGGTGGCGTATCTCGTTTACCCAGCGCGGGTGGAGGTCGGCGACACGGCGGTGGCGGGGCTGGGCTGTGCGGAGGGCGGCGGGGTCTGTAGCCTGTGCGGCAGAGGTGGGGTTGTGACGTGGGGGGATGATTGGTTCGCCCACGTGACGCAGGGAGAGGCGCTGGACGCGCCGTGTCTGGCGGCCAGGCTCTTCGGCCGGGCGGCCAACAAGCCCGCCTTCCTCTTCGCGCTGCTGAGGAGGAAGAGCCTGCCCAAGGAGCCCAGCTTGGTGTTGCCCATGGGGGTGCTCACGCTGTATTTCTGGCGCCACGGCGGAGGGGGCGGCTGTCCCGACGACTCGGCGGCTCTCTGTCTCCATGACAAGTGCGTGGCCGTGCTGGGGGTGAGGGGAAACTGCGTCGAGGCCGGGCCGTATCTCGAGGGGATGAGGCGGGCGGAGAGGTTTGAGGAGGCGGTTGCGGTGAGGGAGGAGTTCCTCAGGCGCATCGCGGGGGAGGTCGTGCCTGGGCTGGAGCCGGTGTACCAGCCGCGGGGCGGCTCGGTGGGGGAGGGCTTCGTGCCGCATCTCTCGGGGGTCAACGCAGGCGGGAGGGAGGTGGACACCGAGGTGTTGGCGTCGCTGGCGGGCACAAACACGGTGTTTCTCGTGAGGGTTGATGGGGATAGGTTCGGCGAAAGGACTAAGCAGCTGCGCGAGGAGGTGGTCGCCCAGTTCAAGTCGGCGGTGGCGGGGGTCTTCGAGGCCGGGCCGTCGTCGGGGGCTGGGCGGGCGAGGTACCACGCCGCCGTGATCTACGCGGGCGGTGACGAGAACATGTTCGTGGCTTCCGCAAGGGGGGTGGATGCCGTGTTGAAGACGCTTATGAGGGCCAGGGAGTTCTTCAGGCAGGCGCTAGGCGGCACAATATCGGCGGGCGTGGTGGGCCTTAGGTACAAGCTCCCGATGTACCACGCCGTATACCACGCGAACAGAGCCGCCGAGGCCGCCAAGGAGGCCGGGCGCGACGCCGTTGCGTTGATATACCTCAAATCCATCCTGGCGGAGGAGATGGGCATCGTCAAGTTCGACGTGCTCGAGGAGGCTCTGCGGCTCGCCAGGAGATATGCCGACGAGAGGCCGCCGCTGGAGGCCGGCTGCTTGCAACAAGCGCTCCCGCACCTCCTGGGGCATGTGCCGGCCGCGACGGGCCTCGACAGGACTGTGGCATTTATCTTAAATACCGCCCCGCTTCTAGAGTTATGATTTCCTACGTCCTGACCGCCGAGGCGCCTGTCGCGTCCACCCGCGCGCTCAAATTCGGCGAATACGCCCCCGCGACGGTGGCCTACAAGTACGCCGATGAGTGGATCCCCGCCACCACGCTCTACGGCCACTATTGCCACCGCGCGCCGGGCTTCTGCAGGGGCGAGGACAGGCTCTTCTTCTACCCGGCGCTCCCGGCGGCAGTCGTCGGCGGGGGTCTCTACGGGCGGGCCGACTGCGAGAAGGAGGCCTGCGTATACGTGGACTTCTGCACCTCCACCGCGTTTAGGGGGCCAAAGACGGGAGGCGGGCGCCGGCTGAGGATGGCGGGGATATACATAGACAGGCGGGCCAAGACCGCCAAACACGGCTTGATCTACGTCTACGAGCTCCACCCGCAGGGCGCCAGATTCGTGACCGCGGCGAACCGCAGGCTGGAGCCCGGACGTCTGGGCTACAAGAAGACGTACGGCTGGGGCCTCGTGAAGCCCAGCCCCCTCTGCCACGTCTCCGAGAGGAGGGCCAGGCGGTTCCTCCTCCTCTCCCCCATGCCCGTATCCCTCCTAGACGGCCAAAGGGGCGGCTCGGAGCGGCTGCGCCAAAGGGGCGGCAGGCGAAGGCTTGGCCGCTGGTTCTACTACCTTTCCCTCACCAACCGGTTCTACCTCGTGGGCAGGAGCTTCGACGAGGTGTACCTGATGCCCATGTCCGAGGTGGAGCTGGAGGAGGAGCTAAGACCCACCCAGCTGTGGGAGAGGCTTAGGGAGGGCCTAGACGACCTGAAGGTCTACACGGCGACCGGCCGCGAGGTGGGGGGCGAGACTGCGGAGCTCGTGAAGCGCAAGGCCGCGGCCACCATGGCTGCGCCCGTGGCAGCGCTATGGTGACGTACAGAATCACCACCCTGTCCCCGCTCCACATCGGCGGCGGGAGCCCAAGCGGCCTCCTCGACCAGCCCACCTTCAAGCTGGACGGCAAGCCCGCCATACCGGGCTCCACGATCAAGGGGAAGGTGAGGTCCCTCTTCGAGGCCGAGGTGAGGCGGGAGGTGGAGAAGAGGATGCGCGCCCAAAGCCCGCAGGAGGTGGCGCGTAAGCTGAAGGGGGTGCTGGAGGAGGCCCTGGCGGAGGTCGACGGAATAATAGGCGGCGATCTGCTGGAGCACTTCCGCGACATCGCGCCGGATCCCGAGGCCGAGCCCTACGCCTATTACCCCCTCATATGCGACGCGGCGTCTCAGCTCCACTGCAACCCGCCCCACTCCGCCTACGACTTCGGGGACGACAGGTCCGAGACCATCAGGCTCATCGCCTCCTACGTGCTCCTCAGGAGGAGCGGGCAGAGGCAGTACTGCATAGCCTGCACCTACTTCGGCGGCAACGGCCACCCCTCCCCCCTCATCTTCGCCCCGGCCACAGCCATCGGCGAGGTGAAGACAGCCGTCGCCACCAGAGTCTCGATAGACAGGTTCACGGGCGCCGCCAAGCGGGAGAGGCTCTTCACCCTGGAGTACGTCCCCCCATACACAGAGTTCGTAGGCCAGGTGCACAAGGCGGAGGAGCTCAGCGACTACGTAAACGAGGCGCAGATAAACGAATTCGTCGACCGCGTCCTGCCGGCACTCCTCAGGCGGATAAGAACCATAGGGAAGCACAAATCCGTGGGCTTCGGCCAGGTCGAAGTGAAGCCGGAGGGCGCCGGCCAGTCCGACGAAGACGTGAGAGAGTTCGTGCGGGCGGAGGTAGAGAGACGCCTCGAGGAGGCGTGCAGCGCGGACCTTTCGGAGCTCGCCGAGGCCCTCAGACGCGTGAAGGAGGTGGAGGAGAAGGCCGATGAGATCGTAGGGGTGGTAGCCAAGTTTAGGAGGAGGGTGCTGGCGATGATGCCATGACGCCGAGGAAGATAGCGGAGAGGTACCTGGAGGTGCGGCCTCTGCTGGAGACGCTGGAGGCCCTCGGGGCGCTCTGCGAGGACGATCTACGGAGGTTCATAGACGTAGAGACCCCGCCCAACTGCGACCTCAAGACATATATAAAAATCCTGAAGTACGGCATATGAGCGGCGAGGGGCAAGTCAGGCTCTTCCTCTATCCGCACACCAGACAAATCGTTGCAAAATACGCCGTAGAGATACGCGCCGAGTCCGAGCTCCTCGTCGGCGGAGGCTCCCTGGAGCAGGCCACGTCCCCCTTCGACATACCCGTCGCCAAGATGCCCTGGGGCGACTCCTTCGTACCGTACATACCCGGCTCCACGCTGAAGGGCCTGCTGCGCGCGACGGCTGAGGAGATGATGCGCGCCCTCTTCAGCGACGCCTCTAAGAGCGTCGCCGAGGTCTTCGAGGGAATTGAGGCGGAGGAGGTGGAGGTAGAGCTCGTGGAGAAGGCCGTCATCAAGCTACTGCAGCAGTTCGTCTCCCCGGACCTGGTGAGGGCCGAAGACGTCGTGAAGGCAGGCGGAGACAACCTCCGGAAGAAGGTGGAGGAGGCGTATAAGGAGAAAGTCGACGTATCCAGGATACTCGCCGAGCTCAAGGTCAGCCCATACGCCTGCCCCACAGTAGTCGAGGGCCTCGCCTGCGAGCTCCCCCTACCCCCCTACAAAGTGCCATACCTAAGGGCCCTGGCCAAGGCCTCAGGCCTCGGCCCCCTCCCCTACCCCTGCCCCGTCTGCCTCACCTTCGGCGCGCCCGGCTACGCCTCGAACGTCCTCGTGACGTCCGCATATCCACAGGGCCAGCTGGGCAAAGACTACTTCATCCTGGAGAGGACCCACGTGGCCATAGACCGCTACACCGGAGCCGCTGCGCAGCAGAAGCTCTTCACCGTGGAGTACGTCACGGCGGGCGCCACCTTCCGCGGCTACCTCATCCTGACGGGACCCGAGGTCAGAGACGCAGTCAAATGCGACGAGCTGAAGACCCAGCTCGAAAACTGGGCCAAGGGACAGACACACAGCTACATCCCCTACTACGTAATCCAGTGCCTAGCGGAGGAGCTCACTAACGCCACGCTGGGCCGCCGCAAATCCGCAGGTATGGGCCAAGTCAAGATATCAATCAAGAAGATAGTCCAGCCGGAAAACTGCGACGAGTACCAAGGCCCCCTCAAAGACCTGTGCAGGTGGGTCCATGAAGCCGATACGGTTTAAGGCAGAACTGATACTCAACACAGAGACCCACACCACAGGAACAGGCCCAATGGAGCTGGCGGCACAGGTAGAAGCAAGAGGAGAAGATAGGGGAAAAACGAGTGCAAGCATAAACGCCCTCAGCGCGCTACTGAGTCAAGTTTCAGACACCCAGTTTGGGAAGTGGCTCTGCAAGGTGGATGAGTTGAGGATGGCTATAGAGGTAACGAATAAACCCACCGTAGCGCTTCTGCCGCGGTTCTACAAGCCAGGTGGAGAGCCGGAGATATACATTCCTGGCTCCTCAGTAAGGGGCGTGTTGAGGGCGGCGCTGGACAAGAAGGCGCTGGAAAACGCCGTGGCCAGGCTAGAGAAGGTAGGGCCCGTAGAGCCGCCGAACGCGAAGAACCTATGCGGCGAGTTGGACGACCCAGCGCGGCTCTTCTTCATAGACAGGCTCTCCCACGCCGCGATCCACCACCAATGCACCGAGCTCTACACGCTCCAATACGCAGACCTGAGAAAGAAGCTCGTTAACGACGTCGCAGAGAGACTCAGCGTGAGCACAAGGGACCTTGTCTACCGCGAAGACCTAGCCCTAGGTCTCTCCGAGCTCCTTTTCGGCGTAACTGGTCTCAGATCCTCCATTTATGTCTCTAACTTTCACCTTCACCCAAGCGACTGGGTTGAGACCTACGTCAAGACCTTCATCGCGGTCGCCAGAGGCGCCCCTGCCCGCCCGTTCTACGTCGAGCTGTTGCCACCCGGAACAAAGTTCGAGGGATTCATAGAGTTCAAGCCGACATCCTTCGTGACCGAGGTAGACCTGGAGAAAATGCTCAACACGGTCGCGGAAAAGACAGCAGAAGGCTGGAAGATCCCAATACAGATAGGGAAACGGAAAAAACTGGGATGGGGACAAGCCACGCTCTACCTCCGGCAGTATGACTAGTATACCATTTTCACGATACTTTAAGCGCGGAGAAGTGATGGACGTATCTGAATACCTTAGAAACGCTGCAACTCAAGAGAAACCACCAAATTTAAGCGCAATTTATCAATCTATTATATCTTCTAATTTGGATTCTTATCGTAAATTTCTATACGAGATACAGGTAAACATAGAGAATATTGTCAAGCTAGGAGCTAGTTCCTCCTTTATTATTGAAATTAACTTACCTCAGCCGTATTTTGTAAAGCACCCTGAGCAGTTAAAGGTTACATTTGTGCGGAGACTGCACCAGACGCAAGACAGCGACCCACGTTTATCTAACATACTAGGCGCGTTGCGTTGGGGTCTTGAAAAGTATGTAATACTGAAGATAGCCACTTTGGATCCTACAGGCTTTGGAGATTTTACGGAGGCTTGGCTAACTTCAAGAGGCGTCAAAGTTCAGAAAAAATATCAGGAAAAAGGCGTTGAAGTTCAGGATAGAAGTCGCCAGGAAAAGTTTAAGAGAGCTGTTGAGAGATTTGCGACATACTATCCTCCTAACATAGTGTTTGGCGCAAGTGGCGTAGGTGAGGCGCAACGTTCTGGAGAGGGAGTTAGCCCGGTTAGGGGGGCTGTTTCTGTGACGAGATTGGAAGGATGTGACGGATTCGTAAGGCTGGAGTTTTCTCTGGATCCCCCGCCTATTACCTACCGCATACTGGGCGAGCTGGGGGTGGCGCCGAGAGACGTGAAGAAGGCGTTGGCCTCTTTACTCGCCGTAGCCGCCGCCATGCTGAGCCCCAGCGAGATGTTCGACAGACAGGCGCCCGTGCCGCTAACGACAAACTTGGAGGATTCCAGCCGCCAGCAAGTCTGCGTGGAGACGCCCTACGAGGTAGATTTGAATCTCGTCGACCGTATAATTGAAAGCTTTTGGTGTAAAGTAAAAATATATAAACACGAGGATGAAGAGCAACATGCAACAACAGCAACTTTATAGTGCGAAGTTCATAGTAGTGGACAGCCAGGGGAACTGTGCACTTTATCCCCAGACGGGTGGTCAACAACAGTCAAGTCAACCCGCCGAATTCTGCATCGGATACATAAGAGCCGTAGTGCCGAAGAGCATACCCTCTGGAGGGCCCGGTACCCAAACCACTGTCAACCTATTATATACAGGCCATCCCTGCCACAGAGCCTATGTTATACTGGTCCCCATCCAGCAAACCGGTCAAACTAAGGTAACCGTTACAGAAGACACACCTGTGGTAGACATAATTGCTTGTTTAGAACAGAGACAGAATAACTGGGAATATAAACCGGAACCGTTAAAATTTGACGTAATATTTGATGGGGTCTCTTTAAATTGGTCGCAAAATGTTAACATAGATAAAAAAGAGTGTAAGATTGAAGAGCTTATTCAACTACTGCAAAATGACGTAATAAAGAAAAAATTGCCCTCCTCTATCTCAGTATACTATGTCAAATAGTACTTCCGTCCTTGTCAACCTATTTTCATCGCTGTCATCCATGAAGTATGTAAATGTAAATTCTGTAAAGAGTGAATTTGATAAAAATAAAATGGTGCAGCTTGCGGTTTTACTCTGGCTAAATAGGCAACGTGGTGATATCTTCGGTCTGCCAGACAAAGTGAAAAATATTGTTTCAAAAGCTTGCGACAACCCCCACGTGCTCTACGCGACCCTGGGGGCTGTAGTTAAGGCTGGCAAGTGAGTTGATGGATCTCTGTTTTGTGGATCCGCACTTCGTCGTCGCCTCGCCTGACTTCGTCTACGCGGCTGGGGGCAACTACCTGGAGTTCGACTACTTCGCCTACGAGGCGAGGCACGGCGCGGTGGCGCCGGCGGCCTACGAAGACACGAGCAGGGGGGAGGAGCCCCTGGAGAAGACGCCGAGGTACCTGACCGTGGCGAGGAGGATGTTTCCCGCATACTTCCTCCGCGGCGGCGCGGCGCCCACGGGGGCGGGGTTCGCTACAGCGGCGCAGAAAACCACCGACGAGGCGCTGGAGGGGCGGTGGTGGGGGGAGAAGTACGAAGACGCGGTGGGCTGGCTCTATACATACTTCCCGGACAACGCCCACGTCAACTACTTCATGGTGACCTCCTCCGCGGAGTACCTCCAAGAGCTCGCCGAGGACCTCGTGGAGGCGGGCAGGGCGCTGGAGGACACGCCGTATAGGTTCCTGGGCCTTTACCTCGAGGCCAAGGGCAGGGCGATGCGGGGGGAGTGCCCCCGGCACCTCTTCGGCGCCGCCGTCCAAGAGGCCGAGGTGCCCTCCTTCCCGCGGGAGCTGAGACTCCCGCCCGACGACACGGTGGTCTTCACGCCTGTGTTGGAGTCCAAGCTCCTCCAGGACCAGTTCGCGTTGTTGGTCTCTTACATGGCCGGCGGCGCCGACGTAGTGGACGGCGTGTCCCACCCCTCCATATGCGTCAAGTACTGTAAAGACGACTTGGAGTGGGCGCCGGAGAAGCCCATCATACTTCTGCGCGACTACGACAAGAAGTCTCTCGACAAGTACATCGACAGGGTGGTTGCAAAGTTCGGCTTCGCCTGCGTCGTCTTCGTGCCTGAATATGTCTATGTCTATCCACGGGGCAGGGCGCCGACGGCGATCTACCTCCTCCCGCCCAAGGACTTCAAGGACGTCGCCGATGTGAGCCTCGTCAGCGGGATTCAGATCGACGAGCTGTGGAAGCTGGGCAGAGAGGAACACGGCTACGGCTTCGTCGGCTTGGGCGACCGCGCGCCGCCGTATCTCTTCGAGATATGAGGGCATATACGGTCTCAGCGCACCCCGAGCTGGTGAAGCCCGTCCTCGAGGCGGTGCTCCAGACGAGGCTTCCAGACGACATCGAGCTGCCGGAGAGCCAGCTGTTTATCTGGCTGGACGAGGACGACGAGGGCGTTGGGGTGTCGCTGGAGGGACCATGGCCCACCGAAGTGTTGTTCGCACTGGCTCAGGCGTTTAGCCACTCCCTGGTGGTTAAGTATCCTAAGAAGGAGCTTGTGCACGAATTCAAGATACTGTTTTACCACAGGTTTCTAAAGTTCAAGTTTGTTGATGTGGAAGTTGAGCCGCGTAGTGCGCATCCCGCCGTTCTCCTCCCGATGTTTTTCGGCCCTGGGAGGAGGGGGCTCTCCTGGGCCAGGGTGGCCGCGGGCACAGCGCTTTATGACTGCGAGGTCGGCCGGCTCTTCAATTTCGGCGCCACGCTGTACGTGCTTGAGGAGCTCGCGTCGCGCTTTGATAGGAGACTAAAAGAGGCTGTAGATAAAAGTGGCGAATACGTGGCGCACGAGCTCGCCATGATGTACGCCCGGCCACAGAGACCCCTTTGCGACTGGCTATTACAGCCCTACCGAGGGGATCTGAGAGGGGCGGTTGAGGAGCTGAGGAGCTGCGACTCCGCTGTGCTGACGGCCACCGAGTCCTTCTCGGCGTACTACCTTCACCTCCTCCGAGGCGTCGAGAGGGTGTACGTGATCTACACGCCCAACGTATACCTGTTCGTCAAATATGCCCTCTCGGTCTTGAAGAAGGAGGAGGGGCCGCGAGAGGTGGTTAGGATATTGGCCTCCTCGTATAACCCCCACATAAATTATCACATCTTCAAGAGGCTGATTGAAGACGGCGCCTGCTACAGCCCCAAGCACACCGGGCCGGCCCCTGTCTACCTAGCCCTCAAGAAGCTGGAGAAGGAGGGGAAGCTAAAAAAGGTGGCACAGCGTAGATAGGCCTTACCGGGAGCGCCTCAAGCCCTTCTAAAGGCGCCGTGCAAACCCCTCCCTATGCAACACGGCGGCTGAGATGTCGTGGCGTCGACCCCGCTGCAAATTAGACCGCGGGAAGCTGAGGAGGGCGTCGGCGGCAAGAAGGCGGGCAACAGAAACGTGTATGTACCGCTCCGCGACCTGTCCGCCCACGGCGGACCTACGTCCTCATCGACAGGGTGAGGCTCGCCGAGGGCAAGATCGTCGATGTGGTCTACAGGGGGGACCTCCTCCGGCCTCTTCTCGACGGGCTGATGAGGCAGTGCGGGCTACACAGCCGCTGAGGGGCCTCGAGCCCGCCGCCGGCCGGCGCCCGCCGCGGCTACGACCGGGTGGAGAGCAGATTCAGGTTTCAATCCTTCT
>Ga0081473_139326_pt1 | contig 12181 bp, 12 predicted proteins | sample CisSprmetagenome_FD_70977 | JGI IMG/M metagenome (GOLD analysis project Ga0081473, IMG submission 70977) | Hypoxic/sulfidic aquatic microbial communities from Cistern Spring, Yellowstone National Park, USA v2 (version 2) | ecosystem: Environmental > Aquatic > Thermal springs > Hot (42-90C) >... | reverse complement strand
ACCTAACTGAGGGACCCCCTGGCTACATCACCGCCCTATACATAGATAGCGTGCTATGGCCTAATGTGGTGAGGGTTAACGCCACGGAGCTCCTCAATCAGTACTTTAGTGAGTTCCTAACAACAGCCGAGCCGGGAGGGACTTGGTTCTGCAGTGGGTGATTTCGTGACCGTAACAATAATAATAAAGAAGCCCAGGCCTGAGGTTGGGAGGACGCTTAGGTCTGTGGTGTTAAACGTAGTACTCACCTTGTTAGTGCCCCTTTTATTCGCCGTAGATGTGGTGACCGGCACATATAAGTTACCCATTGCCTGGGTCTACGAGGCGTTAATCAATGCGGTAGTCCCAATTTTTAAGTTACCGACCGACGCAACCCTCGTGGTACTCCACTTAAGGCTTCCCGAGGCTTTATCAGCCATAATCCTAGGCGCCTCGTTAGCGTCGGCCGGCGCGGTCCTCCAGTCAGTACTCAGGAATTACCTAGCGTCCACATATACGTTGGGCGTCTCCGCAGCCGCGGGCTTCGGCGCCGCCCTAGCCATAGTGCTAGGCTTCGGAGGCTTTGTGATCAAGTACTACGTACCCGTGATCACGTCACCCTACCTTATAATACCCATGGCATTCCTTTTCTCATCCCTCGCGGCGCTTATGGTGTACGCGCTGGCGTACTTTAAGGGGGCTACGCCCAGTGTAATAATACTCGCTGGCGTTGCGGCGATGTTCATGTTCTCCATGGGAACCTCAATGCTTCAGTACTTCGCCGGCAACCCCGACGTCACCCACGCCATAGCAATGTGGATGCTTGGTAGCTTAGAAAACGTCAGGCTAAGCTACCTACCCTACATGGCCCTATCACTGCTACCAATAATTTATTACTTGGTGGTTTCAGCGAAGATAGACGCGCTTGGGTTGGGTGATGATGTCGCCCATAGTCTCGGTGTTGACGTTAGGGGGCTTAGGCTAACGTTGATTTTATTAACGGCGTTCCAGGCGGCCGCGGTGGTTAGCTTTGTCGGTATTGTGGGCTTCGTGGACTTAGTCATACCGAACATCTCGAGGCTGATTGTCGGCAATAATAACGCTAGGTTGATCACAACATCAACAATCATGGGCGCAGATGTAACGTTAGCCGCAGATATCATATCGAGGGTTCTCGTGCCACCGTACGTAATACCGATAGGGATAATACTGTCACTAATTGGCGCACCCTACCTATTGCTCATGGTTATTACGAGGGGTAGTAGATATGGTCCTTGAGGTTAGATCCCTCGATTGTGGTTACGGGAGGAAGCCCGTGATCAGGGGCGTGGATTTAGTAATCGATGATGGCGAGGTTACGACATTGATGGGCCCCATAGGCGCCGGTAAGTCCACGTTGATCAAGTGCATACTTGGCGTTGCCAGGAGGTTCAGGGGCTGCGTATGTGTTGATGGTAAGGCGTCCACGACGATGAGCCATAGGGAATGGGCTAAGTTAATAGCATACGTCCCACAGATGCTGGAGAGGCCATACGCCATCAAGGTCCTGGACGTAGTCCTACTCGGTAGGCTGCCCCACATGGGGCTTAGGCCAGGTAGGAGGGATTATGAGGTGGCCTACGAAATCCTTGAGGAACTCGGTATCTCACACCTGAGCAACAGGTACATTCATGAGTTAAGCGGTGGTCAATACCAACTAGTGCATATCGCGAGGGCATTGGCGCAGGAGCCGAGGGTTTTACTCCTAGATGAACCCGTGACAAACCTGGATTTGAAGCACCAGGTTTTAGTGCTCGAGACATTACGGAAGATCGCCAGGGAGAGGGGCATATCAATACTTATGTCCCTCCACGACATAAACCTGGCACTTAAGTACTCAGATAGGTTGGTGTTCATGAAGGACGGCAAAGTAGTGGCCTACGGCCTCTCACCCTCGACACTGGGGCCATCAATAATTAAGGAGGTCTACGGTGTCGACACGAAGGTTGTGTGGGTTAATGGAGGACCTAGGGTAATAATTTAATTCCGTACTTGTAGAAATTGAATCAAAATCACCAGTATTGAGGTTTCTCACTATACCTCACCTTGTCTGGGGGGTCGTCGATAAACCTCCATTTTCCTGAGCCGGTCGCCAGGAGGACTATGCCGAACTCCTCAGCCAACTTATCACTTATCAAAACCTCCTCCTCAGTAGACGATATCAATACATCGACGAGTTTAGGGCCAACCTCCCTATCGCCAGTAATTACCCAGGTATACAAAGCCTCCCTAACAAGGAACACCCTCACCGGACCACCCGCAGTCCCAACCTCGATTATGCTCGACATGGGCGGTGGAGGGTAGAGCGAGAGCTGCCTAGCCAACGACGTGGGTATGAGGAGCTGCGGGCTCTCGGCCTCAAAGCCGCTGTTGACCAGGGCGGAGGTCTCGATAACCTCTTGCGAGGTTTTAGACCTAAGCCTTAACCTCACCCTCACGGCCATACCTCCACCTCAGGGGGTACACATGCCCTAACCTACCCCTCCTCAACCTATATATATGCCCTATCCTCACCCTCCTACCGGTCTCGGTAATAACCCTGCTCTCCTGAGATGCTGTCCGGTCCGCGTTCCTCTGTTTTATGTACGACATTACAAAATAATTGATTTTTAAGTTATTTAAATATTTATTATGCACGTCCGTAAGGTCGCGCAATCTCAGCATATGCGTTAGTGTAGGACGCACATTATATTTTGTAATACGTAATTGCTTAATGAGTTTAGTTCTAAAATCTGAGGCAAGATACAGCAGACTGCTAAGGTCGGAGGTCCCCGAGAATTTTAGAACCACGTTGAGAGTGGCGAGACCATCGGGAATCTGGTGTAAAGGGAGGGTTCCTGCTTAAGGATTAGGTTTGAGGGTGTATATTAAGCCTAATGCTAATGGTGCTTTAACTCGTGGTAAGGTCGAGGTTTTTCTAACGGGGAGGAGCTTCTTTGCTATAAACCCAACATCAATACCCACGGAATGCTGCCTGAGAGATCGGCGTTAAAAATGACTGAGCAATTGCTTGAGAGAGTGCAGGGCTTTTTAGTAGGTACCTGGAGTTCGTGGGACAAGTACTGTGGAGCATAGATGCCTACAAGGCTGATGATGTGCAGCCTGTTAAGGCTCTTTACCTCATTGGGGCTAGGCCTGTGCGGGATTCCATCGGTAGGGTCGTGAGTGTCGAGTTAATACCCCTTGAGGAGCTTGGTAAGCCTAGGATAGATGGTTGTGAGGATAAACAGTATTGCGAGGGACACCTTACTAAACTACATATACTTAATTGATGAAGCTGTTGAGAAGGCCGTCCTCACCGATGAGCCTAAAGAAACGAATTACTCAAAGAAGTACTTCCTCGATTACCTCAAGAGACTTGTTAAGCGGGGCATCGGTTTTAAAGAGCTAAGAAGCTCGTAAAGGCTAAGGCGTGGGCAGGGGCACATACGAGTTTATTAAAAAGCTTCATAACCTTTACGGGTGGTGCGCAACAAAGTTTGCGCCTGATGAGATTTGTAATCAATTTGCGAAGAAGTACGTTGTAGAATTGAAAGAGCGACTTAAGGAGAATAATAGGTTTGCATTTGCACTAGAAGAGATCGCCAAAGATGTATAGAAAGAATACCAAGCAAATAGTGATTCTCAACTTAAAAATAAATTCTTCCTTCATTCATCTTTTCTCTATTCTAAACTCATATGATGCTTTAGGAGCGAGATTGGTAAGATAAGGAGAGGCCCGGCATTGAAATAAAAACATTTTTATAAGTAACAATACCAAGGTAATATAGTTATGGAGATTGGGTTCCTTATTGGCTTCATCAGCGTTATAGTCACGATTATTGCGTCTATAGCTAGCTTGGCCTATTGGCTGGGGAGGAAATTCGCTGAGATAAACTATGAGTTTGGATTATTTAAAAACGCCTTTCTGCAATTCAACGAGCTCCTACTCACATTTCTTCATCAAAGAAATGTTTTAGGCGATACTGAGGTGTCGGGTTTAAAAGCGGTTTTAAGGGCTTTACTGCCTCCCACAAAGTCCAAATACTACACGAGGGAGGTTTATGAAAGGCTTGTTAAGCTTCTCGATAAAGACACTAAGGAGTATACCATGGAGGATGTGGAGGCGTTCAACGAGATTGCCGACCTCATTGAGAAGGAGGGTGTTGAGAGGAATGATAGGAGGCTTATAGATTATGCGTATAAACTAAGGCTCTTCGCCCTCGTAGTCAAGGTCGTCATTGTCTACCCAAAGCTTGTGAAGTTGAGTGAGAGTAGTAGGGTTGTGAAGGAGCTCGTGGGTCAGGACCTACCCAAGTGATTTCTCTACCTCCAGTCTCACCCTCTCCATCTCCTCTAGGAGCTCCTCATCTGGTCTCCAATACCCCCTTCCATGGGCTTCGTATAAAACCTCTATAACTCTATGTAGTGCCCATGGGTTCGCCCTCCTCATCCTCTCCCTAATCTCTGGATTCAGTACGTACGTCTTCGCAACCTCCGTCCACACCCACTCAGCCACGGCCTTCGTTAATGCGGCATGCCCCAATAGGTACTCAACCCTCTTCATAATCTCCCTAGCGCCATCATAGCCATGCTCAAGCATTGCACTTATCCACTTAGGGTTAAGCAGCCTTGTCCTGGCCCAGAATTCGACAGTTTCTTCCGCGCTTCTCACTCTGTCCCTAGCGCCTGTGATGCCTACCAAAAGATCTTCACCCTCCTGTCAGTTAAAAGTCTCTACAACTTTCGTAAGTCCCCCCCATAAAACTGTTGTGAAGTTTAACGTGCCTAACTAATGATCAATCTTAAGGGCTGTTGCCGCATACCTGGGGCTTAACTACGGCGATATCGCTAATAACCCTGCAGGTTTTTGCAAGCAGTTGGGTGTAAGTAATAGGAAGGCTAAGGAATTGCTCATGGAGATAGCTCAAAAGGCTTTAGAAAAACTCATCGCTATGGGAGTAGATGATGGTAACCTTACATGGAGTGTTCTTGTAAATGCATTAAAGGAGGTTATTTCCCAAGCCTTGCCGAGCACGCAATAAGTAATGTAAATTGTTTTTACAGTAGTGTTTTTAAATAGGATGCTTATCCTACTACGTGATGCGCATCGAGGTGTTTAGGGACTTTGACGTTGAGAGGGAGTTCAAGGTGGTTGCATGAGGTTCCTGCTTGTTCTCGGTAGAGTTGGTTACTCGGTCATGCTTGAGGAGGTGCTACGCGAATTGCGAGATAAGGGGCTCAGTATTGATTTAAGTATATACTATGGCTATAAGTACCATAAGAGGGGTGAGGAGAGGAGCATCCTGGAGCTCATCAGGGATTCGGAGGTGGTATTGCTTTCAATATGCAATAGGTCGATAGGTGAGTTGGCGAGGTCTTACTCGAATTACGTGGTGCCCCTGACGCCCTATGCCGCCGAGTTTTCGAAGATCCCTACCAACCTCGACCTCATCAAGGTATTTAACTATTGGGATAACCCGAGCAGGGAGAACCTAAAGAATTTAATCATATATTTATACAACACGTTCACTGGTTCGGGGATGCCGTACGATGAGCCTAAGGTAGTGCCTGACGTGGGTTTTGTAGATGAGGAATTGAAATTCGTCAAGGAGCCCGTGGTTAGCAATAGGGAGGCTCCGTTAATAGCCGTTTTGCTTTACTACCCAACAACGTTTGAGGAGGTATCGATACTTAAGATGGTTAGGGAGTTCGTTAATGCTAATTACGTAATTGCGTATTCAAGGTATGGGTTGTACGCCAATGCGTTGAATAAATTGATTGAGGCGGGCGTTTACCCAGACCTGGTGCTCGATTTTACGTTTAAGGGCGAGCCATCGTTCCCGGAGGCCGCGATCTCAACCTATAGGAGGTTGAACACGGTAGTCCTCAGGGGCTTGGTTATGCACGCCGATGATGTCGAGTCCTGGCAAGCCTCGCCCCAGGGCTTGAACTTCTTCGATTTAATGTTCCAAGTCATCATGCCCGAGATAGAGGGTGTGACGGAGCCCGTAGTTATTGGTGGTATAGGTAGATTACGTAGGTCAGATGTACTGAACGGGGATTTATTAGGCATAGTGCCGATTGATGATAGGGTACGTAGGTTAGGCGGCAGGATCAATCATTGGCTAAGCCTTAGGCGAAGGGGTAATCGTGATAAGAGGATAGCCATCATAATTTATAATTACCCACCCGGCGAGCATAACCTCGGCAGGGCATCGTACCTCGACGTTATTGAGAGCGTGAAGGTGATACTGAAGGCGCTGAGGGATGCTGGGTATGCCGTGGATGATCCGCCTAGTGACCTCGTTAAGGAACTAATACGTGGAGGTATTGTCAATTCGCCCGAGTACGTACCAAGGCTTGGAGGGCAAAGGCTAAGCCTTGAGGAGTATAGTAAGTACTTCAACTCATTACCGGAGAGCGTTAGGACTAAGGTCATTAGGGAGTGGGGTGATTCGCCAGGAAGCGTGATGGTTGACGGCGATTTACTCGTTATTCCGGGAATAATTTTAGGCAACGTCTTCCTGGGGCTTCAACCAACGAGGGGTTGGCATGAGGATCCAGGTAAGGTGTATCACAGTAAGGAGTTGCCGCCTCACCATCAATACCTAGCATTCTACCACTGGATAAGGGATGTGTTCAAGGCCGACGCCGTAATACACGTGGGCACGCACGGGACGCTTGAGTTCACGCCGGGCAAGGAGGTTGGGTTAGGTGGTGAGTGTTTTCCAGACATACTTATTGGTGACTTACCGAACATATACATATACAACGTCTCCGCAACGCCTGGGGAGGCCATGATCGCTAAGAGGAGGAGCTATGCGGTGTTGATAAGCCATGCGGTTCCGCCCTTCACCACGGCTGGGCTTTATGAGGGGTATCTCGAGCTTGAGAAGTTAATAAATGAGTATGAGGAGGCTAGGACGTATCAGCAGGGCGCCAGGGCTGAGGAGCTCAGGAAGTTGATCCTCGAGAAGGCGAGGGAGCTTCATATAGAGGCTTCGGATGTTGAGGAGGTGCATGTTGAGTTGACGAAGCTTAAGAGGACATTAATACCCAGGGGGCTTCACGTGTTTGGTACTAAGTGGTCGTTCGATGACGTGGTGAATTACCTAGCGTTTATACTGAGGTATGATAGGGAGGTGCCGTCATTACACAGGGTTCTAGCGAGGGCTAGGGGCCTTGATTATGACGAATTATTGAGGAGGGGTGATTCCGTACTTGATGATATTGAGAATGAAGTTAGGGAATTGGTTAGGCGGCACCTGAGTGCTGGCAGTGTCGACTTAAGTAGGTACCCTGAGTACGTTAGGAGTGATGTATTGGCTATACTTAACTACGCCAGGAAAATTGGCGAGAAGATATTGGCCAGTGATGAAATTGGCGGGTTATTGAATGCGCTCAATGGTGGCTATGCGGACATAGGCCCGAGTGACGAGCCGATATTCAACCCTGAGGTCTTCCCAACTGGGAGGAACCTGCACGCCTTCGACCCGAGGACCTTCCCGAGCGATTTTGCGATGAAGAGGGCGGGCGATGCCGTTAGGCTCATGGTTGAGAAGTACCTGAGGGAGCATGGTAAGTACCCGGAGAAGGTCGCCATAGATATCTTCGCAGCCGAGACCATAAGGACTAAGGGCGAGCCGGTAGCGCAAATACTACACCTGCTGGGCGTTAGGTTGAGGAGGAAGAGCCTTTGGGAGGTTGAGTTAGAGCCAATACCGCTGAATGAGCTTGGTAGGCCTAGGATTGATGTTGTGGTTACGATAAGCGGCGTCTTCAGGGACATGTTCTCCAACCTAATATCGTTGATCGACAGGGCTGTTAAGCTCGTGGCGGACTTGGACGAGCCCGAGGACATGAATTACGTTAAGAAGCGTAGAAAGGGTATGTTACGCAATGCACCCACGATTTTTGGCCCACCTCCTGGTGAGTATGGTGTGGAAATAGCGCCATTGATAGAGACTGGGGCTTGGAAGAGTGAGGATGAACTTGCTAAGATCTACATATTCAGGATGGGCTATGCATATGGTGAGGACATACACGGCGCGGAGATGCGCGACGTTTTGACCGAGCATTTGAGAATTACCGATGTTGTGACTAAGATTAGGGATACGCACCAGTTCGAGCTTATGGACATAGACGATTACTACCAATATTACGGTGGGTTGGTGAGGGCCGTGTGGTACGTCAGTGGTAAGAAACCTGCCACCTATTGGACAGACACGACGAGGGAGTTCGTGGAGGTTGTCGATAATAGGTTAGCGATTAGGCGGGGTATGATAACGAGGATGCTCAACCCCAAGTGGATCAATGAAATGCTTAAGCACGGCTACTCAGGGGCATTACAGATAGCTGAGAGGTTTGATCACACACTTGGACTGCAGGCAACTACTGGGGATGTTGAGGAGTGGGTTTGGCATGAGTTGACGAGGAGGTACTTAATGGATGAGGAGGTTCGTGAACGCGTAAAGAAGGTTAATCCCTGGGCCCTAAAGCACATCGCCGAGAAGCTATACGAAGCCTACAAACGAGGCTACTGGAGGCCAAGTGAGGAGGAGTTGAGGGTAATCCAGGACGTGGCCTCCGAGACCGAAGCCCTAATTGAGGGTGAGTTTGGTGGGTGAGGTAAATAGGGTGTATTTCCCATTCACGGCAATAGTTGGTAATGAAGATGCGAAGTTAGCTTTGATACTAAACGCAATCGACCCCGACATAGGCGGGGTACTGCTTATCGGTGATAAAGGCACCGGTAAGTCCACAATGGTTAGGTCCCTTGCCAATGTTCTTCCCGAGATCGAGGTAGTGGCGGATTGCCCCTTTAATGATGACCCGAGGGATCCAACGCACATGTGCGATTTATGCTATCAACGGTACGTGAGAGGTGAGGAGTTGCCCGTGGTTAAGAGGAGGATGAGGGTTGTGAACCTACCCCTGAGCATAACCGTTGATAGGTTCGTTGGTACGATTGATATAAAGAGGGCTTTGAGGGAGGGCATTAGAGCACTTCAACCAGGGCTTTTGGCGGAAGCCAATAGAAACATATTATACATAGATGAGGTAAACCTGCTCGACGATTACATAGCCAACCTACTACTTGACGTGGCAGCGTCTGGTTGGAACATAATTGAGAGGGAGGGGTTATCATTTAGGCACCCCGCAAAGTTCGTCCTAGTTGGTAGCATGAATCCCGAAGAGGGTGAATTGAGACCGCAGATTCTCGATAGGTTCGGTCTATACGTGAATGTCGAGGCAAGTAAAGACCCTGAGGAGAGGGTCGAGATAATAAGGAGGGTTGAGGAGTTCCGCAAAGACCCGATATCATTTATGAAGAAGTACGAGCCTTATGAAAATGAGCTTAGGGAGCGTATTTCCAGGGCTAAGGATCTGGTGAGAAACGTCGAGATCGACGATGACCTGCTTAAGTTCATAGCTAAGGTGGTTACGGACATGGGCATAAGGACGCATCGGGCCGAGATAGTCACTGTAAGGGCGGCTAAGGCATTGGCAGCGTTTAATGGGAGGACTAAGGTGGAGCTTGAGGATGTTAGGAGGGTCATGAGACTCACACTACCCCATAGAATCAAGGCCAAGCCATTTGATAGGGCTCAGGGCAGCCCTAATTTTAACGACCTCCTCAATAAAATATTTAATAATGAGCCACATAGTGGCAGGAAAAACCATAACAATAATACCCAACCAATGAAACCACCAGGCACCGAAGATGCGAGCTTGTCCAGAGGGGAAGCTTCCAAGGAACATGGCGACCCAAACAAAGCCGGTAATGAACCCGATAAAGATGGTAGCCTTACAGGGCGAGGTGTAGGTTCTAGTAATTATGATTTATCTAGACGCGATGGATTGAGCGTAGCCACGAGTCTTGATTTAACCAGGGAGATATCGGGTTGGGGCGATTTAAAGGCCGTGAGTAGGTGTTCAAGGGTTAATACTCGTTATGTAATTGGTAATGGTAGGGGCGTAGCAATAAGTTACGTAATTCCTAAAAACATCGATGAGCAGAATGATATAGATATAAATGCCACGATAAATGCAGCAGTAATTAGGAACCCAACGTTACCGATAAGTATCGAACCCATTGATTTTAGGGCTAGGCTTAGATTGACAGGTGCGCTGACCCTCATCGCAATATTGCTTGATTTAAGCGGTAGCATGGGTGTGAAAAGGAGGATTGAGGTTGCGAAGGGCATCATTAAGAGGTTGATTGAGGCTTCGTATATTAAGAGGACGTACTTAACCCTAGTAACGTTTAGGGGATTAGGTGCCGAGGTTCTAATGCAGCCCACGAGGCATTATGGAATGCTCTATGACGTGGTGGATAAATTACCAATAGGAGGCACAACACCACTGCCGGCAGCGCTTGCCAAATTGCTAACCATCGCGAGAAGCTTTAAATTAAAGTACAGGGACTCCTCAATTTACGCGGTTTTGATTACTGATGGTAAGGCCAATGTACCATTAAGGAGAAGCGTCGCTGAGGACTTGAAAGAATTATGTGACGCCTTATTACGGGTAGGCGTGGATCTCGCGATATACCCCGTGATTACAAATTCCCTAGATCCCGTGCCCAACTATATCGAGCACTTAGTAAGGTGGTGCGGGGCAAGAATTGGCAGGTTTGAGGTAATATATCCGTAGCTCTGAGTAATGTTTTTAAATAGGATGATTATCCTATTACGTGAATGCAGACAGCCGTGATAATACTGACGCATGGCTCCCGAAGATCAACCTTTGTAGATGATATGGTGGAGTTGGCAAAATTCATAGAATTTAACGCAAAAATCCCCGTCTACCTAGCCCATAATGAATATGTAGAGCCCAACTGGCGCACCCTCCTCAACGATTTAATAAGTAAGGGCTTCAGGAGGTTCGTATTTGCCCTAGCCTTTCTGGGCAGGGGAAACCATGTTATTAGGGACATAATGGGTGCCCTAGGTGTTTCAGAATTTAATAAGTGGGTGGGCGTTAAATGGGGAACCCACAGCGTTGAGGTTTACTTCACAAAACCCCTTTCAGACTCCTACCTGGTCAGAGTATCCTTCCTCAACAGAATAATGAGGGCCATAGCGATGGATGAGGGGAAGGAATTAACTTACAGTATTAGTGAACCGCTTGAAATCTATGAACGTAGCTTTGGCAAGGCTTTGGAAATAGCCTCGAAAAGACTTGTTAACTCACCTGACTGGGTTAGAGAGGTCGTGGCTTCGGCAATCTATGCCAGTGGTAATCCCAAGCTCGCCGAGGTCGCTTACGTCAGCCCTAACTTCATTGATATGATTCGTGAAGCCCTAATCGTGGGGTTACCCATCCTAACCGATGTGAGGATGGTGGCTTCTGGGATAAGGTGGCCCAGGGTTGAGAATTACCTAGATGATGCAAGGGTGGTGGAGCTTAGCCGTAAATTAGGAATTACGAGGGTTGCCGCGGCCATTAGGCTTGGGCTCGATAAGCCAAAGCCTGTCGTAATTGGTAACTCCCCCACGGCATTACTTGAGGTTTTACGTATAGTTAATGAGGGCGTTGATGTACCTGCCATAATAGCAACACCGCCCGGGTTCGCAAATGCTGTCGAGGCTAAGGAGGCGTGTATAAGGTCAAAAGTACCGTGCATAACCGTGAGGGGTACGTACGGCGGCTCAAATATTGCGGTCGCGATTGCGAACAAACTAATTGAAATCATAGTGAGGAAGCATGGGTAAGCTCTACATAGTTGGTATCGGGCCTGGCGATCCATTATTAAGGACGCAAGCCTCGATACAGGCATTGATGAAAGCCACGACGGTCATTGGTTACAGGACGTACGTGGACCTTGTGTTTGATTTATTGAATGGTAAAAACGTGATTAGGTCAAACATGCGTGAGGAATTGAGGAGGGCCCGGCTTGCACTTACTTACGCACTCGATAACGGGGAAACAGTAGCCCTCATCTCAGACGGCGATCCCCAGGTCTACGGCATGGCAAGCCCGACACTGGAGTTGGCGTGTCTCAATAATTACGATATGGGGAATATAGAGATCATACCTGGGGTTACGGCAGCGTTAGCTGCCGCTTCAAGGCTTGGCGCTCCCTTATCCATGGACTTCGCGGTGATAAGCCTAAGCGACTTATTGGTACCGGCCCAGGAAATACTCAATAGAGTTGAGAGGGCGTCCGAAGGCGACT
>Ga0081473_127870_pt1 | contig 12194 bp, 9 predicted proteins | sample CisSprmetagenome_FD_70977 | JGI IMG/M metagenome (GOLD analysis project Ga0081473, IMG submission 70977) | Hypoxic/sulfidic aquatic microbial communities from Cistern Spring, Yellowstone National Park, USA v2 (version 2) | ecosystem: Environmental > Aquatic > Thermal springs > Hot (42-90C) >... | reverse complement strand
TGGATACTGGCACACCCCACATGTTGACCTGCACTGGGTACTGGAGCACGGTGTATGGGTAGGCGAAGGCTAAGGATAGGTTGAAGGTTCCGTAAGGTGTCGTAACCTCAACAACACCCTGAGTCAGGGTCTGGTTGCATAGGTTAACGAACTCAACCTTATACAGCATAACCTGCACAGCCGTATAGGCAGTCTCAGATAGTATAGTACCGGTGGCTACAGCTATCTGCTCCTCGAGGCCTACAGCGTACAGTGTATTGTTGGCCCCAGTCCCACTACCGTAGTAAGCCTTGAAGACTGGTGCAATCAAGTAGCTGTTAACGGCCCCTGGGGCAAAGCCGAATGTACTGTTGTATACGTAGGTTGCCTTGAAGACACTTGAACCAACCATTATTGTGCCGTAGTAGAGCTGTAGGTTGAAGTAGACTGTGGCTGTGGTGTTGTAGTAAACAGGTGAAGATACAACTAACAGACCATTAATTGGGGTTATCAATTGCACACCATTCCAGGTCGAACTGAATGTACCCATGAATGTTGGTACAGGTAGCTCAACTACGGGTGACTGAGCCAGGTAACCGTTAACGATATGGTAGACCTGTAGTGTTGGGAATACTGCCACTGTCCCGACAATGCCATAGGCGCTCTCGCTTAGGTACACCACCTGGCCTGTTGCCAGTGGGCTTAGGCTGGTTATGCTGGGGCCGGCGTAGAGCACTGCCTTAAGCTGCTCAGCCTTCTCAACGAGCAGGGGCTCCTGGCTTATGGCTGGGATGCCATGGGTATATTGAGTTACGAAGAACGTGACTGGGAGTAGCGAAGTGTAGATCTCATCTATAACCACGTTAGGTGTATTGTTCTGTATGGCGAGGTTAACTAGGGCTGATAGGTTCAGGAAGGCCACATCCCAAGTGCCACTAGTGGTCTGAAGCTCAATACTCAGGGCCATATGATGCGGTGAAATTGGAGTGGCTGACGGTGCCTTTGGTGATGACGGACTGGCGTATACAGCACCAGTGAATTCAACCGCAGGTATTGTGAAGCCTTGGAATAGGAAGCTTATGGGTAATGGACCGTACAGTATCTGACTGTACTGTGGGCCTAGAGTTACCTCGAATAGGAATGAGGCTGTTGGTGAGAACATGTAGGTTGAACTGGCCAGTAAATTACCCTTAATGTCTAATATGTAATCAGCCTGTATCGTGATTAAGCCACCTGCAACAACTAGGTCAGGGAAACCGTATGGGAAGTATGATGAGACAGGAATAAAGCTGTCAAAGTAGAAGTCATAGCCAGCCAATGTGCCACCAAGCAGTAGGCTACCGTTGTAGTAACCCCCATAGAAGACGTAGTTAGTAGTTGAGTATACTGGGACTGTTACGTAGCCTTGTGTCCCTGGGTTGTAGTACTTGTAGGTTACGTTTATCGTGAAGTAGACTGGGTTACTTGAACCACTCTGGGCGAAGCCAATCAGATGGCCGTTCTGGAATATCAAGGCGGGTAGGTATATGAAGGGCCCGAAGGCAACGTACTGGACGCCATATAACGGGACGCCGTATATGCTTATGCTGAACTGGGTGGCCGTTGAGTTGTAGGGGACTGAGGAGTTGACTATTATCGGTGTTCCGTTGTAGTACTCGGCGAAGGTTAGGGCAAGGCTACGCCATACTGATTGCGGAACAGCAGCCGCCGTTTCGGTGGCGACTAGGTCTAGACCGAACCAGATGTATATGACGTTCAAGCCCGTCATGGGCATTGCGTAGTATTCACCGGTAGTACCGTTAACAAGAACCATTATGTTATATGGCTCACCGTTGGAGGCCTCCAGGTAGGCTGTGGTTGGTGAAGATGCGGCTGTAGTTAAATTGCCAAGCACGTCACCGAGTAGGCTGGGTGCAGTGGTGAAGTTGAATATGACCCACTGGTAGCCCTTGTAGTTAAGCGTCACTATGACCATCCATTTAGCTAGGAATGAAGAGTAGTTTAGGCTGCTTGGGGAGATTGGCAGCTTGAAGCTGTAGGTGAAGCCACCTGTACTATTTGTGGTCACTGTAAAGCTCTCACCAACCAATAAACCAATGTCGCTTGAGATAGCCGTGTTGAAGTAGCTTAGGTAGGAGCCTGGTACCAAGGTGCCGTTGGGGTATGTTATGTCTGAGGCATTAACTATGTAGAATGTTATAGACTGCCCAGCTATACCGTAGTAGGCTGGGACTGTACTGTAAAGTAGTTGATACATAGACCATACCATTGGGTACGATGAACTTATACTATTTACGTAGGTTACTGGTGGTTGGGCGTATGCTAGGTTCAGTGATATTGTGTAGGTTTGATTAGTTATGACTATCGTCGGCGGGACCGGCGGGCCTGGTAGTGATATTGCCTTAACTGCGTGCCCCACCCCCACTAGGGTGAGGGCTAGGGCCACTGCGAGTATTGGCAGTAGTTTTGTTATTCCGTATTTCCCGGATTTACTGGACATAGGCCCCTCAGGCAACCACCCCTATTTAAAGAACCCCCTGTGAAGCATCATGGAACAGTTAAAATAAGCCTTGGAACCGGTGAAGCCCTTCATCACCCACTCACCTGGTTTCATTAACCCCCGGTTGCAACCAACACACAACTTCAGTAGCGCCGGTAAAAATGCACCGATGCTTAATAACGCCTAGGGAAATGCAAAAGGCTTAACCGGAGTCATTCAACTTGAGTAATAATCTCTTTGTTTTAACCGAATTTGAATCACTGACCTAATTACCTGCTATTAATCAGCCTTAATGCGCTGCTCAACCCATAGACCACCCAGGGATTGGAACATGAAGCCCAGTATCCCGGTTAAGTAGCTCTGCTGTGGTGCCGTGGTTTGAATGGCGTAGAACATGCCTGGATAGTTCTGGTAGAGTAGGTATAGTGTTGGGGCTAAGTCACCTATGGTGAAGGTTGGTACAGTGCTTTGAACCGTGGTTATCATTCCTGCTGATAACGGTGTGGTTAGGCTGGTGCTGCCCACTATGTATGGTGGTATAACGCCGTTAAGCACAATGAGAACCCCCGTGAATGGGTCAACATAGGCTCTTTAAAAGTGGGTTCTGTGTAGTTGTATTTATGGTGTTGCTGAATTCTACTTTTTCTAACTCTCATTAGAAACTTTAATAATTTAGTATTTTTTGAAACAGCAGTTAATTATGTTGCTCAGGTAAGAAGAATTAGGGGAAGTATGGTAATTACTACTACCTTACACAACCAAAATATACATAAATTACCAAGTATTAGTCCCAGCTGGTTTGGTTAAGGCTTGGAATATTAAGAATGCTTGGTATGCAGACATAACTATTGAGTACTTCGGTCTCCCGGACATAGTAGCTGACGCTCTTGCATTGGATAATGGGTATTGCGATTGACGTATTAGTAATGGTTCCCCAACTAATAGCTATAATAGACTCCATGGGTGCACTACCCTTAGTAATGAGTATGTTAAACATGAACCAGGCCTTAGTATTCAATAGAACCCTTAGGATCATAGCAATAGCCGTACCAACTCTATTGGTATTCTTCACCATTACAAGACCATACGTATTATACAGCATTTAACGTAAGCATAGCCGATTTCAGGATAGCCGGTGGCATTGTGCTTCTGGTCATAGGTATCGATACTCTGCGGGAGGATGCACCTAGGACCATGGGCTTAAACCCTGAGGATTACGTATTCGTACCAAGCCACTCACATGCTTGTTGGTCCTGGAGTCATAACGTCAGTAATGCCCTTCAGCACATACTACGGACTCCCTGAGGTAATAATTAACATAGCCATAGCATCACTCATAACATACCTAAACATTAGGTTTGGTTTCTTACCCATGAGGGTTATTGGGCAATATGCTACGTTTCATAGGTAGGTTCATGAGACTGGTAATAATGGCATGGGCCGTCTCCCTAATAATACAGAGATTGAAGGGGGCAACGTTGATTTAGCACTTAAATGGAAAAATAAGGAACATTGATTTTAATGAAAACTATGATGGGTGATTAAGCTTAACCAATTTGTATTTGCAATATCATTGTACTTTGCGGAAATCCACTGAGTGCCTGCGCCAATCCATAGGTGTTTATTTGCCCAAGACCATCCACCGGATTCCACATGCCCTGTATTACCCAGTACAGCCCATTCTCGCCACCTAGTGTTGGAAACATGAAGCCAGGTATGCCTGTGAGGAATTGCTGTGTTGGGTATGCACTACCCCAGGCGTAGAATTGTGGATACTCATAGTAATACAGTAGATATAGGTTCGGCGCTAAATCACCTATTACATACGATTTACCAAGGTAACTCTGTATGGTCGCCATCATGCCTGCCGATAGTGGTGTGGCTAGGCTTGTTCCTCCTATTAAATACGGTGGTATTACACCATTAAGTACGATTAGTACTCCGGTGAATGGGTCTGCATCACGGCTATGTCCGGGACTCCCCTATGGCCCACGGTGTAGAAGTCAATACCCAGGTCTGGTTCGTATACGTAGGTTCTCTCGTATACTATATGCACCAAAGCTTGCCCTGGGGTTTCTGGGAATGTAAAGGAGTAACCACCGCCACTACCCCACATGTAGTGTGAATTCCAATCCCAGGCATATTCCACTCGGCTGGTCATTACACTACTAATAACGCCCTTAAGCGTTGTACCACCTACGCCGGTGACCCATGGGTCACTGGCTGGGTACCAAACACTCGGTTCAATTGGGCTTACGAATAAATCAAAGGCCCCCCAATCGCCTGCTGCTGCGAATACGCCAATACCCTCAACCGCTGCCTGCATGAATATTTCGTCGTAGGCGTAGAGTAGGTTGTAGCTTGGTGGTGGTATGTAATAGGCATCCTCGGGCGATGCCCAGCTTAGGCTTATGAAGTTGGCTAGGTGATGTGCAATAACATACTCAATATCAACAAATAAGTCATCACCGGAGGTTGGGGATACAACGAGGAGTATGTTTGCGCCAGGAGCCATGGTATGGGCATACTCAATATCGAGGGCAGTCTCCCAAGCCCAACCCGCGGCAGTCGATATGTCTTGGGGCGTTAATACCGGAACGCCCGTTGGGTAAATAACATTGCATTGTGTTGGGCTGTACGGCAAACCAAAGTATTTGCTGAATGTCTCTAGGTCATTGCATGCCACCGACGCGTACTTAGATGGCACATAACTTGAATTGAAGGTTGCTTCATAAGCGCCTGCGAAGTCTCCGAAGGCATCGACAATAGCTATTGTTACGCCCTTCCCTGTGTATCCTGTGTATGTGTAGCCTTTGAATAATGGTAACTCATCATATATGAACTCAAGACCCTTCGGTAACCATATCTCGGCCTGGCGATACCTAATCTGTAGGGGTACTCCATTGATTACTGTTACGTTCGTACTCAATACAGCATTTACATTCGTCGTATTTAGATAAAGCATTTCATACTGCGGCTTATACATAGAGACCCTACTGCTTACGTAGAAGTAGCCTATTGGTATGCATTCCCCAGCCAGTATCCACTGCTGGATGCTACTGGGCGCTGATTGAAGGGCAGTTAGGAACCCATCCACAGCTGATGCATTCCCAGAGGCCTCTATGAGCATTGGGAACGTGTAGAGCACGGTTAAGCCGTATTGACTGGCTAGGCTAGTTATGTAGCTTACCACTGAGCTCGGTGGCGAGTACCATGAGGCGAATTGGGATGGGGTTATGAAGCTGTGGAAGTATGGGCTGGCTGGGTTGTAGTACATTTGGCTAAGCAGATAATTTAGGCCGTCGGGTGTCGTGACATTGCTCAGCCTTAACCAAACTATGACATGGCTTGGGTTTGAGCCAGGTATCCCTGGTATTATTTCAGCACAGGTGAAGTACTGCGGCGTAGTTGAGGGTGTCTGTGAGGGTAATGGTGCATGGGCCATGGGTGCAACCAGTACTGCAACCGCCAATGCTATTGCCACTGATAGGATTGACAGGTTGCGTACCGTAGACATATGAGTACAGTTAGGTGCCTTTTTTAAGTATTCCCAGGTTAACACTTTAACCACACCCTTTATGTTTTACTTAATATTTAGTAAAGTAGAATGCTAGGCAAGGAATTTTTACGTCACTGCGTTGCATTAATTAATCTACTTAGGTTGCCTAAATCTCCCACCGCCCACTGGGCGTATTGAATGGCCATTGGGCAGTAAGTTCTGATTAGGTATAGTGAGTAGGCTAGCCTAACAATTGATGTTGCGTTCAAGGCCTTAAGCGTTGCAATGCCCCTACCCGCATTATAGGCGTTATTACATAGCCCTAGGTTAACGGTGGATAAGGTTAGGTTGCCTAGGGTTAGGTTAAGGTACCTCTCGATTAACCCCCTCACTGGTTCAGGTATAGGTATGGCCACTATCGCGGTTCCCCTGCTCCACTTCAGATAGCCCATAGCCGCCAACTTACCCATGGTTTCATTAACACCCCTTAATAGTTTAACAGTTTCATTAACCTTAGCCAACTCAAAGTACCGATTAACCGTGGTGCTTAATGAACCATTTACGTAGCTTAGGTAAACCTCCCTAATCAACGCCTCAAGTAGGCTAAGCTCCGTTGCATTGCCCTTAAGCCCACCGTATATGCCGGCCGTCTCGTTGATTAGTGAGGTGGCGTTTAGGTATATGCCCCACGCTTCACCCGCCTTAACCCCATGCGAACTCAATATGGTTAACGCCGTGCTTAACCTGTTTACCGTGGCGTAGGAGGAGATTAACCCCGTTAAGTTGCCGCTGGCCAGTAGCCTAGTTAACGTTTCGTTAAGCTCCTCGGCGTACTTAGCCATAGCCGACTCAAGGGCCTTAACTATGTACTGCCAGTACTCCGTTAGGTTCAGTGAGGCTAATTCACCAATACCCCTATACTCACCCACGCTCACGTAGACTAGGGCGGCTGCCTCAACCTTACCCTCAAGCCAATTACCCAACCTACCCCTGAGGCCACTCAAGGTCTCGTTGAGGAGTACCGTGGCGTTGCCCAACACACCCTCAACCCCCGTGCAACTGGTTGAATTCAACCTGGCTAACTCAGCCAGTAGTGCCTTTGCCTCACTGCGTATTGTTGAGTTGGTGGTTAGCCTAATGACCGTGTTTAACCTCGCCTCCGCTAGGCTGGCTAGGTTAATGCAGGTGTAATTGACCTTACTAGCCCTTGTGGCGTTTGACATTACCACGCTCCAGGCCTCAGCCTCAAGTTGAATAGCCCCAATTGCCTCGTGAAGAGCATCGAGGCACTGCCCACGGCTCAAGCTCTCGTTGGCGGTGATGGTTAGGTTAAGGGCACCATCTAAGGTACCATTCACCAACGCGGACACCCCCACCGCATTAGCCACCAGCCTAACCCTCTGGTATAGGAGAAGGCTAAGCTCCACGTGAACCCTAGCCGCAGTGCAGGTGGCGTTCTGGCTAAGGGACACAGTACTATTACCATATATAGTATTACTTAGGGATGAGGAGCTAGCCGCGGCGTGCAGCGTCAATACTCCAAGGGCCACGGCGACACCGATAATTAATGTCAACACCACCAGCCTAACCTGACCCATAGCCCTATGGGTGCTGTTGAATTTAAAAGGGTTAGTCCATGGAACCACGGTTCCGCACGATTCCGCATCACCGAAACGGATGGCTTAAGCGCACTATTGGGTTGCGGCTATGTTGAGGTGCGTTATTAAGGCCTTCTTGAAGTTACCGTAGCTGAATATCATGGACCTAGCCATCACGGTCTCCCTGTATTCAGCGTTGGCATCTAGGGCGTTTAACACTTGCTCAGCGGCTTCGTTAACCGTGTTGAAGCCGAACCCAAACCTCCCCTCCTCCACTACATCAAGCCAGGCACCCCCATCCCTATGCACCACCGGCACAGCCCCGGTTGACATGGCCTCCACTATGGTTATCCCAAAGTGCTCAGCTGGGTGCGTATGCAAGATTGCCCTAGCCCTGCACATGAAGTCGGCCTTAACCTCCTCAGGTACGTTTGGCAACACCTCAACGGCGCCTTGACCCAGCTCCTTAAGGTACCTAACCCTGGCCATGGAGTCGGTCAGTCCCATTATCACGAACCTAACGCCCGGTCTCCTAGCCCTAACCAACTTAGCTACCTCAATGAACTCCTCCCACGGCTTGCTAAGCCTACCAACGCCGATTACTAAATCCTCCTTAAGCCTAAGTGGATCACCCCGGCATTTAATTGGCTCAACGGGTGGGTGAATCACAACCACATTGCTGACGCCACAACCCTTAAGCCTAGTCAGCGTCCATGTTGAGTTCGCTGCGATAACCCTGGCCTTTGTTGGGAATAGTAGTTTTAGGCGGGCTGAGCAGTATGGGTAGTGAACGTAGCCTAAGTCAACCCAACCCCTAAGGTCATTGTAAGCGGCATCAATAACCACGTCGAACCTGCTCCTAAACCTAACGTAGCGTTCATAGGTGAGTGAATAAACCCCCTTAATAAACCTGAATAAACGCCAATACGTACCTCCATTAGGGCCTGGAACACCCCTCAATACATCAGGCTTTTCGAAGCCATTACCCCATTCACCATCGAATGTTAAGACTGTTGTGAAGTAGCCTAATTCCCTAAGAACCTTAACCATGTATGCTAAAACCCTCTCACTGCCAGCCCACGATGCACTCCTCTCCCTATACACCAGCAGTGCCCTACCCCCCACGGCGTATACTGATGATTCTCAGTCTTAATAAGATTAACCATGAATGGTGCATTCGCTTACGCCAATGCCTCTTGGATCAAACCTGCGGAGACTGATTAGTGGGTTAGTTGCTAATGGCTTAGGTTTGATTAATGGTGAGCTAGGTTTTAGTCGATGCGGTTTTAGCCCTAAGGAGATGCGGCAATTGTAATGCATTTCCACGTATCGATTAGTCACCTTGTATTAAGAATGTTACCCACCGCCCTTGGCCGCAGGTTTCTTGGCCGCCCTCCTCCTACTCCTTATCTCATCCATAATCTTCTTGGCCTGGTCCTTAGGCATGTTCCTAAGCTTAACGTAAAGCGGCTCAACAAGCTCGGCAATCTTCTTATCCGAGTATACATGAGCCTCAACGGTGGAGATCCCTATCCCATACCTGCTGTATACGTGGGTTACGTAGACAAGCTCCTCATCAACGCCAAGGGCCTTGGCCAACTCGCTCCTCAACTGGAGCCTCTGGGGTGTGGGTAAACCCACGTGGTAGACTAATGCCTTAACCTCCTTACGCTGGAGTAGGGGGTTGTTAAACTGGTCAACCACCTTAACCTGCACCTTACCAACCTCAACACCCTCAGGTAGCGGTGATGGAACTAGGTTAACGCTAACCTCACCTCCACCCTGACCCTGCTGCGCCTCACCCTGACCCTCACTCATCATTAAGCCCACAGGGCCCCCCTTTTTAACACTTAACCAGCGACTGGCGCCAAGCTTAATGCTATCTTAACCGCAGTACACCGGATGCCGACGGTGCTTCCCGGCCAACGGTGATTACCTAGTTACTGGGCTTATGAATGGCCATTAGCTAGACCCCATATGGTGGGGCAACCCCACCCCTAGAAGAGGTGAGACTTGGCTGCTTCCATGATGTACGTTTTGCCGTAGTTATTATTCACCGTTTCCCTAAATGGCCTAGTGAGGGTGAATTCAGTGGGAGCTGAGCCATGGGTTAGAATGCCGGTGCCAGGGTAATTAAGGACATGGCCTACTAACCATCAATGGAACCCACTGGAGTGGTGTACTCACCATGAGGAAGGCTATAAAAATAAGTGATGGGTAAACCCCCAATAGGTGGGTGAGTGTGGGTTCAGACGTAGGGCTTATAATGATAACGACCAAGGGTAAAGTATGGCGTTGGGGTAAGCACCGCTTCGCGATGGTGGTGAAGGATAGTGAGGTTGTGGAAATTGTTAAGAAAACAACCAGTAAGCACACACGCATCCAGCTAATACTCAATAACAGTCTGGCACGCCTAATCTACGACGTTACACCAGCAGTAAGAAAAGCTGGCAACAAAGAATACCTAGTGCTTCGGTTGGTAAGGCAACTAAACAGTACATGGTCAACCCTCTATCTGGTAGGAGAAATACCCATTGAAATAATCATCCCCAGCAAAACACAATGACAACCTTCCTTGTCCTGAAGGGCGAGTGGCGTTAATGGATGCTTCACTCCATACTCCACGTGGAGCGGGATCACCCCTAGAAAGGGCGAGACTTGCCATTCGTTATCACTAATCGCAGCATCTTAAAGGGTTAAAAATTCGTGAGAGTGATCAGAGGGATGGGTGAGGTTGGTTACTTGGACTATAGGAGTAACCCAGGGGCATATGTTTACGCTAGGGTCCTTGATGGGTTGGTTGAGGCTAAGTTAGCCCTTGAAATGTTGAGTAGGGGTTTAATGCAGAATGCAGCCGCCAAGGCATTCGTGAGCGTTAAGTCTATAGTAAGTGCCCTGGTTGTGAATAATATCAGCAAGTTAATTGAGGGTAAGCCCGATAGGGAAAGGGATTGGTATGAGAATGTTGGCTACTCAGCGCCAACAACGGGGTTGATAGGGATATCTAGGGATTTGGGGAGACTGGGGATTGATGTGGATAGGGTCGTTAGAATAGCCCTATCGTTACACAGGTTCTCCTACAATGGCCTAGACCCGAACCTAGTTGATTACAGGAACCTACATGAGGTTAGGGATGATGTGCTTGAAGTGGTTAAGTGGGTCATTGGGGTGGAGGTTCTGTTTAAGGGTATTTGGGATGATAGGTTGAGTAGGGAGGTTGAGGAATTGAGGGCCCTGCTCAGCAGACAGGGCGTTAATGAGGGATGATTAATATTGGTAAACGACCCCTCGTTGCGTTGGCTTAGTCCCTTAGATCCACCACCTTGCTCAACTCCCCCTCAACGTAACCTAGGCCAAGTCTCCTGAGTGTGCTCCTCCTCGGGATCCCCCTCTCATCCCACCCCCTGGCCTCGTAGTACCAGGTCAGCATCCTCTGGTACCCCTCCATGTTAAGCACCGCACCCTTTAACGGGCCCTTGGTTAACGGGTCCTTGAACCACCTTAAGGGTGGTGTGTCGTACTCCCTCGACCAGCCGCCGTACTCCCTTATCCAGAATGCCCTAATCAGGGTGTAAATCCTATTAGCCACACCGCCAATGTCGTAGTCAAGCCCCGTGGCTGCCTTAAACATCCTCCAGTAGTAGTCCAGTTCAAGGCCTATTTCAACCCACGGCAACCTACACCCAACCATTACCTCGAACCACCCTCCCCTAATGTCCTGGAGCTCAATGACCTTAAGCACCTTCTCCCTAGTGTAGCCGAACCTATCATTCCTAACCTCCCAGGATATCACCCAGGCGTCCTTGTGGTGCGCCCCTATTGGGCTGGTGGAGAAGGCAAGCGCCATTCCCGGGGCTGCGTGGCAGTCGTAGGCGCTCACCTCAAGCCCCTTCACGTGCATTGCGAAGTCCCCTGACCCACCCCCAACCCTCCTTGACGCCTCCCTAACCCCAAGCCCAAGTAGCCTACCCAGTTCAGTCCTCTGGTGGGCTATGTCGTAGGCGACCTCAAGGGCCCTCCTGTAGTCACCCCACTCCAAGCCATCCTTAATGAGCCCCCTCTCCGTGGCCTCCATGGCCCACCCCAACACTGAGCCTAGGCTGATGGTGTCCATACCCATCATGTCGGCAACCCTGTTCAGGTGGGCAACCCTCTGCAGGTCGCCTATGCCTAGGTTGCTCCCCAGCATGGCTATGTTCTCGTAGTCGAGCTCAGACTGCTTGGACTCAGCGTCATTAACCACGTGGCCGCAGGGCATTATGCAGTTTGGGCATGACCTAACAGTGACCGTGCTCCTCTCAACCATAAACCCACCTATCTTGTCATACTGGTCGAACTGCCCCTCCCTGAAGTTTAGGGTTGGTAGTACGCTTGCCTCCTGGGCCCACTCCACGGTGGCCGTGGTGCCCTGTCTCATCCAGAATGGGTAACCCTCCTTCCTCTTAGCCGCCAGGTCGGCCTCAACACCTATCTTGCTCAGTGATGGGTCGGCTGGCTGGGGTAGGGGCCTAGTCCCCCTAACCACTATGGCCTTAAGCCTCTTACTACCCATCACAGCCCCCATCCCAGGCCTACCACCACTCCTACCCCTCTGCGCAACCACGGTGGCGAACCTGAC
>Ga0081473_126746_pt1 | contig 12201 bp, 13 predicted proteins | sample CisSprmetagenome_FD_70977 | JGI IMG/M metagenome (GOLD analysis project Ga0081473, IMG submission 70977) | Hypoxic/sulfidic aquatic microbial communities from Cistern Spring, Yellowstone National Park, USA v2 (version 2) | ecosystem: Environmental > Aquatic > Thermal springs > Hot (42-90C) >... | reverse complement strand
CAGTCTCGGAGTTCTGGTCTGTTCTCATTGTCTAGTTGGCATTGCTTGTGTAATTGAGGTTGTAGTCAGGGTGGTGAATTGATGCGTAGATGATGAGCGTTAATGCATAAATCCTAATGCAGTTATTGTCTTACCAGTGCGGTTGCGGTTAGGGCTGGGTTAACCAATGTGAGGTTGAGCACCTACCAGTGACCATGATTAGGGTGCCGAGAGACGCTAGGCTGGTTAAACCCTGCAGGTAATCCCTCTCAGCAGTTGCTTGGTTTGGCCCGTAATGCTTATAGGGTTTGTTTATTATGGTGTTGTTATGGGTGCGTTGAAGTACGTGGTCATTGGCGTTGTGGTTGTTATTGTTGTCGCTACCGCCTTGGTTTTACTACTACCGACACTGCACCGGGTGCCTTTGCAGTACGTGGGTTCACCCAGCGGTTATGAAGCTTTTGTACCAAATGGTCAAACAATAAATTATGATGGACATACAGATCCTGAGGGTGAATTAATATTAAATAATGGAACTATAATACATAATGTAATATGGGATGGACAATATGCAAATACGATAATACAAAATCATGATAGAATAGCAGAATCTCTGAGAATAAAGCCTCATTGATGAACTGAAACGAGCCTCGATCCCGGTAGTGTTTATACGTTAACTGTGAGGAAAAGATTAAAAGACATTATACGTTTTAAGAAAATCTTTGGTATATGAAAGAAGAACTAGACCAATTTACGTTATAAAAAAGGATTGAAATAGTTTTAACTCATTAGAAACCCGGATTAAATTTTACTACAGTCCTTACCATCTGACCATTAGATAAATATAATAAGACGTTGTAGCTGTTACCAGGTATTAGATTTATAAGTTGAGGAAATCTTATAGTGACTTCATTTTGTCCTTGATTTAAGGTGCTTGGATACACTTGAGTAGTATACATAGTGGAGTTCTCAATTGAAGCACTAGTTATTGATAAACCATATCTATTCGCCATAAGGGTTACTTTGGCTTCACCGTTCTGGTTAATTTGACCTATCCCTATCTGATATACATCAGTACTTGCAGGGAATACATTTGGAACAGGTTGCGAGCCATACGCTGACTGGGGATTATATGGTGGGTACTGGGAGGTTCCAGTAGGTGGGTAAGTTGAAGGCGGATACCCACTACCCGGTCCATACGTTAGTCTTCTCACTATATCGTCTATGCTTATATATGTTAATATCCAGCCTACAAAGGAAATACCCGGTATAATTATTAAGATTCCGCCGATCTTCATCATGTCACTTGAATAAACCCCTCCTAAGTTGAATATTGTAATACCTATTAGCAAGTATCCTATGAAAGTGATTATTGCACCTAGTATTGCTAAAACCCCTCCTATAGCAGCTAACGCTAAGCTAGTCTCACTAAATATAGAAGCAATTGCACCGATAATGATCAATAAACCCCCTATAAACGATATCAGTATTCCGAAGGGCAGTATTTTTAACCCAGTGAAACCGCTATTAACATCTTTTCCAGTTATAGCAAACGATTGGAATGCTGTTCTCAGTTTAGGAATTCCAATTATAAATAGTAATATTAAACTAACTATGGAAACTATTGCACCAACATTTACAAAAAGTCCTATGTATCCTAAAAGCGTGATAATGATAAACCACAAAGATGCGTCCTTTAATTGCTGCAGTGCAATAACATCGTTTGATCCATAATATGAAGAGTATGGATTGCTCATATACGTGTAATTTCTTTATATCGAAATATAAATCTACTCCTTTATTCTAGTTTAGAAATTAATTTAATATAAAAACTAAGAACTGTTAAAAAGTGTTTTGAGCTTTAAAGTAATGATATTTACCGTTTATAAAGAGGATAACGTCGATTAATACGATAGCTGTAAATTTCGATTTACTTGGCTAAAATATTATTTCTCCAGCCTACTACGGGAATTAACATAGCCTTAATGATCTCATTTAAGAACGTTATTATTATTCTTAGCTTTAGCTTAGGTAAACGTTATCAACCAGTATTTCATAAAATATCTTGCAATATCTTTTACCTAAACCTTGTGAATGAACTAACCCCCGACATAGTTTTGTCTTGTATAGTTAATATCTAGGTGCCTGACAAGAACTGCCATCTCATTAGCTTAACGGTAAACAACTGCTCAAGCGAAGAACCATACATGGAGCTAATTTATAAAAGTGGAGGTTAAGGAGAGTTTATACAATTTCTTTATCTCAACAGTAAAGCTCTTAAACATCTAAACAGATATTTACTTAGTGAGTGAAATGGTGTCTCACCCAACAAATAAGGAACAACTGTGGGTAAGCCCTCAATACGCCAGGATAATAAAGAAGATAGCTGTAGACATAGGAAAAAGATACTCAGACGTTGCCGACGAGGTATTAGACTTAGGCCTAAAAGAATACGCTAAGAAGTACAACATCGACTTGGAAAAGTATAAATGAGAAAGAAAGATAAAATATAATGGGGGCAAAAGCCTCGTCCTTTCAATGTGGAGACTTCAGATCTCTAACATTACAACTGCTTCTCTTTTCGGCACACTCGTCCGTTTTAACCCCGTGAAATGATATACCCAGTATAAAATGCAGTATATAACGACTCCATCATCTAGGAAATAAGTTAAATATTGTTTTAATAAAGGAATATATTATGGACGAAAAAGAAATAGTTCTTACCGCTTTGGAGCAAGTTGACAAATGGTACGTCCAATTAGCAGGAATAAAAGAAGATACTTTGTTAATAGTGTCAAAGAAACCAGTGCCCGAAAAACTAGTGGTAAACGGAAAGGAGTACAATGTCAAATATTACACACCAGAACAATATATCGAGACCATCAAGGTAAATGAAGAGGAATTTAGAAGTTTTCACATATACTATTTCGTGAAGATCTACATGAGAAAAGTCCTAGACCTTCTTACCCAACTGGAAGTAGAGAAGATGAGCCTAAATGAAGACCAACTGAGATAAGGAAAAACGTTTACTTTAAGACAACTCTTTTAGATTTCCCCTCCCATCTAGGTAGACCATTTACGAACTGAATATCTGCATGAACAAATGCTACAGCTTGAATATCTGCAGCTATCTTCTTTCTCAACTCTTCAGACGGTTTATCCGTTTCAATTAGTACCTCGAACTTAGCAGGCTCCTTAGTAAATACCAACTGGTATTCCTTAATTTCTGGATATTTCATTAATACCTCGTTTATTGCTGTTGGATAAATCTTTACACCCTTGTAAAATACTACGTCATCCACCCTTCCTTTAACGATCCTGATGGTCGGGAAGGGAATATCGTCGTTGCTCTCCTCAAGTCTTGTTATATCCCTAGTCCTATACCTGATTAGGGGCATTCCTTCTCTGGTTAAGTGAGTTAATACCATCTCCCCTTCCTCTCCCTCTCCTACTCTTTCCCCCGTTTCAGGATCAATAATTTCCACGTAAAAGTGATCGGTCCATATGTGCATCTTCTCGTGGTTATCATGAGGGCATTCCTGAGCTACTCCGGGGCCTATGGCCTCGGTTAATCCGTATATCTCTCTCGCCCCACCCCCGTGAGAAGTCAGTGCTAATTCCTTGTCTATACGTGTTAGCATCTCCTTAGTCATAGCTTCAGCCCCTGGTATAGCAATACGTAAATTCAGCTCCTTTTCGGGGTCTATCCCTGCCTCTTTTATCTTCTCAGCTACATACAACTCGTAAGAAGGGGTGCCAGTAATTACAGTGACCTTGAAGTCCTTTAACGACTTTACTAATGCCTCCGTCCTGCCAGTCCCCCAAGGTATAACTTTAGCCCCGACTTTCTGTATTCCAATGTGAAGTCCTATTCCTCCAGTGAACAAACCGTAACCGTAGATATTGGCAACAACGTCATTTTTAGTAACTCCTGCAGCTCTTAACGACCTAGCGACCAAACTGGCCCATAACTCAATATCAGAAGATGTGTAAGCTCCTACCGTAGGTACACCGGTGGTTCCACTTGTCATATGCCATCCTACTAATTCTTCAAAAGGCACTGTTAGGAAATCTCCTCCATATGGATAAGCACTTCTCCTCAAATCGTCTTTAGTAGTAAAAGGCATCTTTACTAGGTCGTCTGGAGTCTTCAAATCGTCTGGTGTTAGCCCTCTCTCTTTCATTATCCTATGGTAATACGGGCTCTTCTCGTACACCCGTTTTATCATTCTTCTAAACCTGAAATTTTGTATTTCTTTTATCTCTTCCTTACTTAAAGCTCGGGGATCGGTTTCGTCATACGAGATCATGTTTTCACCTCACATAAAACCCGATGCCCGTCAGAAGTGAGGCTTACTTTAGCCCCCACCTTCGGAGCCCCTATTACCCAGCACATCAAATAAACCCCTTTTTCAGTCTTAGCAATACCAATCGTGTATCTGTCAAAGTTTTCAAAGCCCTGAGGTTTCTGTTCAACAACACTGTAAGTCATCAGTTCCCCAGATTTACCAACATCTACCCACTCCATATCTGAAACCATACATTTAGGACAGTCCCTTTGAGGAGGGAAATACAAAGTTCCGCACTTTTTACACCTAGTACCCAAAACCTCTCCTCTCTTAAGCCCCTCCCAGAACGACTTATACAACTCTTCGGCAGGTAAGGTATATTTCATAATAAGAGGTATCCCGTCCATGACTCTCACCTACTGTAAATTCCAACGAAAGCGTAATGTCCCGTACCTCCGACGTTATGAGTTAAAGCTACGTAGTTCTTAAAGGAATGTTGAACGGGTCCTGCCTCTTCCCTCAACTGCTTAACTACCTCATACACCATTGCAACACCAGTAGCACCCAAGGGATGACCCTTAGCTTTCAATCCTCCGAACAAGTTAACTGCAACTTTACCATCCTTCTCAGTCTGTCCTTCCCTTAGAAGAATAGCCCCCTTCCCCTTTTCTACGAATCCCAAATCTTCATATGCCATAATCTCGGCAATTGTAAAACAGTCGTGAACCGTGGCGTATTCTATATCGTGAGGAGTATAACCGCTCATCTTATACGACATGTAAGCAGCGTCCTTAGCTGCCTTAAGCCCTACCCATTCACCCCTAGCTGCTATATAAGAAGTATCACTACTGTAACCCATTCCCCTTACCCATATAGGTGTGTCGATTTTCAATTCCCTTATTCTCTCTTCTGAGGCTATTATCGCAGCTGCTGCACCATCGCTTATTGGAGATGAGTCCAAAAGCTTTATGGGCCATGAAATAACCCTAGACTTCAGGACATCCTCAACGGTTACTCTGTTACGGAAATGGGCTTTTTCATTATAAGACGCGTACTTGTGAGCCTTCACGGCAGCTAAAGCCATATCTTCCTCAGTAGTCCCGAAAAGAGCCATATGCCTAGTCGCATACAAGGCATAATACGTCGGGAATGTAGTACCGTACATATGGAATTCCCAATAATAATTCCCTCCCCTGCCTCCTATTGCTAAAGACGTTGAAGTATCAACTTCAGTCATCTTATCTATTCCTATAACTAGCACTATATCAGCCATTCCAGAAGCAACCGCGTTTACAGCCGTAAACATGGCTGAACTACCAGTTGCACAAGCTGCCTCGACTCTTAATGGAGATTTTCCGACAAGTCCACAATACTCTGACACTGGAGGAGCTGGGTATATTTCAGTACCCCTATAAGCTGTACTTCCTATTACTGTAAGTTGAATGTCCTGCTGTGTCAGACCTGCATCTTCAAAGGCCTCTTTTACAGCCTCCCATGCCAGTTCCCTAACAGTGACATCATTTCTTCTCCCAAACTTACTCATCCCAACGCCGATAACGCCGACTTTTCTGTTCACAAATTAAATGCTGTTTTAATTATTTAAATAGTTTGTTATCTCAATAATTTTCCTACAGCATATGCAAATGGAAAAAAAGGTATATCAGTCTATTTCATTCTTCATTAAAAAACGGTATAATGTAAGTTAGAAATATAATTTAGCGGAGAGAAGAGATACCAATGGGTTCTGAAATACTCGTGGAGGATAGAGGGAAAGTCCTCTTAATAACTATGAACAGACCTGAGAAACTCAACGCAATGAATAAAGAATTAAGAGACTACCTTATAAAGACGATAAGGGACTTTAATCGAAACCCGGAAAAGAGAGTCGCAGTAATCACCGGTGCAGGGAGGGCATTCAGTGTTGGTGCAGATCTATCGTCAATGAGCCAAGACCTAGCTGAGGATTTAAGAAACTCATTCCATGTAATCATAAAAGAGATTAGGTTTTCTCCGAAAATATTCATATCCGCCGTAAAAGGGGTTGCAGCAGGAGCCGGAATTAGCCTCGCATTGGCTACTGATATAAGATATACGACGAAGGAGACAAGATTTGTAACTGCTTTTCATAACATAGCCCTAGCACCTGACAGCGGAATGACGTTAATGCTCCTAAGAATGGCTGGAATAAAAGCTGAGAAGTACGCTTTACTGGGCGGGGAGTTCACTGGAGAAGAAGCTGAGAAAATGGGATTATTTCAAGTTGTCGAAGACCCGCTAGCTGAGGCGTTACGTGCTGCCGAAAAGATAGCAAACGGACAATTCAAGAGTTACTCCGCAAGTAAAAGGCTAATAAACAGAGTAATGTACTACGACTTGGAAGATTTCTTGGACTATGAAGCAGCTATGCAGGGGGCTCTAGGAAAGACCTACGACTTCTCCGAAGGTGTAAAGGCTTTTTTAGAAAAGAGACAGCCCCAGTTTAAAGGTGAGTGAGATGAACACAGTGTTATATGAGAAAGTAGGAGATATCGGGATTGTAAAGCTAAACAGACCAGAAAAACTAAACGCTATAAATATGGAAATGGTAGAGGATTTCGTTAAGGCGTTCGATCAGGCTGAGAAGGATAAGGTGAAGGCGGTTATTGTTACCGGAATTGGTAGAGCTTTTTGTGCTGGTGCAGATGTAGGTGAAATGCTAAACATGCCAATTGAGGAAGTAGCTAGGAAAGGTCACGCCCCAATGTGGGAAAGGTTGAGAACATTCAGGAAGCCCGTCATTGCTGCCTTAAACGGTGTTACTGCTGGTGGAGGGCTCGAGTTAGCTATGGCTTGCGACATAATAATTGCTGCCGAGAGTGCAACACTAGGCCAACCAGAGATCAACCTCGGTATTATACCTGGTGCTGGAGGTACTCAGAGGCTGACAAGAACTGTAGGGAAATACAAGGGGATGGAAATGGTTCTTACGGGTAAAATGATCTCGGCTTGGGAAGCATATAGAAGAGGTTTAGTAGTCAAAGTCGTCCCTGACGAAGCTTTATTGGACGAAGCTATGAGGTTAGCTAAGGATATAGCCTCAAGGTCTGGGTTCGCAGAAGAGCTAGCTAAGGAAGCAGTGAACAGAGCGTTAGAGACGACCTTAACCCAAGGGCTTGAGTTTGAGAGGAGACAGTTCTACGTAACGCTAGCCAGTGTTGATGGTAAAGAGGGGATGAGAGCATTCGTGGAAAAGAGGAAACCCAACTGGACGAGTTAACTAGTTTTTACCTTCACTTCTTCCCCATATATGCATATAAATGCATTTATAATGTATATAAATAGCATAATTTATGAGTATAAGAAGGCTCCAAAAAATAAAGGGCGGAAGTTATATTATTTCTATTCCCACGGATTGGGTAAAGAAAAACGGGTTGGATGTAAAGAGCGAACTTAAGGTTTATGAGACGGCAGACGGACTTAAGGTAAAACCGATCAAACAACCTAATGCCGAAAGGGATGTAGAAATAGACGACTTGGACACAACACTTTACCTGATCTCGGTTTTCTACATGCAGGGAGTGTCTAAGATCGTTGTGAAGTCTAAGGGCACCATGACACCGGAGATTAAAAAGGCATTGAAGGAGTTACAGCTAACACACCCAGGTTTGGAGGTTGTAGATGAAAGTTTTACCAGTGTTACCTTCAACGTAAATTTCACTGTAAGCACAGACTTAATGAACTTAGTTAAGTCTTACGTAGAAAAGGTAAAGAAAATATTAGCCGATTTATTATCCGTACTGGACTCAATAACTCCAGAACTAAAGGAGGACCTTATTTTCAGGTGTGATAGTCTAATTAAAGACTATAGAGGAATAATAAGGAACATTGCTGTAGGTGTCCAGCTTGATGACGAGTATAACTTCAACTTACCATCTAAAGACATAATCCTTTACGCGATATTCATAAGGGATATGGGCAGGTTCGTCTCCCACTTAAAGCAGTTCATAAGCTTAACCGACAAAGGAATTAGAAAGGAAAATGTGATAACAGTATCAGAGATGTTTTCTAAAGCTACAGAGATGTTTTTCACTGAAAAGCTTGACGATATAAAGTGGTTAAGGTGGAAGATGAACGAGTTAGAAAATAATTGTAATTTCTCGGAGCCTTGTAAAGAACTGGTGAGGATGGCTTCCTATTGTATAGCCATGATGGACGATGCTGTGCATAAGACGGTGAGATTAATATGAATGAAAATTCATATAATTGATTTCCCTTAACATTTAATTTGAATAAAAAGTTTATATATGTCGTTTTGTAACAGAAGATCAGTAGATGTGTAATGGCAGATAAGTATTTGAATTTAAATTTTGAAGAAGCTCCAGATTTCCCTCCTAATAATGTCTATCCTCCCACGTGGACTTTTGACAACGATAAAGCATGGCAACTCTACAGAAGGGCTAAAAAAGAACAGTGGGATGAGGAGGCGATTAACTGGCAGGAAGTAAAGGAGTGGGCAAGCGGTCTAGATAGAAAACAAAAGTTAGCCGTAGCTTATTGGTGGTCTTTACTTTCTACCTTTGATAACGCTACCCCCGTGTTCGCCTACGCTGTAGTTAAGTCTTTCGAACAGCACTTACCTACGCCGGTAAAGGGGATCCTAACTACGATCACTTATGACGAGAACAGACATAACGTTATGTGCGGGTTAGGAATAAATAGCGTTTTGCCCGGGTTCCCGTACGACTTCAAGCCTCAAGATGAACTAGAGAGAAAGGCAGTGCTAAACGTGTTATGGACTTGGTGGAACGGATCTAGGTATTGGAAGGCATACTTAGAGGCTTATCACAAGTACACTTTTGACGTGCTATTCACATCATTTATGATGGGAGAAGCTGCAGCTACTACAGTGTTCTCTACCATGTCTAAGGGAGCTAAAATAAAGGCTTTCCAAGAACTTTTTAAGAACACAACAGTTGACGAGACTAGGCATTACGCATTTACCCATTTAATAATGTCTCAGAACGCCGAAAAAATGGACGATGAAAGGAAAAAGTTAGTGACTAAACAAGTTAGAGCCGGTTTCGTATTCCTTTCCTTAATAACTTATTTGCCTCCTAAAGACTTCTGGAAATTACCTCCATGGTTTAATGAAGTTCACTTGAAAATGGAAGACCTAGCTAGAGATGCGGGATTCTATATACCCACCTTGGAGGAAAAAGAAAACGCTTGGAAGACAGCAGTAGTGAGGGTAGGAGCATCATTAAAGCATTACAACATAAAGATGCCCTCAATTCCCGAACTAGGGATAACGGGAGAAGAGGATATTCCTGACTTTGACGAAGGAGATATCATACCGGTGTTCTAGAGGTGAAGGTAGCGGTCATCGGATCGGGCGTAATGGGTAGTGGAATAGCTGAAGTTTTTGCCATCTATAAGAACGAAGTACTCCTTTATGACAAGTACGAGGAAGCTATAAAGAAAGGTTTAACCAATATCAAGTGGTCGTTAGAGAAACTGTCCGAGAAAAAGAGAATAAATGAGACCCCCGAAAGCATTCTGACAAGGATCCAGATAATCAGAAGTCTAGAAGAGGTCAAGGGCTCTGAACTCGTAATCGAAGCAGTGCCCGAGGACTTCAACCTTAAGGTGAGTATATTTAAGGAGGTCGAGAAAAACGTAGATTACTCAACGATGATAGCTACGAACACAAGCAGTCTGCCTATAACAGAACTGTCGATGGCATTAAACAAAAGAGAGAGATTCTTGGGACTACACTTCTTTAACCCTCCAGTACTAATGGGTTTAGTAGAAGTGATAAAGGGAAACTATACATCGTCAGAAGTATTTGAGAAAGGAATAGAAATAGTAAAAAGTATAAAGAAGGAACCTATACCGGTTCGGAAAGACGTGATCGGTTTCGTAGTTAACAGAATACTCTTCAGGGTATTCACTTCAGCCTGCAAACTAGTGAGTGAGGGTAAGTATACTGTTCAAGAGGTCGATAGTGCAGCTAAGTATACTCTAGGATTTCCCATGGGTATCTTTGAACTTCTAGACTACACCGGTATCGACACTAATTACCTTATAAGTAAGGAAGTTAAAAGTAGGGGATTTAATTTCGAATGCCCGTTAATAAATGATCTTTACACGAAGGGTTACTTGGGGACTAAAGTTAAGAAAGGGTTCTACGACTGGTCGGCTGGGAGACCTATAATACAAAAGACCAGTAGAGAGCCCTCACCATCTGAAATACTAGGTGACGCGATAGACGAGGCAGTTTGGCTGATTAAAAACAACGTATCGACTGAAGATGAAATAAATAAGGCTACAAAGTTGGGCTTAGGTTGGCCTAAAGGTATCCTAGAATACGCAAAAGAAATCAACTACGTTTAGGACGTATCTTATTAACTTTTTCTTCTATTTCGAAAATCGACATTATTTTAAGTATTCTTTTATCCTATCTACTTCTTATTAATTAACTTTTTTATTCTCCTTATTTCGCCGCCTTAGTTACTCTTGTTTTTAATATATATTTCTTAACTTTAAGTTGTACTAGTAAATCCATATTACTGATAATTGTGATATTGGTAGAAAATAGTAGAAATTGGGAAAAACATTAACTTTAAGTCACTGTAAAGTATCCTAAAACAGTTTGATTGAAATAGTCAACAGCTTCTACCGTATAAACCCCAGGTTGGAAGAATGTATGGTTTATACCAGTAGAGTTTATTATCCAATACCCATTTGTAGAAATTGAAATTTCGTCATTTAAGGTAGTTTGTACTTTTCCGTTGTATATTAATTGTATCTGGTCACTTAACGGCAATAACTTATATTGTGTAACTGGAGGCATCATCACGCAGAGATATATCGCCGGATTATAAAGTAAGAAAGGTTTACCTAAAGATATATTAGAGATAGTATAATATCCTTTGAACACTTCTAATCCTACAAGAACCTGCGGACCACAAGGATATGGTGACGGAAGATGAATATTGGTATTATTTACATTAATGTAAACCGGATTTATTCCATTGTAAAATAGTTCTACTACAATTGCAATCCCTTTTCCAGGGCTTATTTTTGTTGTATTCAGCTTAAGATAAAGGGTAAAGTCTCCAGATGAAGATTGAACTATGCGTTGTTCATTAGAGTAAATATTATTGTAGGTAAAAAATAAAAAATAAGCAAACGTAAACGCTAAAATAATTGCAATCACTAAAATTGTATATATCAACCTCATTACGATCTCCTTGAGTAATGTTTATTTAAATCTATTCCAACTACTGAATAATTCATGGAATTGTTTTGTAGAATGAATAATAATAATACTTCTGCTAATGTGTTTTTCTAACGCTTTCTAGACAATCTTATTAGAAATTCTTTGAATCTTCCCGTCTAGGTAACGGTTTAATGAACACCTATCAATTCCTAGAACATGTTAGACGTAAATTAAGCCTTGTTTTCAATAACCTTTTTAACGTTTTAACCTTCTCTCGCTCATCTAACATATTTAGCGTTAATTTTTAGCATAATATCTCCTAATTACATGTTAACTTTTACGCTGTTGCAAAATTGACGAGACCCCTTAATTCCAAGAACAAGTTATGCAATATATCGTACGACTGAAGGTAACTGTTTTTTAATTAGGTTAGAAATACTGTGTTTATTTTACGAAAGTATTAAAAGTTAGGACTCCTGAGGTTTGCGGAAATGAGTGAGGATCAAGTTATAAACCCACTAGGAGTAACGAGATATTATCCGGAAAAAGGTCAAGTTGAGTTGACAGTACCGTTGCCCCAAGAGAAATTCTTGTGGAACCCAGACATTCACCCAGTACCGGTGAAACAGAGGACGTGGGGTCCCTTAACGTATTTCCTAATATGGTTATCAATGGCATTTATAATACCTAGTTGGACTTTAGCGAGTGTAGGCATTGTCATGGGTTTAAATG
>Ga0081473_133778_pt1 | contig 12261 bp, 12 predicted proteins | sample CisSprmetagenome_FD_70977 | JGI IMG/M metagenome (GOLD analysis project Ga0081473, IMG submission 70977) | Hypoxic/sulfidic aquatic microbial communities from Cistern Spring, Yellowstone National Park, USA v2 (version 2) | ecosystem: Environmental > Aquatic > Thermal springs > Hot (42-90C) >... | reverse complement strand
CGGTCTACCTCAACGAGCCGCTGGGCGACGTCTCGGCCCTTGAGGACGAGAGCCAGGTGGAGGAGATAAGGAGGGCCATAGAGCAGTTCAAGAAGGCCATGGAGGAAAGGGGGCCTTAGGGCCGCCTGGCCGAGCGGGACCACGGGTCCAAGGTAGACCTTGACCGCCTCGGCGAGGCCCCAGTAATTGCCATCTAGCCGCTGTAGGTGAACTGGCAGCTCGCCTGGTAGCCCGAGGCAGTGAACACTGTGACCCTGTAGGGCTCGTATGGGTTAAGGGCCATAACATACATGACTATGGGCACGTAGTGCCTGGGCGGCACGTATAATTGGGTCGTGTTAGAGGCGACCTCAAAGCCAGAGCTGTCATACAGGTATGCGCTCGCGATCTCGACTCCCGAGGTGCCGTTGTTGTAGGCCAACGCGTAGACCTCAAGCAGTCCCTGGGGAGTGCTAACAGCGCCGCAGGACAGCAGCGAGACCCTCTGCTGTTCAACTGATATACCGGGCGACCCCACCTGTGATGATATTATAGGGGCCAGCCTGGCAAGCAGGGCGGCCACGAGTATGGCCGCCATAAACATAGCTATCGCTGTCAAGTTCTCCCTCACTGGAAGCCCTGAGAGCCTCGGTCTCCTCAAGCTGGGACCAGTAATACCCTGTGGATTGGGGGTATTACGGGGGTCAGGCCCAGGCCTTAAGTAAACTCCACGTATATCGTGACATAACCTTATATACAAGGAGGCCCACTATAATATCCCTGGCCTGAGGGCATGCCCTTGAGAAACAGGCCCTGGAGAAACAGGAGGGCGATGGTGGGCGTCGACACGGCCATAATCCTCATAGCGTTCGTCCTGGTGGCCGCCGCGGTGGCGTTCGTGGTACTCGATATGGGAATGACCTCGGCCCAGAAGGCCAAGCAGAGTATGGAGAACGGCCTCCAGCAGGCCTCGACGGCGCTGCAGGTCAACGGCGAGGTTATGGCTTACGTTAACACAAACGGCTATGTGCAGGACATATACATACCGCTGGGCGTGACCCCTGGCACCGGCTACGTGAGCTTTGCTAAGAACCTATTGTCGGTATCACTGATAGCCGGCAACATGAGCTACGCTAACATATACAACGGCGTCAACGAGACGACCCTCGGTAACAGCACATCAAATCTGAGTGCTATTGCAAACTATTACGACAAAAACTATCCGGGTAAAGTCCTCGCTGTGGTCTACTTCATACATGGCAACATAACGCCCTTCGTGCTGGGTCCCTACGGCCAGGCCCTACTGGTTATACACCTGCCGGACGGGCTGCCTGCATATGAAAGCTTCACGGTCACAATATCCCCCAGCGTAGGAGGGGCCATCACTGTAAGCAGGGTCATACCGCCTGACAACGTGACCAACACTGTAATAGACCTCGGATGAGGTGCGCAGCTTTGCGCACCGAGGGACCTAACAGACAACCTTCTTTTTTTGTAGCTGAGGGCTCTGCCAGGGCAGTGAGCGAGGTCTCAGCTGCCCTGGCGGGCCTCTTCCTCGCACTTGGCGTTGTGGGAGGGCTTATCATCGTCGAGGGCCGCGGCCTTCTGACGTTCACGCTTGGAATAACGGCCCTAGTGGCCGCGGCCCTCGACGTTCCTGTGCCCCTCTCACTTATGTTTAGCGTTAAGGGCAACTGCAGCCCCCCAGCTTTTTTCCTCGCGAAGCCAGGCCCCTCAGCGAGGAGCTCGGCCCAGCAAGGTTCACGCCTGTGGGGGCCCTGGAGTCCTTCCTTCTCAGAAAGGTCACGCTTACAAGGGGGTGTGCGGCCATGAGCGAGCAGCAGAGGCCCCAGGAGCAGCAACAGCAGGTCGCCCAGGGCCCTGAGGAGCTCACGGAGGTGGCCAGGATGCTGAGGGACGCCGCCGCGCAGCTCAGGTCGATAATTGATAGCCTCAACAACCCCTTGGCCGCCATAGCTGCCAGTGCGATGCAGCCACAGCCTCAGGCCAGGCAGGAGTCGCCCAACAGGGCACAGGCAGGAGTCGCAGGGCGCGCCGAGGCCCAACGGCCCTTGACAGAGGAGCAGCCAAGCGAGGTAAAGGCTGCAGCCCCATTGACGGTAGCTCCTCTTCTTCAAATTGGAGGGCCAAGGCAGGCGGCCTCCCAGGGCGTCAGTGTGGAGAAGGTCATGAAGCTTCTGGGCCTCTTCGCCGATATGAGCATGTTGTCAAGTGACTTCTTTGAGAACGTGGTAAAGGCTATGGGATCCCTTGGGGTGTTAAGCGAGGGCGAGAGGGACGCCCTGGTTTACCTACTTAACACTATGAAGCTTGGGATTGACAAGGGCCTGTCGCCCCAGGAAGTTATCTCGCTCCTAGCCATACTCTTCAGTGAGGCTGGGGTAAGCAACGATGATGTCATAAGGGGCGGCCTGGCCAAGATGATACTCTCGAAGCTCAGAAGGCAGGAGGAGTCGAGGTGAGAGCTTGAGCGATGTTGCTGTGAGCCACACGATCTTCATAATAGTTACCGTGATACTGGCCTCGGCGGTGAGCGCCGCGGTTATATTTAAGACGTACCAGATAATGAACGCTTACTCCCAGAGGTCCAGCGCCGAGGCCCAGTCGCTGGAGACGCAGCTGACCCCTGTGTACGCCTACTACAATGCCTCCGACTCCTCCTACTACATCTTCATCAGGAACAGCGGCTACGTCACATTAACTCAGGCGGAGCTCAGCTATGTTGAGGTCTTCCTTGGTCCCGCCAACGGCACCCTGAACATGTATATCTACTCGCAGTCAGGCGGCCGGGGGACCTGGGGACTGGTCACCATCTACGGCTCCCAGGGGGGCCAGCTGAGCCCAGGCGCCATGGCTGAGATAGTCGTGAGGACTGGGGCTAACTTCGGCAACACCGTTCACGTCATAGTGTCGCTGCCGGACGGCCAGGAGTTCAGCGCATACCTTCAGCAGTCCCCTTAGGTGGGACGCGTGGGCGTCGAGGTAGCTGTAGGCATAGCAATAGCTGCGGTTGCCCTGGTTGTAGTGCTCGGGTCTCTGGCCGGGATGATATTAAATGCCTACCAGGTTGCGTCGCTGTTTCACAGCTACCAGCCCCTGGCTTACGTCAGAGTGTCCTCGGCGCTCCTTGCTGCTAATAACAGGACGCTGCTCGTAAATATAACAAACTACGGCCAGGAGCCCCTGTACCTGGTCGGGGACACCTATGTTATAGTCCTTTACAACACGTCCACGGGGCCCGAGGTCCAGGTGTTCAACCTGACCTCAAGCCCTCCTGTGCTCTACTTCGTGGGCAGCTACTCAGCTCAGTACTCGGCCGGCTCAGGGCTCATGCCGGGCGAGACGCTGGAGCTCAACCTGACGCTGTCACAGCAGGCCCTAAGGACCCAGCCAATAACGGTAACAGTGGTACCCCTTAAAGCCCCTCCTGCACAGTATACCTTTACACCGGGCCCCCTAGCGTGATACTCAGCACCGGGAACGAGGAGGTGGATTCAAGGCTTGGAGGAGGCATACCTCACCCAAGCCTTATAGCCATTGAGGGCGACAATGGCTCGGGCAAAACCAGCGTTGCGCTCCTGCTCACCCAGGCCTACCTTAGGGCGGGCCTCTCGGTGACTTACTTCACTAACGAGGGAAGCAGCTACACGTTCATAAGCAAGGCTAAGGAGTCGGGCTTCGACCTCTTCAGTTACTTCATCAGGGGGTCACTGAGGGTCTACACCATGAACGTGGGGATTCCAGTGACTAGGGACACCGCTGAGAGGCTCCTGGGGGCCCTCGCTTACGTGTTCACCTCAGGGAAGCTGAACTCCGACGCAGCTGTGATAGACACGCTCTCATACCTGTCGTCGGCTGCTCCAGAGGGCTCGATAAAGATGCTCTTCGAGGCCCTTAGAAAGTCTGCTGACAGAGGCATGAGCGTGATTGTCACGTTTCACCCTAACACGTTGCCGAAGGCCCTCTCGGAGCCCATAAAGGCTACCTGTGATGGCTACATCAGGCTAAGCGAGGCGAGCCTCGGCGGCAGGAGGCTAAAGGTACTGACGATAGTTAAGTTCAAGGGCCTTCCCTCCGGGGCTCAGAGCTCCATAACCTTTGACGTGGACCCCGCCTTTGGCATCAAGGTTATACCCATAGTTCTATCCTAAGGTGATGGCTTTTGAGGTTCAGCCTGTTGCCCAGAAGGCGTAGAGGCGCTGAACCTTCAGAGGCCAAAGAGCCGGACTTCGGCGAAAGACCCCAGTACCTACAGGACTACGTATCGAAGGTCAGCGGCGAGCTGGGGGAGCCTGTTTACATGGAGAAGCTCGACTCCTCGCTGAAGAAGCAGAGGGCCTACAACGTGGTTTACCCAGTGGGAGGGGGCGTTTTCATCCACGCCTACTCTATCAAGGGCAGCGACATGGGTAAGTACGCAGTTATAGAGCCCCCAAGGCCCTCGCTCGAGCTCATGAGGGCGATAGACGTCGCCCTGGCAAACGTGATAAGCGGCGAGGCCCCAGAGTCGGCGGAGGAGAGGAAGAGGCTTCTCCTCTCACTCCTGGACAGGATACTTGAGCCAACGGACTCTGAGGTGGACTACTCGTCACTAGCCAGCGACATTGAGCTCAGGAGGGTTCCAGTGAAGAGGGAGTGGGCTGACTACGTAAAGTACCACGTCATCAGGGACAAGATAGGGGTTGGGGTGCTGGAGCCCTTCCTCAGGGACCCCTACCTTGAGGACATATCGGCCAGCGGCGTTGGCAACATATACATAGTGCACAAGATATTCAACAGGATGGAGAGCAACGTGGGCTTCTCCTCAGAGGACGAGCTGGACGCCTTCGTGCTCAGGCTCGGCGAGAAGATAGGGAAGCCCATAACCAGGGCCAGGCCAATAGTGGACGCTACGCTGCCTGACGGAAGCAGGTTAAACATAGTGTTCGGCTCTGACGTGAGCCTGAGGGGCACGAACTTCACGATAAGGAAGGCGTCAAAGGTGCCCATAAGCGTGACCCAGCTGATAGACTGGGGCACCATAGATGAGAGGGTCGCGGCCTATACGTGGATGCTGCTGAGGGAGGGCATGAGCGGCTTCATATGCGGCGAGACGGCCTCGGGGAAGACCACGGCGTTGAACGCCATAGCTGTCTTCATAAGGCCCACATATAAGGTTGTGACCATTGAGGACACTGCTGAGGTCCAGCTGCCCCACCCCAACTGGACCAGGGAGCTTGCCAGGGACACCGGGAGGCCTGAGACGAGCGTCGCCCTCTTCGACCTCCTCAGGGCCGCCCTGAGGCAGAGGCCTGACTACATAATTGTCGGTGAGATAAGGGGTGCCGAGGGCGCCGTGGCATTCCAGGCCATGCAGACGGGCCACCCAGTGCTCTCCACCTTCCACGCGGGCGACTTCACCAGGCTTATACAGAGGCTCACCGGGCACCCCATAGATATACCTAAGCCCTACATGGATAACCTGAACTTCGCCTGGTTCCAGGCGTCCACATACTCTAAGACGGGCCTGCTGGTCAGGAGGATGACGGCGCTTTACGAGATTGTGGGCTATGACCCTAACACGGACTCCGTGAGCGCAATTCCAGTGTTCACCTGGGACCCCTCCACGGACCGCTTTATCTTCTCGGGCAGGGGGTCCAGCTACCTGCTCGAGGAGAAGATAGCGAGGATGAGGGGCCTCCCCAGGAGGGACTACAGGCTCATATATGACGAGCTTGACATGAGGGCCGCCTTCCTCAAGGAGCTGGTCAACAGGAAGGTCTTTGACTACTTCCAGGTGTTCAAGGCCGTGGTGAAGGCTGAGAGCCTGGGCGTGGAGAGGGCCCTGGCGGAGCTGAGGGCAGGGAGGCTTGAACTGTCTTGAGCCCCAGGGCGACAAAGCTTAAGATGCCAAGGGTAGGCCCGCTCCACGCCTCAGCGATAATCATAGCTGTTGGCCTCCTGCTGATGGCGTTGAGCAGGGGCAGGCTTGAGGTCCCCTCGCTGCTCATATTGCTCTCTGGCGCTGGGGTTCTCATCTACTGGCTGCTCTTTCATAGGACTTACATAAGGCTTGACATAGACTTCCTGTACTCCCTGCTTCACATGTACATCGTCTCCACGGGGTTCCAGCCGCCGGGCGAGATAGTTAAGAGCGCCTCCAAGGGGCCCTATGGTCACTATTCAAAGGTCTACAGGAGGGCCGCGGAGCTCGCAAAGAGATGGGGCTACACGGTGCCCGAGGCCCTCTCTCTGTCATCAAGGGGCGAGAGGAACAAGGCCTTCAAGGAGTTCATGGAGAGGCTCGCAATAATATCGGCGGTGGGCGAGGAGGTGAAGTCCTTTCTAAAGGTCGAGTACGAGACCATAAAGTTCAATTACCAGAATTACTATAACAGGAGCCTCGACTCGCTTAACGTGCTCTACGGGGCCTACGCCTCAACAATGGTTTCAGTGATCTTTGCAGTCACTACAATGATGCTTCTGTTCTTCTTCTTTGGCGGCACCAGCCTTAGGATAGTTGTACTGAGCTACATTGCAGCCCTGATAGCCATAGCAGTGCTGGGCGTGCTCGTTATACTGAAGGCCCCTAAGGACCTCTTTGAGGCCAGGAGGTCCAGGAACCCCACAGCGCTCCTAGCCGACCTGCTTGCTGTGGCCGGGCTCGTGCTGGGCGTGATTATATCATATATGATACTGTCCCACGGGGTTAACTACGTCACTGTGGGCTTCTCATTCATAGTGTTTGGCCTACTCTTTATACCGGCAGGCTATATCATAAACAACATGGAGAACATGATAGACGAGTATGACAAGTTCTTCCCGGTCGTTATAAGGAGCCTGGGGATATACCTGTCCCAGGTGCCAGACCTGAGACAGGCGGTCAGGGAGCTATCCAGGATAGAGGTAGGCAGGCTTAGGAAGCTGTTAGAGAGCCTGCAGGCCTCCCTCACCATGGGCGTCGACAAGAGCGTGGCCATGGCTAAGTTCGCGGCGCAGACCAGAAGTGAGAACATATACAGGTCGCTTCTGGTGTTCTCGGAAGCCATTGATCACGGAGGTGACCTAAACGAGGCGGGCGTGGCGCTCTCCGACCACATGAACCTCCTGCTTACACTGAGGGAGAGGAAGCTGCAGGTGACCGGCAACTTCCTCTCAACGCTTATACTCATGCACGTCAGCGTGATAGCAATAATGGCCTTCATGGCTGAGATGATGTACTACTTCTCGCAGCTACTCATACCCCTGAGGGCCAGCGTAAGCGCCTCCCTCGCTAACGTCTTTGTCTTTGGCAACATTAACGTGCCCCTGCTGGAGTCCTCAACCATAATATTTGCAGCTGTGATAACAATCATAAACGCCTTCATAATCGCTGTTACCAAGGTTGGGAGCCCCAGGTCATTCTACCTCTTCCTGGCAATACTGTTAATAATGACTGGAAGCACTATAGTTGGGGTGGCCGTCCTGATGTCATACCTTTTCCACATATTCCCAGTGGCCACTGTAGGCCTCCCCTAAGCTCTACCTCCTGCGTTAAACATCCTCCCGAGGTAAGCCAGCCTCGGCGTCCTGCTTAAAGCAGGATAACGCTTTCTACTTAGCGCCGCTGGCGGCCTACGCGACCTACTCGGCGGCGTGGTCATACATGAAGTTAGCCAAGATATACGGCCTTACCTCGCGGTACCTCCAGCCTTTAGCCTCGTGAACTTAGTTACATCCTTGTTTACAGCATAGAAGGTCAATAGTTCAACCATGTTCCTACGCGTGTCTCCAAGCTCGACGAAGGCCCTGCAAAAGTCCTTCTAGGTAACGGCGCAGCCCTGATAGCAACTGTTCTAGTAACTTCATTCACTCTTCTCGGCCTCCTTAGTGTTGAGCCTGCCTCTACTACGTCCACTCCGAGGGGCGAGAGGAAGGCAAAGGCGCGCCTGCCGTCCTACGAGTGGAGGGCTATGCGGAGCCATGAGAGGTCAGCAGGCAGTAGGCCCTTAAGCCCCCTCCTGCCTCCCTGGACAAGGCCGATGAAGAGACCATCAGTGGTTAGACCTTGTGGGATGAAGAAGGGTTACCCCTCGAGGCCCTCCCCGCTGGCCTAGGCCTGAAGGGCGCACAGGTGTGCCGACGTCCTCTCCTTGCGCCTCGGCCCGCCGTCCCCCTCTTCTTGCCTGGCCATGCACTAAGCCTGAGGGCGCGCCCTGAGGTACGAGAGGGACAAGACGCTGGAGGAGGCCGTGAGGTGCGTCGTGAGAAGCCTCGGCCTCACCTACATAGACCCCGAGAGGCTCTACGTAATAAGGAGCTACGGCTCCAGGTCAAGGGCCACAGCAAGGATATACATGATGCCCTCTGCCTGGAGGTTCGCCCTCAACATGGGGCCCGTCTACCTCATAGAGTTCATATCAGAGAGGTTCGACAGGCTGACGCCAATGGGGAAGGCGGAGGTCATAGTACACGAGCTCCTTCACATACCCCCTGCGTTCAGCGGCGGCCTGAGGCCCCACGGGAGGCTCGTCAACGACGGGCTCGCCAGGAGGCTGACCTCAAGGGTCGACGAGGACTGCCTGAGGCTTTTAGGCGGCCACGACGAGAGCAGGTAGTGCAGTCACCTGAGCCCAATCGCGGCGAAGGGCTACCCCTGCCCATGGTCCTATCGGTAGGACCTGTGGGCGCTCAGGGGCCCTTAGGAGGCCTGAAACCTGCTGAGCTAAGGGCCTCCTTGGGAGCTGCCAGGCCTTGAGCTCTCAGGGCCCGAACACCTGTTCAGCCCCTCCAGGAGTACAGACCTGCAGTCGGCCTTCAGGCTGCCAGCGAGGACAGACTCCTCAGAGGGAGCCAGCTCGCCCCAGACCCTGAGGGGCTCAAGTGTAAGCTTACCGCCCTTAGCATAGAGGTAGAGGACGTTATCGTAGTAGGTCGAGAGCGGCGCCCTCCAGGCGTCCTCCCTGGGCGAGGCGTAGAGGTGGAAGGTCATTATGCCCATGGAGGCCCTGCGCACCAGCACCCTGTAAGTGGCGTTAACGTAGTCGCTAGGGGTCATGAACTTGCGAAGCATGTGGACGCCCTCGGCCACGACTACGTCAGGCCTGAAGTCCCTGTCGCTCGTGTAAGCCATCAGCTCAGCCTCTCCTACCGTCAACAACGAGGCGTCATAACTTTCCACCGACAGGTTGTTGAGTTTGTCGCCCAGAAGTTCACCGCAGGCCGCAAGCAGGTCCCTTATGCTGGCCACGCTATGAATGTAGGAGCCATACTTCACCCTGAGGCCTGAGGCCACTGCCGGCGCCACTAGGTAGTAGACGGAGAACCTGAGCGGGTCGACTGAGGGATCGTAAAGTATGAGGGTCCCCATGCCCGGCCTCAGCGTCAGCTCGCCCAGCCTGCACGTTCTCTCGGACCTGGCGCCACTCGGCAACGCCTCATGCCTCAGAGGGGGAGGGAACTCTATCCCCCTCGCGGTAAACGTGTAGGGCATGGAGGCGTACTCAACGCTCGTCCCCCTCATCTTCCTTATCTCGGCGTACCTCTCCATCTTGCCCTTGACGTAACGGTACTTCATTATTATGACGCCGTCTGCTATGAACTCCTCGGGGCCCAGCTGGGATGACTCAGCCCCGAAGGGGAGCTCCGCTATCAGAAGAGAGGTCGCTCCCCTGAGCTTAAGGCCGAGGTAAAGCGCCGAGTGAAGTACCTCCCTCACCCTCGTCGGGTCCTTGGCCAGCTGCTCAACGGTGGTCACGCTGTCTATGACGACGCGCCTCGCCTTCATGGAGTCGACCTGGAGAAGGATGTCCTCGATCAGGTTGCTCAGCGCCTCCGGGTCACTCACGTTAAGCGCCTCATAGTACCTGAAGAGCCCCTTCTCCTCCAGCGGCCTGAAGTCCATGCCGAACGAGAGCGCGTTCTCGATGAACACGCTCCTGGGCTCGACGAAGCTCACGTATATCGAGGGCTCCCCGGAGGAGGCGCCGGCGTAAGCGAACTGGGACGCAAGGGTTGTCTTCCCGGCCCCAGGGTAGCCGGCAACCAGGACAACCGAGCCCATTGGCACACCGTCGGCGAACAGCTCGTCAAGGCCTGGGACGCCTAGCCTGATCCTCAGCCTTTCGTAACTCAACGGGGCCCCTCTTTCCTATAGTTAGCACTTTATTTTAAGCTAACGCTTCGAAAGGAACGCGGTTACCAGACTATTGACGAGCTGAAGGTAATGTCTATCCCTTAAGTCGCTCGGCCAGGTCGTAGAGGGCGCACGAGAGGGCGCAGGCCACGTCCCAGGCCTTGAGCGGCTCCCCTCCCCTTATCCTGACCATCTTGGTCGCCAGGGACAGCACGTCCTTGGAGAAGGGCCCCCTTGGGAAGGCCCCGAAGCCTATGGCTGATTCTGTCTCGTAGGCCTCCCTCACTATGTCTGCGGGCCTCTCCTCGACCTCAGCGTCCTCGCTCAGCAGTATGAGCCCCCTGTTGCCCAGGAACCCCCTTAGGTCCTTGGCCGCGGTCCATATCAGCGGCTCCCCCTCAGGCGGGGCCCTGCCGAGCCTGAGCACCTGGGCCATGAGGCCCTTGAAGCGGTCGTAGTTCTTCGGCACCCTCACGCCCGGCGAGAACGCGATCACCCTGCCGTCCTGGAGGTGCACGAAGACCTCGGCAAGCCCCTCCCTCACCGGCGCCTTCTCGAGGAGGTTGAGGAGGCTCAGGTGCACTATGTCTGGCCTGCCCCTCCTCCACCAGGCCTCAAGCGACCTCATGGCCTTCCAGTGTATGCCCGCGTCAAGCAGCATCTCCCCTGGCCTCAGGCCGTACCTCCTGGCTGTCCTCACGACCTGGGGGTGGCCCGCTATCTGCTCGGGGATAAGCTCAAGGGCGGCCTCAAGGAGGACCACTGTGACCTTGGCCATAAGCTCATCCTCAGCGATCGGTAGGGCCTCTTCATCGGTGCTCTCGGAAACCCTGCCGTTTGTCCCTAGGCGCTCATCCTCATTAATTTGCGTTCGCTCGTCGCGCCTAGGGACTTCCGCCTCATCCATAGGGGCTCGCCGTCCCCCATGGCGTCATGGGCGGCCGTCGAGCCCAACGGAACGGGGCTCCCATCTACAGGGGCTGAGGGGCCTCATAGCCCTCATCTCCCTCGCCCTTGGGGCAGCGCCCCCATCAGGCGAGGGGTCATCCGTGAGACCTGTCACAAGTATTACCATAAAAGGTTTTCATTAATGTGAAAAGTGTTCAGCCATGTCATCACTGGTTGCCAGAGGGGAGGAGAGGGTTTTCTGCGTTTCCACAGTATGTGAGCTCTAGCCTGGACCGTCCTGGCGTCTGACAACCTCTGCCTTTTAACGCCCTCAGGGGGACTGGTGTGCCGGGCAACATGTCAAAGGGGCAGTGGAGGTACTCAAGGGGCTACCTGAGGCTGGTCTCCACGGTCACCGCCTTCGCGGCCATCCTCACGCCCCTGGACAGCACCATAGTCAGCGTCTCCCTCCCAGCCATAGCGAGGGGGCTGAGGGCCTCCTACCTGGAGACCATATGGGTCCCCATGGGCTACCTGGTATCGCTCTCCGCCTTCCTCCTCCTGTTCGGGAGGCTTGGCGACGTGAAGGGCAGGAGGAGGGTCTTCACGACCGGGTTCCTCGTGTTCACCGTGGCCACGGTCATGTGCGCCCTCTCAATGAGTGGAGCTGAGCTTGACGCCTGGAGGGTGGTCCAGGGCATGGGGGCGGCTATGATGCTGGCCAACAGCGGCGCCATAATAACTGACGCCTACCCGCCCTGGGAGAGGGGCAAGGCCTTCGGCTACTGGACCCTTGCCGTCTACACGGGGACCACCGTAGGTCCCGTCCTGGGAGGGGCGATAACGACCCTGAGGGCCATAGCTGGGGTTCCGAGCTGGAGGTGGGTCTTCCTCGTAACCGTGCCCCTTGCCCTGACGGGCTACCTGCTCTCGCAGGCCTACCTCAAGGAGTCCGTGGGGCAGCCGGGCCAGCCCATTGATGCGACAGGCGGCGCCCTGGCCGCCGTGGGGGTAGCGGCCTCCCTCTTCGGCCTGACGGCGGCCTCCTTTGAGGGCTGGTCGCCCCCTTACCTGGCCCTCCTGGCCATAGGGGTCGCCCTCATAGCGGCGTTCGTTGCATGGGAGGCCAGGCTTGGCCCCCTGGCCCTCCTCGACGTGGGCCTCTTCAGGTCAGTTCAGTTCTCCATGGGCAACCTGGCGGCCCTCCTGAACTACGCCGGCTACTTCTTCGTCCCCTTCTTCCTCAGCTACTACATGATAGTGGTCCTGGGCATGAGGCC
>Ga0081473_117635_pt1 | contig 12280 bp, 26 predicted proteins | sample CisSprmetagenome_FD_70977 | JGI IMG/M metagenome (GOLD analysis project Ga0081473, IMG submission 70977) | Hypoxic/sulfidic aquatic microbial communities from Cistern Spring, Yellowstone National Park, USA v2 (version 2) | ecosystem: Environmental > Aquatic > Thermal springs > Hot (42-90C) >... | reverse complement strand
TACCCTAATATATGTTAATTTTTCAATAACTTTATCTTTATATTCTTTGACTTTATCAAAATCTAACATAGCCATATAACCTAAAGCTAAAATTAGAGTTTCTTTTAAATCAATTATAGTATTATCTTTTATTAAAACTTTATTATTATTATTATACTTTTTCTCAACTTTTTCAATAGTGTTTTTTATTTTATTTACCCTCTCTATAAGGTCTTTTTTAAATTCATCTTTTGAACTAAATAAGAAATTCATGTATAAACTCTTTCTTTCCATATATAAAATTTATAAAGCCCCATTTATAAATATATATTATATGCAAAATGATATAAAAGCTGAATTATTATCTATAAATTACACTAATAATTATGTTGATATCTTAATTTTAGTCCCTATAACCTTTGTACAAACATTACAAAAATATGGTTTACTAAAAACTATATTAGATAAATCAAAAGAAAAAGAATTATTAAATGAATTAAGGGAAAAACTAAAAGATGATAAAACTATTAAAAAAACAATTAAAGATGAAATTGATAAAGCAAACCAATTTATATACTTATACAATCCTGAAACTCAAAAATTAAAAGCAGAATTATTTAAAGTTGAAATAGGAAAAGATAATATTAACCTATATTATAGAATAACATTTATTGCAAAAAATTTGAATAAGTAATTTTGCTTTTAATTTTTGCCTTTATTATACTATAAACTATATATATTGTATATCCAATGGCAAATAATGCCCATTGTGGTATAATAATATTACCGATCTTTAATGGCGATGTAAATAAGTTTAATATTGTTATAATAATTCCAACCATAATAAATAATATTATACTATAAATTAACAAAGTATCTATTATTACATAGTATTGTATTTTCCTACTCTGATATAATTCTCTATAAAATGATTCTAATGTATCATCTGAACTTTTTATTCTTTTGATTTGCCTTTTTGAAAATTCATTATATAGCTTATTAACAATATTTCTAAACCAATTACTATTTTGTATCCAACCTATAATAAAACCGATAAAAATATCTATAACTGAATTAATCATATTTTTATAATAGTTTAAAAAGGTTTATATATTATTATCTATATAATTAATATCATAATGGGAGATATTGATATAAAACATACAATATTAGAAAAAGAAAATAAAGAAGGTTTATATCTTGTAGATTTTGATAAAAATACATATATTGCATATATAGAGAATATTGATATTATTAAAAATATAGATGAGCCATTTGCTGATATTGAAGATCTTAAAAAAGTAGGTGTTTATTTGTTAGAAGACTTTAAAAAAGTTTTAAATTACTCAGAAGAAAAAACTAAAAAGATAATAAGATATTTATATAAAAAAAATAAAGATATTATAAAAACTAAAAGTTTTAAAGTATTTGTTTTACTATTAGAAACATATATTATATATCATCAAATATTTTTAAGTGCGGTCGTAAAAAACCCAACTTTAATTGATTTCTTTGAAAACGATAGTAATAAAATCGAAACTAAAATAGAAATAATGAAAAGATTATTTAACTATTTAATTAATATTAAAATGATAGATACAAAAGTAGAAACATTAAAATTAGAAAATATATTAGATAATTTATTTAAAATAATAGATAGACATATAGGTGCATCTGATAAGGAAATTATAGATTCTACTGAGGTATCTATATTATTTATAGATATTGCTGAAAAGCTATCTAGCATACAATATGAAGACATTATATATATAATATCACTTTTAAACAATATTAATATACTGAGAGATAAGATTTTTTCATACCAAAATATTAATAAAGATAGCAAAATCCAATAATTATATATTCTTAAGTATTCAAAAAATATCTAAAAATCTATTCTAGTCTTCTCTATATATCTTATTATCTGTTATATAAACTTTTCCTTCTGAAATTAGTCTATTTATAGCTTTATATATTTCTTTATCATAACCTTTAAATATTCCTTTTACAGTATCAATTGAAACCCATTCATTTCTATTTATTTCATCTAATATCCAACGATATATTTCATTTACCATTGAAACATTTATATAGCCACCTTTATTTTGATTTATATTTTCTTTTTGATCGTCTTTTTTAATATCATTTTTTTGGCCATTATTTGAAACATTTGAAATATTAACATTTTCTTTTTGCTCATGCTTAAAATCATTATATAGTTTTATAAGATGTTTTGTTCTTTCCCCCATTATTATCAATCTATTATTAACATCATATTCTATAAATTTGGCAGACTTTAATATGCTATAAGCCACCCTAAATTCTTTTTCCAATCCTTTCTTTTTAGCATCTTCTAAAATTATACCATAACTTATTGCCTGAGTATTTATAAGACCTTTCAATATTATATATACATAATCAATAACTCCATTAATACCTTTTTCTATAACTTCACCATTTTCATGGACTTTATTTTTTATATAATTTTCTAAATCATCTAATATTTTTTTCATTAATTCTAGATTGCTTAATACATCTTCTTTAGTTATCTCTTCCATTTGTCTGAAGAATTTAATTTATTAGCTATTTCATTTAATCTTTCATTTATTCCTTTTAAATTTTGATAAATTAAATATAATATTTTCATTTTTGTTATTTCAACTTCTTCATCTAAATTAATTTCAAGCGAATCAACCATATTTTCTAAAGCGAGTTTAATATCTTCTTCTATTTTATTGATTTGATCCTGATCCATTTTTCTTTATATATTCTATTACTTTAGCCCTTACTTCTGGATCATATGCAAATGCTTTAAAGATTAAAGCTCTCATTTCTAATACATCTTTATTCAGATCTAATGCTGATTTTGCTATTTCTTTCTCTATATAGTCTACATTATCACTCTCTTCAAAAACCATCCAATAGTTCTTTTTAGGCCCTATATTTTTTAGCCCCATGCTATAATATATTAAGGTTAAACTTTATAAAGTTTATGCATTGCATAAATTTATAAATTTTGACTTTTATATATTATGATATGGATCCACAAACAATTTTAGCCGAAACATATAATCTTTTTTTAGTATCAGATATAATAGAAAATGGATCAGAAATAGATAGAGAATTAGAAAATCTATTAGCAAATAAAGATTATAATAACATGGCAAAAACATTAATATATGTATTAATATATACATTGAATAATGATCCAGCTTACAAAAATATTAGACAAATATATATTAATGATGCAATAGATTTATTATATATGATAGATAGGATAGGATTTGATGATAAAAGAATTATGAAAAAATTCATAAACTTCTTATATCAATTTTATTCCTATTCATTACAATATAAAATAAAACTTATTGCAGATAAAGAAAAAAGGGAATTAGTTAAAGCTAAATTAGATGAATTGATTGATATAATAAGATCTTAAAATTATAACCAATATTTTTTGATTTTTTATTACCGATTTTCAGTATAATATGTAACCATTACTATCTAGTATTGGTATATTATATAGGTATATATAAATACCCCCGGTGGTGGTGGTATACTATTATTTTCAAGTATATGCCTAATTTTTTCTCTAATTTTCTTTATAAACTTTTCTTTATATATCTTTATATATTTTTCTTTTTTTATTATTATTATATTATAATTATATTTGTCAATCTTTATTATACTATTTATTAGTAATAAATAATAAATATAATATTTATAAAAAATAAAAGAGAAAAATTTATAAATAAAAATTAATGAAAAAATGGGCATATACCTAAACCTTACCCCCTACCACCACCACCCCCCACATTTATAAATATATGCATAAATAATATATTTATGGGAAAAACCATAACAATAAAATATAAGCTAATAGAAAATATAATATTGGGAACGGATGAAAAAGGAAATGACAAGATAATTTATTTAAATGAAAAAATATCAGATAACAGTGATGTGAATCCAATAACGATAAACCTAAATGATGGAAATCATAAGGTACTATTAAATATGAGTGAAGTTATATCTAATATAAATAAAAAAATTCAAAAAATAGAAAAAGAAATATTCGAATATGAATTAAAAAAGCCTCCGGAAAATAGAAATCAATCAGTGTTTAATCTTTTTATTTTCTTATTACAAATAAAATTGTATAAAGAATATATATCAGATAGACTATTTGGAAATATTCCAACGGATAAATATCTATTTCTTAAAAATACATATAGATTAGATAATATCTTAATTGATTATCTAATTGATTTAGAAAAAACTAATGGTACAATTAGTGAAGATAAATTAGAAATTAGAGATCTTTTATATATGGATCCTGACCTTAAAGATACATTATTTTCATTCTTTAAAAATATAAATATTAATAAGCAAACAAGTCAAAAAAAGATAATAGAAATATATGAAGCTTTTAATAGGACGGTAAATTATCTATTTAGCCAATTACAAAATAACCAAAAAATAGGTCAATAATTAGGATATCATGGGTGGGTTATATACATGATAATTAAGATATTATAAGCGGGCCTATATATTAATATTTAGTATATCTTTTTTATTATACTTTTCCAATCTATTCCCTAAAAAAGCCCATATTTCAACATCAACATTATTAACATTTTCAAACTTTTTAGCTAATTCATATATTTTAAGAAAATCCTCTCTGTTAAGGTATAATTTGTTTAAGCTATATTTTTTCCTTTTAACCTGGATTAATTTTACATGACCTTTATCATCAATTGCAATAATATCTATGGGAGATTTAGATGCTGGTGATCGCCATACTAAATAGCCATCTTTTTCTAAAATTTGCTTAACCTTTCTTTCATAATAATAACCTATTTTATATTGTTTATTCATAATTATATTTATAGTAAGATACCTAATAAAGCTAATACATCTAATACAACAAATATCCCAGCAATATATCTTAATGTTTCATTTGAAAAGAAATTTGGTGACCATACTAATGCAATTTCTATAATAGTCCCTAATAATATAAATAAAGTTAATGTAATGCGTGGATCCATATCTATATGTAAATGCTACAAAGCTTATAAAAAATTATAAAATTTATATTAAACCTTTTCTTTTCTCAAATATTGCAGAAACTTTTGTTGGGCATAAGTATCTTCTGAAATCCATTTTAATGCCTGAAAATACAAATATTTTTTTGGTATATTAGTTACCATTTTAAGCCATTTAAATGTACTACTTATTTTAAGAAAATCTTTTTTATTACCAAAAATTGTGAATCCTAATCTTTTTATTTCAGGGTCCATCATAATTCTTTAGTTAATTCTTTTACAAATTCCATCAACTTTTCTTTTGCCCTTATAGTTCTATAATATTCTATTAAATGTTTTGGAGATGCATAACCCATATAAACAACAGTATCGCCTACTCCCATTTTCCTTATAGCTTTATCAATAAATACATATCTTAAAGTATGAGGGTTAATTCCCAAATTATGTCTTAAAAATGTATAATATGTTTGCCTTTTTACATTTTTTACAATATCTAAATATGTTTTTAAGGTGGGAGTCATTGATACTAAAATATCTGGTACATAAACCCATCTTTCCTTATTAGATTTTTCAGCTAACATTGAAAAGGATTTGTTTCCTTTTGTTAAATATTCTTTTAATGCATAAATAGCCTCTGAAGCTCTTAAACCATTTGTTAATTGTAGCATTGCTATGGCATAATATATAAATCTTTTGATATCCAATCTTTTAGGGTTTGGTATTTGAATCCTCCTATAATATTCTTCTAAATTTGCCTTAATTATTCTATATAATTCTTCAAAAGTTGGCTCTTTTCCACCTATATATTTAACCCAATGTTTTACAGATCTATTTTCCATAATATAATATGCGTAGTAAGGACTTAAATTTCTTTCCCTAATACGGACGTAATTTACTTAAATTATGGGTATGAGTGTAATTGCTCCATAAGTACGGACTTAAATATACGTCCTTAGGGACGAAAGGTAACTTTTAAATTTATAAATTTCTAAACTTATAAATTTATAAATTTATACAGCATATAATTTTATATGGAAGGTAAGATACCAAATGACTATAATGAAGTAAATCAAAAGATAGATTATATAATGCAAAATTTGCCAAAAATAAAAGATGAACTAAATAATAATAAAGATAATGTTAAAAAATTATATGAAATTATTGATAAATTAGAAAACTTACAAACTGAATTAATTGCAATAAAAGGTTTTGTTATGGCTCAAATTTATTTAAATTCTGAATATAATGATGAATGAAAAATTACTTACAATATTTGCATATTTTATTATAGGATATATCTTTATTAGTTTATTTTTGGCCGCATTATTATTAATTTATAATTTTATATTAGTTCCATCAGCTCAATCTTATTTACCTGAAATTGTTTCATCGCACATTCATTTCGTACAGCAAATAAATTCTTTAGACATAAGTTCATCTGAAAAAACTTATTTTTTAAATATTGGAAACAATATATATCAACGAACTATACAAAATTTACAATCATATACCCCAATACCAACAAATCAACTTATAGGGGCTGAATTAGTTTTAATAGTACCACCTGCTATATTATTAGGCCTAATTTATTATAAAGCTAAAAAAGAAAATTATGATGACTGAAGAATTATTTCAAGATTTAGCAAAAATAAAAATTCCACATCCAATAAAAAGTAAAGATCAAAAACGGGCAGGAAAAAAGTTAAAAGCATTTATTGTTTCCTTATATGCAATCTCTATAATTTTACTTTACATTGGAATAACAATGCCTGTTGATACTCAAATAAACTTAAGTGCAATATTATTTAATACAAAAAAGGTAGTGGTTTTAGGAATAGTAGGTTTATTTAGCTTTATAATAAATAAACTTTCAGAACCTTTTTGTAGTGAAGATCCAAAAATATTATTTTCTAAATTAATATTTAGCTTGATTTTTATATTAATAATGGTATTATTTGTTTTACCTTATTTTATATTTAATACTGAAAATACTACAATAAGACTTTTTTATTTTGTTGAAATTCTTTTAATAATAGTAATTGTTTTAACAGGCCAAAATTTAATAGATTTATTTATATTATGATGAATGAAGAACCCCCATATGGGACCATAGCTTGGTTTTTTTATGAAATAGATGAAAGACAAAGGCAAGTATATGAACTAGTATTTGATATAGAGCAAAAGATAGCAAAAGTAAAGGATTTATTGAATGAAATAGATATATTAAAGGCCCAATTGGAAACTAATGTGAATGTTGGAAAAATATGAATTCATTAGATATATTAAGTACATTTACAAAAGTAGCACCTTTCTTTTTAATTCCAATAACAGCTTATATAATTAATATAATAATTATGAGAATATCAAAGGAGGAAATATCTAAAGCCTATAATTATATAATAAAGAGAATGGTAGAATTTTTTATAGTTTCAATTGTTCAAGCATTAATTACTCTATATTCTTCTACAATAATAGTAAATTCTTTTGTATCTTCATTAACTAATATTACTAATATATACATATTGGAGGCTATTAACCCATCATTATCATTATCAGCAATTATTAGCCTTAGCGTTTCTATTATATTAGGAATAGCAATTTTATCTATAGAAAGTGAAAGATTTGTATCACCATTAATAAAAGAAATTGAAAATATAAATATTAATAATTTAGGAAAAGTTGCTATAAAATTATTAGACATTATATCATTTATATTATCTGTAATATTAGTTTATAGTATTTTACTTTTAGCAATATTTCCAACAAATATAACATTGATAAGTACAATAATAGATATATCACAATTATATATATATATATTAATATTTGATATATTGTCTTCTATTATTGTCTTTACCTTAAATAGCCAGGCAAATTATAAAGATCTATTAAAAAACAAATAAGATGGATAAAAAAGATTTAGAAGATATTTTGTATTTTTTATTAGGTACTTTAACAGGCTTTATTGGTTTAGTAGCAGCATTATTTATAGCATATTTAGCAAATTATAAAAAATATTGGAGAATAATTATTGATTTTACTATTGGAGCTTTAATATATGGTTTTATTATCGGACCAAATTTAACATCTACGGAAGATTTAGTATACAGCTTTATAATTGGTATTATAGCATTTGGAATGGCCTATATAATTAAGGAAAATAGAGTAAAAATATAAGATGATCTTTAATCCGCTATTAATAATGTATTTGATAAATGCTTTTGTTTCTACAGTAATAATTCCTTTATTTTGGGTATTATTATTAAAGGTATTTGCTAAAGTAGATATTAAATTTACCAATATCTTTGAATTAAAGGCTATGGAAGCTTTTACAATTATGACTATTTTCCTTCTATTTAGTATTATGCAGCAACCTTTACCATCCTTTTGGTTTAAACCTTCTATAGAATCTATAACTTTTAATACTATTATTTTACTTTTATTATATTATATATATCATATAGAAAGTGAAACTGCATTAGAAAAAAATAATACTATTATAAATAATAAATATGAAATACTAATATTAAGTAAAATACCACGTATATTATTAATAGTAATTTTTGGCTTTTTAGGGTTATATTATATATATCCATCTACTATATTATTAGAAATAGTTGTTATAATGTTGGGTTATATTTTATTCATAGCTATAGTATATATTGGGTTATATAATCTTTATATAATTGGTAAATTATTAGGCTTAAATATAAATTTTATTGATGATGAATCAAAAAATGGATAAAGTAACCGTTGTAATTAAATATGATAAAGATTATGCAGAATATAGATATATATTAACAAAGATAGATGAAATAGCTGAAAAGTGGAATATAGATAAATACCTATTAAGATACCTAATATTAAAAGAATTTGCAAATAATGAGAAATGGCAAAATGAATTAATAGAAAAATTAAGAAAAAATGGATAGTATTGATATATTTGGAATAGCTCTTGAAGTATCATCATGGGCAATGATAGTAGTTCTCCCAATATTTTATCTATTTTCATTATGGATAGTTCCAAATTATCTATTAATTAAACAATTTACTATTATAATGGATGAAATAATCTTCCTATTAATTGCATTTATCTTAAGAAAAATAAATAAAAAAATAAGTTTTATAGAATTACTTCCAAAAATCTTATTAGGAATAGTGGTGGGTTTATTAATAAGTATATTAATTTTAATTTTTATTCAAACGGCAATAATATTAAATAATACAGGCTTATTACCATATTTAAATATAACTAACAATGGATAATAAAAAAGAATATATTCAAATACCAAAAGAAGATTTTGAAAAGATGTATAAAACATTAAATAAAGTAATAAAAGTTTTAAAGGAAGATTATAATGATTTGAAAATAGCAAATGAAATTTTAAATAAAAGGGAAAAGATTTTAAAAGGCATACTTAATAAAAACATTATAAAAGATTTAAATAAAGTAAAAATTCATATAAGACTTGTAATGATGTCCTTAATAACCCATCATATAGATTTAACTGAAGATATAAAAAAGATATTAAAAAAGGTTAAAAAAGAACAAATTGATAGAAACAATGGTTAATGTAGAAAAACTTTTAAAGTATTTTACAATATTTTCATGGAGTATGGCAATATTTACATTGGGATTATACCTATTTGCTATTAAAATTCATGCAAATTTCCCACTATTTGACTTTATAAATGATGAATTAACTTTTATATTAACGCCATTAATCTTTAAGTGGCTTTATCAAATAAAAAAGAAATATATAAACAATGGATGAAAGGGATATAAAAGATATTTACGCTATATTTGTAGGATTTACAATTGTTATATTATTTTATGGTACATCATTTAATACGATTATGCAAATAATAAATATATTAACAACAATTAATATATTAATAACATCAATAAATATTCCTTCTATTTATATACCCTTTTATATTAAAGTGGCTATAACAATATTATTAATACCAATGATAATAGATATATGTTATGATATGATCAATATGTCAAAAATAGCCAAAACACAAGATGAAGAATTGGGTGAAATTATAAAGGCTTTTATTAGAATTTTATTTATATTTATTACAACATTAATTTTAATATTTTCTTAATTTTTTAAAATTAAAAATAAATAATAATAAATTAAGCCTTTAATCCCAACAAAACCTATAATTTTTTATTTATGTTCTTCCTTATTTTCCTCTTTCTTTTTCCTTGCCATAATATATTAATACTTTTTCAATTTTATAAGATTTATTTTTTAAATCCTTCTCTCTTAAATATTTCAGCAATATTGTATAATGGCATTCTTTTAACTAGAATATCATAATATCTATTTATATAATCAATAATTGTTGAATCTACACTTTTAACTCTTATGAGATAGGTTCCATCTTTCTTTTTTATTATTTCAACTTCACCTATATTTTCTATACCAGAAATTTTTGATGATTTTGAAACTCTTACTTTTATTTCTCTTGTTAAGTTACCTTTATCATCTTTAAATATAAATGGATAGCCTTTTACTAATTCAGTTATAATTTTAATAAAGGTTGATCTAGCTGAATCTTTCATTTCATATACATCCCTCATTAAAGATTTAGTAGAATAACCATAATCTTTTATTTTCTTATATATTTTATATAAATCACCCGATTCATGCAATATAAAGAAATGTGGAAATATAAAATCTGGTATAAACTTTTTTAGAATTAATTCAGGTTGATCAATTGTATAAGATTTACTTAAATATTCCATTAAGAAAGGTAGCCTATATTGTTTATAAAATGCTGCCCAACTTATATAACCTTTATCATTTGAAGGTTCTTTATTAAACAATTTTTTATATTCTTTTACATATAGATCCCATAAAGGATGCCACCTATCTATTACTTCATTCCATAAGTATATTACACTTTTAAATCTTTGTTGAACTCTTTTAGCTAATTGGTTTGGATATTGTGTATTAACAATATGTATTAATCTCCATTCCCTAATTTCATATACATAAGCTAATAGCTCTACTAAATCTTTTGATCTATCAATAAATATATCAAATACATTATGAGCTTCATCTAATACAATCGGATGAGCTATTTGTTTAGGTCCCCACTCAGGATGTCTTTTAATTAAGAAATCATGATACTTTATTCTTTTAGGATATTCTTGTAATAAATATATTATATCTTTATAAGCCCATTCCTTAATTTCTTCATCGGTATAACCTAACTTTTCCATAATTTTTTTATAGAAAACTATTGATAATGATGATTTACCTGTACCAGGATAACCTAATATTAATAGCCAATAATCTTGTGCAATATCATCTGTTGTTAATTTAACTATTTGCCCAGAAATATCTTCAACAAATTCTTTTGGATCTGCAAATCTTTCTATATTCTTTTTTAGTATTTCATTCCAATAATTATCATCCCTTAAATATCTTTGGTAAACTTTTGTATCTTTAAACATTTCTAATACATCTAAATCCATTTTATTAAAATGAAGAAATTATTAAAGATAAAGCTAAAATTAAGCCTATTACTATCATATATTCAGCTACAAATGTTATTGGTATATGTATCCAACCTATATTCAATAATCCTAACATTATTAAGCCAATTACAAAATCCCATATCGCTAAATTCCTAAATAATATAATTAAGTTTTCAGATCTTGGAGCTTCAACTACTGTTAATAATCCATCAAAAGCAAATACTAATAATACCCATGCTAAAGGATCTTGTAATGTTATAAATTGTATAAATTGATTTATTAATTGTGCTGTTGGAATTGTTGTATTTAATACAACTGGAGGAAATGGATTTGTCATAGTTTAAAGTATCCAATACCAAATAGAATAACCCATAGGCTTGTAATTATAACAATTGCTATTGCTATATATATTATTCCATTAATTGTTATAGATAATATATTTGCTAATGGTCCTAATCCAGGTGCTAAATATCCTAATATTGTTGAAAATAATGCACCTATTATTGATGCCGATGTAAACATTCCATATATTAAATATCCTGCTAATAGTAATATTTCAATAGGGAATGATAATGGATTTGCTGCCATAGTATTTAATGCACTTTGTATATTCTGAGCTACATTTATTTCTGTCTGTATATTTGTAAATACTGAACCATATGATGGTATATTAAATGATGCTAATATTGTTGAAACAAACATCATTACTAAAATTATCTTAAAGAATATACTCGCAAACTTAAATAAAGGTTGCTCACCC
>Ga0081473_126399_pt1 | contig 12283 bp, 17 predicted proteins | sample CisSprmetagenome_FD_70977 | JGI IMG/M metagenome (GOLD analysis project Ga0081473, IMG submission 70977) | Hypoxic/sulfidic aquatic microbial communities from Cistern Spring, Yellowstone National Park, USA v2 (version 2) | ecosystem: Environmental > Aquatic > Thermal springs > Hot (42-90C) >... | reverse complement strand
ACCCTTAACTTTTGGTCTAAGACAAGGACCCCCTCAAAAAAACTTTCAAAGAGCTCAAAGTCCATCAAGTTTTATTTTATGTCCCAGTCGGTGGGAATGTTGCCCATCATCTTTAAACTACCCTCAAAGGCGGACATATACTTCATGGCAGTGATCATGGAGCCCTTGAACTTTAGCCTTTTTGTTAGCAGGGCAGCCTTTGGTCCCATATCTCCTGTTGCAAGCTTTTTCCAGTTATCCAAGCTTGCCCAGAGTTCAAAGTCGTAATCCATTGAGTCCGCCTTCCCTGCTTCAACTGCCTCTCCGTTTTTCACTATAAGATGGACCGCGTCTCCTTCTTTCCCCTCTATGTAATACTTTATGCTGGCGGAAAAGTCCTTCAATTCCTCTTTGAGCTTTTGATTTTTGTTCCACTCCTCTTTGTAAGCCTTTATCCAATCTTCCGAAAGGAACTTGTACATTTTCTCCTCCTTTAAAAAGGGGGCGGGCGTGCCCCCGCATGGTTTTATTTACCTGCCACTTCCCTTAAAACCTTAAAGACTTCGTTAAAGGACACTTCGTCGTTGTTAACAAAGACGCCCACATTGCCCACCACGCAAACCGAATACTTGGGACCGGTCAGAGCCCAGCCTATCAGAGGTGTCCATTCTTGACCAGAGAAGGCGGTGTAGCCCTGAGTTTGCATCTCTGCCATCATTGTGTTGGCGGCGCACATCATCGCAGCCATCGCTGCGTGCTCTTCGGATATGTTGCCCTTGTAGGCAATTAGCTTACCATCGGGAGAAAACTCTCCCGCAGCCCAAACGCCCTTTACACCCATAAGTTTGTCCAAGTTTGCCATGGTTCTCACCTCCTTTTAGATGTATTTGGACAAGGTTTCAAAGACCTTGTCAAAGTCTGCCTTATCAAGCTCCACAAAAACACCCACATTGCCCATTATGCAGGCGGCGTATTTTCCACCGGCTACCGCAAAGCCAACTACAGGGTAGAAGCCTCCTTGACCAGTGTATGCACTCCAACCCTTTGCCTGCATATTGCCCATGAGCTTGTTGGCAGCGCACATCATGGCTGCTATCTCGGCAGACTTCTCGTCAATGTTGCCATAGTAGGCAATCAGCCTACCATCATCTGCAAATTCCCCAGCTGCAACAGCGCCGGGTATGGACATAAGCTCTTTGAGCTTGCTTAGTGTTGCCATGGCTTACACCTCCCTAAAGGTTTTTCACTTAATATACATGCAAAAATGGTGCCAAAAGGGTACAGTTTTAAAAGGCTTTATTTTCAAGCCTTTTGAAAGGGTATTCTTTTAGATTGCGTTGCATGTTGCAACATATGATGCAACAGCCTTTTAGGTGAAAATATTCCTTATGAAACTGCGGGTTCAGTACAGAGGAAAGGAGTTGGAGTTGGAGTTTGAAGGGGACAAGGTAAAAGCAAAAGACCTTTTAAAGGCTATGAACCTCTCAAGGGAGTATGCCTTTGTAGTGGTCAATGGAGAAGTGGTGGAGGAGGACTATTACATAAAAGAGGGAGACCAAGTGCGGGTGATAAATGCTATTTCGGGAGGGTAGGGTTTAGATTAAAAACTTATGAAAAGATGTGCTAAGTGTTCCCAAAAGGCGGTTGTCTATTTGCCCCATCATAGAATTGCCCTGTGTAAAGAGCATTACATTGAGTGGTTTGAAAGGAGGGTGGAAAGGACAATAAGAGAGTTTAGGATGTTTTCAAAAGATGATAGGGTTTTAGTGGCGGTATCTGGTGGAAAAGACAGCCTTTCCCTCTGGCATGCCCTTCATAGGCTTGGCTACCAAGTGGATGGGCTCTACATAAACCTGGGTATAGGAGAGTATTCCCAACTATCGGAGGAAAAAGCCAAGAAGTTTGCCCAGAGCTTAGGAAGAACCCTGCATGTAATAAGGCTCAAGGACGTGGTGGAAGATATACCAACCCTAAAGGAGATGGAAAAAAGACCTGCCTGTTCTGTGTGTGGAAATCTCAAAAGGTATTACATGAACAAAACCGCCAAAGAGCTTGGTTTTTCGGTGATCGCCACAGGGCACAACTTGGACGATGAGAGCGCCACCCTCATGGGAAACGTCCTCTCTTGGAACTTAGGCTACCTGCAAAGGCAGTATCCAGTTTTAAAAGAGGGCAATGGCTTTGTGAAGAAGGTAAAACCCCTGTGCCTTATCACAGAGAAGGAAAGTGCCCTGTATGCCCTTCTTTCAAACATAGACTTTGTGGAGGAAGAATGTCCCTATTCAGTAGGTGCCTCTTCAATTGAGTATAAGCTTTTGCTCTCTCAGATAGAGGAAAAGAGCCCCGGCACCAAGCTTAGGTTCTACTTAGAGTTTTTGAGAAAGATTCAGCCCCTTCTCAAGCGGGAAGAAAAACTTGAGCTAAAGCCATGTTCTATTTGTGGTGAACCCACTTCTGCGGACGTATGCACTGTTTGTAGGCTAAAACAAAGACTCACCCTCTCTAAAAAAGGACAAGGTTCCTAAAGACTTTACACAGCTCAAGGACCCTCTCCCTTGTCCTTTCAAGGCTTTGGCTGTTGTCTATCACATAGTGGGCTTTTTTTAGCTTCTCTTCGGGTGGAAGTTGCTTTTGCCATCTTCTTTCAAAGTCCTCCAAGGGCATGCCTTTGGCGAGGACCCTCTGTTTGCAAAGCCCGTAGGGTGCATAAACTAAAACCACAAAGTGGTACCTGCCTTGTGTTTTTTTTTCCAAAACCAAGGAAGCCTCCACCACTGCTATGGCGTGCTCGGGAAGTTTTTTAAACTCCTCCTCCAATCGCTCATAAAGGGCAGGGTGAGTGATCCTTTCCAAAAGCAATAGCTTTTCTCTGTTTGCAAACACAACGTCCGCAAGCTTTTTTGTGTTTATGTTTCCCTCTTGGTCTAATATTTCATTCCCGAAGGCTTTCAGAACCTCTTCGTACACCTTTCCCCTCTCTTCATAAAATCCCTTTATTATGCGGTCTGCATCAAAGACATAAAAACCGCACTCTTTGAAAAACTCCGCCACTGTGGATTTTCCAGAACCTATGTTGCCGGTTAGGGCTATCTTGAGCATTAGAATATATTACAGCTTCCTGATGATAAAGAGCAAACGTTTCTGAAGTTTGGCTTATATTTAAAGCTCATGGAACTAAAGGTCAAAAGCTTAAAAGAGCTTTACGAAAAGGATTTCTACCTTTGGCTGCTGGAAAATCTCAAACTTTTGAAAAACAAAGAGTATGAGCTTTTAGACTGGGAGCATCTGCAAGAGGAGTTGGAGGATATGGGAAAAAGCCTGTTTAGTAGTGTGGTAAGCCAGATGGCACGCATTATGGAACATCTTTACAAGTGGGAAAACTTTAGGTATAGCCCCTACATGGGAAATAACTGGGTTCAGAGCATCAACTCAGCAAGGAGGGAGTTAAGAAGAATTTTTGAAGATAGCCCTTCTTTAAGAAAACGAGCCCAAGAAAAAGAAGTGCTACAAAAAGCTTGGGAGATGGCGGTTCTTGACCTCATAGACTGGCTTGAAGAACCAAAAAGCAAGAGATTTATAGAAACATACTTCAAGGGTAAGATGCCCACAAAAAATGACTTTCCTAAAGAATGCCCATACACCTTTGAACAGCTGATGGAGTATAAACCTTGGGTGGGATCAACTTAGCAAAATATGACAGGACCTTTCCAGAACAGAAATAAGACTGTAGCCCTCTAAGGGATCGTTGCCTGCGGAAAAGACGCCGTGTCCTCTTACTACCACAAGTTTTGAATTTTTTAGTTCTTCCGAGACCGCACGGGCAAGTTCAAGGCTACCCGAAGGATAATCGGGCAGTACTTTTACGCTACCTAACAGGGCTTTCCCCTCCAAATCAATGGGTTCTATGCGATCCAGAGACATGGAAAGGATCACCGCCTTTGGTGGATGGGCATGGACCACCGCCCTGTGGGAGGTTTGCAGGTATATTTCTTTGTGCACCACCCACTCAGAGGATGCCCTCTTCTCAAGGACGCTTTCGCCATACAGGGGCAGTTCTATTATGTCCTCCAAAGAGAGCTCCCCCACATGCCTACCCGTTCTGGTTATTAAAACCCTCCCATCCAGCCTTACGGAAATGTTTCCCGCCCTTGCATCCACAAGCCCTTCTTTGTACAAAAGTTGTCCTGCTTTGATAATTTTTAGCTTGTAATACAGCATTTTTTGTATTATAATGAATAATCCTAGAGCCGGTAGCTCAGCCTGGTAGAGCAACGGACTTTTAATCCGTGGGTCGAGGGTTCAAATCCCTCCCGGCTCACATTACAAAAGCTTTTCTTTGCCCTTACCCTTCAATATCCTAAGCCTTGCCCTTGCAATAGCCAAGTCTCCCTCTTCTATGTTCTTGTTGATGACCGAACCTCCCGCAATGTAGGAGTAATCGCCAAGGGTGACGGGTGCAATTATGAGGGAGTTGCTACCTATGAAGGCATTCTGACCTACCTTACTCCGGTGCTTTTGCTTTCCGTCGTAGTTGGCAAAGACCACTCCCGCCCCTATGTTGGTACGATCACCTATTTGGGCATCACCTATGTATGCCAAATGCTTAGCGTTTACATGGCTACCAATCTCGGAGGCTTTAACCTCCACAAAGTTTCCTATGTGGGAGCCCTCCCCTATCACGGAGTGATTTCTGAGATGGGCAAAAGGTCCCACAATGGCACCACTTTTGATGTGAGAGTCTCTAATAATGCTGTAGGGCTCTATGACCGCGCCCTCTTCCACCACTGAGTTTTCTATGACGCTTCCTCTACCTATACGCACCCCTTTGCCTATTCTCGTGTTTCCTCTTAGGGCTACGCCCGGCTCTATTTCCACCTCCCCCTCAAGCACCACGGAGGGCTCTATCCATACGGTTTCTGGCTGGTGGATAGTGTTGCCTTCCACTGCAAGCCTTTCTAAAATTCTCAGTCTTATCACGTTTTCTGCTATGGCAAGCTCCCATCGGTTGTTGACACCCATAACTTCCGCCTGATCTTCCGCCATAAAGCTCCTAACCACATAACCTTTTTTGTTCATCAAGGCTATTGCCTCTGTCAGGTATAACTCTCCACTCTTTGGGCTGGGCTGGATGGAAAAGACCACATCCAAAAGATGAGGGCAGTAAAAGAAATACACACCGCCGTTTATCTCCCTGATCTGCTTTTCTTCAATGGTAGCATCCTTTTCCTCCACTATTTTTATCACGTTCCCGCTCTGGTCCTTTACAACCCTGCCATAGCCCGTTGGGTCTGGAAGAAAGCCCGAAAGTAGCAGGGCACTTAATTTTATGTTCTCGTATTCTTCCACCAACTGTATGTATCTTTGCATGTTCTTTATGGTTTGAGACTTTACCAAAGGGCTGTCGCCGTTTATCACCAAAAGGTAGTCTTGGTAATCCCTCCAAAAGTCCAGGGCAGAGATCACTGCGTCTGCGGTGCCACCCTTTGGGTTTTCCTGATGAAAGAAAAAGATCCCATCCTCTCCCTCAAAGACCTTTTTTACCTCCTCCGCCTGATGGCTAACCACCACGCCGATTTCCCGAAAGTTCAACTCCCTCAAGGTGCGTAGCACGTACCAGAGCATGGGCTTGCCAAGGATGGTGTGCAGAACCTTTGCCTTCTGGCTTTTGAACCTACTTCCCAACCCCGCCGCAAGGATCAACGCTCGCATGGAAAAATTATAAGCTTAAGACAGCTCAAGCATCCTCTCTAAGGGTCTTTTTGCCTTGGCTATTATTTCCTCGTCCAGTACCACTTCGTTTATTTCCTCCTTTAGGGTTTTGTAAACCAAGGGCAGTGTTATAGCCTTCATGGTGCAACAATACACAGTTCCGCAGTAGTTCATAGATTGGGGGAATATATACTCCTTGTTAGGGTTTTTCTTGATAAGGGTGTGCTTTAGACCTACCTCAGTGATGACAATAACCCGGTCTGAATCGCAGGTGGTGGCGTAGTTTATGATCTGGGAGGTGGAGCCCACAAAGTCTGCCATTTCAATGACCTTAGGGTGGCACTCGGGATGTACCGCCACTTTGGCATCTGGAAACTGTTGCTTTAGCCTTTCCAGCTCTTTGGCGGTAAATTCAAAGTGTGGGGGACAAAAACCCTGCCATATAACAAATTCTTTGTCGGGCACATGCTTTTTTACCCAATTGCCCAAGGCTTGGTCTGGTATGAATATGATCTTTTTGCTCTGCAACTTTTGGACAACCTTTATCGCATTGGCTGATGTAACGCACACGTCGGACACCGCCTTTACATCCGCAGAGGTATTCACGTAAGCTACCACCTCGCCGTCGGGATGCTGTTCTTTTAGCTTTAAAACCTGCTCGGGTCTTATCATGTCCGCCATAGGACAGCCTGATTCGGGGTTTGGATGGAGCACCTTCTTTGTAGGGTTCAAGATCTTTGCGGTCTCGCACATAAACCTAACTCCGCAGAAAAGGATAATGTCCGCATCCGTTTGGCTTGCCTTTCTGGAAAGTTCTAAGGAATCCCCCACAAAGTCCGCAATGTCCTGCACCTCCGGTCTTTGGTAATAATGGGCAAGGATCACTGCGTTCTTTTGCCTTGCCAAAGACCTTATCTCTTCCTGAAGTTCCTTTATATCCTTAGGGCTTAGGGTCTCCTCTTTGGCAATTTCAAAGGTAAGCATAGAAATTAAGTTAGTCTCCTTGAGCCAGCTCGCAAGCCTTAAAGACCTCCCACATGGCAATGGCACCAGCGGAGGACACGTTCAAGGAGTTGAGCTTGCCCACCATGGGAATGGAGACCAGCAGGTCTGCCCTTTCAAGGACGCTTTTGGAGACGCCATCTCCCTCTGAACCGAGCACCAAGGCGCAGGGCATAGGAAATCGCACCTTCCTTATGTCCTCTCCTCCCCTTTCCACAACCACCACAGAGCCACCCATTCTTTGAAACTCTTCCAAAGCCCTCTTTAGGCTTGGCGCCCTGCTAAAGGTAAGGTGAAAGACCGCACCGGAGCTTGCCTTTACCACCGTTTGATTTATGGGAACGCTCCGGTCTTTGGGCAAAAGCACTCCAACCCCACCAAAAACTTCGCAGGTTCTTATGAGATTTCCTGCGTTCTGTGGGTCCGTTATGTGGTCCAAAACCAGAAAGAAGCTGTTCTTCTCAAAGGCTTTTTTAAAAAGTTCCTCGGGAGGAACCAAGGGCACAGGGCTGATAATGGCAACAATCCCCTGCGTCTTTTTTGTGCCAGCCAGCTCCTCAATTTTCTGCCTTGGCACCCTTTGGATCTTTATTCCCTTTTCTTTGCAGAGCTTTACCACCTGATGGGGAGGATGTCCGTCATGGGCTACCAAAACCTTCTCAATGGGTCTGTTTGCCCTGAGGGCTTCTAAAATGGGATTTTTACCATAAACGATCATATCTCTAAAAGCCTCTGCTTTATTGCGTCAATAAGTTTTCTGTAATAGCCCTCTATCTCTTTGGCAAGATCCTCTAATCCCTCTTCTTCAGCCCTTTCCAGAAGAGGTGCAACAAAGTTTTCAAGCTGTAGGGTGTATTCCTTCAAATCCCCTTCCAACTCTTCCCGCGTGTAGTCTTCTATGGTCAAAACATACCTCTGATAGGTCATTTTAGCAAATCGGAGGATATCTTCCAGCTCCCTCTCAAGGTCTCCTCTGTTTGAACCTGCCTTGGTGATGTCTCCCATAGGGAATATAATATAGGGAGTTTTTGTGAAGTATCTGTGAAGCTTTGATTTTTTGTTTTGTCTGGAGTAAAATTAAATATAACCCTCTGTGGGACCGGTCCCGGGAGGGAAAAAACTTTATGGGAGGTTTAGCCATGAGGCAACAAAAGGGTTTCACCCTAATTGAGTTGCTTGTAGTTATCGCCATCATAGCCATCTTGGCATCCTTGGCAATACCGCAGTATCTCAAGTATCAGAGAAAGGCTAAGGTAAGCTCTTATGCAGAGCCGATGGCAAGGGGTTGCTTAATGGACTTGGCGGCATACTGTATGGAAAATCCAGCAACTGGTGGTGCTACGTCTTATACTATAGATAATCCAGTTGGTCCAAACTCACCCGCAGCAAACTGTAGGAATACTACCGTAACCACGGCGGGCGGAAACGTTAATCTCACTTATTCAGGAACCGCAACTTGTGGAAACGACGGAACTCTGACCTTCGGTGGTCCTAATCCTGCTGACGGCGGAATAATTGCAACCCTTGAAGGTGTACAAGACTTCAAGGCAAGGTGCTTCGCAGCAAACCAATCCATCAGATGCACGGTAGAGGCAAAATAACCTAACCCTCCAGCCCCCTCTTGGGGGGCTTTTTTGGAGATTATTATGAGGAGGGGTTTTACCCTTGTAGAGCTTTTGGTGGTTATTGCTATTATTGCCATCCTTGTTAGCATTGCCATTCCCCAATACCTAAACTACACAGAAAGGGCAAGGCTTGCCTCTTATGCCCTTCCGATGGCAAGGGCTTGTATGGCGGATGTGGCTTCTTATTGTTCTACAGACCCTCCACCAGCAGGAACTGAGACCTACTCAATAATCGGAAATTCTGCATTTCCCAACTGTGTGGCAAACAACACCACTCCGGGTGGGACTGTTTATTTTACTGTAGTTGAGGCTTTTCAATGCTCAAACACGGGACAGCTGGTTGCGGGGAAGCTACACGCTTACTTCTCTGCCACTGGGCAAAGGGTGGTGTGTCAGGTGGATGTTAGACCCTTTAGGTGCTTTGTTGAATGAAGAACCTATCCCTTGCCCTGCTTTTTGCCTTTTTTGTTTCTTTAATTCCTCACATTGTAGAGATATACAACTACTTTAAACATCAGGATATTTACTTTTTGGACCGCAAGCCCTTTATTCAGAACCCCGATGGCTACTTTTTTGGAAGGCTTGCCAAAGATTTCAAAAGGGGAGAGGATGTTTTAAGAAACTTTCCGGAGGGTGGTGTGAAGTATGACTATCCGCCTTTGATAAGTTTTATGTATGGAATTCTTTTAAGACTAACAGGCATTGACATAGAGTGGCTTGGCTTTTGGCTCTCGCCCATTTTTGGAAGCTTGTTTGTTATTCCTTTTGTTTTATTTTGGCACAGGCTTGGGAACCTCTGGGTGGGCTTTGCGGGTGCGGTCCTAACCGCCCTGTCCTCTGCTTACTATACCAGGGTTTTTGTCCTTGATTTGGACACAGACAACTTAAACCTCTTCTTTATCTTTAGCATCGCCCTCTTTTTACTGCTCGCCTATCAGAAGAAAGACAGCTGGCATGCTTACCTTTTTGTCGCCCTTGCTGTGTTTTTTAGCCTTCTGTTTTATTGGTGGTATGCCCATCCAGAGTTTTTTGTTTTGCAGTTTCTTGGGTTTTTGCTTTTGGCACTGCAAAACAGAAGGCTCTTTTATGCAGGATTTACTGGGCTTTTTTCTTTGTGGGTTTTAATCTCTTTTATGGCGGGCTATCCTTTAGGTATGGACATCTTGGGTAGGCTCCTTCTTTACTTTGGCATTCCTATTTCTCCGATGGAAAGCAAAAGCGTGCCAGAGGTTTTAAAAACCATTTCCGAGCAGGGTAGGGTTTCTTTTTTGCGTAGCTACCCTTTGTATTTTTCCTCCGAATTCCCCTTTTACATATCCCTGATTTTTCTGCCCGTGCTGTTTTTTAGGTTTTTTAAAGCACAGCTTTTGCTGTTGCCCCTTTATGTCCTTTTGGCCTTGAGTGTGGTAAAGGGAAGCATAAGGGTTTATATGTATTCTGCTCCTGTGCTTGCAATGGGCTTTGCCTACGGCGTCTTTCTCATTTCAAAGCTCTCAAACTTTTTGGAAAAGAGAAGTTTAAAGCTCTTTGTGAGTGGACTTTTCCCTCCTCTGATGCTCATGTCTGCCATAAACTGGTTTAGCTTGATAGACAGAATGCCCGGCTTTTTTATTAGCAAAGAAGTAGTTAAAGATCTTCAGAAATTAAAGGACATAACACCCAAAGACGCAAAAATTCTCAGCTGGTGGGATTATGGTTATCCTATAGTTTATTACTCCCAGAGGGCTGTTTTTCACGATGGGGGAACCCAGTTCTCCATAAAGACGCCCCTCATAGCCTACGCCCTTTTACAAGAAGAAAAAACCGCCCACAGACTCTTTTTGTGTGTATCCGACCCTATTTTCAATCATCGTGCGTGGGAAAAATATAAAACCCTTGGGCTTTATAAAGCCTTAGAGCAATCTGCCAAGGAGTGCCAAGTTAAGCCCTACGGAAAAATATACCTTTTGATCACCGAAGACATGCTTGATAAAACCCAAGCCATGCAACAGCTTGCCTACGGGAAGGGTTCAATCTTTCTCAGACTTCCGCCCTGCGAAAGAGATTGTAAAACAGAGCTAAACAGAGACGCTGGCACATACACCCAAACTATTGGCAAATCTTCCACCGAATACTTAGTTAAAGAAGTTTTTTGGATAGAGGAAGGGGGCAAAGTAAAAAGGGAGACCTTTAACAATCCCAAGGGTGGGACCCTCTACTTGGTGAAAAAAGGTGGAACAATCTACGGCTTTTTTGTTGGAGAAAAATTAAAAAATTCCGCCCTTTTGAGCCTATACACCATAAGAAAAGACAGAGAAGGCTTTAGGCTGGTTTATGATAACTTTCCCTACAGTGTGCTGTATGAGGTTATCTCACCCAAACCGCCTCAACCCTTGACCTTGAGCCCTGAGGACCGTCAGCCTCAGAGATGATTAGGTATATGTATCCTCTTCCGCCCGTTTGAGGTCTGGAGTAAGCAACCCCAGTTCCAACCTCTCCCGGCGGAGGAGCGTAACCCCTCAGGCAGATCGTTATTCTGTTTGTAAAGTTTTGTGTTGTTCCCGAAAGGCGGTAGGCTAAGTTTGATGTGCAACAGTTTCCATCAGTAGTCCAACCGGTAGGGCACCCAAGCTGGTCCATGGTATCAAAAAGACCGCTCTTTATCTGCAAAACTGCATAATTCACTCCACCCACTGCAGCCTCTCTTGTGGAGGTATAAACCCTTACCCTTTCTCCGGTTAGCATTGTGCGAGTGAGTATATAGTAAAGCCCGCCAATAACAAGGGCTATCATGATGCCTGTGATTAAAACGGATATAAGTGCTATGCCTCTTACCTTCTTATATTTCTTAAAGGTATGTCCTCTTCCACAAGCTTCCATCTATACCACCTCCACTCAGGGTTTATTGTTATATCTCCACACTGCTCAAAGCGGTTGGGTGGGTCCATCTGGGTGTCCATCTTCCCACCCACTTGCATCAAAAGGCAGAGCCTTATGGCACGCAGATTGTTTATATCATCAATGTTTGTTGTGTAGCCTTGACCGTCAAAGTATCTAACCCTAAAGACCGCAACGCAGGACGCAATGGGTTGTCCAGTTGAATCACCGTTCACCTGCTTTAGTAGATTAAAGGTCCCCGGTGCACACTCCTTTGGCAGGTTTGCATTGCTTAGATAGTATCTGACTGCAAAGTCGCCAACTGAAGTTCTGTCTCCCATGGTAAATATCAGTGTGTTCGGTGAGTTGCAACTGGTGGTAGCCTTGCTTGCCATATCAAGACAAAGAAGATTTTCTCCTGTTGGTGGGATGCTGGGGCAGTCCTCAAGGGTCCATCTCCGCCCTTGAGTTGCTACGTTTCCAGAACCATCTATTGCCCACCAACAGCCAGAATTTCTAAAGCTTCTGGTGGCAAGGTTCAAAAAGTAGAGTTCATCGTTTCCAGAAAGGCAGTTAAGGGCTAAGCCCACAACAGAGTTGGAACCAGAAAAAGCAGCAAGCCCATTGCAAGCGGGTGTGCCTACGTTTAAACTATCCACGGGAACACCAAAGCCTATGCCCTGAAGGTCTTTTCTAAGGCTTGTTAAAAGCACCTCCACATCCTGCTCGTTCTTTGCAAAAAGAGACTGTCTTATGGTTTCTCTAACCAAGCTTCTGTAAGCAAAGAAAATTCCGCCCGCAGATAGGGCAACTATGGCTATAACCACCAGAAGTTCCACAAGGGTTATACCTTTTCTTCTCATCTTGTATCCCTCATAACCGGTAATGAAATATACTTGTATCTTCCCTTGGTATCAAAATACCAAACTATCACACCAGCAACCCTTCCCACCTCTAAATTGGTGGCAGGGTTAATAAGCTTCGCCAAAGTGGTTCCAGCATATATGAACCTTCCCCTATACCTCTCACCGCATGTAAAGGTGGCATTGTTAATTTGCCTGCCACTGTCCTCATAACAACAACCACATCTATTCCCATCACAATTGCATGGT
>Ga0081473_145455_pt1 | contig 12346 bp, 13 predicted proteins | sample CisSprmetagenome_FD_70977 | JGI IMG/M metagenome (GOLD analysis project Ga0081473, IMG submission 70977) | Hypoxic/sulfidic aquatic microbial communities from Cistern Spring, Yellowstone National Park, USA v2 (version 2) | ecosystem: Environmental > Aquatic > Thermal springs > Hot (42-90C) >... | reverse complement strand
TTGTGAGCTGAGGGCCCCGCAGACTATGACGCCTAGGCGCTCCCTAGTGGCGGGCCCGCCGGGACTTGAACCCGGGTCCTCCGGCTCCGGAGGCCGGCGCCCTGATCCTGGCTGGGCTACGGGCCCCGTGCGCTAGCGCGTGCCAAAGGATATTTACACGCGTTGAGGTCAAAAAAGGCTCTGCCTCGGCCTAGGCGCCCTCCCCTCCGCCCTCCTCCTCAGCCACGCCCTCAAGGGGCTTGGCTGAGACCCTCGACCTCAGGTCGTTTATCAGCTTAAGGGCCGTCTCCTCCTCCACCTGCCTCCCCATCGTTGTGGCCTTCGAGACGTACTCAGCTATCGCCTCCTCGGCAGGCCTGCCTCCCAGCGGCAACCTGGACCTGCCTATGGTCATGGGGAAGGGCTCGAGTATTGCGCCGGTCTTGACAAGCACCTCGCCGTCCAGGGGGGTCACTATGACTGTCCCTACCTCCCTGCCGGCGGTCCTGACCGAGTACACTACGTCGCCGTCCTCGGTCTCACCAAGCTTCTCCAGCTCATACCTCACCCCCACGGCGAGCAGCTCGGAGGCCTTTGAGGCCACCTCCTTGACGGCCTCAGCCACCTGCTCATTTGCCAGCCTCCTGAAGACCTCGACCGTCAGGGTGTCCCACCTCCAGACGATCTCCTTCTTCTCCTCGTCTATGTCGTAGTCTATTCGCACCCTCACCACGTCCCCCTTGTCTAGCTTAAGCCTGTTGACAAAGATCTCGAAGAGGATCCTGTTCAGCTGGGCCGAGGCGAAGGCGACCTTCTGGGCCCACTCCTTGTCAGCCTTGGTCCTGTCCCTGAGCTGGGCGAAGAGGGTCCTCCTGACCTTGGTCGCGTAGGCCCCTGCTATAACTAGGCCTGAGCTGAGCCTGGGCACGGCCGTCACCCAATATATTATTATGATGCTCAAATATATAAATTATACGGAGAGCTCCTGGTCCCAGGCCATAACCCTGGCGCTAGGTGACCTCCTCGGGCTGGTCGCCCAAGGTATTACTAAATAGGACGAGGAGCGCCTCAAGCCCGACGGCTGTTGCTCCTCGCGAGCTCCTTCAGGTCAAGGTAGGACTTTATCATGCTGCCGACGCCTATGCCTCCCACAACTATCAGCACCAGTATGAGACCTAGGTCAAAGGCGTCCAGGTTAGGTATCGGTATGCCCGTCGATATGGCGAAGCTGTCTATGGAAGGCAACGCGATTACCAGGGCCCCTATCAGGATGAAGGCCAGGCCGCCGTAGTAGAGGGTCCTGCCTGCCGTGGCTGCCCCCAGCTTCCTCACCGCGTCCTCCCCGAGCCCGTACAGCTTGACGAGGGCCGCGAAGGCGGCCCCAAATATCACCTGCATGGCCATTGTGCCCAGGCCGAACACCAGGCCGGGCAGGGGGGCGTAGATGAGGGAGCCCACCTGGGGGGCCAGCACGAACGTTATGACCGTGGCGTAGGCCCCGAAGCCGAAGCCAGCTATCAGGCCGTGGACCACGGTCATCCAAAGCGGGACGTCGCCGAGCCTCTCGTATATGTTCGTCCTCTCCGCCTCCCTGGCGTGGGTCCTGCTCCTGAGGAGCCTGTCCACCTCGAGGTGCATGTACTTTCCCCTGAGTATGTACGCGCCAGCTATGGCCATGACCACGCCCACAATTACGTAGACGGGCCCGTCAAGGTTGTACTTCATGTAGAAGTAGGCGAGGCCCAGGAAGCCAAGGGTCGTGAGCAAAGCCCTCTGGACCGTGAAGCCCAGCGAGAACAGGAAGCCGGCCTTCATGCCCCTCCTCGTGCTGTAGGCGCCCACGGCGTAGCTGAAGGTTATAGGCCACGTGTGCTCGTCGGGCGTCGCGCCGTGAAGGAGGCCGAGTATGAACGACATCAACAGTATGAGCCCTAGCGACAGCCCGTGCGGCGGGTTGAGCAGCCAGTAGACCCAGCTCCAGGCGCTCACTTGTGCACACTCTCCGTATTTCTTTAAGGAAGCTGTGCACAAGAGCTAATAAGCCTTTGTTCAGGCGGCGCGCTTCAACAAGGGTTAAAAGGAAGGCCTGAAAGGACGTGAAGGGCCTTGGGCCCCGCGCCGCCGTAGCTCAGCCGGTAGAGCGCCGCCCTGGTAAGGCGGAGGTCCCGGGTTCAAGTCCCGGCGGCGGCTCCTCAGGCTGTCGGGTTAACGGGGCTTAGCCTGGCCAGGCTCTCGGCTGCCGCCCTCCTCAGCCTGCCCCTGGCCACGAGGAGCAGGGCGCCTGCCACCACGTAAAGGACTAACTGGAAGAAGTCAACAATTGATATCAGGCCGAGGACTATCAGCAGCACCCCTATTGACGTACAGTAGGAGGAGGCCCGCATGTAGTTCCCCTCCCTCACAGCCCTTGAGGTCAGCACCAGGGCTACCGCGGCCACGGCCACACCGACTAGGCCCGTGGCGAGGAGGAGGCCCCCGAGGATCCTCAGAACAGTGTAAACTAGGGGCATGAGCCTCGTGACGTTGGCCGCCAGGAAGGGGTAGTAGGTCTCCACTGCCCTGGTTATGGTCTCGTTGAAGGCTGTTGGCCCCAGCGACGCCAGGTACAGCATTGACGCGCCTCCGGCTACCCCGACCAGGCCCCCGATTATGGCGAGGACGGAGGACGCCAGTATCAGGCCCCTGCCCTCCTCTGTCGACAAGCCTTGGTCCCAAAGCTGTGCGTCTCTGCGCCCCCTATTATTTTAACACGCCCAGGAAGCCCTTGGCCGCTGCCGCCTGATGACCCTAAAGGAGTTGGGCTTCTTGGACCCCTCTGGACCCTCGAGCCCCTCTTTCTCATCATCAGTTAACGTTCAGCCCTTTACGCTTATACTTGTCTAAGCCCTGACGTTGTACTCGCTTAGCCCTTAAAATCAGGTAGCTCAACAACAGGTGAGCGGCGAGGCTTGCGCAACGAGACCTCCATCATAAGATGGGTCTTAGTTTTCGTTGCTTATTTTAGCCCTAATTCACATAGAAGTTTCGCAGGGGTCCTTGACGCCTTTTAAGCAATGCCAACATCTTTCGTTATCGATACCCTTATTTTTAACTAGCGCTTAGTTATGAATGTGAAGGTATGATACTGCTGATAAGTGATCTGCATAAAAGCCTCGATAGCATGGAGGAGATGAACTCTGTCAAGTGGCTGCTCAACGTCTTAGACGAGCTAAAGCCAGACCATCTAATTGGGGCGGGGGATTGGGGGGAGGCGATGACTGCGGATGACTTCTCCGAAATCCTCACGAGGGCTAGGTTAATAACGGTTTACGGAAACCACGAGAACTTCGCGATAATAAAGGACCTCTCAATAAGGGATGGGCAGGTGGTGATGGTCGGGGAGCTGAGGGTTTCAGGGATCAACGGCTTGATAGGGTATGATGAGGATTACGGCATACCGCCGGGGAGGTTCATGAGGATAGCGAGCAAAATCAAGGGGGTAGACATCCTCGTAACCCACCAGCCACCGTACATACCAGAACTATACCCCAACATGAGGGTTAACGAACCGGCAATACTCATGAGGCAAGCGCTGGAGCGGATAAGGCCTAGGCTGCACTTTAGCGGACACATGACGGGAGGCTGCTACTCCTATTACGAGTTCAGGTGGGGGAAGTACCTAAGGGTGGATAGCTCGGCTAGGTTCAGGTGCTACGCCCTGACCGACGGGAGGGACGTTACAGTATATCAGAAGGGGGAGGAGGTTTTCAGGTTCAGCCTGTAGGGGATCGGTTCATTAAGTTTTAACTAGTGCTTAATGAAGGCGTATGTGCATTGTTCCAATCCTCGCCATGTTTGACCATAGGGTAAAGCTTAAAAATTAGTTTATTGCGTTATAGTTGGCGAGTTAAGTGGATGAGCCAAACTTTAGGGATGAGTTGGAGGAGGTCTGGGTTCCTAAGGATGTAGGTGAGCTTGAGGGGCTCCTCCTGACAATCCAAAACGAGCCCGGCAAGAAAATACTAAAACACAAGATACAACAGATACTGAGAAAGCGTAGCATAGCAGGAAATTGGCAGGATTGGGATGATTTGGAGTGGCCCGATGAGATTGATGGGCCGTGGCCCGATTGGAATAATCATGTGTGGCCCAATTGGGATGATGAGGGTTAGTAAGGGAGCGTTATGGAAGTTCATAGGCAGCAACAAGGAGAAGAGAGAGTTCATAACGCCACAGTAAAAGTACGGACAGACAGATACGCCAAGCGCGGTTTATCCCTCATAATGAAGGTTGTGAGCACCTGCAATTTAGCCTGTAGGTACTGCGACGCCGACATATACTCGAACCGCCGGATGTCTTTAGATACGCTCTCCCAGGTTATTACAAAGGCGCTGAATTATGCAGATTACGTCGAGTTCATATGGCATGGCGGTGAGCCGTTACTGATGGGCGTCCAGTTTTACGAAAAGGCCGTTGAGTTGCAGAAAAGGTATAGACGCGAGGGTCAAACAATTGTGAATACTCTGCAGACCAACGGCACGCTAATTACTCAGGAATGGGTCGACTTCTTTAAGGCCAATGACTTCCACATCGGCGTCAGTCTTGATGGACCTCCTGAAGTCCATAACGCAAACAGAATATTTAGGAACGGCCAGGGGAGTTTCGAGCAGGTGATGAGGGGGATACGACTGCTCAGGGAGAACGGTGTAAAGTTCGGGGTTTTGGCGGTTATAACGAAGGAAACAGTGAGGCTCGGAGCTAAGAAGTTCCTCGACTTCTTCATAGAAAACGGGATATTCGAAATCGGTATTCTGCCGCAGAGGCCTGCGCTGAACATAGGCAGAACTGACGCCCTGCCGAGGGAGGAGTTTGAGAAATTCGCCATAGAGCTTTTCGACTACTGGTACAGCCTAGATGACCCTAGGATAAGGATAAGGGAGTTCGACGCGATCTTAAGCAGAATTCTGGGCGCCAGAAGCGGGGTCTGTATTTTCAGCGGAGACTGCGTAGGTAGGTATTTAGGGATCACACCTGACGGTGACGTTTACCATTGCGATGAGTTCATGTTCGATGAGAGATATAAGCTGGGTAATATAAGGGAGCGGACCTTTGAGGAGATACTTAACCCTATGAACCCCAAGCTGATACGCATTAGGCTGGAGGACCTGAAGACTAGGAAGTCTATAAGTTGTAAGTACTCGAAGATTTGTAACTACGGCTGTCCAAAGGACAGGTACGTCCTTTCGAGGGTCTATAACAAAGAGGGAACCTGCGGGTGGTGTAACGTCATAGACCACATATACAAGAGGGTCATGAAGGACCTAGGAAAAATAAAGGAATGAGGGATCCGCAAAGGTGAACTAATCCTTTACAGGCTGAACTTGAAAAGTCGGGTGGCCCAGGGAATATTTCATTCAGTCTAGGCTGGTGAAGTGGGCGTCGCCGCCGTCGAGACGAACAAGCAAATAAGAAAGCAGATGAGGCAAAAGCTCCTAGAATTCGCCATGTTAGTAGCCGAGGAGTACTCTCAAGATGTTGATCAGAAGTGACGAAATCGTCGTCATCATTGGGCGTAAGGACCGCGGCAAGATGATGTTGCTGAAGCTCCTCCTTAAGCCGTTGAGGCGCTACGCCATCTTCGACATGCTCGGCGCATACCGGGAATTTGGCGCGTTGGTACTAACCCCGGCAGAGGCTTGTACATATGACAAAAACAGTCTATATACCGCAAACCAAGGCGGTTAAGGCAGAATACGAGGAATTCGCCGCCGTGCTGAGATGCGGCAACAGAACAATAATCCTCGACGAGTCGCATTGGATCTACAGGCCGAAAGGCGTCGGCAAAAACGCGCAGATGGTGCTGAGGCTAGGCGGACACGTCGCCGTCGGACTCTGGCTAGCCACACACAGAGTCTTAGATCTTGTGAAGCTAGTCTATCGGCAAGCAGACTATTTATTTTTGGGCAGTTATTAGTAATAGAGATTTAGAAGAGCTTCGACGCGTATACGGCCCAGTCGTCGAGAAGGCCAAGGAGTTGAGGCCAAGGGAGTTCCTCTACATCTACGTCAGAAGCATGAAGACACGGAAGGTAGTGCTTCCACGTGGGGCCCCTACGCATACGCCGCCCTGGACCTAGCCCTCGATGGGGCTCGTCGCGGTCAAGATGGAGGAGGGAGTATACAACTTCTCTCCATGGGCATCGGGGCGGAGCCCGAGCGGGAGTACAGACTCGTGGGCGCCGGCGCCGGGACCCCATCATACTCAGAGCTACGCCCTTCTCCTCAGCGGCGAAATCACGGCAGAAGAATTCAACAGAATTCTCAGGCCGTGGCAGTCAACATCCACTCTCAAGGTCATAGCTATGAGTCACATATGCGTTAAGTTTATAAACCAGCTGGAGTAATAGAAATATGGTGGGAATATGTGGCCCATAATTAAGAAGGATAAAGATAGGGTGGAGGTTCATGGGGTATATCCAGCTGCGGTTCCACATATAGCTGACATGTGGGAGAATGAACCTTACAATGGGCGTGTCATAAATAACCTTCCCACCATACATTACCGTGTTGCATACTTTGACGACATGTTAAAGGACTTGGAGATTAGCAAGAGAGCAATGGACATGGCTAGCGAAATGGGCGCCGATACCATGGAGATAGGTAGGTTGCATATAGGCAAGCGCCACGGCTTAGCGACAGACCTATACTTCTACAACTCCGATGAAGGGTAAATGTCGTTCACCTAAAATCGAAATTTATCCATGATTTTCATGTTTACCTATTCAGAACAACTCTATCATGTTGGCGAGGCCGATGTACGTGCAAGTCACCGTGACTATTGCAATCACTATGGCGACGTCCACTGGGACTGGTCGTTAAGTTCCTCATAGGGCTGCTTCCACTGTTTCCTTACTACTCACAGTGGTGTTGACAGGTCTCGTCTTGGTTACTCTTATATGGTCAATGAGCGAGCTAGATGCAGAGGTGTAGCATCGAAAAGCATAAAAAGACTAAACAAACACTAATTTAATGCCTATGCCTACGGATTGCGAAGAAAGGATGTTAATCTCTGCAGCTAAATACCGCAATCTTGCTGAAGTAAAACGGTTGATAACAGACTGCGGCATAAATCCAAACATACAGGATGTTGATGGCAGTACGCCGTTACATATTGCAACCCAGTACGGTTATCCCGACGTTGTAGAGCTGTTGCTCGAATATGGGGCAGATCCAAATGTAAAAGATAATAAAGGCAAAACGCCGTTACATATTGCAGCCATAAATAATCATTACGAGGTTGCGAAGCTCCTGCTTGAGTACGGCGCAGATCCGTATGTAAAAGATAATAATTATGGCACGACGCCTCTGCACTATGCGGCCAAGTATGGTAATGTCGAGGTCGCGAAGCTCTTGCTAGAGCATGAAGTAGATCCGAACGTGGGAGACGAAGACGGCTGGACGCCTCTGCACTTTGTGGCCTGGAATGGTAATGTCGAGGTCGCGAAGCTCTTGCTAGAGCACGGGGCAGATCCGAACGCGAAAACCGATGGCGGTCAAACGCCTCTGCACGTAGCGGCCGACTTTGGTCGTGTCGAGGTCGCGAAGCTCTTGCTAGAGCACGGGGCAGATCCGAACGCGAAAACCAAGACTGGCTTGACGCCTCTGCACTATGCGGTCGGGAGAATTGAACTCGGGAATTTCGATGTGGTAAGGTTGTTGCTCGAGCATGGGGCAGATCCAAATGCGAGAGACGAAAGAGGCTGGACGCCTCTGCACAGAGCGGCGTTTCATTGTAATGATGTAGCAGCACGTATTCTTATCGATCATGGGGCTGACCCCACCATAAAGGACTATGAGGGAAGAACACACTCTGACATCTTCAGAGAAAGGTGGTGGTGTTTTGGCGTTAGTTCCGTCGTAGCCGAACGTATAGTTGCTCGGCTTAAATCCTCCATGTTAGATTTTTAATGAGCCTCTTATATTTGGTGCTTCGAGCTGCTACATGGCGTTGGTAGGTTTCGTCTTGGTTACTCTTATATGGTCAGTGTGGAAGAGGGGGTCTAAGTACAAGGCAGACCTGAGAAATTAAACTCTATCTTGTGCCCGTGAAGGAACATCGCGTTCCACGCGGCTAGTCTAGCTATTTTGTTGGCCGCCCTATGATCTGGGTAGTACTCACCTGGGGTGGGGCGTAGACCACGTTCGCCCCGGTGCTCAGAATCAGGTCTACCACCTCGTCGACTCCTAGGGGACGTATTCGGCGAGCCTTGCGTCGGGGAATTTCAGGAACGCCAGCCTGTCGCTAGCGCATCCCAGAACGCCTAAGGCCTCTCCTGCTTCCGACTTGCGTTTTAAGAAGTATTGTTGTCTCTCGGAGCCTTGGAGGACCTCTCCTTCGTATGCCGCGGCTCCGTCAGTGAGGTAAACGACAACGACTTGATAGCCTGACTTAACGAGGTTAGCGATGGTTCCGCCCATGCCGATGACTTCATCGTCCATGTGCGGAGTGAGTACCAACCTGACCTCGTTGTTCACGTTGACTATCTTTAATAACTCTGTTTAAATTTATAAAGTTATACTCCTTCTGTCTAGAACTTATTGCGGGTTCAATAGATTTATATAATTGGAATGTATTAAATATTATATATGAGATTTTGGATGGAGGTTGCGACCAGGCCCCCGATTATGGCGAGGACAGAGGACGCCAGTATCAGGCCCCTGCCCTCCTCGGTCGGCAAGCCTTGGTCCCAAAGCTGTCTGTCCCTGCGCCCCTATTATTTTAACACGCCCAGGAAGCCCTTGGCCGTTGCCTGACGTTGTGCTTGCTCAATCCTTAAAATCAGGTAGCTCAACTATAACTGGGCGGCGAGGCCTTTGCGCACTGAGGCCAAGGGGTCGCTGATCCTGACGGACGGCTCCTTCAGGTTCCTGCTGGGCGTAAACTACTGGCCCAGGAAGCTCAACATAAGGATGTGGAGGGACTGGGACGAGGAGGCCCTGAAAGAGGACATAGAGGTCATGAGGTCCCTCGGCGTCAGGGCTGTCAGGCTCTTCCTGCTTGACCAGGACTGGGTTACGGCGTCAGGTGACCTCAACGGGGTCCAGCTGCAGAGGCTGAGGTGGCTCCTCGACAGGCTCGGCGACTCCGGCATAGTTGCCTTCGTGACCCTCCTCGTGGGCCACATGAGCGGCAGGAACTGGGCAGTCCCATGGGCGCCCGACAACGACATATACTCCGCGAAGGGCGTCGAGGGGACCGCCAGGTTCGCCTCGGCCGTGGCCTCGGCCGTAAAGGGCTCAAGGGGCCTGGGAGGCTGGATACTGAGCAACGAGATGAGCCTGCTCAGGCAGCCTCCCTCCCCCGAGGCTCAGCTGGCCCTCCTGAGGGCCGTGGCCCAGTCGCTCAGGTCAGCTGACGGGGAGCACGTTTTCAGCTCTGGCGACGTGCCGAGCGGCTACGCCCAGAGGCCAAACCTGGTAAGGGGGGTCGTTGACTACGTGGGCCCTCACCTATACCTCTACGACGATGACCCCGTCAGGCACGGCTTCAGCTACTCCGGCATGTTGGAGCTGTTCTCAGACGACGGCCAGGTCCCCGTGGTCCTTGAGGAGTTCGGCTTCAGCAGCCTCCAGTTCTCTGAGGCCGACAGGGCCGCCTTCATATACGAGGTGCTTTACTCGGCCTTCGCGCATGGCGCCTCAGGCGCTTTCGTCTGGTGCTTCTCCGACTTCCCGGCCGAGGGGGAGCCCCCCTATGAGTGGAGGGCCCTGGAGCTCGGCTTCGGCCTCGTCGACAGGGACGGGAGGCCTAAGCCCTCAGCTGAGTCCTTCAGGAGGTTCTCGGAGGAGCTGGGGAGGCTTGAGGCCCTCGGCGCCCACGTAAGGCTTAGGAGGGTGAGCAGGGCTCTCGTCCTGTCTCCATATTACGTGCTGGGCGATTACGAGTTCGCGGGCTACAGGCAGTGGCTGGGAGGCTTTGAAGCGGCCGTCAAGCCCGTGCTCGTGGCCCACCAGCTGCTGACCATGGCCGGGGCCCAGGCCTCGATAAGGCATGAGCCCGAGTTCGAGGGCAACGAGGGCAGGAGGCTGGTCGTTGTCCCCTCGGCCGTCTCAGGCCTGGCCACAACGTGGAGGAAGCTCCTCAACTACGTCGAGGACGGCGGCACCCTTTACGCCTCCCTCCTGAGGGGCGTAGGGGGCGCCAGGTTCCCGCACGAGTCGGGCACTCAGCTCTGGCAGGAGCTCTTCGGCGTCGAGCAGGCGCTGAGGGTAGGCTCCTTCGGGGTCAGGCTGAGCGGAAGGAGGACGCTCACCCTCGAGAGGGACCTGGGGGGTCTCAGGAGGGGCTGGTCGGTAAGCGTTGACTTCCAGGTGCCTCTCTACGCCTACTCCGTGAGGCCAGTCGACGCCGAGGTCCTCGCCTCCCTTGACGGGGAGCCAGTGATCTTCATGGCAAGGAGGGGGAAAGGGAGGGCATTGCTATCCACGGTCCCGCTTGAGGCCGCCCTGGCCTACGCTGACTCCGTGGGCGACTGGAGGCCCTACGCTGACCTCTACCATGCCATTGCCTCGGAGGCGGGCGTTGACACTTTGAGGCCAAGTGACCCAAGGGTTGAGGTCCAGGAGCTGAGGGGTGAGGGGCAGTCCCTCATAATAGCTGTCAGCCACTGGCCAGGCGAGCTCAGTGTCGAGCTCCCGGTCAGGGAGGCCTCGCTGGTGGCCGGCAACGCCGCCCTGAGGGAGGCCAGGCCGGTAAGGCTTGGCATGCCTCCAAGGGGGGCGGCAGCCCTCCTGGTTAAGGCCTAGCGAAGCTAAGCGGGAGCCAGGCCAGGGCGGCCTCGGTCACACATATTCTCTACATAGGAAAGCTTAAAGCCAAGTTCTTTATAGAGAGAATATCGGGAACGGGATGGCAGGCAAGGTCTCGATATTCCTGATCTCGCCGACCTACGAGAAGCTCCTCTCAACAGCCGTCATAACCCAGGGCGCCGTGGCCCAGGGCATGGAGGTCTTCATATTCGCCAGCTTCGCCCAGGTCGCCTTCAGGAAGGGCGAGGTGGAGAAGTTCTCAAAGCTCGGCAAGGACTACGAGGAGTACAAGGACGTCGCCATGAAGTACCTGGCTTCGAAGAACGTCACCTTGTTGGAGGCCTCGCCCTTTAGGGCGGGGAGGATATGAACGTTTATAGGCTCTTTGCCTAAACTTTGCTGTGCGGAGTTGGGCGCAGGCGAGCTTGGCAGGCGATGAGCCCGCGCCTCCCCGAGGCTGACGGCGGGGCCTGAAGCCGTGATGCCGCGCCCGTGGGGGCGCCTGAGAGGTGAGGGAGAAGGCCCCAGTGGGCGCAGACCCCTCGCCCTTTAGGGCGGGGAGCCGTCAGCTGGTACTCCATGCTGAGGGAGGCCAAGAAGATGGGCAAGGTCAGGATAGTGGCCTGCAGCCTTGTCGCTGACATGCTCGGCCTCAAGAAGGACGACTTCGACCCAACGCTAGTTGACGACGTGGCTGGGGTCGCGACGTTCCTGGCCGAGGCCGCGACCTCCGATGTAGTGCTCTACATCTGAGCACCTAAGCCCTCTTCCTTTTTTCCTCCCCTCCTGACACAGCCTGGCCAGGAGTATAGAGCGTGCCAGGCCTGGGCGGACCCCTTGAGCTGACGCTAGGGCTTGTCGTGGTGCTAGTTGGGTCCATAGCCTACGCGCACTCCTTTGAGTCCCTTGCATCCCGCCTCGGCCTCAGCCAGGGCCTGGCAGGGGCGGTCGTGAGCCCCCTCTTTACATCCCTCCCCGAGCTCGTGGTGTTCGTCACTGCTGTGGTCAGCGTTGGCGGAAGGGCTGGGGCGGAGGTCGGCTTGGGGACCGTCATAGGGGAGCCCCTCATGCTGTCAACGCTCATGACGCCCCTTGTGGTAGCTGCCTCAAAGGGGCTGAGCGTGGACAGGTCGCTGGCCAGGCCCTACCTGGTCTTCGTGGCGGTCTTCCCCTCGGTCCTCCTCCCTCCGCTCCTGGCTAACCACCCCCTGGCCAGGGTCGGGGCCGCCCTGGCCCTCCTGGCCTCATACGTGGCCTTCGCGGCGACGGCAAGGTCAGGGGAGGCCGTGGAGCCCGGCGAGCTGGGGCTGGGGGCCGCCGTAGTTGTGCTCACGGCCTCCGTGGCCGCCTTCTACTTTGGCTCCCACTACCTCGTCAATGGTGTTATATGGGCCTCAGGGGCCCTGGGCCTGACGCCGCTGGCCGTCTCGACCCTTGCCGTCCCGGCCGTCACAACGCTGCCCGAGGTGGGGGCCGCCCTGGTGTGGGCCAGGAGGGGCCTGGGCACGCTCGCGGCCTCGTCCCTTATAGGGGAGCAGGTGGTCTACGCCACAATATACCCAGCAGTAGCTGTCCTCGC
>Ga0081473_126761_pt1 | contig 12355 bp, 16 predicted proteins | sample CisSprmetagenome_FD_70977 | JGI IMG/M metagenome (GOLD analysis project Ga0081473, IMG submission 70977) | Hypoxic/sulfidic aquatic microbial communities from Cistern Spring, Yellowstone National Park, USA v2 (version 2) | ecosystem: Environmental > Aquatic > Thermal springs > Hot (42-90C) >... | reverse complement strand
AATACCGTTACTAGTAATCGACACGTGTTGCACGATAAAAGGTGTGTAAGCATCATCCGATATATATAGTTGAACCATGACTGTACCGGGGTTTTGAACGGTTTGATAGTTCATAAGGATCACTACAGCCCTGACTTGGATGTCAGGGGAGGAGGAAAGGATGTGAATATAATTTAAACCGTAATGATAGAGGAAAGCCCAAGCTAAAAAAACAATTAAGATCAAGAGGAGGGAGCCTACAATATTGCTTAGCCCCCTCCTCCCTCTAGATACCATTTACTTCGTCACCTTATTTCAGTCTTGTATCACTACGCTTACTTGTTGACTGACAATCTGTGCCGTTACTTGGTCAGTTCCAGAGACTAATATAACCACTGTTTGACCGGTCTGTAACTGTAAATTGTTAAAACCAGTTATCCCGGAGGTTACAACTCCCGATAATGTCACTGACTGACCCGGTTCTATCGTTATACTACCAGCACCATTAGCGCCTATCGGAGACAATGCAGAAGCACTACCTGAAGCGCCACTGGGAAGTTGACTACTACTATATAGATAATAAGTAGTACCGCCTGCAATTAGCTGCACTACATTTATTGTAACAGGGTCGTTACCACTGTTAATAATAGTAACAGATATAGAAGCACCTTGACTGTCGTATTCTCCACCGGGTATAATAATTGATGCATCACTTATTGATATACCTGCATTATGGCTATTCGACGAGAATAGACCGAATACGAAGTGTCCTATTAATAGAGCTGCAACTATTGTTAGTACTATGAGTAGTAGTGATCCAACTATATTTGATAGACCTTTCACCATTTTTTTATTAACTTTTTTTGTCGTAGTAGCCATTTTTTCTCAAAAGCTGACTTGGTTTTTGGTCTTTATAAATTTTTCTCAATAGGTGACTTGGTTTTTGGTCTTTATCTAAAAGCAAAGCAGATAGAACGAGGTTAGGAATGAGATCTGAAACAGACGTTTCACATTCCTCATTAATTTCCCAAAGAAAAGTCATGTTTTCCGCTATTGTTTTTACTTGAATTTTCTATTGGAATCGTTATCTTTTAGTAAAATTTTCCTTTGTATAATAAGTTAAATAATTTCAGATTTTCCAAGCAACTGACTATTGTAAATGTTCTTAAAGGTAGAAAGGCTTATATAGTAAAACACAAAGTAGATCTTATGTTAACAACTGGCGCTTCTATTTCTTTAACACAATTTAATTATGTCAACGCCTTTATTATGGAAGACAGTTTACCGAAAATAATACTTTATTTAGTTTTGCCTAGTTATAAGGGAGACATCTTTCTATCACTAGCTATAATCTCCTTTGCCACCCTATTAGTTATCAGAAGGATAAAGGCAAAAAGTGAAGTTCAGATAGTTAGTGAGAAATTGGATAATAGAGATATTCTTGTTATGGAGGCGATAAAGAGAGGATATAAAACTTTGACCGAGATCTCGAATTTTACCGGCATTCCAAAGACGACTACGTATAGGAGACTCAAAAAGCTCACTTCCTTAGGCTACTTACAAGAAACCAAGGAGTACGGTAGAGTATACTATGATCTCAATTTAAGGACAAGAGGTACAAGAACTAAAATCAACAAAGGCATAGTCGAAAAGATGAGGGATAACGGAAAAGAGAAAAAAGAACTGTAATTTCTTACACAATCCCTGTAAAAAGAGAGGGAAAAAGTTTTACTTTTCTACTTAGTTTCACGGGTATAGTTCTAGTGGAAATCTCGGGAAAAATAGTTTCAAGAGATCCTTGTATATTCGACACCTTTCTTTTTTTGATGTGAAAGCTTTAGGAACTGAAATAGGGATTATAATACTCCTGCTAATAGTTTTAGCGTCTATAGCCATAATTCTAGCGTACTATGGTGCATTCGAGGGGACACTTAGCAGTTACTTCCCAGTTCTCGTTCTGATGGTTGTAGATGTTTATTTGAGCTTGGGAAAGTTGTGCACCTATACTATAATGATGTCTCTCATAGTGATTGTGGAGTAGGCATAGGCGCATATCACGGTAAGGCACTCGGTATTTATAAATATAATTTAAGCAACATTACGGTTACAATAACAAACGTAGGTAATGTGCCTAGCACGATTACTTACATCGTAATATCGAATCAGTCCGGATTTCAATTATTCATAATGTATGTGGGACAAACTCTTGCTCCATCGCAAAGTATAAACATTACGATATATCCTCAGCAATTATACTATCCTTACTGGCCTAATTGGATGTCAGCACCTATAGACCAGTACATTCCTTATCAGATAACAATAGACCAATGTCATAAACAGCAGACTCCGTATTATCAAGTTCCAATAATCGTAGAGACTCAATACGGAAACATGTTCTACAATAATCTCAGCTATAACCTAGTCTAAAAAAGATAAAGAGTTTTTTAATTAGAATAAGTGAACCACTGCTATACCGAACAGTCCTACGATAAACGCTATGATAACGTATATTATTACTGCTAACACAGCTATTGCTATAGCTCCTAGCCATCCAGTCTCAGATATAGCCTTAAATACAGCTAATATACCTTTGATTCCCACTATTGTACCTATAAATGGAAAGCCTATGAACGCGAAAATAAATGTTATTATAGTATAGACTATGAAGGCAAAAAGAGTAGCAATTAATGCATCTCCGAAAGAGTTTTCCTTAGATACTGCCTTAGATGCTAGCCATACCGGGATGGACGTTACGATCCATGCTATTAAAAACACTATTACAGCTCCTATTATACCGTGTGAATGTATATCCATATATTATAGTTAAACTCCACATTTATAAAATTACTCTAACCTCAAATAAAATTTGTAAATTAACCCTATTTGTAACAAAACATTCAATTTTAAATGACATCAAAATAATACATTTCTAACTTAATCTAAATTGAACTAGTAGAGGAAAAAATCAGCAACGAAAATCTGAGAATGTAGATTATTCCGGTGGTATCTCCTTATAGACTAGGTCAATATCTATTCCTTCCTTACTCCTCACCTTTTTAGCGGTGATATAAGTTATCAGTCCTAGACCTACTAAGGAAGCGATGTAAGCTGTAGCTATCCAGTTAACTCCGCTAGTTCCCACTACACTGAAGGCGTAGTTGTTATATGGGTCTAAGATCTCACCTTCCATTAAGGACATTATCGCCGTAGATAAAGCGGATCCAATTATTAACGGCTTATTTCTCTCCTCAATCCCCACTTTGACACCGGTGAGTGAGACCAAAATAAGGTATGCTAAAGCCAAAGGAGTATAAGAATATAGGGCACTCGCACCGCTTACAGAGATTATTGGAAGAGCTAGGAAGACTAACGTGGTAGCTAAGTCGAGGAGATGAGCGTAAACCGGAGATGCGAACTTGTTAAGCTTTGCGAATATAGCTGGGAATAGTCTATCAAATGCAAATGCGAACACATATCTTGCAAATACTACTACACCGAAAGCCATGACAAAGAAGTTCCAAGCTATCAGACCAAGACCCAGAATCCACTCGAGCATCTCGTTGTGTGAGAGGAAGATTGCTAAACTCCAGAAATTATAGGTAAATGTAGGATAGTAAGCGGTATTCGTGGGGCAACCGATTTCGGTATACATCTCGAAGAAAGGTATTGTGATCATGAGGAACGTCATTATACTACCCAGATACAGATTCCATTTTAACGATCCTTCTTTAGCCTCAGCGGCTACTGCCGGCCCCGCATAAAGCCAGATATATGCAAATGACAAGAAAAATGGGATCATGTAGAAAGTTGAAGTCCAGCTGAAAGACCAAGGAGAAGTGTTCTGGGAGGACAGTTGGAACTCACTAATGAAATTAGGGATCTGAGACCTCACTGAACCGACGTTTAAGGCGAAAACTATCATTGCAAGGATTAGAGTAATGGTGGAGAAGATACCGAGAGCGGTAGTTAGGCTGAAGCCCCATTTAGGTCTTATTATATTTAAGAGAATGATTATTACAAACGCTATAGCACCGAGAGCGTAAATTAGGAGGTCTTGAGTCAGCGTAAGAGTTCCGTAAGGATTGACAAATACCGTATTTGAGAGGTTAGTCAGTTCACCTTGATGATTGAGTACACCGATCTCGTACAGAACTAGATTTATCGCTGAGACAGAAAAGAAAGCCGATAGTGCGAAATAAGGTGGCATATTGAATGCAAATGCTACTCCCATTATAGCCCCTACCTTACTGTTTAATTTCCTTGAGATCCATATGTAATCTCCCCCAGTTCTTGGCATCCTCATTAGGAGGCTCGTATATGTGTAGACCAGCGGTAATGTGAGGATAAAGGTAAGCAAAGAGGTTAACCATAGTATCGAGCCCGGTTGAATATAGGGAGAGATTCCTTCGAAAACTGCTAGACCAGCTCCCATATTTGCAACGTTCAACATAACTAAGTCTTTTAGTGTGGCGTTCTTCACCAACCCAGATGACTCTCTCAAAAACGGTTTTGACATAAATCTAGTTAAGTTAGTGAAATTAAAAAGCGAACTCAAGTTCGACTTAGATTATCTATCCTTTATTCGTTTATTCTCTTAGATAATAATTGTTTTTAATCTAAATCAAAAATGTGAATTGAGATTAGTAGAGAAGAGAAACAATAATCTATGTACTACTTAGAATTATCTTTAGGATAAAAGATTTAGCTCAATTAAAAACAGCTAGACAACAGATATAAAAGTCACTAACCGTGTGGAGTTTTATCTTTACCCTCTGGTTTCACCTTTTATCTATAGGGACGTAATGTTTATACTCTGGACCCACATATAACGCTCTGGGTCTAATGAGTCTATGTTGTTCTTCTACATACTCTATAAAGTGGGCTAACCAACCCAAGGTCCTCGAGAGAGCGAATAACGCCGTATACATATAAATCGGGAAACCTAATCCATGGAAAATTATCCCAGAATAGAAGTCCGTGTTCGGGTAGATACCCTTTGAGCCGAAAGTTTCAATTCCTAGTTTTTCTAGCCTTTCCGCAATTTCTAAGTACTTCTTTATCTCTGGGTTTTCTTGACTCAGCTGCCGTGCTAATTTCTTAAAGATCTTAGCCCTAGGGTCATACGTCTTATATACTCTGTGCCCGAAACCCATTAATCTCTTCCTTCCCTCGACGATGTTTATCTTAAACCACTCGTCTACTTTATCGGGTGAGCCTATCTCGACGAATTGTTTAAACGCTTCTTCGGCAGCCCCTCCGTGCAGAGGCCCTTTAAGCGCGGCTAACGCAGCGACTATGCAAGAGTACATGTCCGAAAACGTAGAAGAAGCTACTAAACCGGCTGTAGTTGATGCAGGAACTTCATGATCAGTATAGAGTATTAACGCTGCGTCCATAGCTTTGATTTCTTTTTCGCCTATTTTTCTGTCAAAGGAAGCTTCGAGAAAACTCTTGGCATAACTTTGGGAAGGTGATGGTATCTTAGGCTTCAGTCCTTCTTTAGCCCTAAAGACGTTTGCTACGACTGTGGCTGTTTTAGCTATTATTTGGATAGCATTATCTCTATCTTTCTCCTTATCCCACTTAGGGTTATAGACTGACGCCATTATGCCAAAGGCGCTCTCCATAATCCCTATTGCGTCACAATTTCTCGGTAGAGAGTAAATTACGTTAATAACCTGCTCCGGTACTTCATAATTCTCATTGAGTTTTGCCTTCACTTCGTTTAGTTGCTTCCTATTAGGGAGTTCTCCATATAGCATCAGATAAATTAACTCCTCGTAGGAAGAATGTTCAACTAAATCGTTTATATCATATCCCCTATAACGCAATACCCCGTGATGACCGTCAATGAAGGTAAGTGAAGTAGTCTTTATAAGTACGTCCTCAAGACCCCTACTTATCTCAACCAACCTCAGTCACCCCCTACCCATTCCTCATCCGGTTTAGCGGAAATTGCTGAAAGCAGGTGCTTTTCACTTATGATATCACGGATGGAGATTACACCCACTACCTTATCCTTACCATCTACGACTACAAGGTGCCTTATGTCATATTGATGCATCAGTCTCGCCGCGTTAGAAAGAGGTTCGTCTTCCCTAATCGTAATTAGCTTACCGTAAGTGCCTAATTTCTCTACAGGTTTATTTAAGTCCTCTCCTTTAGCTACTGCTTTCAGGAGGTCTCTTTCGGTAAATATTCCTACGGGTTTGTCACCATCCACAATGAGAACTGAGCCTACGTTATTCTGAGCCATGAGCTTTACGGCATCTAGGGTCTTAGTCCCTACGGGAACTTTAAGAGGGGATTTATTGATTAAAACCTTTACTTTAACTTGACTCATAAATACTTATATTGAATTTGTAAACTATAAATCTTTCCCAAATTAATAATGAAAGAAAAATATTAAAATTTTAACTAAAAAAGCAACGTTAACTCAGAAGGCGTTTAAGACTTTACTCCTCCTTTAGCCAGTTCCTTATCTAAGTTCTCGTAAAAGTAGTAGTTTATAATCTCGTATTGCTCTTTTCTGGTCATCATTTTGTCCATTAAGTTCTTTTGCGTCCCTTCCTTGAGCAAAACTTCTAATGCGTCTTTCATAGCCTTAGCTGCTACCCGGAATATTGTAACGGGAAAAATAACGTACTTATAACCCATAGCCTTGAATTCCTCAGCACTTATTAGGGGGGTCTTACCGAATTCAGTCATGTTAGCTAAGAGGGGAGCCCTCACTTCCCTTGCAAACCTCTCGAACTCATCCTTGCTCTCTAGTGCTTCGGGAAAAATTACGTCAGCCCCAGCCTCCAAGTAAATCTGAGCTCTGGTAATAGCATCGTCTAAACCATAAATAGCCCTAGAGTCAGTCCTGGCTATAATCAGCATATCCTTCCTAGCCTTAAGTGAAGCTTTTATCTTAAGCACCATGTCCCTAGGTCTCACTACCTCCTTACCTTCTAAATGACCGCACTTCTTAGGTAAGACCTGATCCTCGATCTGAATAGCGTTAGCCCCGGCACTCTCCAGCACTTTAACAGTCCTATATACATTCACAACTTCTCCGAAGCCTGTGTCTGCATCGACAATTATAGGAATATCTGTAACTTCCCTAATCCTTCTCACCATCCACGCCAACTCGTCTAACGTGATTATGCCTAGGTCTGGCATACCGAGGGAAGAGGTTAAAGCTCCTCCTGACAGATAGACCGCCTTAAACCCAACCTTTTGAGCTAAGAGGGCAGTAAAAGGGTTAAAGACCCCGGGTATAACCAAGAAGTCAGACTTCCTTAAGACCTCTGACAAACTCTCTCACCTTTATAGTATCAAAATTTTTAATAAGTTCAATTTGTTTCTTACTTAAACCCAGCCTACTCGCCTTTTTCTCTAACTCTTCATCACTCATCGGGTTAGCGTAATGCCCTCTAGGTATTTTAACCTCCTTACTGAACTCTCCCTTATCCGTGATCACTGTTATCTTAGTAGGGAGCTCTTTAGGATAAACTGAAGTGTAATCGTCTCTCTCAACTACCTCTATTAAGTCCATAAGCTTTTCCAATGTGGGCTCTCCTATTAAAGAGTAAGAATCAAGCCAAAAGTCCTTCCTGATTAGGCTTACCGCGACTATGAAGGGTAGACTGTGATCAGCTGTTTCCTTGTTTTGAGGTCTCCACTTTTCACGGCTGTCAGCAAGAATCGTTTTCCCAGCTTCATAAGTCTCTATTAACACTTTCTTTATCTCACCGTGGTATTCCAGTCCAGCTGCAGCCTCTACTGCGGCTTGCGCATGGTATTCTACAGGGTACTTCTTGATCATGGTCCTCAGGATCCCCCTTCCGTCTGGTCTAAACTTACTCAAGTCCATATCCCTAGCCACTATGGAAGAGAAACCGAAGACCCCGGAAAACGGTAACTCGGGTGCTGTAAAACCGGATTTAGCTAAGAGAGTTACGAATACAGCGTTCCTGACAGCCTCAGCAGCAGCTCCAGCCTTCCACATGGAGAGCTTACCGCTCCTCGTCTCCCTCAAAGCCACGTGTGGGATTATTGAAAGGGATATGGCGTTCTTTACCTTATTCCGGTCTAACCTGAGGAGGTTTGAGAGTGCTGAAGCCGTTGCTATCTCGAGGAAATTTACGTGATCATAACCCTTCTTTCTTAGGGAAGTAGTGTCACATAAGTTAACACCCACATCGTAGCCCACGGCTATTGCCCTGATCATGTCCTCACCCTTTACTTCAGGAGATACCGCTAACAATCCCCCTATCATGTCGCTCGGATGTAGGGGCTCTAAGCCTAGATAAGTGTCGTTGAAGTCTAAGTATCTTATTAATAAAGTGTTGTAAAAGGAGGCAAAGTCAGGAGTGGTGGAAAAGTTACCCAAGGTAGGAGTGTTCCCGGGATAAAGGTCACTCATACTCTCGATTATTTTTGCCGGAGGGGAATCTCTAGAGGCTAGTGCAATAGCCACCGAATCCAGCACTCTCCTTTTAGCCTCTGCATAAACTTTATCATCGACTTCCTCAACCGAGACTACGTATTCAGCTATTATATCCGAGAGATCCATAACTAATTAGTTTAATTAATGATAATAAATTTAATGAGGTAAATTTAAATAAGATTGATGAGAATTTTCTCATGTGATAAATCATGACAAAAGTAGCCTTTATTGGATCTGGTAAGATAGGACAAACAATCGCATTTAACACCATAATGGGGGGTTACATTGACGAAGCAGTAATTTACGATATAATCCCAGAGCTACCTGAAAAGTTTGAGCACGAACTCAGGCACGCATTAGCTTCGAGAAAACTCAAGGTAGAAGTGCTGGGGACAAACAACATAGAGGACGTAAACGGAGCAGACATAGTAGTGATCACTGCAGGAAAGCCGAGGAAGCCTGGAATGAGCAGAAGGGACTTATTTGTTGACAACGCGAAGATAATGATAGATCTGGCTGACAAATTAGTTAAGAGAAATAGGGGAGCACTTTACATAATGGTGGCAAACCCAGTAGATATGATGGCTTCAGTTTTCATGAAATATTCAGGTGAATATACGATTAATACCGGTGATCAAGTAGAGACGATGAGGATGAGGTCTTACATAGCTAAGAAGTTAAAGATTCATGTGACCGACGTAAATGGGTATGTGAGTGGGGAACACGGAGAAGACGCTGTAGTACTGTGGAGCACGGTAACTGTGAAAGGGAAGCCGTTTGATGAGAGTATGGGAGTGAGTAAGGACGAAGTGGAGGAATATGTAAAGAAAATACCAGGAGAGATAATAAGGGTAATGGGAGGTACTACTTGTGGGCCGGGTACGATAATTGAGGAAATTATAAGGGCTGTGGCTTTAAACGAGAACAAGGTAATGAGTATAGCGTTCCCGCACAAATACGAAGACGAGATCATTCACGTAAGCGAGCCCGTTGTTGTAGGGAGGACTATAGGACCTTCATTGGAGCCCTTATTAGACGAAAAAGACAGATGGCACTTAATGGCTTCTATTAAGGACTTCTACAGCGTATATAAGGAGAACTTGAAACAGCTCGAGCATAGCTTGACCGCAAAACAGTAAAAGATCTTTAACGTAAACTTTCTTTTTTCTCCTCCGAACTAGTTCTAGTTTAACACGTTGTTGTAAGTGATTATTAAGTGATTATATTCTGTTTCTTTTTGTTTTTTCTTTGATTTATACTTATATATTTCGATATCATAAGTGATATCTATGAAAAGGAGGAGAAGGCTACGACACATTATTCTATCTATCCTCAGCAATAAAGGAGCTATGACTGGTGCTCAGATAATGAGGGAGATAGAGAGGATGACTCAAGGTTTTTGGAAGCCTTCTCCAGGTGCTATATATCCTGCTCTAGACAAGCTCCTTGAGGAAGGTTACGTCTCTATAGCGAAAGTAGAGGGTAGTCAAAAGTTTTACCAGATCACTGAGGCAGGGAAAGAGTTGTTAAGTCCCAAGCATCAGTTAGAGACAGTGATAGAGGAAGTCCTTTCAGACCTAAGGTTTATCCTTGAAAATAAGGGTGAACTCGACGTAGAGCTAAAAGAGAAGTTGGAAAAAGGACTTAAAGAGGCGATAAGTAATCTTGATTGAAATAGAACACATATCAAAAACTTTCACAGTCAAATCGAAAGAGATACGAGCTTTAGACGATGTGAGCTTTACAGTCCCTAAGTCTAGCATAGGGGCGTTAGTCGGTCATAACGGTGCAGGAAAAACCACACTAATAAAGATCTTATCAACCCTGATTATCCCTGATCAGGGAGACGCGAGGATAAACGGGATCAGTATCAGAGAGGAAAAGAAAGTAAGAAAAGAAATAGGTGTAATGATGGTAAGTGAGAGATCTTTCTACTTCAGGCTTTCGGGCTTTGATAATCTAGTCTTCTTCGGGATCGTCCAAGGCTTATCGATTTCTGAAGCGAAAAAGAGGGCAAAGGAACTCCTCAATTTGGTTGGTTTATCTCAATTTTCCGACATTCAATACATGAAATATAGCACCGGAATGCAAAGGAAACTGGCTTTAGCGAGAGCACTCTTATTAGACCCACCGGTAATTCTGTTGGACGAACCTACACTAGGTATGGATCCAGTTAGTTCAAGGGATTTTAGGAGTCTGGTTAAGGAGCTCTCTAAGGAGGGTAAAACGATACTAATGACTTCACATAACATGAAAGAGGTCGAAGACCTAGCCGATAAAATAGTCTTATTAAAGAGAGGTAGAATAGTCTCTCAAGGCACTAGGGAAGAGATCATGTCAAGCATAGGGAAGATCAAGGTAGTTATAACCGACAGTATACCAAGAGGTTACGAGAAATACGTAAGCGGTTTCGTTCAAGGAAAAGTTATACTGAGAATCCCAGAAAAGGGAATAGAGGTAAAAGGTGAAGTAATAGGCGAAGAGGAGCCTACACTTGAGGATGTGTTTGTCTACTTTACAGATGAGGAGATTGACAGCCCTAAAAATAGGAGGAGAGGAGGTGGGTTCAGGAGATGGGAGTAATAGATAATCTTTACGCTTACATATACTTACGGGGCTTTAAGATATGGATTAGCTACAGAACACAGTTAGTGCTGAACGTATTATCTTGGGTCTTACCAGTTTTTACTTATTACTTTGTAGGAACTTCTTTAGGAGATAAGGTAGTTAGTTCTATGCATTTTAAAGATGAATCATATGTTTCGTTCGTAGTAGTCGGACTGGCATTCCAAGGTTATATTTCGTCAGTAATAACGACCTTAAGTAGTAGGTTACGCAACGAGCAACTTTACGGTACGATAGAGTATTACGTATTGTCTTCTGGAGGAGTACTGTCATTTCTAATTTATTCAGCATTATGGGGATTTACAATAAATACTGTAAACGCAGTCATGATCTTACTCATAGGATACATTTTAGGTGTCAAGTATAACGTAAACCTCATTTCAGCTATAATCATTATTTTTCTACTACTTAGTTCTTCATTAGGTCTCGGAATGATTTCAGCTGGATTTACGATGATTGTGAAACAAGGGAACCCGATATCTTTCTTCTTTGCCACGTTTACCACACTGACGACCGGTGTAGTTTTTCCCGTGTCAGTCTTACCAGATTTTGTTAAGTTCATCAGCTACGCAATACCCCTCACATGGGCTCTTGAAGGTCTCAGGTATGCCCTGCTCGAGGGTTATTCGTTATCACAAGTCAGCGAATACGTAATAGCTTTGTCATTATTTACCTTCGTTATGATCCCGTTAGGTATCGCGTTTTACTCTTATGCCTTTAAGAGGGCTAGGTATAGAGGGACGTTGAGTGAGTACTGAGACCACTAATTTTTAATAATAAGGGAGGAGATTTTATCTCGATGCAGAAAGTATTCGAAAACAATAATATAAATATTCAGATGTTTGCTCAGGATATTGAAAACTCATTAAAGGATGAAGGATGGCAAACTACCTTAACGCAAAACGGTCCTAACGATTACATCATAAGGGGGACAAAAAAGGCTGGCCACATACACCACAAAGTAGAGGAGATAATAGTGAGAATCAGGGGAGACCCTAACAATGTTATCGTAGTGGTTGAAGAAGAAAACATAGGGGCTTTCGGTAGGATGTGGATAAACGCTAAACTACTGGGAGAAATGGAAAGAAAAGTGAAAGATGGTTTCTACTCTATCTGACTTCCTTCCCGCCCTGGAAGGGTCGAGGGTTCCCTCCCAGAGGGCTCATCGTTTCCACCATTGATTCGGGATTACATCTCTCATCTGGTGGACAGTCGAGTGGCTCAGAGAACCACTCCCATTTGAAAGGGGGACTTTCATCGCTAAGCTCTAGTCCCTTGAAGGAAAAGGGAGATGATGGTTGCTCCTCCCACAGTCCC
>Ga0081473_113645_pt1 | contig 12451 bp, 16 predicted proteins | sample CisSprmetagenome_FD_70977 | JGI IMG/M metagenome (GOLD analysis project Ga0081473, IMG submission 70977) | Hypoxic/sulfidic aquatic microbial communities from Cistern Spring, Yellowstone National Park, USA v2 (version 2) | ecosystem: Environmental > Aquatic > Thermal springs > Hot (42-90C) >... | reverse complement strand
CGTACCTCGGCTTTGAGAACAAACCAGGGCGCACAGCATACCACATCCTTAACCTATGAGCCACCACCAACTGTCCACCATCAACCCACGGCGTATCCGTGAAACTAACCATCAACTCACCACAACATTAAGTTAACGTGAAGTAGGGTATTTAAGCATTATAGCCCTTGAAGACATAACTCTTAACAATCTAAGTGCTATGTAATATGACCCCCGTTATGTCTCCTGGTGTCTTCGATGCGAGCCTCCATTGATGATGATGGATGAGCCTCGCCATTTATGGTGGGGTTGTCTCACTCGTAGGGTTTTATGGTGATGGGTTTATAATGGTTGCCTCATTGATAAGACCAATAACCCCGTGGTAGGGGGTGGTAATCGAGACCCCCATGGTGAAACCCCACCATCAAGGACGGGGAAGGGGTCAGTACCCAGCCTGTTCCAGTAATGTCTAGGCGCTTTATTATTTTAAAACACTAAGATTTGGTAGCCGTTGTTTATGAATTTTGATGTGTCTTCGTGGTGTTCTTCATCTCCGATTAGCCTAATTTTTAAGGCCGTTAACTTATCCCTAATGTTGAGGTGGGGTGGTGATGCGCAGTAGCCGCAGACACCATAAATCACCCCCTCCCTCTGCGCCACCTCATACGCAGGCCTCAAACCCTTATACGGACTATCAACTATCGGTACCCTAGACCCAAGCCCATCAAAATAAACCACAACATCATGACCAGCCCTCTTAAGTTGAACAGCGTAGTGAAGCGCATGCGCAGCCCTTATGGCCTCTGAAAGATCTTCCGGATTACTGAGTATGACAAAAGCGTACTTACCCATGAGTCATCATTCAACCTGAGCTGCCATTTAAGGCTTATTCTAATTTTATTCAGGATCGAACACGTGTTCCAGTATTCGTAACAACTGCACCTAGCTTATTAACTCATGAGGAGCCTTCGCCCCATGGTTGAGGTGAGGATAATATACTGTAGACCGTGCGGGTTCCAGGATAGGGCGGTTAAACTGGCCAATGATGTGCTTAGGGAGCTTGGGGTACATGGGGTGTCTGTTAAGCTGGTGCCTGGGGATAAGGGCATATTTGACGTGTACGTTGACGATAAGCTCATATTCTCTAGGTACCAGGAGAAGAGGTTCCCTGAGCCGGGGGAAATCATTGATGGCGTTAAGAAGCTTTTAACCCCTACCCCATAGTTTGAAAAAGTTATGTTTTTTGAATTTGGAGTTTAAGTGTAGGTGGTATGCCGTTAATCCACCCTTTCATCTGTACGCTGCTGCTCGTTAGGCATCTTCCTAAGGTAGTCTAGGATTGAGTCTATCTGGGTGCCTGGCTCAACGAACACCAGTTGAACATCCATTGACGTGAAATACGAGTGGCTTAGTGGGCATGCCCCTGAGGCTATAACTACGTTAACATCATTGAGCATGTTCCTGTGCAACCACTCGTACTTCTCAACGCCATGCATGGGTATGCCTAGGTCCGAAATGGCGTTATGCATGGCCTCCGGGTCATCGATGTCCGCGACATTACCCAGTGGGTTATCCCTAGTCTCCACGTAGTTTAAGTTACCAGTCCTCTCATCGTAATCGTATATTACATAACGTTTAGCGTGTGCGAAGTGGCCATCACTTATGGACTTATCGTCATTGGTGCATAGGGCTATCCTAATCATTAACCTAAGTAAGCATGCAGATTCTAATAAATAGCCCAGCGCTGTTAAGATTGGGAGAACACTCGCCAATGAGGCTAGTAAGCCCGGTTATTAACCATGGTTGACTCAACCCCCTTACTTAAATGAGCCACGAGAGCCCTAACCCTATTAACAGCCTCCTCAATACCCCTACTCATCGGCCTAACCTCCTCGTTCCAAACCTTAAAGACCCTCTGCGGTATACCCTTAGTTAGGCGTATTGACCTAATCATGGCGTTAACCTCAAGGGGCCTTACATCCCAGGGCAACTTAAGCTCCTCAGCATCCCTAACCTGAACATACCTATCCCTCCCAACCTCCAACGCCTGAAGGTGATGGGCCAGTAAGTGGAGTAGCGTGGTTAAGTTGGCCCTATAATTGATTATTATGGTTGGGTTGTTGGCCACGTAGAGGCCCATTACCGTTGAGCATAAGCCTGTGTCAAACCTACCGCACTCGTTAACCTCATTAACCGTGGCGATAACCCTAGGCTTCTCAACATTCAAAGCCTCGGTGATAATCTCAACAACACCCTCAACGCTACTCTCCAGGTCCTCTAGGTTCCTCAATACACTTAGCCTAATCATAGAATCAATCTGACGACCTAACCCACCGTAATCCAGATCCATACCAGTAATATTAAGTTCGAATTATTAAACCTAACCCGCACCCACATGCTTAGCAGCGGCTTCGGAGATTCTTCGTAATTTACGTTCCTGGGCACCATTAGGCAGTAGCCTAAGCCTAACCGTACGTACATTGTTTAACTTGGGAGAAGAGGATTGCGTGCCTGGGTTAGTAATGAACACGTGAATAATAACCGCACCGGCTCATTCCTGAAAACCCAAAACACTAAACGGGGCACTAACCTAGACGTAAGGGAAAGCAAACAAGGGGGAATTAAATGTAACCAGAAACAAAACACCACCAATAGACCAAAACTTCAAATCAACAAAAACAACACTACAAGCAACGAGACTTATCCCGTTATCAGCCCATGCGATTATCATCAATACTCAGTAACCGACCGCCACATCACACCTGTAACATTGTTTAAGGTTAAAATTATGCTTTTAAATTTTAATGCTAAGGAACAATACCCATAGTTCTCCGCAATTTAAACTCTTTAACCTCCGGCGTCTTTTCACTTTCACGATGCCCGTACTCATACTTCATTATTTCCTTTTACTTCATCTTAATGAAATAGTGCGTTAGAATCATTAGCTAAACAATAAGAAATAAAAGACAAACAAATTACAGGATTCTCCATGTGGATTGCTATCCTCTCCTCCAGGGAGGTGAAGAGGGGTAGGCCCTACAGGGTTCAGAGGATGGGGGAAGATATGGTATTTTGGAGGGATGGTGATGGGAAAATAATGGCGCTGAGGAACTATTGCCCGCATAGGCAGGCGCTGCTATCGCAGGGTAAGGTTGTTAATGGATTGATTCAATGCCCCTACCACGGTTTTGAGTTCGATGGAGCAGGTAATGTGGTGCATGTCCCAGCGATGGGGAGAAGCCAGAAGCCCCCTAGCTACCTCAAAGCCAAAAGCTATACATTATATGAGCAATACGGTATAGTGTGGATGTGGTATGGCCCAGGGCAACCAGAGGCACCGCCCAAGTTCTTCGATGACCTTAAGGATCTTGAGGCATACGCTGAGTACTGGGAAACTTGGAACATCTCCTTTCTAAGGGCTGTGGAAAACCAACTTGATGGATTTCACCTACCCTTCGTACACTATAACACGATAGGAAGAGGCAACAGGACGCTGATAAATGGGGTTGCCTTAAAGCAGATTGATGATATCACATTCGTCTGGCATGCCGCCGCGGAAAGAGATGTAGGGCAGAAGCCCAAGGTGAGGCTAGACATTGATCCCCAAAAGGCCGGCACCTACATAGAGTTCATTTACCCCAACCTATGGCAAAACCATATCTCGGAAAACATGAGAGTCCTCGCATTCTTTGCCGTTTCTCAGTAGGTGGCGGTTCCTAGCCCTTCATGGGCTCCCCGCCATCTACCTCCCAACGGTCTCCCTGGGGCCGCTCACCGCAGTAGCTCCCCAACGGTCACCCGCGGCTCCCAGCCTCTGCGGATCTCGGGACCCCAGGGTAACTACTAAGGGTGTTGGGGTAGGTTTATAAATCTAACCAGGGATTAACCACCAACGAAAAATAAACACCACAAACAACCATGAAAACCGAAACTGCCCCAGTGGACCCTCAAAGAATCACCATATACGTACGCTTCTACATAAAACCCACAGGTATAAAGTCCATTGACAAGTTACTTGCCAGGTTAGGTATGTACTTCAACATCTATATTCTCCATCAGGATCGGCGTGTGGTGGAAAGCCAAAACCCAGACATAATAGGTGATAAATTAATCGCCCCAGACATCCCCATAGCAATCTTTAGAAGAATGTTCCTCCAGGATAAAGAATTACAAAACAAGCTCAAGGTAAAAATCGCGCTACATACCACATAACTGCAATGTGGGTTTAACTGGCAGAAAAAAGGTTAATTGCAAGGCTCAGTAACCACTTATCGAATAGCAAAGTACAGTATCGCCTACTTCTCCTGACAACGGTCAAGTCTTGTTTGTGGTTTTCCTTGCCTTGGATGGGTTGGTGAATTTAAACGCAGTAAGGAATATTGCAAAAAGAGTCTGCTATAAAACACTAGTACCAAGGAAAACACCAAGCTTCATCTTAACAATAAACGGCGTGAAACCAATAACTGCATTAGCTAGTTACTTAATGAAGATGCTTAGGGAGATTGAAGGATTAGGGTTAATGATGCTAGGTTAACCTTAAGGGAATAGCCTTAGCTATGCGGCTGGGTGAGCCCTTCAAATTCCCCTAAGTCAAGGTTAACGACCTTTATTATCTGCCTTGGCCTGCACCTACCAGCCAGGTACCTGAGAACCTTTAGGGCCCCATCGCCGGATGAGGCCTCGTAGAGCTCAATCCTGACATCCATGTTGTTTGCCACGACCTCGTTGGCGTTGAGGAGGTACTTGGTGTAGTTTACCTGGGGGCACAGTATGGCTATTTGAAAAACCCTACCAGGCCCCCTCCTAGCGTTTGATACCGCTGAGCCGAGGATCTTCTTAACAGAGTCCTCGCCATTACTGCACACGTCAATTATTACGTAATCGGCCACGCACTCCCTACTGGACTGTTGCATTAACAAGCCTCAAAAGGGGCCTTGTTTTAAGCGTTATTGCCTAGTGCCTTGGAGAGCAAGGCACCGGTCACATCGTCAATAGTCCTATATACCTTGCCACCTAGGCAGTAGAGGGATTGGGCTATTAACTTATCAGCGTGGTTGAGGACCTTTATTATGTTGTCCACCTGAGGGTACTTATCAAGCATTGATGATGCTACCCTACCACACTCCCTAAGTTTAACCCTAACCCCATCCATAACTTGGGCCTCTGGTGTGTCAGCCACCACCCAACCCACGTCGCCGCTGTAGGATGAGCAAAGTTCGCTTATCCTAGTTTCAAGCAGAGTCTCCACGATCCTAACCTTACTGAGCCTCTCCTGGGTGCCCTGGACTAGGTAGGCGTTCAACTGCATGGACAGCGCCATGACCATGGCGGCTATGTCGGAGACCCGGCTCATGCTCAGCCTTATGCCGTTAGCCAGGTTGACAAGCTCGTCTAGGCAACCCATCAGCATTATTGCCGGGGAGTCCTTCCTAAGCCTAGTAGTCTTGCCGAAGACCGGAATGGTGCTGTAGCCGCTATCACCAGGGCACGCTACCTCACCGTCAACCTCTCTGCAATCCGTGAATAGGGGGAGCCGCTTAGCTGGCCTTGGGTCGCCTCCGCAACTATCCACCTCAGGCACCTATGCTAAATGTGCGTAGGCTTTAATAAACTATTTCTTAAAAAAGGTACTTAATAGTGGCTTAAACTTTAAGTCGCCTCCACCCATTGGTGTATAATGCCGAAGGCTTAACCATGGATAATCTGCATGAAGGTTTAAAGCTCAACGCTAAGGGGGCTGGTAGTGGTTGAGTGGGTTAAGGTTCTTGAGGATTTCATTAGGAGTGGTGTTAAGGCTAACCACAGGAGGATGGTTGTGCTGGTTGGGTCCAGTAACGAGACTGTTGCCAAATCCGCGGCCGAGGTGGTTAGGTTCTTCCTAGGCGTAACAAACATGGGCAACGGCATATACCTATACCAGCCTGAGTATGGCGATGCCAGGGAGAGGTTAAGGTTCTTCACCGATGGCATGAGTAATGTTAAGTTTAAGCCAACGCCATTCAAGGACACTAAGCTACTCCTAGGCCAAACCCTAGACTACGCAGTTATCGACCTATTCAACGACCTGAAGCCCAATGATGTGGGTAGGGTGGGTAGCGTGGTTAGGGGTGGGGGGATTTACGTAGTCATGATGCCGCCCATGGATAAGTGGCTCAGGGTAATCACGAAATTCCAAACTAAGCTAATAACACCACCACATAAGCCGGAGGAGGTTAGGCAGTACCTTAAGGTTAGGTTCTGGGATAGCCTCATGAAGAGCGAGGGGATAGCGATATACAACGTTGATGACTCCACCTTCATTAAACCACCCCAATCCGTCAACGCCTTTGAGCATGCCCAGGGTCAGGTTAAGTTACCTGACGTTAAGGGTAAGGCCATTGAGGTCTATAGGCTGGCCAAGACCCAGGACCAGGTTAACGTGATATCGATGATTGAGGGTATGATAAACGAAAGGGGTAAGGTTAACGCCGTGGTGATAGCAGACAGGGGTAGGGGTAAGTCGGCGGCTGTGGGGCTTGCCGCAGCCCTAATAGGGCATAGGTTAAGGAGGAGGCGTGGCGTGGCTAGGATAGTGGTCACGGCGGAGAGCCCCGACAACGTGGAAACACTCATGGAGTTCGCCAGGAGGGGCCTTGAGAGCCTTGACTACGATGTTGAGGTCTCTGAGTCTGGGGGTAGGGTTACTGGATTATCGGCTAGGGGTATTTACATAGATTACTATAGGCCCTACCCACTCCTATCCCTCCAGAGGCCAATTGACATAGTCCTAGTCGATGAGGCGGCAATGATGCCCCTCCCCGTGTTATACGGCATACACGGCAGGTTCAATAGGGTTGTTTACTCAACTACGATACACGGCTATGAGGGTGCTGGCAGGGGCTTCAGCGTGAGGTTCCTCAAGTACCTTAAGAGTAGGAGGGGGGTTAAGGTCCTTGAGTACGAGATGGAGGAGCCTATAAGGTACGCGAGGGGTGACCCAATCGAGAGGTGGCTATTCAACGCCTTCCTCCTAGACGCTGAACCAGCCCACGTGGATGAGAACGACGTTAAACTGGTCAGCGAGGGAAAGGTTAAGTACGTTGTACCTAACATTGAGGAACTTTTCCTCAAGGATGAGGAGACCCTGAGACAGTTCTTCGGCATATACGTCCAGGCCCACTACAGGAATGAACCGGACGACCTGGGCATGATGATGGATGCACCCCACCACACGGTTAGGGCCCTTACCCTGGAGAACGGTAAGGTTGTGGTCTCCATTGAGCTGGCTGAGGAGGGTGGTTTAGATGAGGAGACGGTGAATAACATGGTGCTTGGCTTTAAGCCGCCAGGCAACATAATACCCGACAGGATGGTTAAGTACTGGAAGATGCCTGAATTCGCCAAGTTGAGGGGTTGGAGGATTGTTAGGATAGCAACACACCCAGAGCTGCAGGATAGGGGCCTGGGTTCAGTGGCTCTCAGGATGCTTGAGGATGAGGCAAGGGCCAGGGGGCTAGATTGGGTTGGGGTTGGCTTCGGCGTTAACCCTCAACTACTAAGGTTCTGGGTTAAGAATGGTTACTTACCAATACACATAAGCCCGGAAAGGAACCCAGTAAGTGGAGAATACAGCGTGCTAATGGTTAAACCCATAAGTGAGATGGCCAGGAAGGTTGTGAGCTATGCTAACAGGGAGTTCAGGATTAGGCTAGTTAACAGTCTGAGCGGGCCCTACGTTAACCTGGAGCCTGACGTAGCCCTAATGCTACTTATGGGCGAGGAACCCGTTGAGAGGGGTCATGAACCAGGTTTAACGGGTGGCCAATTCAATAGGCTTGTGGCCTATGCCTGGGGCCCAATGACGTATGAGAACACGGTTGATGCCTTGATGGAACTCTTCAAGGCGTACTTCATGGTGATCAGCAGGGGTGGTTCAAGGCTACCTGAGATTATTGAAAAAGGCATCATAGCCAAGGTCTTCCAGTCAAGGACCTGGAGTTCAGCGGCCAGGGAGCTGGGTGTTAAGCCAACGGTCCTGATGCTTGGGCTAAGGGCTATATCGAGAATACTGCTGGTCTACTTCTATGGAAGTGAGCTTAAGATACCCATATACATGATTCAGCCATCTAAGAGACAGAGGCAGGCCTACTAGACCCAGTCTCAGCGGCTTGCCTTAGACTCAAGGGTATTATATATGCCTTAACGGGCTTATTACCCATGATCTCTAGGACCACGACCAGTTCAGCATCCTTAAGCTCACCGGGTATTGACCTAAGGATCCTTTGGTATGAGTCCTTAGCTTCACGTATAATGTTAAGTAAGTCCCTGGGATCTAAGGCAACGTTAACCATGGATTCAACATCAATCGCATTGATGAAGTCCCCCCTAGACACTGCCCCCTTAATGACTGACTCAGCCTCAGTTAGCCCCTTAACCATGCTCTCAACGAACCTGGTGAACTCCCCAACACTCCTGAAAACAATGTAATCAGTACTCACCAGAACTAGACCTCAGACGCAAATTTAAACATACCGAGAAAAACAGGGTTTGATTTCACTTAGTTTCAGCCCTGGAGTCAAGCCGTTTCAAGTCGTGGAACCGAGGTTCCGGAACATGATCCTTTAAATCCTGGCTAGGTAAAGTTAACTCATGAACCCAGTCAACGTAGCCATACTGGCCCTAGCCATAGGGCTTGCTGCGGTATTGGGAGCCATACCAATACACCCACTGGCCACTGGAGTTACAAGCACCACTACTACAGTTACTAATACAACTACTATAACAACTAACACTACCGCAGCACCGTTCACTGCTGCCAATGCCTCAATGGCTCAGAACGCCACCTGTACTGCAGCTAGTGTTCACGTGGAGCTTAGCCTATTCTTCTACCAGAAGGTTGTGCAGGTAGCCAACCTCACGGGTGAGCTTAAGGTAGTTAATGAAACCTTAAACGAAGCACTTAACCTAACCAGGGAGGCTAATGAATCGTTAAGCAAGGGCCTATGCTTCACCGCGCTCAAGGAGGCAATTGAGGCTATTCACCTTGAGCAGAGGGCGTGGAGCACGGTGATTAGGAGTTACGCCAGGGAGAGGCACCTGAACGTGACCGAGCTCGCCAAGGCTGAGGCTGAGTTGAGGGTACTTAATAGGACTTTGGCAATTGCCCTCAGGATTGCTAATGAGACGGGTAACCAAACCCTGGTTAATGAGTTGAAGGGCTTAATCAACCAGGTTAAGCTGGCTGGGGAGTTGATTAAGGCTGGTAACTACACTGGCGCATTGAAGGTTCTTAGTAGTGTTAAGGAGTCTATTCACAACTTAGCTAAGCAGGTTCATGAGGAGGCTAGGAAGTGGGCTGAGGAGTATAAGGCACTCCATAGGCATGGTAAGGGTGGTGAACACTCTAAGCCAACCCATGGTAAGGGCCAGGGTGGAGGCAGTAATAGTGGTAATGGTGGTAGCGGTAAAGGTCACCATTAATTTAATAAATAATGCTGCATTGTTTATCAAAATTTAAAATCTCTTTCTTTTTATGTTTAATACTCCCTGTATACTATGAATTTAGCCAACTCCTCAAGCTTCCTGGTGTGCTCATTGCTTGGGATTTTACCTAACTCACTTAATGCCTTGTTCATGTACTCGTTAGCCATCTTAATGGCCTCATCCCTAGCCCTTGTTGATGATATAACCTCCACCGCCTCCTTAACATCCTCCTGGGTTGGCCTTGGCTTAGAGAGGATGCTGAGTAGCTTACCAGCGTTGCTGCTTTCAAGGAGTGAGAGTAGTATTACTATGTTACCCACCTTATGTTCCTTAATATCCTTACCGATCTCCTTACCGAACTTCCTCAGGTCGCCGAATATGTCCAGTACATCGTCTATTACCTGGAAGGCCACACCCACATTATACCCAAAGTTGCCTAACGCCTCCAGCTGCTCACCACTGCAGTTGCCTGAAAATCCCCCAAGCCACATGGATGTTTTGAAGAGTGCAGCCGTCTTAAGGGATATCATCTTCACGTAGAGTTCCCTTAGACCTGGCTTAATCTCCCTAACAAGCCTATTCTCAATGAAGTAGGGATCCCTCCTACCTGAATACTCCATCAATATGTCCAGCCTCTCCCCCTCGTCAATGGCCTTTATGGTATCTGCAACTACCTTAGCCACCACCCTCGGGTCCTTTGTTTCAAGTATAGCCTCCTCAATAGCCTCCCTGTACCATATGCCTATCAGTATCGCCGCGTAGTCACCGTACCTCTTCCTAACAGTGGGCATGTTCCTCCTTAAATCGGCCTCATCAATTATATCATCGTATATGAGCGAGTAGTTGTGTATCAACTCAACTATAGCTGCATAGGGTAAGGAGGAGTCGACGTTACCCCCACAGGCCAGGGAGGCCTCAATTACCATGAGTGGCCTAATCCTCTTACCACCCGTTGAGACTTGGTAAACCACAGCCTCCTTAAAGGATGGGTCAACCCCAATGGTAAGGTACCTCTCAAGGGCCCTATTAATCAACTCCCCGTACCTCTCATGAAGCTCACTTAATACGTCAACCACGGTTAAGCCGCCCAGTATTGCTTAAAAGCATTAACACCCCCAAGTCGTCTAATTATCAACTCATTGTCAACACCCCTAGGTGACTTGGCAAGCACAAGTTCACTAACCCTACGGGCTTCATCAATCAGCTGTGGGCCGTCTGTATCGGCATTAACGACGTTGAGCAGTATAGCCACCTTGAATGCTGAGTCTCTAATAGGCAGCATGGAGCCGTCGGAGCATAGGACATCTACATTAGGTAGCCTAGCTGGGTATTGAAGGATTCTGCATGCGAAATCCACGCAAACGTACTGGCTTGCTAAACCGGAGAGTAACCCAGCCCCAACACCCAAGCCACACCCAATGTCAATAACCCTAACACCCCTAACACTAACACCATCAACAATGCTTAGGTAACCCTCAACACTCTCCCTAAGGTAAAGCTCAAGGTAACCAACCCCCATCCTCTCGTAAAGCTCCCTAACCCTGACTTTATCAGTAAGGCCAGTGAACACCATGTAGAGACTGTTTGTTTGTTTTTAATTTAGTGGTAGGGTATTTAAAAGTAGGATAATTATCCTACTAATGAACTCAGTCCCTGCATGGGGAGTTGGGGAAAACTTTAAGTCATCTATCGGAACATATAAAACAATTGTCAACAGATACATAGCAATGGGAACAGTAGGTAATACGGTTGAAGCCGGCTGTTCACTGGTGGATAATTTAACTGAGCCCCTCTTATTATTGAACTGGGAAGGGTTTATTAGGGTGTTACCGTAATATGGAACAGAAAGTGAAGGTAGTAAAAGAGGGAGCCATGACGATGGTCATTAAGAGAGGCGGCTTGAGGGAGGGGTTTAACCCGGATAAGCTACTCAACAGTCTAAGGCTTGCAGGCGCCCCAGACCCGGAGTACGTGCTCCAGGAGGTTATTGCCCAGGTTAAGGGTAAGGGGGAGGTTTACTCCAGTGAAATATCCGACATAGCCCAATTGGTGATGCTGAACCTGGTTAGCGAGGACTTTAAGTGGCATGACGCAGCTAGGAATTACCTACTCTTCAGCGTCTATAAGCAGGTTTGGGGCAAGGACATGGTTAAGGCTATTAATGAAGGCTCAGTAAGCTTAACAGAGGCTTATAGGAGGGGTTTTGCTGATTGGTTCAACCAGGGGTTAAGACAGGGCCTGTGGAACCCCGAGGCGGTTAAGGTATATGAGGGGCGCATTGGTGAATTAGCCTCATTAATAGACCCATCAAGGGACTTGATGTTGACCTACAATGGAGTTAGGACTCTGATGAGCCGCTATCTACTTAAGAGGCTCGATGGTTCATTCTTCGAGGCACCCCAGTACATGTGGTTGAGGATAGCCATGGGCGTAGCCTATAGCGAGGTTAAGTACGGCAATGACCCAATGGAGTGGGTTAGGAGGTTCTACGATATAACCAGCCAACTCAAGTTCCTACCAAACTCACCGACTATGTTCAACTCACTGACTAAGCTGGGTGAATTATCAGCATGCTTCGTGATACCGGTGGATGACTGTTTAAGCAAGGACAGCAATAGGGATGATCCAAACTGCTTCTTCGGAATAATGGATGCCGCCAAGCTGGCTGCATTGCTCTTCCAGGCGGGTGCCGGGGTTGGTTACCAGTTTGGCCAATTAAGGCCTGAGGGGGATGTGGTTAAGTCAACCAGCGGCGTGGCCTCAGGCCCATTATCATTCATGAGGCTCTTCGACACAATAGTTGACGTGATTAAGCAGGGTGGTAAGAGGAGGGGTGCCCAAATGGGTATGCTCTTCTGGTGGCACCCGGACATAGATAAGTTCATCTCATCCAAGTCTGGTCAGCTTAAGGATGTTCAACTCCAGAACTTCAACATAAGCGTAACTATAGATGACTACTTCATGCAGAAGGTCCTTAACAACGAGGACGTCTACCTACTCAACCCAAGGG
>Ga0081473_128720_pt1 | contig 12486 bp, 7 predicted proteins | sample CisSprmetagenome_FD_70977 | JGI IMG/M metagenome (GOLD analysis project Ga0081473, IMG submission 70977) | Hypoxic/sulfidic aquatic microbial communities from Cistern Spring, Yellowstone National Park, USA v2 (version 2) | ecosystem: Environmental > Aquatic > Thermal springs > Hot (42-90C) >... | reverse complement strand
CTAAAGTATCTTATGGAACAACCCCTAACAATATTGACATATATAATGCACTCACCACTACTTTAGGTAACGGTTATGAAGTCACGCTCTTGAATGGCACTAACGCTAGCGGTATGCTAATGTTCGGCAATGTGGGAGATCCTCAACTGTTCATAAATTATAGTTTCTTGTACTTTATACAGAATGGTGACTTAATTGAGGTTTACCCACCAGGTAGCACTCAATATTGGGGTAATTTGTCTTTAGATTTAGGAGTCTTACAGATAGTTCCCGCCGAATATCATGTAGCAGCGGCACTAGTGGCAAACACCACAGGAATTTATTATACTGGTGGGAATTATACAGTAATGGTCATAGGGACTTTTTCTCATGGCGGTGCAAGATTTATACAACCTTATCCTGCTGACGGGTACTCAATTATGCTATTTGTAACACCACCTAAACCCTTAATTAACAATATAGCAAACTACACAACTGAGTTATTAAACGTAGGTATGCAGGGATGGGAGGTCAAACTTTCCGGCGAAATATACTATCCTTATTCCATGACTCCATACATAGTTGTACAATGGGAGCCTTATTGGAATGTAGCCAGAGACCCATGGACTACTGGAGAGTTTAATGTTTGGGTAGTTCACCCCTCGCCTTACGGCACTGTAAACGAGAGCGATATTAAACTGCTAGTTGGTGGAGGAGGTAACGGGTTTATAGAGGGTCTTAGCCCAGGTGATCTAATCGAGATGAAAGTCACATATGACGGTTACGATAATACAATCTATGCTGAAGTTGTAGATCTCAACACATCAAGTACAATAACGCTAACTCTACCTCTGTACTCTAATTTTACAGTCCCTCATGTAGGTAATTATTGGACGGAAATTAATGCAGGTACTGGGAACTCTTACTGGAATTGGGGAATAATATATCTCAGCGTGTTTAATAACGTGTACGTTCAAATAGAAAAAGTTTAACATAATAATTTTTTTAACTTTATTTAAGCCTTGTAGCACGGTCAAAAATCTAAACAAAGAATTATTTACATCACGGTTATATTCACTCTATGATTTTTAGACTTATCTCTAGTGAAGTGTTGAGTAATTAAATATGTACTCCTTCTCTACTTATTATGACAATTAACACTCTTCTAATGTTAGCTAATGAAAGTTACTTCATCATAGTAAGAAATATAATATCACTTCATAATTTCCTTATCAGTTTATGATATAATTTCCTCAATGTGTTTAAAGAAAGATAAATTTATATAATTAAAATTCTAGGTCTAATCATATGGTAAAAGTATGTCCTAGATGCGGATATGTAAATGACGATCTGGCCACGCAGTGTGTGAGATGTGGATTCCCACTACAACAGCCTTTTCAACCTAGTCCTCAATCAACCCCTCCTTACTATCCTCCAACTTATCCTAAGAAGAAGAGTAGTCTTCCAATATTAGGCGTAATAATAGCTGTTATAGTTATCATTGCTGTAGCAGCAGTTTTCTTCTACCCTTCATTTTTGAAGAAGCCTATAAGTAAAAACGTTATTACCATACCCGGTGTAACTATACATTCAGAAACAGTGACTTCATCTACATCAGTATTACCCCCTTATACAACAAGTACAACTACTCAAACGTCTATTTCCCAAATATCACCCCTATCTTATACGGGCTCAGTAATATCCTTTAACGGAATAGACCAATACTTTATAACCCCTGAATTTAACATAACTGTTAATGGAAGAAACATTACTGTAGGACTCTTTAACTATGTTGCAATGAAATATGACGCTGAAACAATAGCTGTCAGAGCTTACTTAACCCCTTACACTCAAGGTGTAATAATCGGCTTATCAAAGAACACCCTCCCCTTCAATACTCCCTATTCAGGTTGGTCACCTCTGGTGTATATGAGTAATGGTCAACTGATTATCGCTGACATTAACTCAGTTGGTGGGTTTACGTTTCTAGAGACCGGTGTAGGTAATTCCATACCTACTCCTAACGGAGGAGAAGCGGCTATGGCAGTTGCGATACCGCAGCCAGGTTTTTACTGTATTGTATTTGAAGAATGGACTGATAATAGCGGTACGTATGTTGCGGGATACATTAATGGGCAGTTGATAGGAGAGTTCTATAGCACTTATCCTAACGCTTCCTCCCTATTTGGTCAAATTGGTCCGTATAAGTATAACTTCGTGGGCATAGCATTTACTAAGCAGTGGCCTCAGACAAATTACCAGTGGTACCCATTTAACGGTTCTATAAGCGACATAATTGTATATCCCTCTGTGCTAACTCAGTCCCAAATAGAGCAGCTAATGAGCGGCACCACGCCAAAGGGATATTTAGTGTATTATAACGCACCAAACGTTAATTATTCGCCAAAGGTGGGCGAATGGTATCCGACATATAGCTATCTTGATTACCCATTGGTAGCAGTAGGCAACCCAATCGTCATCACTGAATAACAAATCTTTTCTATAAGGTATTAAGTTTTTTAATTTATTTCTAGTCGGACTAGATTAATGTCCTCTCTTATTTTTCAAAGGGTTTACAATTACGTGAGATGCTTGCATATCTAACAAGTAAAGAGGTTTATAGCTCCTAGTAAACAGATTAAAACATGCTAATACTTCTTATTTTGCTCTTCGTTTTATCAAAAAATTACGTTAGCATGCTAACATGAAAACTACGGTTTGGGCTTAGTGACCAACTCCCATGTAATAAGTTAAGCTGTAACATACCGTCACCTATTGTCAGTATTGAGTACCAAATAGACGGTTCAGTGTATTGTTCGCAAGTTAGAGTAATAATAGGTGACCCGTTAACGACACTACCATTCTACCAACGTTTAGTATTTAAAGACAACTCTTGGTGCTAAAGAAAATATTGTTGTTAATCGATCTTAGTTCTATCTTATTAAAAACCATATATTACCAGATTCGATACCAATAATCACACATTTATTGTATCGAAATCTGCAGAATTACCTAATACTTCATAGTGATCAGTAATTAATTTACCTGGCCTACAACTAAAAATTAAGATTAATTAGAAAGACGATTATGCTAATTACTATTTATAATTACTTTCAAGATTAGTTATTAGTTATGTAAGCAACAGTCTTGGTTTTATGAGAAAGTCTACTAACCCTTTATACCGGAACAGAGATTATGTTGCTTAAGGGGTTACATCATAATATAACTCCTCTATGTCTCTCCGTCAGTATTAGTTCCCGCATCTTTTAAGAAAATTTTGCAAAGGACAATAATTTCTCCGAAGTCCCAATACCTTAAATTAATTTCAGTCCTCCTTTCCAAGACCAGATCTACAAATATCCTCTTAAAAGTACCGTTATACTCGTCATATCCCTCATGTATGGATATTACAACCTTTTCTCTGGGAGCACGTGTTTATAACCAGAAGTTATTATAAAGTCATAAAGCATGTTGTGACCTTGAATATGAGAATACCAGATCCTTCAATGATATCTTAGAGGAGATAGTGAACTTAGCAGTGTCAAATATGGAGAAACTAGCGTGAGAATTACCCTACATTAGAACGAGGTAAGCTTTAACGCCTAATTTGTAAACCTCCTTAGCGTCTAATTTAAATGTATTAACTTCCGTTTTTAGCTCTTGCTTTGAAAACTCTTTTGCTCTACCTTATGCTTCTTCCCTAATATCGGTGATAATCAGCCTCTGTACAGCGAACCCTAAACTCATCAACGTCTTCAATATCCCTATTCCTCCTATCCTAGTACCGCCCTTTCCTGAAGGGGAGCTTCCGGTATAACAACTTTTCCTCGGGAAGGAAGTTTATTCACACTCGGGATATTTCTCAACTGCGTAGAATTATTGTATTTTTATAGACTTTTCCAATCTCAGAGTCCGTAGTGTATATTTCAGCATTCTCCTTTTCAGCAAAGGCTACTATAAAACAGTCTACAATGGAAAGGTTTTGGTGCTTAACTTTGAGCTCACCTGCCCTTAAAGCGAGTCCCTTATTAGTACTGACAATCTTTATTGGTGAATTAAGGATTAAGGAGAGTCTAACATTAGCTTCTATCCCCTTAAGTTTACCATAAGTGTAAAGGAACTCCGCTGAATTAAGGTCTAGAGTATAACCTATACTCTTACCCGTATAAACCTCCTCCACAGCTTTCTTAGCCTCTTCATTAAGCCCGGAAAAATATACGTGGAAAAAACCCGTATCAAGCAGAATTTTCCTTCTCAACTTCCCGTTTCCTCAGCTTTTCCAACTCTTTTACAGCAGAATCTCCCATCTCTTTATCTATGCCGTATGCGTCCAAGAGGGTTAATTTACGTTTTAAAATAATCTTATCACCCTCAACTTCTAACTCTATGACAGAACCCTCTTTAATATTAAGCCTCTTTCTAACCTCAGCGGGGATAACTATAATCCCTTTCTTGTGAACTTTTACCTCCATAAGAGGTATTTCGTTTAACGATTATTAAAGTTTAACTTATGATAGAGTTAAACTACAAGGCGAGTTTAACCTAATTATAGAATCCCTCGGGAAAGGAAGAGGAATACCTTAAGACCATTAAACCGGGTGCTAGTATTCCTATCCTTACTAACTAATTTCGATGTGTTTTATAAGTCTTAATCAATTGTCAAGTGTAATGCATGGTCAAAAAAGTCGGTATAAGGGAATTATTCAGGTGTTATATCACTCTTTGTTAATTTCCCCTAAGATTTACCCTAAAGATTAAAGGGCTAATGAATCATTTAAAACTTATTTAAAGTTGAACAAGTTAATTTAAGAAAAGTCGATGAACTACAACGAAATCCTTGAGAGGGATGTATGTGGAAGAATTAAAAGTAATTAAAAATAAGGATAGTTACGCCACGGGTAAACACTAACAAATACTGGTTCGTTCTCAGCTGGAGAAAAATAGTCAGTAGGAATTTTGTAGTATCTTGTAGAAAAAAGACGAAAATTTTGTGTAAATTAAGAAAGAGACACTAAATATTTATTTCTAAATTAGAGGAGAGCTAGAATGTTATCTTTTTTGTTATATAATTTTAGTACGTGAAAACTAAAGAGATTTATTTTAATGACGAAATATATAGTGTAAAGTATGACAAAAATAGCAGGATACTTGATCCTCTTAGGAGTTTCTCAATTTCTACTATTAATGATAATTAGTGAATCACTTTACCCTAGTTATTCCGTCCACTCTAACTATATTAGTGACTTAGGAGTAGGCGAGACAGCAATACTCTTTAACACTTCAATAATATTGACGGGCTTACTGATAATGGTGGCATCTTTTTCGCTCGATATAAGGACTTTGTCCATTCTATTATTTGTTATAGGGTTAAGTTCTACGTTAGTAGGAATATTTCCTGAGAACACCGGTTTTCCTCACTTAATATCAGCTTTGTTTACTTTCCTCTCTGGCGGAATTACAGCTGTAGTCTCTTCTATTTACTTCAGATTTTATCTCTGGACCATTCTAGGTTTTATGTCGTTAATAGCACTCATTCTTTTTATTACTCATATTTACGGTTACTTAGGAGTAGGTGGAATGGAACGGATGATAGTATATCCTCAGTTGATATGGGGTATAAGTTTCGGTTCGCGTATATCCGTTTATAAGCAAGACTAGCTACGACATACTACGTTCAGACGAAACGTTCTTTATATCTTCGCTATCTTAAACTAAAAATTCAACTCCCTTCATCAACTCATTTATAATTTATATAAAAAGCAATAAATAACTACTTGCTAAATATACTCTATCTAAATCTAATATATTCTACTCTTCTATGATTCCTTAAAAATTTTTCATCTCTAATGGGCTTAAATTGAATAATTCAAATATATAATAGTTCTTTATTTTCAGAAATATTAAAAATTTATAACTGTAACAGTCTCAATTTTAAAAAATATTTAAGATCAATCATAACCATTTATAAAATCTGGGGATCTAAAGAATAGATAAATAGGGAACAGAAATATAATATATATGCGTAAGATATAAAACAAAGACTTAAAATATTAAATTTATAATTAGGAGTTATCTTCTGTATTTAGAAGTAGTATATACTACGAAAATTATGGGTTAAGGGACGTAAAATCTCGCCATCTATGGCGAGGAGGAAGTAGGAGCTTTTATCTTAAATGTTTTATTCACTACATGTAAATTTGTAATCGTATGAGTTTCTTCACCATTGTACTCAGGGTATTGTGGAACGGTGGAGTTGCAAGGATAGCTGTAGAGGAGAGTAGAGTAACCAAGGCTAAACTTTTGGTACTAAGAGAAAGTTTTAATGACTATGATCTAAGTGGTGTCAACATAACATATTTAAGGAGAAAGGGAGAGAGAGGCTTCTTAACTCCTCTTTTCAGGAAAATAACGAAGCTCTATGCTCCACAAAGGGGAGACGAGGCAACAGTAGATCTGGACCTTATCCTGAAATCTGCACGTTTAGTTAAGGGTAAAGCCCTATACCACGATCAATTTGCTGGAATTTCAGGCTACCTCAGAAAACTATTGTACGGTGAAGATTATGCTTTATACTTGCATGAAACATCTTTACCTTTAAAGGGGTTGAAGTATTCCCTACCGAGGTCGATGGAGTGGAAGATCTTAAGAAAGGCTAAAATTGTTATGACCAACTCCAAATGGAATGCAGAGACACTCAAAGAGTTCGGAATTGAATCTGAAGTTCTCTACCCAGGCTGCTATCCTGACGAGAATGTAAACCAAGAAAGGGAAGAGATTGTCCTTGCCGTATCAATGTGGGACGCTGGTAGAAAACCTGAACTTTACGGTGAATTAGCAAGAAAAATTAAGGGGAAAGTTGTAATGGCTGGATCTTGGACTAGAAAAGACACTATGGAAGAGTTTAAAAGAAAATACCCAGAGGTTTTAGTTACCGGAAAGATAAGTGAGAATGAACTGAACTCCCTTTACAAGAGAGCGTCACTATTTATACGCTTCGGTTTTAACGAGAGAGGACCGGGAATGGGGGTTTTAGAAGCATTGGCTCACGGGACACCAGTGATTGTAAATGATGGTTTAGGCGGGAAAGAGTTCGTGAGAAATTACGAAAACGGATTTATTGTGAAAGATGTGGAGGAAGCCGTTGAAAGAGTGAATGAAGTTTTAAGCGACGAAATGTTAAGAAGGAAGATGATCTATTCAGCTTGGGAAACGGCAAAAGAGTATTCTTGGTACAAACATGGTGAGAGGTTATTAGAACTAATGGAGAAGTTGTAGCTACTCCTAAAAACCCTATAAGGGCTCTCTCATCATTCTCACCATCGGTTCGGGTTTTTATTTTCAATAATGTGGTCGATCAATAATTAATACTTTATTTTTGCTAATTATGTTGAGATAAGTTAGAACATATTTATTTCTACAAAAAGTATCTGATTATCAGTATTTAGTGGAAACTAATATAATATACTCCAATCCTTGATTATTAACTAGCTTCTTTAACATTTCCCTTATTTTTTGCTTTTAAACAAAAATCTGCAGAATCTTTCTTAGCAAAAGAACTATAAACAAGTAACGCTTATACAATGTAACAAGCTGCTGATAACCTTAAACATCGTCATAATAAGCGAAATAACATATTGTAAACCTTAATATTTGTACAGAAAGATTAGGAGTAAGGAAAAAAATAACGTGAGTTAATTTCTAGTAAGAGTAAATGTGTTATTTTCTTTCTATTATTTGAATGCTAAAAGTATCTCTTAGTTAATGTTATGAGCTATCACCATTTTTTACGCATTTTAATGACCAGTCTAGGTATTATTATCACAGATACATTAGGGCGTGAATAAGAGATTCGAACTTTTATTCTGCATTAAAGTCAAAATTTCGTTCATGTAATTTATTTAGTTTACTAAAATTATTTTCTTTTTCCATTTTTACAGTCAATTCTTCAGAATTTTTTATGATGTCTATTCCGAAATCTTGAACATTGATTAGACTTTTACGTTAAATACTTAAAAACTTCCTATATTTGAAAAAATACTCTTCAACGTTAGACAAGTTTATAAGGGTTAAAAATTAAATTGTTTTTATGAGAAGGTTAATAGTACTAATACTTGTGTTATCTAGCTTATTTTCGATTTTTATTTCACTAAATAGTCTAGGTTATATAGAGCCGTATTATGTAGTAAATTTACCACCAGACTATTATGATTGTATTTACCAGAACGTGAGTAATGGTCTTTTCACCGTATATTACTCAACAGCACCTATATACTTCGTTATACAGTCTTTAGGAGGTTACACATTGTTCTCTACACAAGGCTCTTCATACTATGGATACATTAGTCTACCAGCAGGTGAGTATAAAATCCTATTTGTAAACAATGTATCAAATAGTAACGTTACAATACAAGCTTATCTTGGGGCCGGTAGACCCTCTCCCACTGGCATAGCTGATTACGGTATAGAAGCGATAAACGGGATAGTTCATCCTTACATTGAAAAGTTTAATGAAGTAGTAGGAGTAGCTCAGATCTACTCTATTTCGGCTTATAACGCGTCAATAGATAGTTATAGTGCGTCTCTGCAGCTCAATACAGTTCTTCAAGTGAACACAATATACGGGAGCCAAGAGTATTGGTTACAGAATGTTATCCAGTTCATGACGAATACTAGTGAGTATCGATTTGTCGATAACGTCTGGAATCTTACATCTAGTCCTAGTGTGTTGAACGCAAATTCCATTATTGGAAGCGGGTCTATATACTTGACCTTTGAGGGAATGCACTTAAACAACTACTACGGTTATGCATCTCAATACTTCAATTTAACATATCCTTTATATACAGCTTTGCTTATCAAGGCAATTAATTTACCGCAAGGTGTAGAAGTACTCTTTGGCTATCTTAATCGTACGTCATTTACAATCTACGATAATGTTACTATTAAAGTGACTGGTATTACCTCAGCTTATCTCTTAGTAGACGGTTATAACACAACTGGAAGCGGAAACGCTTACGATACTGAATTTGTGTTTGGAGGTCAATACGGAGGTGAGATAACTAGTTTTAACCGAATCAATGCATTAATCTATATGTTTTACATAAATAACAACAGTATATTTACTCCCAAATCCCTATTCCCCTTCGGTCTGGATACTGCTGAGGCCTCTGATAACTTATTTACAATCCCATACCAAGGTGCTTATAAAGTAGAGATAGGTAACGACAATGAGGTAGTCATCACGAACACGAGTTTTCCTCTCAAAGCGAAAATAGTAAACGGGTCAAGTGTAATAGATCTAGGGCAAACAAGCGAGGTAGAGCTTAACGTTACTGGAGGAACACCTCCTTACATAGTAGAAATAGGTAACAAAACTTATGTGGATCTGTTTCTAGGAAATACTTACTACTCTATAACACCTAGCAGGACAGGAAACATAACTTACCCTATCACAGTAGAAGACTTATACGGTGAGACTAGGAGATTGAACTACTCATTAAAAGTAAATCCCGACCCCACCATAAGCATAATAATCTCAAGAAATAATACAGACGTAGGAATACCGATATTCCTTAATGCTAATGCACAAGGAGGAACACCTCCTTATACTGAAACTTGGTATATCAACGGCATGCCCGTGTCCAATAATGGAGCCCTCAATTACACGTTTTCTTCATCTGGAGTTTATAATGTATCTCTAAAAATTACTGACTCCGTAAACTTCACGGTGGAAAAGTCAGTAATGGTTGAAGTGCATAAGGATCCTACATTGATAGTCAGTACTAATAAGACTGAGACTGATCAAGGTGTACCGATAGAACTTAATGTAACAGGAAATTACGGAATTTCTCCCTATTTGGTCAAGGTTTATATAAACGGAACAATAATAAATACGTCCATTATAAACACTGGAGTCAAGTTACCGCTTAATCTGCCCTCTGGCGTTTATCTAGTTAGAGTAACGTTAACTGACTCCGTAGGCTATCAAGTTAGCAAAGGCATTATACTAAGATTTAACAAAGATCCTATCCTAGCAGTTAGTAATGTGACTCAAGGTAATTTCTTCGTTACAATTACGTCAATGACTCTATCAGGTGAGGGAAGTGAAGGTACACCACCCTACACGTATACTGTTTATGTAAATGGAAATGAATATTACACTGGTAGTGATTTATCATTAAACGTTCCTCTTAACTTGGGTGAAAATAATATTACCGTGGTAATGAAGGATTCATTAGGTATGACCGTCACACGGACTATCTTAGTGTATAGCAGTTACAACTGGATTAACATTCTGATCGTAGTTGCCTTAATTGTTATTATACCCGTAATATCCGTAATCTTCTTAAAAAAGAGAAGAAATTAGAAGGAGATTTCCTTTCGTTGGTGTTTTAAATCCTATTTTGTAGACTTTTTCCTGCCTTTTTTATAACTTTATTATTTGTGACAAAACAATGTAGCATCTTCCTCTGAAATTAGTTCTTTTTTCCAACATTAAAGTTAGCCTCATTGAAAATAGATGCACATGTAAGAGACGTTACAATGAGACACTCCTTCTCTTCAATGATCTTTATTGTATTTACCACGGATGGGTTTCATATCAGGTTGAACTTTTTGGGAACTTAAGGAAAAGATCTATTATACTGATTCGGTTTTTGATCTTCTCACATTAGATAAAACCCTTTCAGATTACGTTACTTACTTCATAAAAAGTGAGATCGATGACGTATATGGTTACTTAATATTTACCTTGACTAACTTAATTGAGTAGATTAGTAAAAACTCATAAGTCTAACAAACATTAGGAAATAAACCTTACAAAATACGAAAAGAAGTTAGTTTAGGCTTTATAAGCACTAAAAGTCTGCATAATTAATACATTATCTACAAATTAATTTAAAATTGTTTGAATTTGTTTTAATTATTTGTAATAAATATAGAATAGTTTAAGATATACCCAAAATTAATTTTAGTCTTATAACCTAAAATTCCCTAATGAAAGCGTTAGTTTTCGAAAGAAACGGCTTAGAAAACCTAAGATATACAACTTATCCTGACCCTGAAGTAGGTCCCGACAAGGTTTTAGTAAAGGTAGTAATGGCAGGGGTTAACCCAGTAGATCACTATACGGTAAATGGTTTGAAAGTTAATCCTATACCTCATATACCGGGAGTAGAATTTGTAGGTGAGGTAGTTAAGACTGGTGAAAAAGTAAAGAACTTAAAAGTGGGTGATAACGTGGTAATTTATGGTAGAATATTTGACGGAACTTGTGATATGTGTATGATAGGATATGAAACTCTATGCAGAAACGGAGGTAGGATAGGTATAGACACTAACGGTGGATGGGCTGAATATGCATCACTAGAGGAGAAGTATGTGTTTAAACTGCCAGAAGATTACAGTTGGGAATTAGCTTCAAGCTTAACTGTTGCCGGATTAACAGCATATCATTCCTTAAAGGAAGCAGATTTAAAACCATCTCAGACTGTAGTCGTTTTTGGTGCTTCGGGAAATACGGGAATGTTCATTGTACAGTTAGCTAAAAAGTTCGGAGCTAAGGTTATAACCGTAACTAGAAAACCCTGGCTGAAAGATTTTGGTGCTGACTTAATTGTCGACTATGAGGAAGTTGAGGAGAAAGTTAGAGAGTTTACAAATGGAAAAATGGCTGATGTTGTAATAAACTCACTAGGAGAAAAATTTTGGGACAAGAGCCTTGCTGTGGTAGGAGTTAAGGGTAAGATAGTTACCTTCGGAACACTATTAGGTGGCGAAGTTAAGATCAACCTTAACCAAATATATTCTAAGCACATTAGTATACTAGGTGTTAATAGTGGTAATAGAAAGGATTTCTTAGAATTACTAGATCTATGCAGGGATTGTAAAGTGAAGATCTGGAAAAAGTTTAAACTTCAAGATGGTGTAGAAGCTTTAAAGGAACTGTTCTCGCCAAGAAGAGACGGACGAATATTAATATCTACGAACTAGATAACTATAAAAACGTTACATAAATAATTAACGTTATTATTCAGAAAGATTTTAAACATCAAGAATATAAATAATTAAATTATTAGGTTTTAAAAAATAATTACATTATTTATATATAAGTAAAGAGTACGCTTTAACATTCTCTATTATCGTTACAAAATAAGGTTAAAAGGAGTGTGTTAGTCATACTATCACTTCGTTTCTATTTATTCCCTCCAAACTCCATTATCCTTTTAGCCTATTTATAGTGTACATAATCTATTAATGAAAGTGTAGGGACAAACGAGAGGCCAGAGGACTGGTTTAGGATCTCGTTGAGGTTCAGCATCGGTATCATCTGAACAGTATTAGGGCTACCAGAAACTGTTTAAAACTGACTTATTTCGCATTCGCTGAAGTTTCAGTTTGGTGAACTACGAACGCTTATAAAATTAGGGGTTTGTGGGGGCCTAGTCATTTACGGCGGGAATGGATAATTTTTTTATTAAGAATTTTTCTAGCTTTACTAGTTCTTAT
>Ga0081473_148219_pt1 | contig 12505 bp, 11 predicted proteins | sample CisSprmetagenome_FD_70977 | JGI IMG/M metagenome (GOLD analysis project Ga0081473, IMG submission 70977) | Hypoxic/sulfidic aquatic microbial communities from Cistern Spring, Yellowstone National Park, USA v2 (version 2) | ecosystem: Environmental > Aquatic > Thermal springs > Hot (42-90C) >... | reverse complement strand
GATTCATCGATGCATTTAAGAACCTCTTTACCCTCCTTTCCTTGGCATTCCTCGTACTTCGTAATTAACGTAATCATTTGCGTTTCCCTAACGAAGTTGCACAGTTTCTTTAGGTAGTTGGTGGCGTCTTCTCGGTGTATCGTTACTAACTCATCAATGTTTTCGAGGGAGTTCTCGATATCGTGGTCTACCTTTAGGTTATTGTAATAGTCCTGATACACCACATTGAGTAAGTTGAAGTAGGACTTGGGATCATTGCTCCTGGGTGCCCTCCAATCTAATTCTTTGCTATGTTGCAATGAGGCAATTGTTCTCTCAACAAGAGACGGATCATAAACATTAATTGCTTTGTTTCTGTACTCTTCATTGTCCGAGTATAGTATATAAATACGTGTACTACCGTCATTATCACACTCATTAAACCTGCAGATCCTACCCACCCTCTGTACTAACTGCGCGAGTGGGGCTGCGTCGGTTATTAATGCGCCATAGCTCACGTTTACGCCGGCCTCTATGACCTGGGTTGTAACCAACACGTGCGGTTCTCGACCCTCACCGCTCTCCCTCCCCGCTTTACCACCCCTGGTTCTTGCCTCAGTTATTTCCTGGACCACCTTATTCCTATCGCCATGTGTTAACCTACCGTGGAGTAGCAAAACCCTTCCCTTAATTCCTTCCCTGAGTCTCCGGTAGGTCTTGGTGGCTAGTTTAACGGTGTTCCTGACCACCAATACGCTTAAGCCATCCTTAAGGTATTGATTGACTCGCTCCACTATCTCGCCTACCCCATCGCCTTTGACGGTTAGTACCTCATGTGTTAATTTCGTGGTTGAGCCCCAATCCTTGTCTGGGAACGCTATGTTTCTGCACCCTCTAAAGTCGTCCTCGGTGATATTGTTTCGTGAGTTGTCCATTGTTAGGATTACGCATTTGCCTGGTGATGTGTCAGTTATTAATTTATTGACCAGGGAGTCCGGTATGGTCGCAGTCATCACAATGACGGGTAGCCTAGCCCTAAGTAGGCTCCTGCTTATCGTGACTAGGCTCGTGTATGCCCTAGATGCGTCTACCTCAGCGAATAGATGTGCCTCGTCGAAGATTGTTAAGGCCGTGTAGATCGATGCCCTGGCGGCCTCGAAGGATGTGTACCTCGTTCTATACGGCGTTACCTTGGTGAAGTTGAGTACGTAGCTGTCAAGGGTCGTGTAGATGAGAGGTGATAGGAATAATTCATCCTTACGGCCCTCATCGATCATTACCGATGCTTGGTATGCGGCATCATCCTCCTTAATACCGAGTTCACTTCCATATTTACCGTAGAGGTATTTCGTGGTTTGGTATAAATCCTGCACGATACTCCTCAGTGGTAATACGTGGATTACCCTGCCTATTCCATACTCATAACCATAATTGTTAACGGCCGCCGCCAACAACGGGCTTAGGCTTGATTTTCCGTAACCCGTGGGTAACCTAACTATCATTAATCCACCATTGATGACCTCATCGATGTGCTCAGCAAGTAATTCAATTCCGATCCTCACGCCTCCATACACGATCCTGGTGTTGTTGAGCAATTGCTCGCCTATTGATGGCATCGCCATCACGCTATGGCGTATTTTGTTTTTCGTACGTGATTTGGACGATCTTCCCCAGCCTCGCCAATGCCCACTTGTATATGCCAACATCGCCTACCTGCTCAGGCTTTATCATCCTGAGGGTGAGTAGTGCATCATACAACGCCTGCTCCGTGTTCCCAACCTCTAGTGCCACCATGAGCAAGCCCCTTAGCACGTCCACGAAGGGCTTCGCCCTATCGACCCTATCCTTATCGTTAGATGTATAGTCCCTAATCACCTGCACCACAAACTCTGTGAATAAGCCCTCCTCATCATTAACAATCAGCGTCTCCACCAATGGCTTGTAATTCGATAAATCAACCACGAGTTCCCTCGTCACCATGAAGTTCCTCCCACCGCCTGACTCAGCCCAAACAAGCTCAACCACGCCGATCCGCACCCTAACCGCGGAAGCCACGAGTAGGTGGTATAGGTGCTCAGGCACTGCGTCGATGTTGATATCCCTCAATGACTTGCTTAGCTTGCTCCTAGCGTTGGTAAACCTGACGATTAAGTCCCTATTGAGGGTCATTGGTATGAGGAATAGGTAGGTATCGCGACCGAACTTAGTTATTGCCGAGGATGCGTAGGCGAGGGCTACGAGGGCATAGACCAAGCAGCTAACCTCCACGTTTTTATAAGTCCCAGCCCTCACCTCCACAGCTTTTCTTCTCCCGTGCTTCTCAACAACGTTGAGTATGGATTGGGGCCAGGATCTAACTCCCTCCATGAAATCCACACTGCTTATTACCGGCGGTGTGAGGTTCCCAGGTATCCATCCGTGTATTTGCTTACCCCATTTTATAGATGCAGTAACTCCGCCAATATCCCCTGACTCCCGAATCTCCGTACTACCTAGCTCCTCAAATATATCCTCAATCCTAAGCTTATCGTTTATCAAAGACCTAATTAAGTCTTGAACCTTAGCCATACCCTTACCCTTAAGGCACACACCTGAGGAGAAACCATCAATGGGTTGGAAGAGCCTGCTTAAGACATTATTTAACTCATCACTATTAACATAACTAATTAATCTTTCCTTAAATTCTTTACAGTCAACGCACTTTATTATCGAATTAGCCCCATCGTACTCAAGGCCACCACCCGCTAGAAACCTCGCGAAGAACGCGTTGAGTAATTTACTCACGAATATTGGCGGCAGTTTATTGAGGTTTAGGGTAGGTGTACTCGTTGCCATTAACCCTCACCAGGTAGACCTCGTTTATGATATCCCTAAGTAATGTGCATGGTTTAAAGGGCATGAGGAGGCCCGAATCAAGGCTTGATTTACTCAGCGGCACTACGTATTTCAGGGTGTAGTCTGGGTTGGGAACCCTAAGGCCTGTCCAGAACTCAGCCCTGCCCCAGTCCCAGAATTCTGCAATGGTCACGTCACAGCCTAAACCGCTGGGTATATGGCTTATCCTGAAGTATGGGCATGGCTCTCCCATTAATTTACCGCGTGCCTCCTCCACATCTAAAATACTAATACTTTCTATCGTTAATAAACCTTCAACAGACCCAAGCCTTGTCATAGACGCCAGCCCATACGATAAGGCCCTCTCGGGATCAACATTACACCCGAACTCACCCAGGGCTTCCCTTAGTTTCTCAGTATCTACCAAGTAGGCGATCTCGATTTCCATCTTTGGTGCGTAGACCTTGCCCGTAACCCTCACGGCAAACCATTGGCTTGGATCCTTGAGGTTCTCAGCACGTATATACGTGCCTTGGAAGTGCCTAGTTATGTCCATGGATCTGATACCCCAGCCACTCAGCACCCTGAAATACACGTCCTTAATGGCGGGCAGTATGGAGGTGATTATGGGTACACTATACCTGCTTGGCGCGTCCCTGGCCTGTGGGTTATGGATTATCTCCGGTATGGCTACACCACACAAGCCATTAATGGCTCTGGCTAAACCCGCGCCCAACGCCCCAACTAAGGTCGATGGCTGAGGTACTACGTATGTGTCCTGCCTGGCACTTGCAAGTGAATACCTGACCCAGAAGCCCCAGTGAAGCATTGCCCGTGCTATGGCCATCTTTAGCATAGTCACTTCATGCCAAGCTCCTCCTTAAACCACTCCAGAGCTTTGGATTTAACGTTCTTAAAGAACTGTGTTACATCCTCAACGGGTTCTTTGACGTTCTCCACATTTAAACCTGGGTCAAGTCTCTTATCCCAATAGGCAAAGATATCATAGTCATATATGTTGCCCAGCAACTCCTTATTACCCTTAGCTAAATTGGCGGTTTTATGTATGTAATCCTTGACATGCCCTGGGTAAACCACGGTTTGGATGGGCCTTGTCACCAGGGCAACGCCGCTTATGGGTTGCCAATGGGGGCTATAGCTACTGTGGTGCCCACCAATTAAGCCGTTCTTCACCAACTCCGCTAGCGCATCGATAGCGAGCTCGGCACGCCTAACCCTCTCATCTGGAGCCAACGACTTGAATTTACAATCAATAATCTCAATCCTCTTATTACCAGATTTTTTACTGGACTTTTCAGCTTTCTTACTATCGGATGAAGATTCCGAGCCCTCTGAGGTTGTTGAGTATAGGCAATTAGATACTATGCCTATCTCGCTTAGGTTAATATTAACTGTGAACGTGTACACAGCACTTGCTGATTCCACATAATATATTGACTGAGGCTGGTACTCGCCACGCCCAACAGCTTGTTGGCTCTGTGGCGCACTCCTAACGTGGAATTGGGTATCAAGCCCGAACTTGAGGTCATCTATAGCCGGCAACATGTAGCTTACCTCAATCCTAGACGTCCTCTTTATCTGAATATTCTCCATTGGTATTAGGAATCCGCCAACATCCTCAACGGCGCATGTCTCTAGGACCTTAAGCTCCTTATCAGGTAGAGGCGTATTTTCATCGCTGAGGACTTTATGGAGATCTTGTTCTAGGTTCTCGATTAAATCGGGTACGCCGTGCTTCACGAACTCGCCAAGCTCGCAAAGCTTACACACATTAATGCCCCTCACCTTTGCTAACCTAGCCATTATTAATTGGTAACCATGCCTAATAGCCTCGCCCGAAACGGCAGGTACTGTGAATACCTCATGCTTATCATTCCTAGGCACGATAATCGTAACTCTCCTATGCCTTATTATATTGCCGAGCGGCTCAACGGCGTTGAGCGCTTCGGCATTTGTTAGGATCCTGAAGGAGAAGCTGACGTAGACGCCCATACTAATCACCTCGATCTCGCCATGGCAAGGGCCGCCAATTCTGAAGGTCTTACTTCTAATCTGTCAATTGCTCCTTTCAGCTTATCAAGCTCTTCCTGCGTCGGCTCCTCTGGGCATGGTATAAGTATTTTCTCATTATTATCGCAAACTATGGCTCCTAGGCTTCTATACCACTCCGCATCCTCCCTTCTTATCTTATCTTCAAGGCAGACCCTGATCGTTTTATCCTCATCCTTGCATTTTTCCTCCTTGAGGTTAATCTTATTCTTAGGTAAGCGGTATATTAACTCAAGCATCTCCTCGAGCACCGCCAACGCTGTCCTTGAGTCCACGGCATTGGCGAACCTACTAATCATGTAGAGTTGGCCGCTCTTTCTGAAGAACCTTAGAATGCTTATTACTCCCTCATACTCCTCACTTAAACCGCTCATCGTAATACCATGCGTTGCTCAATTACTTAATTTTTACTACCCTGCATTACTAGCTTTTATTTTTGCATGACAACATGCACTTAAACGGGCATTAGACCTTGTTAGCTGTATCGTTGGGAGTGCACGGAAAAATGCATATAATTCCCCTAGGCATGCATGTTTTCGTGCAAAAGCACTTCCTAATACCCCTGGGCTACCAGATAGATTACCATGTAAGGGCATTGATGAAGCTCGGCATATCCCCCAACGATGTTGTGATTGCGTTCTCACCAAGTGAGAGCAATGAGGAGGCGAGGTCTAGGTCTGAGAAGGCATTTCAGGAGCTACAGGAACTCCTGGGTAAGCTCGGTATTAAGGATGTCCGTAGGGTGGTGGTTGCGGTTAACGACCCAATTACCGCAATATCAACAATTGTGGATAACGTGGCAGGGGTTGTAGGTCAATCCCAGGGCGAGGTCATCATCAGCTTCTCAGGCGGTATTAGAGCCCTGGGGGTTTACATGCTCATGGCCTACATATTACTCAATAAACTGCTTAAGATTAATTCAAGGTTTTACGTCGTGGCCGAGAACCTGGATACCGTGATAGAGCTCACCGAGTTACTCAATGTATTGAGAATACCCGACATAACCGAGACAGAGCTCAGCATACTTAGCCATTTAGCAAAGACTGGTGGGTGCCTGTCTGCCGCGGACATCTCGGAGTATGTGGGTAAGGACACATCAACAGTTAATAGGCAGCTTGGTAACCTAGAGGAGGAGGGCTTCGTAAAGGTGAGGAGGGGTCGAGCCAGGTGCTTCGAGGTGACAAACGCCGGTAAGTTACTTTACCTAACCATGGCATCGCGCATGGGGAGACAGAACCTCTTAAATACGCAGTAATTGCACTTCCAACCCTCAGCCATGTTACGTGGTAGGTCCTCCCTCATCACCATCCTCCTCAACTCGTTGATTATCCCAACCACCTCACGCTTAAGCACCGGCGTGATCCTTATTTCGAGGGGTCCATCCTTAGCAAGTATGTAAGCCCTCTTAACGCCTCCCTTGAATACCTCCTCCGCAATCATTGAGTAAGCAACCACCTGGTAAAGGAAGTGCCTATGCCTACCCATTAATGACCTCTTCGTCACCCTGCTCAGGGGTTTCAAATCCACAACTATGACCTCTTCACCCACGCACACAGCATCGATTACGCCGTGGATGCCTAGGGAGTTGGAACCCACGTGGTACTCGAAGTACACGCTATAGCCATTACACAAATTAATCACAACATCCCTATAATGCTCAACATGCGACTCAAGCGACGATCGCATAGACTCAGTGATCCTATCAACACCGTTGAGAAAAAGCATGAAGTAGGCGTACCTAGGGCAATAGGCATACTCCTTAACGAGTACAGCGGGCATCAATGATTTAGATGACCCTGACACCGTGGTCACCAGCGCTAACCTCCCTACCTACCATGAGCATGTTCCTCACGGAGTCGGTAGGGACAACAAGCACCACGACACTGTCATTACCACTAACGTGCCTAGAGGCGAACCTGGCGATGTCCTTAGCTAGCGCAAGCCCACCCCTACCAATGAAAACGCTCCTCTGCACCCTAGTTAAGCCCATTGACAACAGTTTATTGGCAATAAGCTCCCTCCTCCTATTATCGGAGATGTCGTAGAACACGACCACGAACATATCACCACCTAATGACTGGCATCATTAAGTCGCAATCACCCCTCAGGTAGCATGCCAAGCTCTCAATGAATGAATTAATAATGCCAAGGGCAGACACAGCCCTACTCCCCAGATAAGCCCTACCGTTCAGTGACTCAAACACCACCTTTATTATCAAACCCCTTGATTGATAGTCCAGGTAACCATTAACAATACTAACGCGAGGCCTCGCAAAGAACAAAGCCTTATCAACAACGGGCCTAAACGGCTCCATAACATCAAGCGTAAGGCTTGGCTTACCACTCCTATCAACATGTAGAAACCCAGCGTATGGGTCGAAGCCGTGGATGAGTAAGGACCTCTCGACAACATACCTCAACAGCCCATACCCATAATTAAGCATTACATTAAACTCATCACCACCATCCTGCCTCCTCCCGGTGAATCCATAATCATCACGCAGCATCTGAGCAAAGACCTGCCAATAATGCCTAGCTGCCTGGGCCTCCAACTCCATGATGGTACTACCATCCTTGGCTGAATCAACATGGATCGCCAACTCATCAAGGCTGACAGCCTCATCCTTAACCCAGTCCGACCTAACGCTCTTCGCTATGTACCTAAGCAGGTTTGCCTGGTTCATAATCTTAGCCTTAACCAGGACTTTAGCCACAACAACGCCCCTACCATTCAATGAAGCCTCGTACTGACACCGCCTAGTCATCACGGTCTTGTTGATAATGGGCGGGTAGATACGGGCTATCGGTTCACCGTTTGGTGCCAGCACCACCACGTCCACACCCATTAGGGCTAACTGCCTAATTGCCTTGGCAGTTATTGAGAACCTTGAGGTAGCAATGATTACCCGCTCGATTGACGACCCAACAACAACCTCACCACCCTTACTGCTCCTAACCCTAACGACTCCCTTCCTAACGTAGACCCTATAGGTATCATTGCTTAGAACCAGAGACATTGCCACCACCCATGCAGTAATCGTAAAATGGGCATGATTGCGGACAACGCCCACCAGACCCTGGATCATCCTTCCTAGAGACAATCCTCGCAGTCTCATCCCTCTCCCTAATCGCAGCCCTCCTAACATCGTCCGTCAAGACGACCTGCCTTGTGATTAATGAGGCGGTCCTGGGGTTTATGATTACCAAAATCCCGTAGTTCACAGGGTTGCCCCACATGGCCTCAAGCGCCATGGCATAGACCGCGAGGGCCTCCTCCTTCCTAGCTATGTAGTCCTGATTATCCGAAACCACAACATCCACGGGAATCAGCCCTAGAACCAGGTCTGGCTTAATAACGTCTGAAAAACCAACCAAGCTACCGCTCAACTCAGGCTCAACAGCCACAGGCAGTGGGAACGACTCAAGCTTTAGATCCATGGCGAACCTGGCGCCGTAATCGAACACCACACTTGCCGCACTAACCAAGTCATTGGTTATTGAACCCAGCAACTCACCCTTAGCCCTAGCCAACCCCTCAACCAAGGAACCCGCATCCAACCTATAGACGGCCTTAAACGGCGTTAGGAACGCATCATGGAGGACCCTACCCACGCCCAGGGAGTTATTTACTGAGGCTTTTACACCAACAACCCTCCTTAGGTAGGCATCCCTATGCGTTGGGCAGGGAGTGAAGGTTTCAGAAACCGTGGGTAGGTACTCATAATAAACCTCAGAGACCTCCCTAGACCAACCCCTAACCTCAACAGGCAAATCCCCAAGCCCAAGAACCCTACCCCTACCAAACAACCTAAACATCAAGAACCAACAAACCGCAGAGCAAATAAACAAACCCACCCTGCAACAAACAATAAAGGCATTGCACGAGTTCGTGAATTCCCACGTTGCGTTTTACGTTATCAAGGCTTTCCGTGGGGTTTGCACGAATTCGTGCATTTTCTACGCTTGACTTTTGACTAAGGATCGTTAGAACAAAGCCGTTAATTAAGAATTGAAATTCCGTGGGAACATTAATACAATTCCTAATGCCTACCGTGGGAACAGGCACGAACCATAAGAATTAGGAGTAGAAACATGTTCCCACGAAGCCCGAGGAACAGGGAGGAAAAACTTTAAAACCACAGACAAAAACCAACCCAGCGGGTGATTTCAATAGAATATTGAAAGGGGTGGCATATTAACCTATGCATTTTTAGTGCGTTTATTATAGGTGATTTCAATAGAATATTGAAAGCCCAATTCTCCTCGATTAGTGTCCTCAATTCCTCTGGTAAGGTGATTTCAATAGAATATTGAAAGCAATGGTAGTCTCACAACCTGTTGCCCCCTATAATATTTTGTGATGATTTCAATAGAATATTGAAAGGGAGGGGTTGGGATTGGGTTAGGAATCTGGAGTGTTTGGTTCTATATGATGATTTCAATAGAATATTGAAAGAACAATATCTCGGCAACAAGCTTGATAGCAGCATCTTTATTAGCGGGTGATTTCAATAGAATATTGAAAGCCTTATAACTTTTTGGCGTCACCAGTACTTCACCCTTCGGATGATTTCAATAGAATATTGAAAGGTGCTTGATTTTGAACACTCTTGACCTGAGCCCGAACCATGATGATTTCAATAGAATATTGAAAGAGAGAGCATGCGTATCGTGTATGATTTGGCAGTCCCTGGTGGGATGATTTCAATAGAATATTGAAAGCAACAGCATAATCGGTCTGTTGTTCGCAATGGTGATAGTCATAAGATGATTTCAATAGAATATTGAAAGACTATAACGTAACTTTCAACATAGTAACACCAACCATTCTCAAATGATTTCAATAGAATATTGAAAGGGCTTAATCCACAACGTAATCATGTGTCCGTCTAGACTTGGATGATTTCAATAGAATATTGAAAGGGTGCGAGCCTGTAGGCGTCGCTGTCGAAGGAATAAACAAAGCGTAGGGATGATTTCAATAGAATATTGAAAGAGGTAATCCTCTACCCCTTGCCATATTGGTCAGTTACCTGGTGATGATTTCAATAGAATATTGAAAGTCGGTTTCCACAACAACACGGAGAAACCTGGGGTTTACCGATGATTTCGATAGAATATTGAAAGATCTAATGGCAATTGCCTAGTATCCACACCTGCGTAATACAGATGATTTCAATAGAATATTGAAAGCAACACAACAAGCCCGAAGGACTTGCTACCAATGAAGGATGGTGATTTCAATAGAATATTGAGAGTTTCCCACTCTTTCGGTGTTTCTTGTGTTTGGTTTCCAGGGTGATTTCAATAGAATATTAGAATATTGAAAGATAGGCCAGCATCAGGTTCAAGGCCCGGGGCTAGGGCCTTGAGCGATAATTTCAAAGGAATATTGAAGGGGTGGATGCTGTGTGCATATCAACGTTGGGGTTGGTTTTGTTTATTAGGGGGTTTGTTTTTGTTGTTTTGATGGGTGCTGTCTTTGTGTTCGATTTTGTGCTTAGGCCTTCGTCTGCCGTCGTCCTGAGTAACTTCACTGGTTCCATCGCGATGTCTATCGTGCTCAGCGTCCTCTCCAGGGTTGATGAGGGGCTTGCTAAGTCTTTGCATGGCTCCAGGGTTCCTAAGCCCGTGAGTGTTACGCCGTTGGTTTACGGTAATAGGGTTCTTTGGGGTGGTAGGTTTGTTGTTGAGGCTGGTGGTGAGGTTAGGTTTAGGGTCTCGGCGCTTGAGGGTATTGGCTTGAGGCTCCTCGATTCACTCGATGGCTTGGGTGGTGTTCGTTTGTTCAATGTTGATGCCTCCCTAATGGCTTCCTCGGTTGAGGTTGTTAGGGTTGATGAGTTGTTCAGCCCTGGCCCGACGAAGTTCGTCATTGAGTTCCTATCGCCGATTAGGTTTGCTAGGAGGAGGACGATGAGGCGTAGGAGGGTTAAGTACGACTTCTGCCCGAGCATGGAGAACATCGCTAGGTCAACAATTAATTACTGGGTTAGGGTCTTTGGTGATGGTTACTTCAGGGATTGGCCTAGGTTTCTTAGGTGGGTGTATAATTACGTGTACACGAGTGACATATACGGCAGGGTGGTATCAACGAGACTACCCAACAGCGAGGAACCACAACTAGGCTTCATAGGCAGGGCTAGGTATGAAATAAAAAGTAAAAGGGAAAGCAGGATAGCCCAACTCTGGGCATTGCTGAGGCTTGCTGAGCTCATGAACACGGGAACCACGAGGTCCCTGGGCTTCGGACACATTAGGGTTAGGGGATTGAGTTAGCCCCTGTAATCCACCCTGTATATCGAGCCGTAGCCGAGCGCTGAGAGTAGGCCTATGGCTACTACGTCCCCACAATCCTCACGCAGCTTCACGACAGTCCCCTGGGGCAGCGCCTTAAGTATCGGCCTCCTGAATTTGCATACCTCACTGAAGCCTAGCCCGATATCGATCACCCTGACCTTGAACCTCTCCCCATCAAACACCCCATAAACCTCCTCAACGCATTCTAGGTCGGCTACCTCGTTTATGTCTGCTGTGGTTTTATCCGAGTGGATTAGTATTGGTTGTAGGGCTATTGCGTAGTCACCCTTCCTCGACGGGTCGATTTTCTCATTGCTGACGCTTAGCATGGCTAGCCTGCCCTCGCCGCCAAGCCAAGCTTACACTAGAAGGCGTAGGTCCCATAAGGGCTGCGGAGATTAAGTCAGGCAGGGTAACGATACTCTACGAACCCAACGCTTCTGGTAAGACGACCGTGGCGAGGGTGCTTGAGCAGGTAATTAAGATACTGTGCGGTGGAGGTATGCATAGGGAGGGTCAGCCTTATTGTTAATCGTGAGGGTAGGGTTCGAGAATCAGGGCTACGAATAGCTCGGGGCAATACCTGAGGGACACTATTACACAATCACCTACAAGAATGACTTAGCAATGACCAATAAATCATAAACACAACTTCATTCTATCCTGCCGTAAGAGTCCCCTCATTTTTGTGAGATTGAATTGCTCGCCAGAGTTTTTCGAGCATCGTAATCGCCAGACCATCAGAGACTTCACGAGCCGTGAGCATGAGGGGTGGATAAACCCTCTAACGAGAACCCGTGAACGGGGCAGGGAAAAACTTATAAAGGAGTAAATAAAACAACGAGTCGGAATCTACTACAGAAGAATTGAAGCTAATATCGCTCTAGGAAACTTTGCAGCCTGTATGGGCAGATGCCCATTGACTCGGAATCTACTACAGAAGAATTGAAGCTTACCATCGCCCTCAGTGGTGCGGGAAATTGATTGTACAAGGTGAATCTAATACAGAAGAATTGAAGCTAGTCGTAATTGCTGAGGTGGGCTTATGTGGTGTTAGTGGTTACGTGCTGTATGGGTAATCCATATTAATTTTTGCCTTGTTTTAAAGGGGTTATGTCTCAGTCGTCGGTTGTTACGGTCTATGTCGCCACCTGGGGTAACCCATTGAATTGGCGGTATGTTGAGTATGATTGCGGTGGAGGTAATAAATCTAGGGGTTTTGCGTCGATTGTCTGTGCAGGTGGTGTGAGTAGGTACATAGTGTATGTATTGGATAGTGTATTAACGATACCTCTCTCGTTTAATAATGAGGATGCGTATA
>Ga0081473_130830_pt1 | contig 12541 bp, 16 predicted proteins | sample CisSprmetagenome_FD_70977 | JGI IMG/M metagenome (GOLD analysis project Ga0081473, IMG submission 70977) | Hypoxic/sulfidic aquatic microbial communities from Cistern Spring, Yellowstone National Park, USA v2 (version 2) | ecosystem: Environmental > Aquatic > Thermal springs > Hot (42-90C) >... | reverse complement strand
CATAAGCCCCTTCATAGCAACATGCACAGCAATAGGCGTGCTATTAGGCTCGAGAATAGGTACAAGGATCCTCATGCACGTAACCAATAGGCAAATTAGGTGGGTCTTCGTGGCAATACTCGCATATCTTGGCTTTAGGATGATCCTCAGGGGGCTTGGTAGGGAGGGTATATTGCCCATAACCTCGCTTGAGAGGACGGTTATCGCTACCGTGTTTGCCTCAGTAATTATAGCATCGCTTTACTTAGCCTTCGAGAAGAGGTATGAGGAGACTGTTGATTACACAATACAACTTTACAGGGCACAGCCTGAGAATCCGGGTAGGGTAGAAAACCTATTCATAAACATAACAAGCAACCTGCTTAAGTACGGCGTATTCATAAGCATAGCCCTACTGGTGCTGGGGATTATCATGCTCTTCATACACAATGGCGGCATGGGCATATCACTAAGTAAAATAGTAGACCCATCAGGGCATGTGGATACGTCGAAAATAACCATGATGGCTGTGGTAACTGGGGTTATGAGACTGGATGGGTTAAGCCTAATGCTCTTCGGTCTCATGGTTCTAATAGCAATACCCGTAGCCATGGTCTCCCTAAACCTCGTAAGATTCGTCCTCGAGAAGGATAAACTATACATAGCCATGTCACTCATAACGCTCATAAACCTATTAATAGCGATATTTGTGTTACCAATGATTATACTGCATTAATTATGCGGTGATTAATTATGTACCCAGCGTACATAATTCAGGCGGTAATAATTATAGTTCTAATAATGGGGTGTGGCATTGCGTCGGGGCTATTGGGTGCATTACTGGGCCTTGGCGGTGCCGTAATATTGACGCCGCTATTAACGATATTACTGAACCTCCCAATACAGTATGCCGCGGGTATAAGCCTTGTGTCTGCTGTGACTACGTCTGTCATAGCCGGCTCACGATTCCTAAGAATGGGGCTTCCTAACGTTAGGATTTGCCTAATACTGTGTACCGCGGGAACGCTTGGCGCCATAATAGGCTCCCTAATCACCTACCACGTTATAAGGACGGGCTATGGTTGGGTACTCTACGTACTATTTAGTGCCGTGATGTACATGGCAATGGCACTGACGGGCATGAGAAGGAGTGAGCAAGCAATAAGCCCACTGCGTCCAGAGGGGTTGGATAATGCATTCATAGTTGGTTCATACTTTGATCAAGGCCTTAAGGTCTTTGTAACTTACCGTGTGAATTTAAAGAATATAGTAACTGCATGGTTTATCATGCTCTTCGGAGGATTAATGTCGGGACTCCTCGGCATTGGGGGCGGGCCCATCAACATGCTAGCCCTGTATTGGGCTGCGGGACTGCCGATAAAGGTTGCGTCGGCAACGAGTAACTTAATAGTTGGTGTCACGGCGGCAACCAGCGGCTCGCTTTATTGGCTCTTTGGGTTTATACAACCGTTCATGGCCATGGCATCCATAATCGGTATTGCCATTGGTGCTAACATATCCACACATATATTACCGAGGGTTAGGGGCTCGACGATTAAGGCGTTGCTCCTGGCAATATTCTCGTTCCTAGCCTACAAAATGTTACTAACAGGACTTCGTAGAGGAAACATATTCGTGATGCCGAGCACCATCGAGAACATAACGGCGTTCCTAGTATTAGTGATATCTCTGGCAATACTAATGGCGCTACGTAAGTACATAAGTGAGTAAAATAATGAATGCGAAGTTTACGCACCTAGGCCTGGCACTTACGTTTAATTGTTTTCATATTCGTTGTTGGTATTACCGTGATGATTTTATAATGTTTATTTTGGGCCGTAAATATTACAATTACGACTACATTTGCGCATTTTTGCAACGACTTACATAGATATAACTTATCATTACTTTTCCTATCATATAAGCCATTGCATGCGTACTCATTTATGATTTTTAGGATCTCGTGCTCAAAATCGTCCTGGCAGATACCGCTGTTTCGTAGTTCGTATGCCCGAAGTCTCAACCTCTCAATCGCATGCGAGTTAACTCGCAGGTTATATTTATATCACCAGAACGCCGCCCAATTAAGCATTACGCATGGGGAGCCGAATTGATCCCTATAGTCTGGGTACACGGAGATATTGGTGGGCTTTATAATGATGGTTAATGCATCACCTGTACTGAGCTTCAATGTTAATGACCCATCCCTAACCACATCAACTCCTTTAATACCTGCAGGCCTTGCATTAAGCATGGTGGGCGTACAGAGAGGGCCAGGCCTTGGTTTGTTGGTCCTTGTTGATATGATGACGTTAACCCACACCATCCCTAACCACATCAACTCCTTTAATACCTGCAGGCCTTGCATTAAGCATGGTGGGCGTACAGAGAGGGCCAGGCCTTGGTTTGTTGGTCCTTGTTGATATGATGACGTTAACCCACACTGAATACTTATTATTTACCTTCATCACCCTGAGGATCACCGGGTAGCCCGTTACGGTTAACTCCTCCTCATCAGTAATGACCCTCATAACCAATGGATTCCATGAAACCACCTCATAATCAACATCGACGTAGTCATGCATTCACACTACACCCTAATTCTTCTTATAAACTTAGCCAGATCCTCATCCTCAGGCTCAATACTTATGTAGACCAGCTCATCATTTTCATCAACGCCGACGGTTACAAACGCAATGCCCTCCTCAGACTTTCTCGGCATTCTATTGCCCGCCCTTATGAGTATGTTGCCAAACTCATGATCAACCTCGATTATCACGTTAAGCCCAAACCCTGGTATAAGCCCGGATATTGATGTACCGTCTATATTCCCAATGGAGAATGACGTGATATGTTGATACGACATACTTTCCATACAATAATGTTTGATTTAACGACTTTAATAAGTTTATCTGCAAATACCTAAGGCTCACGCCGACGCTTGCAAAACCATGGTTGAATTGCGACCTTAATTAATCTACCACGATATTAGAAAGGGGTTTAACGATTACGGCAGAATCCTCTAGCCTATGACCTACGGCGTACACAAACAATAAGACCAGGAATTGATGATGCACAAAACACTTCGTGTTTAACCCGCCAAAATTACTCATGTTGTGAAGAACCAGATTCTGTTTTGAATAGTTACCCGGTCCTATAGCGCATTGTGGGTTTGGGAAGGAGGATTGAGCACCACTGGCGGCCCCGGTGGGATTTGAACCCACGACCTACGGCTTACTTCGCCCTCGTGAGCCTAGAAGGCCGCCGCTCTGTCCATGCTGAGCTACGGGGCCAATACTCTAGTCTTAACTACGATTTTTATGCTTTTCTCGTTATCATCCTCAATGTTTCATGCTTCCATGGCTAAATGCTTATTATTTAGGGAACTATAAATAATTGGGGTGCCCTAAATGTTGTTTAGTCCTGAGCCCAAGTCTAGGAGGGAGGATTTATTTGACTTTAAGTATGAATTAAGTAATTTGGTTAATGCGTTGAGAGGTGTTGATAGGTTGATTGTGGTTACTGGCTTGAGGAGGACTGGGAAGACTTCGTTAATGAGGGTTGCCCTTAATGAGTCTGGTGTTCATTACCTATACATTGATGTTAGGTTGAGTGTTTATGCGAATTACTGGGACTTAATGAACTTAATAATAAAGTCCCTTAATGACTTCGTAAGCAGGGAGCTATCGATTTTCGATAAAATACGTAACGTCTTCAAAGGACTTAGTGGGATTGAGATTACGCTGAAACCACCCAGTGTTAGGGTCAAGTTTAGGGGTAGGGAAAGGTTGAACATTGGTGACTTATTCGTTAAGCTTAACGAGGTCGGTGAGCCAGTGGTCGTGGCATTTGATGAGGCGCAGGAATTGAGGAAGGTCAATTGGTTGAGGTTCGATAGGCTCTTTGCTTATGTATATGACAATTTACTAAACATAAAACTCCTACTATCTGGATCACAGGTTGGTCTCTTATACGACTTCCTGGGCGTAAACAACCCAAGCGCACCCCTATTTGGTAGGGCTTATTTCGAGGTAAGGACAAGGAGACTAAGCCCTGATGAGGCGCTTGAGTTCCTTGAAAGGGGGTTTAATGAGGTTGGGATTAAATGCCCAGGTAATTTAATGAAGAGGGCTGTTGACGCGTTCGACGGAATAATTGGTTGGTTAACCTACTTCGGTTATTCATACTCAGTGAATAACCTGAGGGATTTCGATGAGATCCTAAGGGCTGCCTCGTTATTGGCTCTTGATGAATTGAAAAACCTTGTATCAACATTTAAGAGCACTAGGTATGCCATTATCCTTAGAACACTTGCCCAAGGACCAGCACCATGGAGAGTGATCAAGCATAGGCTTGAGGATTATGAGGGAAAGAGTATAAACCCGGCTACGGTGTCGCAATTATTAAGTACATTGGTTAAATTGGGAATCATTGAGGAGAGGGACGGTGAGTATGTCATAAGCGACCCTGTTTATAGATTGGCTGCTGGGCAATTATGAAGCTTCCTGTCTCATAATCGTTCCTGTGAAAAATGCTTTTAAATTAAGCATTATGGCGTGATGTGATGAGTAAAGCAAAAACTGTGAGTAAGGCTGAGACTAGGGTGGTTACCCCTACACCATTGGGCATTCCTATCGATGTGAGGATTACGCAGTGGGTTGCCATACTCTCGGCGATTGTTTCCTTCACGGCATTAGCCTATTACCTAAGGCTTTACCCAGTACTCCTATATGGCTGGTACATAAACGAGTTCGACCCATACATAAGGTTCTTCATGACCGAGCAAATGCTTAAGTACGGCACGATTAAGGGGCTGCTTTGGTGGTTGCACAAGGGTTATGGCGTCGTGTTCACGCATTTCTGGTACCCCTGGGGTATTAACTGGACAATAGTACTATCGCCAGGTGTATCCTGGCTAGGCGTCCTAGCCTACAAGGTGCTCTCCCACCTGGGCTTTGACCTATTGCAATCAGTTGTATTATTGCCCGCCATTGCCAATGCCGCCGTGGTTCCAGCCATGTTTTACCTGGGTTATAGGCTTGGTGGTAAGTATGTAGGCCTACTGGCTGCCCTATGGTCTGTTTTCACGACGATGTTCCTGCAGAGGGGTACGGCGGGCTGGTTCGCTGATGCTCCATTGTTTCAATTCTTCGCAACCCTAGGTCTCGCCTTCTACATAGAATCACTCAGTAGGAGGGATAATTATTGGTTATTATTTGCGATCCTTTCGGCATTGCTTAACGGCATAAATGTGTGGACCTGGGGCTCCTATGTATTTCTATGGAATTTCTACGGACTGTTCACAATAGTGATACTACTCTATTTATTAATCAAGATAGCCAGGAGACAAAACCTACCCTTTGCTGCTGATAGGCTTATCATGACATACGTGATAGTTGATTTAGGGTTCTCCGCCTTTATAATTACGACGCCGAGGTACGGTTTCCACACGTTGGTGTCAGGCATGGGTGGTATGGCTAATGCCGCACTGCTGTTCTCGATAATTGCGTATCTCCTCATTAAATTATACCCAAGATTCCCGAGAATAATGACCACGGTGGTTAGGTATTTCCTCATGGCTTTGGTCGTCGCCGTAATCGTTGTCATAGGGCTTAGTTTCACCTCAATAGGGGGTAAATTCCTGGGAGCGTTGGCGCCCCTCGCCAGAAGTGCCATTGTGCAGAGCGTCGCTGAACACTCCCCATCATCATTACAGCAAAGCATTTATAACGTATCGATAACATTACCCTTCGTAATATACACGATATTATTATCCGTAATATCGCTATCACTGCCTGCGGTGTTGATAAGCGTTGGATCCTTAGCCGCCGCCTACTTCGCGTCATCAGAGGTATGGTTATTCATGGTACTGGGCGTATTCTGGATACCCGCGACGGCCTACGGCTTCGTTAAACTAACGGAACTTGCATTGAGCAGGCGCGCCATGATTGGCTTATCAATAACGGCATTGCTTGGTGTTGTTTTAGCGATAGCCCTAGTAATCAACATACAACCTGCGTTGTCCATGTCAATAATGCCTCAGCAGATAGTTAGTACGGTTACGCCACCATTCCCAACACCTGACTGGCTTGACGCACTTCAGTGGTTGGCCTATAATACCCCACCAAATGCCACTGTACTTTCGTGGTGGGATTATGGTTATTGGACAGCAATAATTGGTAATAGGACGAGCCTCGCGGATAACTCCACAGTGAATAGTACGCAGATAGCCCTTATAGGGAGTTTCTTCATGTCTAACCCCTACAATTACACGGGTGTTTTAGATAAATTAAATGAGCTACACGACCCGCAGTACATATTGATATTCGAGCCATACTACGTCTATGGACCCATAAATGCCACAGGCACCGGCCCAATGTGCGTGCTTATTCCTGAGTACCCAGCCGGTGGCGATTTCGCGAAGAGCTACTGGATGGCTAGGATAGCTGGGTATTCAACCAATTACATAGCCAACACATTCATATCACCGGCGCAAATAGGTGGATCAACGATCTATGTACCCTACGCAAACAACACATTCTACGCAGCCTATAACGTAACACTGTACAGCCTAATGTTTAATTCCGAAGTGGTTAGTTCATCGTACACGGTATGGGCAACCTGCCTAAGGAATGGTATACCTGCGTATTGGATATTCGAGGGAATACCAACAATTATGCCGGGGGCTGGTGGGGCATCCTTTAAGCTAGCCTACATTGGTTTACCTGGGTATGAGGGACCCGTGACTCCCTGGTATTACCTGGTTTACCCGCCACCATGGGCTCAGTTAGTTTATGTCTCCAGGCCCTATGGTTGGGTGATTATTTACAAGATTAATTACAGCTTGTTAAGAGCCCTGGCTGAAAACCAGACCCTACCTAGTTCCTGAGCCTTGACTTGAGTTTTGTTTGTGACTTACGAGTATTGCGTTAATAATGTCCTGGCTTAGCCTGATTTCGCCACTCATTATCTTCATTAATAATCTATCCCTGCCATACTTATCGTCCGGAGAGAACTTCGGTGGGTGTGGGATTTCGAGTTCGCCGCCGCAGTATGGACACCTATCCTTCCCCATTGTGTATCTACCGCAATTCTTGCACCTCCTCAATATCGAATCCATTGATTACTCACCTATCCTCGTGAAGCTAGCCTCACCACCCCTCTTCTTAATCTCCGTGGTTATGAAATTAACAACGTCCTTCAACACCAATTCAAGCTTCTTGGGATCCTTACCAACAATATCTATCCTATACCTAGGTGGGCCTATTGTGTATATTCTAACGCCATCAACACCCTCCTTCCTAGCCAAATCCATAGCCTTCAATAAGACCTCCCTAACGTGCCTAACACCGTCTGGTTTAATGCTTATTATCCTAATAACGCCCGAAATTTCTGTTGACTCAACCTCAATCCTCTCCTTAGCAACTTCATTGATCGCGTTTATGACATCATCACTAAGCCCCAGCTTCCTTAAGTCACCTGCTCCATGCTTAGCCGCATTCTCGAATATCGATAGGAAATCACCGTAGTAATCCTCGAGCTTCCAACCAAAATCCTGTAATGCCTTATCGAGGGGCATATTCAGTTTCTTAGCAACTAACTCGAGGAGCTTCACGCCCTTCAATGTCCTCTTCCACTTGGCTAACTTCTCCCTCTTCTCCTCCTCCCTAACCTTCCTAAGCGAGACATCAATAAGCCTCCTACGCGCATCGACCCTAATAACCCTAAAAACGGTCTTCTGCCCCAATCTTAGGTAGTCCTTTATGTCGTGGAACCAGGATTGAACCACCTCATTGATTGGCGCATAGGCTTCTAAACCACCATATTCATCAAGGAGTACGTAGGCTCCATGCTCCAGGATCTTGTACACGGTGCCTATCACGAGGTCACCTATGTCCGGCAGCTCCTTCCTAGAAATTCTGACAGATAGAACGTTCTTCCTAATCTCATCCACCCTATCCTCCCTCTTGCTCATTGCCTATGGTGATTATGGACAGAATTTATACCTTTTTCGTCAATTAACCTCGACATCGTCTAATTAATCATAAAATCAATGCGTGATACCCAGGACGCAGGCTGCACCTACCTAGTAACAAAACTATGTCCTCAAACGTTACTTACTAATTAGATAGATATTAAGAGGACCTAGTCGTATGTCGCCACGATTGTGGCGCCAACGATCCTACCCCTACCTCCGGTGGGCTCTATCAATACGTTACCGCAGACTAGGCACCTAACAACCATGGCTGGTCTATCGAAAACCACCTGTTCATTACCACAGTTGTTACATCTAACCCTCAGGAACTTTGAGCGTGGTCTCGGTACAAGGACTGATCGCCAGTTTGTGGGCATTATTATCACCTCGTTTCAGCCAACTCAACCTTCTTCAACCTGCCCAGCGGCTTCATTATTACGTAACCGCACTGCCTGCACTGTAGCTTGACCACTATCTTCTTCGTGGTCTTAGAGAACCTCTTCTGCTTGGGCTTCCTGCTTGAGCCATAACCCTTAAGCTTCCTCAAATACCTCCTCTGCCCCTCAGCTAGGTTCCTCCTCTTCCCATGGCTATATATGGTGACCGTGTGATCCGTGTACGTATTACACCTCGGGCAATACACCCTAACAACCTTTGGGAACTTCACGATATACGTGAGGTAAAACCCCCTTTTATACTTTTACCTCAGCATATTTAACGAATAACATCAACAACACCTCTACGCATTAATTCCTCAGCATCAGTTCTAGGTAGCACCACTAAATCAAACTGCGAGAACGGGCCTAGTGACACCAGGCGAACGCTGTAGAGAGTTGGGAACCCCTTCTTAAAGGAGACTATTGATAATCCCTCAGCCTTGCTTTCACGTGCCTCGGCAACCCTTAACTCCAGGAGTGGTATTAGAAACCTTCTTTCCTCGATAAATAATAATTCCTGGGGAATATCCTTACCCACCTGGTAATACCTCATTATCTTCTCAATCCTCCTCCTAACAAGTGACGCCAATGCCTCCCTAACCATGTTTCTCATGGATTCGAGCAATTCCTTATCGAGTACATTACCACCTATGGATAACCTATTATTAATCTCCTGAACTAATTGGGCATATGACTCATACGGCGGTTTCTGAAGATCCTCGGTGCTCGTCTCCGTCCTCACTAAATCGAGTAGTCTCTTTAGTGTGTCGCTAATCAACGAGCTCACCCCAACTAGTCATTACTAGGTAGATACCTATGTATGTGGGCACCTTAATGACACTACCCTCATCACCAACCACATCCTCGCCCAAAACCCTCCTCACAGGTAACTTCTTAATTAACCTAAGCGTTAATGAACCCTTCCTGAACTGTATCGCCTTATCGATTACGTACTCAACACCCCTCTCCAAATCGCTTGGGGTTAGCTTAACCACTCGGAGGCCCGTCTTTCCATGCAGTGAATTCGGCATCCTAATGAGCCTATGTACATCCATGGTCACAACCTCATCAATATGCGTAGATAACCTCTCACTAATCACCGGATTGAACGAGCTTAATTTCCGAACTAGGTACTTACTAACCCTACCTCTACCACTCCTGCTGGTAATACTATTCAGAAGCCCTGCGTCAACCTCATGAATAACTGAGGCAAGTCTACCGCCGATGCCCCTCAACTTCATGTCTATAAGAACAACATTACCCCTAATTAGGTGCTCGATATCGAAGCCGCGCAGAAGCAGGTAATCAACTATCTCCCTCCTCTCCTCGTCACTCAAGCCCCTAACCTCCGACGACTCAATATGAACATGAAAGCCCCTATGCCCGCTGAAGAAAATCTTTATTGATGAGTCGGAGAGGCCAAAGTCCTCTATTAGGGAGTCGAGAAGCTTGTTCACCTCCTCTGCGGCATCACTTAGGCATTCTAGAGTCATTAACTCAACACCTTGGCAGCTCTGGGTTGGTAAGTGATCACCGTCTATATCGAACACAAGGTCAGCGCCCAACCATCCCTTGGCGTCCATGTCCTGGTTTGTTGGGTCTTTGTATATGGCTGTTGAGTAGTATATGTGCGATGGCGTGTTACTAATGAGGAAGTGCTTTAGTTCCTCCTCGTTTTTGAAGCCCATGTGCCTAACCATGCCCTCCTTATCGAAGAATTGAAAACCAAACTCCCTACCCTGCAAGTCACTAACCTCAGACAAATCAATAGACCTATAGTAATTCCGGAACAATACCTTAACCAGGTCTATGAAGCCCACCATCTTATGAAACTCCCAGCATAAATACCGTAATAAAGGGTTTTATCACCATTTTCAAGTATTACCTTTATTGCCCAATTACTCAATCATTGGCGCTATGTAGTATGTCAACTTACCACCCATGGGTATCTCGAAGGTTAAGGCTATGGGTTTCTGCGTGGCAAACTCTATAGTTACAATATCACTAATCCTATAGGCCTTGGACACCGTATCAACTAGGTAATCAAGGCTGTACTTAGCCGTGGCTGGCTCCTTAAGGTCGTACTCAAACATTACCTCACCCTCCTTCTCAAACTTAACCTCCACATCACCCTTATCACTACTCGCCGATATGTATAGACCATCATCCTTAGCGTCGAATTTGACCGCATCGGCAATAACGTCGGCATCCTTAAGGGCCTCGTTTAGTGAGTCGCTGGATACCTTGGCTAGTACCGTGTATACTACCTTGGGTGTTGGTAGTTCCTCGGCGCCAATGTCTATTAGGGGTAGTGTCATTGTTCTCGATGCCTTGCCCAGGAGCCTAACCTTTAACTTGCCCTCGCCAACCTCAATGCCGAGCTTATCGCCCTTCTTAATCCTCCTAAGTAGTTTCTTGAAGTCATCGAAATTAACGCCAATCCTAACCTCCTCATTGAGACTCTCTGGGAATTCCTCAAAGGCTTCCTTCGGTATTAATAGGTCTATCATGGCTGTTCTTGATGGGTCTAGGGCCCTTAGCTTCAAACCATCGCTTGCCAGTGTGAAGTTTGCCTCCTCAATTAATGCGGACACCGCATCCACTATTTGCGAGAACTCCCTTGCATCTGGGTATATTATCTTTACCTCAGAGGACATCAATTACCAAGCCCGCAACTTAAATTTAAACCCTACATCCTCAACAAAAACCGTAATACCCAATCTCTCAATCAATTTTGATCACTCATACTCACGCCAAACATAACCACACCTAGTACATTTGTAAAACCTTGTTGGCGGCTCATCCGCAGCCCTCGTTTGCTGAACCCAGAAGTAAGCCTCCTCATTGCCGCACCTTGGGCAAACCTTTCTAACCTTCGGCAAGGCCTCCTCACCAGACTTGGTGAGTACTATCGGTTTATCATCCCTCCTATTCAATGTTGTTTTCTCCACAAGCTTGGCACTACTGGTATTTGCCTCCTCAACATAACCGCACTTCGGGCATCTCCAAATGGTCTTACCACCCTCCTTTGCTAAAACCATCATGCTCCTACAACGGGGGCAGAACTTTATGGTCATTGCACAAAACCTCGAGGCAACCCATTTATTAAACCTTCTAAACATTGCATCGATTATGTAATATTTATTAACCCTAACAACCAGCGTTTCACGACCAGCCTTGGTTAGTGTTAAGGATGTACCTGCTGAGTTATTGATAAGGGAGTTGGCCAAGTACCTCAGGGAAAACGTGCCTCAGGTCAAGCCGCCAGACTGGGCATTATTCGTTAAGACTGGGCCAAATAAGGATAGGCCCCCAATGCAGGATGACTGGTGGTACGTTAGGGCCGCCGCAGTGCTTAGGAAAGTATACTTAAATGGCCCCGTGGGTATTGAAAGACTTAGGATGGCGTTTAGCTATAGAGCCAAGATCGGTGTCGGCGTCAGGAGTGAGAGGACTAGGAAGGCTGGTGGCGCAATAATCAGGAACATACTTCACCAACTCGAGAGTGCGGGGCTCATAACAAAGACTAAGAGGGGTAGGGTCGTGACACCCCAGGGTAGGGCACTACTCGATAAGCTAGCCCTAAATATACTCAAGGAACTAGCCAAACAAAATCCAGAACTTAGCAAGTACGTAACCCCAAAACCTGCGGAGCAGGGCTAAGTGATTGGTTGGATTAGGTTAATAAAGGGTTTTAACTACTCTTTGGTAAGAATGTCTGTCAACGAGGGTTATGATGAGGAGCAATCAGGTGGTGATGAGGAGATTGAAGCCATTAGGCAGAGGAAAATGCAGGAGCTACAGAGACAGATTGAAGAGGAGAGGAGGAGGCAGGAACTCGCGGCCCAGAGAAGAGCCGTGCTTAGGACAATACTAACGCCCGAGGCTAGGGAGAGGCTTGATAATTTACGGATAGTTAGGCCGGAGCTTGTTGAGGCTCTTGAGCAACAATTGATAGCCCTGGCCCAGTCAGGTAAGGTAAGGGTGCCGATCACCGACGAGGATTTGAAGAGAATTCTGGAAACAATTTATAAACAGACCCATAGGGAGTTCAGGATAAGGTATAGGTGATAGGCATGGCAAGAAACAAACCCCTAGGCAGGAAAATTAGGCTGGCGGCAGCAGGTAGGTCAAATAGGGCACCACCAAT
>Ga0081473_125852_pt1 | contig 12543 bp, 14 predicted proteins | sample CisSprmetagenome_FD_70977 | JGI IMG/M metagenome (GOLD analysis project Ga0081473, IMG submission 70977) | Hypoxic/sulfidic aquatic microbial communities from Cistern Spring, Yellowstone National Park, USA v2 (version 2) | ecosystem: Environmental > Aquatic > Thermal springs > Hot (42-90C) >... | reverse complement strand
CAGGGGCGGGTCGTCGGGAAAAGGCACCCAATCAAGCAGCCCACCGAGCCTGGCCAGCCAGTCAGTGGACACGTACCTATCGGGCATACAGGAGACAGTGAACACGATACAGAACCAGACTAAGGTCACACTGACAAACACAACGAAGACAATCACGAAGTACATAAACGATACACAGCCAGGCACGAATAGTACAAGCCCAAGCCCAACACCAAACACAAACACGAATTCATCTAGCCAAACTTGGGAGTGCCCGTGGGCTATTATCAGCAAGGTTGGGCCGTACGGGTGCGAGGCAGACAGCATCCTCGGCAATGTGTATAATACCTCAACGGTCGCGATCGTGACTTGGAACCAGACGAGTTACCAACAAATTGCGAATATGGTCAATAATGCCCTCCAGAACCTCATTAAAAACCTACCGCCAGGACTGCTACCGCCAGGCGTGGTCTCGCCGCCGGGCTTCCACAACAAGTTCATCCACAGTGGTGCATTGGCTGGCGTGCCAATAATCGGCTCGCCAGTAACACTCCCAATCAGCGGGCTTGGTAGCGTGCTCGGTAGTGTTGGTGGTACAATACTCAATGGTGTAGAGAATGGTTTGAAGTGGCTCCACATCTAGTGTTGCAATAAGCACCAAACCCCTCAAATTTTAAAACCAAAACCAATCCTTTCTTTTTCCCCTTTCTCCCTTAATCATGGTTTGAACATGGGCGTTGGGCACATTGTATTATTCACTGGGTTGGGCCACGAGACAACACCACCACAAGTACCACTCGTAAACACGTAGGCATTGTTCACAGTCTCGGCAGTGAAAGTGTACCGCCCCGTGTATGAGTATATTGAGAAGACGTTAACAGGGGCAGGCTCCCAACCAGTCCCGTTCCAGTAGTAGAGGGCTAGAAACACAAATGTCGTCCCATTACCCAACACTGCCTGTGCACCATTCCCGTAGCCGGCCAGGACTAGTTCCGTACTGGGGCCGGGCTTTATTGTGGCGTTACCCACTGGGTATGAGTCATACCAAACAATGCTCCCGCCATCTAGGCTGTACCCGAAGTAGGCGTAGCCATTCTTGAGGGCAATCACGAGCCATGCACAGGGAGCATTAATATAATACGTGCTCTTTGCATGCAGTAGTTCTTTGCCTCTCACGTTTGTCCAGAAGTACGGTGAGGCAACACCCGGTACATAACCATATATGTCCTGTATCCACAGTCCATTGTTCAAGAGTGCGTTTAGTTGTATTGAGTAGCCATTGCTGGAGTCAATGTCCTCGATGCAATAGTAGCCCGCGAGGGCTGTTGTCTCCGGCCCCTTGTAGTACAGCCCGGCTGGTTGGTTTGTGACTAGTTGTGGTTGTGGCGGTGGGGATGGTGTTGTGAAGTTCTCGTAGATCGCGATAACCAGGGCTAGGAAGAGTATGACGAAGAATGCAATCTTCAGGGCGTCACCACTCGCCATTACCACCACCCCAGTCCCTGGGTTACTAACCTGGGCCATGCTTGGAGGGCGTCCCGCATGGTTTTAGGGCGTTCAATGTACAAGTCGTGTAGGTCTTGAGGTCGCCCGTGTAGAATGCCTCCTTTGAACATGTGATGTACTTGTAGTACTCGATGGTGTAGTGTATTGTGGTGGGTGTGGTCTTGATTGTTAGTATTACTGCCAGGACTAGTCCTATTATTATGAGTAGTGTGTCTGGGTTGGGTTTTGCCATGTTCATATTTACTAAGCCCCAGCTGGTTTATAAGCACAACACCGTGTGGCATTCCACACACCCCAGCTGGTGCAGTGGCTCTGCCCATTAGTGATTAAGAGGAGTAAAAGTAGGAGGGTGTGGGGGTTGGGTTAGTCCAGTATTGGTGTTAGTTCCCTGTTGTACTTCCTGTAGGTTACCCCGCGCTTCACCGCCGCGTAGTAGAGCATTAGCCAGGCGTTCTCCACCTTGCCAGCGTACTCGCGGTAGAACTTCCTAGCGAGCCTGGCGAGCTCGTCAGCCTCCTCTGGCGTCATGTCCTCACCCTTGTCGATGAGTTCAAGGAGCCTCTTCCTCTCCTCACTCGTGAGTGGGTTGGTTACGGTGTTCGTCATGTTCCTGAGCGCTGTCTTGAGTAGGTTCGCGTCCTCAAGCACCCCCTTCCCACTGAGTTTCTCGACTAGGTTGGCTAGGAAGTCGCCCAGCCCATTCACAGCCCTCCTCAATTCCCCAACGTCCCTCTGGACGTTGGTTAGCCCAATCCTCAATTCACCCACACCAGCCTTTAACTCATTAACATCCCTCTTTAACTCATCAACGTCCCTCCCCAGTGACTCAACATCCCTCTCGATCCTGGCGAGCCTGTCCCCGAGCTTGTACATTGCGGTGCCCACGATCGCGGCTATGGTGGCTATGGTGCCTATTATGCTGAGTATGAGTGTAATGTCCATACGGGGCTTCCCGCGTGTAATTACTAAATTCTAGTGTTTATAAGTTTTTTGATTATAAGTCTATTGTTTCCTGTCCTAATTAAAACGCGTGTTGGTTTTTGGCGAGCCCCACGCGTGGTTAAAGCTGTTCACTTTGGTTATCGCTTAACGCGTGGTGTTTTTAAATCCCAAGGGGCTAGAGAAAAACGCGTGGTGAGGTACATACGCTTTGGCGAGCACGACTCGCGTCTTATTAAACCCAGTGGGGAAAGGCACTTGGCAATGAAAAAACGCCTTGGCGCCCGCAGTACGCGTGGTGAAAAACACTCGCTCCCTTGGTTAAAATTACACGCGTGGTGCCCGAGCCTCGCTTTGGCGACAGCCAACCGCGTTTCCTAATTAAACTCCCACCCATTGGGCAACCGTATGCCAGACCTGTATGGGAAGAAGGCCTGGCTCGTGATAGGGCTGGCAGTAGTGGGCTGGGCTTTGGCAGTAATCTTCATGCTCGCCTACGTGGGCATGTACTACACGGCTTACCACTACTACCTAGCCACCTACGAACTCGCGAGCCTATACCAAGGACTCTACAGGAACTACACTGCCCTAGCTACCAATGCAATAAGGCTCACTAACTATACAATTATAGTCCTCAACTACACAACCAGCGTCCTCAACTATACTGACTACATCCTAACCATAAACACGGGCGAGCTGGCTGGTTATAACGCCACGGCAACCCAATACGCAAGGCTCCTCAACGAGACGGTGACCACGTTGAGGGTGACGTACCAGCTCTTAAACGCCACCGTGAGTGCCCTCAACACGTACAATCAAATCATGGGTAGGCTCATTAACGCCACGGGTGGTTAGGGGTGGAGGTTACAGACGCGGTTATTGGTGTAGTACTAGCCGCGTTAATAATCGCCCTACTCGGTATTGGCATCTACATGATTAACTCGTACTACGTGGGCACGTCGAACACCATCACCAAAGCCACCACCCTCACTGCCGTGGTGAGGGGCGAGAATCACTGGTACATTGAGGTGGTGTGGGCGGGCCCCGTGTTTAAGGTCAAGTACATAGTACTCTCTGGCGGTGTGTACTACCCAGCGGGCCAGGCAGTCCTAGTGAAGTGTGGGATTGCCTACTACCCAGCACCCTACCACTATTGTATTTACGAGCTACCAGGGAGCCTACCAATGCCAATTGGAGTGCTCGGGCACTAATTACCTCTAATTAAAAACGCACAATCGGGCTCGATTGTATGGCTCTTTCAAGACTTGTTGATGTTGGACAGCAACAAAACCAGCAGCAACAATACCAACCGCTGGTCGTGCAACAAAGCCAACAGTGCGACCTACTCAGGGCATTGTACACGCTATTGAACACCAACTATGCCGACCTGAGGGAGGGGGCGAGGGGCTTCCTCAACAGTGACGAGGGGCTGAGGCTAATCGCCCAAGCCCTCGGTGTGGACAAGACCCTAGCCGAGGTGCTTGAGGACAAGGACGTACCACCAGACGTTAGGAGGCTCATTCTGAGGAAGTACATCCAAAGGACTGGGCAGGCGAGGCAGGACTGGCTCGGTGACTTGGTTAGGAAGGGTGTTGAGGTGTGAGGGTTAGGCTAAGCCTGCCAGACCCATTTGTTGGGGCTTGGGTTGATTACATCAGGTTCGCCCTGAGGGCCCCAATGATTGGTTGGAGGGAGTCTGCCATGGGTATTAAACGCTTTAGGCGTTTTGTCCCCATTGTAGAGACGGCGCCCTCGGCTAGGGAGTACGGGAGCGTGCTCAGGAGCGCCTACCTACTAGTCATGGCCAGTAGGATTGAGGGTGGTGCGAGTATTGAGGCCTACTTCCAGCAGTTGTATGGTGAGGTTAGGCGTATCATGCAGAGGGGTGGTGACAACCTCACCCAGTTGTACATGGCCGTTGTCCTCACTGGGCTTGTCATGAGCCTATTCACCGCCGTAATGCCCGCCCTGCCAGGCATGGGCTTGCTCATGCTTGTTGGCATGAGCATTGTTGTGATGCTCATGAGCCCGAAGGCTCATTACATTACAATAACAGAGCTCGACTTCATCGCCGTCGCGGGTGCCGTGACTGCATACCTAGTGACCAGCATAGTGTTTAATCACCCAAACTTAAGCGTGTCCGTGGGGCTCCTCACCTATGGTTTGACTGCACTCCCGAATACAATTCGTGACTACAGACTACGCCAGTCAATGAGGCTCAGGGTCTTGAATAGTTTTAATGAATTAACCACGAAGCCCGTGCCAACACCACTCATTGACCTAAGCCCGATAGAGAGGGCTTTGAAGCCCCTGTGGGAGGACGCGAGGGGTAGTGGTGCCCAACACCTCGTTGCCTGGGCCAATGTGCTGGTCACGGAGTTCCTGGGCATCATAGGCAACGTCACGGGTTACGGTTTGATCTACGGCTTGATGGTCATTGGGGTTGGGGCTGGGGTGAGTGTTGGCATGTTCACTTGGGTACTAAGCCTCATTTGGAAGTCCCTGCAATACGCCACACAGGCCGGTGTCTCGATACCCTTCGTGGGCGGGTTAGGCATTAATAATTACTACAGTGCGATTGGGGCTGGCGTCCTCGGTGGGTCGATGATTCTCGACCACAGGCTTGGTGTACTCATTGGTGGCTTGCTCGGTGTCATTGCGTGGGTGTTCCTCCACCCATACTTCGTTCTGTACTAATTTATGAACCCGTTTTGGGTTGGATGTGGTTTACTTAGCTTATGATTTCAAGGTATCCACATACTACACCAGTGCTGGGAGGAATGTTGAGACCGTGGAGTCCTTCGGCATAACCACGCTGGTGTTCGCCATCCCCCACACGTGGGGTTGGAGGTTTGTATTGCATGACGAGCTTCAGTACCCAGACGTCATAGCCTGTGCGGATTTTAGGAAACTGGTGGACGCCCTCGCCAGCGGCTTGAGCCTCAAGAGGCTCCTTGAGCCTAGGTTTATTCTAAAGGCTTTGCCTGGGGGTGTTTTGAGGGGTGTTGACGTGAGGGCATTGGCTGATGAGTTGGGTAGGGTGTTTCAGAGGTGGTATCTTGGCATGGGTGTTTTGGAACCACTCCTGAGGAGCGAGTTGGTTAATGACGTGGTTGTGGACCCAGTGAACCCCGATGGGACTCCTAACGTGCATGTTAGGGTTAGGGGGTTTGGCGACGCCTACCACCAGGTCGTTATCGAGCCCAACCAGTGCACGGCTAAGCCCGGTGGTGATGGTGGCTTTCTGGCGAGGTTGTTTAGGCTTGGTGGTGAGGGTGATGAGGGGGTTGGGGAGGGGGTGTTCTCGTTTAATCAGTATGTTGTTAATAAGTATAGTGAATTGACGAGGAGCCCCGTGACTGCCTACCAACCCCACGCGATGAGTACTTATGCGAAGTTGAGGGTTAGGGGGCTCATTGTTGGTGAGCCCATTAGCACCTGGGTTGGTGCCTATAGGAAGCACCCGCTGGGGAGTTGGACAATACCAGCCCTAATCAGTAGTGGTTCCCTAACGCCAGCCCTTGGTGCCAAGCTCCTTACAGCCACGACTGGTGTTTGCGAGTTCGTGAGTGGTTGTCGTAAGGTTCCAATCCTCGTGATTGGGGAGATGGGTAGTGGCAAGACAACGCTCACTGCCGCCATCGCCAACACGCTACCGCCGTGGGAGAGGGTTGCCTTTGTCCAGGATGTTGATGAGTACAGGCCACTGCCTGGTAGGTCATTCATACTACTGAATACCCGTGAATCAAGTGGGTTGGGTGTTAAGGCTATTACGAAGCCTGAATTGATTGCGTTGTCCATGAGGAGTGGTGCCCAGTACGTTACAGTGAACGAGGTCTTGACGGCTGAGGACGTGAGGGCATGGCTCCTTGCTGTGTTCAGTGGTCACGGTGGGTTTACGACAATACACTCCAGTGATTGGGTTGATTTGGCGAATAGGCTAACCGCCTTCGGCGTGGGTAACGCCACTGACGTGCTTAGGAGGATTATTGTTGTCCTAATGAGGGATAAGAGGGTTGTCCGTGCTTGGTGGCCCCTTGACACCAGGTGGTGCATGGATGCTAGGGAGGGTAGGGTTGTTGGTGGCGTCCTTAGGTTTGATGAGTCCCTTGGGGTTTGCGTTGAGGAACCGCCGTTTGATGGTGGCGAGTACCCAACGGTCTTCGCCGAATTACTAAGGAGGCTCCCGCCTAATGCGGATATTAATGAGGTAGCCGAGGCATGGCTAGCCTTCCTAGCTGCACTGCCTGGGGATAATTACGCGAAGTTGATTGGTTACAACCCTAATTATACAGTAGGTACTGGGGAGTCCCGTGACACTGTGGAGGAAAAGGTGGGTGGTGAGGAGGGCTGGGTTGAGCGAGGTGCTCCTGGCTCCTAGGGATTCCTTCATCATTATTACCAGCGGGAGTGTGGTTATCACGCACCCAGCACCAGCCCGTGCCTCCGGCAACACTGGCGAGGTAGTTAATGAGCCACCAGTCGTTAGCGGCGAACCAGAGCCTGGCATGTGCGTGCTCGGGCGTTACATACCCTGTGGCGACGCTGGTGTTAGGACTATCCTAGACTGGTTGGGTAGGTTCACCCTCGTTATCCGCAATATTGGAAGCCCTGTCTACGAGCCTATTAGTGATGGGTTGGGTAGTGATTATTACTGCCACCACGGGCACTCCGCCCTCGTGATACCAGTTAGGCTGAGCGGTGGTAAGCAAAGGCGTGTAAACAAGCTCCCGTGGAAGAAGGCGTGCCAAGTGAGTGTCCTAACGCTTCACGAGTCCTTCGAAAAGCACGGGCTTGGTATAAGGCTTGAGTGACCATCTAATTAATTAGTAAAATCACGGCACCACGCGGTGTCCACCGAAGTGTTCAGCAACCCCCAAGGAGGGGGCGTTAGTATTAGTGCGTTGCCCACGGTTGATGGTGAATTATTCGGCTACCTAGTCCTCGTGACTGATACTGAGAGGAATATTGAGTGGGTTAGGAGGTTTTGGGGTGCTAGGGTTGTCCTCAGGACTGGCGTTATCTACACCACGAGCCTGAGGAGTGGTCTTGTGACCCACGTTGCCTGGCTCTATGTAGAATCCCCAAAGCCCCATGGGGAGATTATTCAACAATTCAGGGGGCTCCACAGCATAGGTGCTGGGTACAAGGTCAAAATCATAAAGCCAGTCACGCTTAGGGTCCCGGTTAGGAATTGGGGCGAGGCGCTCCAGCTGGCCTATGAGGTTCTTGCCAGGCACAAGCCACCCGTGAAACGCATCCAGGTGAGGACTAGGGGGCATGGTTGCGGTTGCTCCAGGGAATTGTTCAAAAACCTCAGGGGACTTGTTGCAAAAATGGGTTACAGTACGACAAGCCACTCAGGCAGGAGGTACATCCTGGAAGTGATGGCTTGGCCCAGGTGGAAGTACAATGGGTTGCCGATTGTCACAATAGGCCTGTACCCGCACGACCAGGTCCTCTACCTGTTCTAATTAAAAAGCCCTAGTCAATGGCTCGACCAAAATGAGTAGGTCTAGGGCTGGTATAGAGAACATAACCGGAGTGGTGGTGGGTATAATAATAATGGTGCTGGTAATAGGCATAGCCGTTTTCCTATACTTCTACGCCTTCAAGACCGCTGGTGCCATGGGCACACTCTCACCGAGCGGTGCCATTATAAACCCAGACGGTTCGATAACGATAACGGCAACCGCAGCCGGCGGTGACGTGGTGATGCAGGGACTCGCCGTCTACTCACCAAGCGGTGTGATAGCCACGGCTGGTACCGTACCCAGTGGTGTTTCCGCCTCCACGTCGTCCTGCAGCCTGAAGTCGATATACACGAATGGTCAGTCATACACGAGCTTCCCAGTCACCATACCAACTGGGCAGTCAGCCACCATAATACTAAGCCCCGGTTGTCAAGGCGGTACATCGGTCACGATCTACTACAACAATGGTAAGTCGGTCAGCGTCCCAATAAGCTGAGCCTTAAGTCCGCTTTCCCCTTAAAATTCAAAATCAAACATTGTTTTCCTCTCCCCCCAGTAATGTTCCAACCCTCACCCCAGCCTAATTAAGGGTGTGTCCTCTCCGTAATCGTCCCTGGGCGGTTTGGGGGTTGCCCGCCTGGGGACTGGGCAGGGGTGGTGGCTGAGTAGTGAGGCCACCGCCGTTCCTGCCCTTTCCTAATTAAGGAATAGTGTTAGGACCATCCTCGATGCCTAGAAACGGTCCTGTTGTGGTGTTGTTCCTGGGGACTGGTAAGGGTGGTGCTGGTGTGAGTACGGTTACGGCGAACGTTGCCGTACTACTCATGAGGCGTGCTAACCAACCGATTGGTGTCATTGATGCTGGTATTGGGTCGAATGCCACACTATCCAAGCTCCTAGGTGCTGGTTACACGAACCCAAGCCAGTGCGCCTCGGGTGGGCTTTACGAGTACCTACTGGGCTTGACGGGCCTTCCTCAGCCGATGAATATTACTAATAATTTGAAACTAGTACCGCCTGGTTGCTTGAATCCCTATGCCGTGCATTGGCACCTATCGGTCCTCTCCGCTAAGTACGCGGGAGACCCAGCCAAGGGCCCTGACGCGTTCGCCGACTACCTCCTCGGCAAGTTGGGTAAGTTATATGCGGGGCTTGGGTCTAGGGTTGTCATTATTGACGTGCCGAGCAATATCCACAGGCCGCTCTCATGGGCCTTCATCGCGAGTGCCGATGTTATTAATATAGTGGCGCTCGATGGTAGCACCCACGTTGGTGAGGCTCAGGAGACCATTGATGTTGTTAGCCAGGTGTTGAATGAGCCTAGAGGTAATCGCCACGCCAGGGTGAACCTAATCGTGAATAGGGCGCTCGATATAAGGGGTGGTGGTTTGCTAGCCCACCTACCCACCGCTGGTCTTCACAATGTTTATAGGCTCCCTGACTCCAGGGAGGTTAGGGTTTGGACTGATGAGTGTAGGAGGCCTGCCGTGCTCTTCAGCCGATACGCCAGGGGTGAGGACTACAGGCAGTGGCTTCAGGAGTTGGAGAGGCTTGTGAGGGGTGTTTGGGACGAGGTTAGTGAGGCGTTTAGGGGATGATTATGCTATTCAGGCTAGTGCTTATTGACGAGGGGCACGCCCTAGTCCTCGGCGCCAGCGGTACTGGTAAGACAACCCTCATTAAGCAGGAGTTGCGGGGGCTTGGTGAGTTACGTGGGTTGGATAGGGTATTGGTTGTTGATTACCTGGGTAACTACAGGGGCTTTACCGACTACTACGGACCACTGCCCCTAAACCCCCTCGATTACGTTAGGCCTAAGGACTTCATCGACGTGATTAGCCAGGCAGTCCTCTCCACGTACTCAAACATTCAATCGCCCTGGTCCCCAGCCCAGGAGAAGGTTGTTGAGGACTGCCTACGTGGCGAGGCCCCTGGTAATAGGGAGCCCGCCACCTCAATCCCAGAGCTTATCCAATGCATTCGCGCGAGTAGGTATGGGGAGAGGGATGATGAGTTGGCTAGGAAGGCTGTGGAGAGGAGGATTGACCTGCTGAACAACCTAATGTGGGCTAGGAAGACCCATGGGTTGTTGAAGGCATGGCTCTCCGGTGAGCTAAGGGGGAGTTTGGGCATTGACTTGAGTAGGCTCGCCCTACCCGAGGTCATCACCTATGTCTATGCACTCCTCGCCATCCTAGCGAGGAGTAGGGGTCGTGGCGTCAAGGGACCCATGATTGTTGTCGTGGATGAAGCCCAGTACTATGCGAAGGCAACGCTCCTTGGTGGCTTGAGCCTCCTTGAGGAGGCCCTGAGGACTGCCAGGAACTTCGGCATCTACTTCATAGCCATCACCCAAACGCCGGGTGGCTTGAGGGGTTTGCTTGATGTTTTCAAGATTTACGTAATATTCAACATTACAAATAGGAGGGATATCGGCGATGAACTGGGTTTCCAGGTCCCGGATGTGACGTTTAGGAGCGCGTTCAATGCCTATGTTAAGGTCCTCATGTCGAGCGAGGAAGCATATAGCGAGTTTGGCGGTAGGCAGTTGGGTGAGTCTGGCTTCTTCAGTACTAACCTGGGTATTAACCCCAGGTTGTTGAAGCCGCTGCCCAATGCCAAAATCATCGACTGCCCAGGGCTGGATCCAAGCCTGCCTGTTGTTGATGGTAGGCAGGTTAGGGATTACATTACTAGGAACATTAAGTGCCTCATTGAGGCTGAGGCGGGGCTTGAGGCGTTATGAGCTTAAGCCTAGTAACCAATGCCCTGGAGACCGGGCTTGCTGGTGTCATCACAGCCCGCATCATATACCTCTATTACGTCAAGGGGAATTTGAAACGCATCTACGACCTCACTGGAGTCCTACTCCTCTACATCATAATCATCGGTGTTGTGGACACCCTCACTAGTAAGTACCCATCACCACCCACGCCCCCAATCCATGAGTGGGTTGGTTTGGAAAGCGCATTGGGTATTGACTACTGGGTTCTAGCAATCATTGACGGGCTCCTACACATAATCATCCCCGAACTCCCAAACGAGATAGACCCACTCCAGGCTATTGCGAGGAGCCTAATGAGTGCCATAGTCCTCACCGGCTACTTAACCGCCCTCTACACAGTCCTCTACAGCATACTCCAGTACGCACCACTCATAATCCTCGCCGGGCTCTATGGAGCAATCATTAGGCCCAGGAGTGCCGTGAACGGCGTCCTACTTGGAATCGGCCTAAGCCTCATTATCGCAACACCAATCCTAGGCTACTTCATAACAGGCTTTGTCGGCGTGCTCCACGCCCTACTCACGCACCAACCACCCTGCCTCGGGACTGGGCTTACCATAGTCCAAGTACTGGGTGGTCCCGAGCCGTTGGTCATTAATACAACCCAGGGTTGGGACATGACCACCAACACAAGCCTCCTCGGTCTGAGCCTTGGCTGGCACGCGGGATTCATAACATGGGCGTGCGAGCCTTTCAAAATCACGGGCGTGGTTTGGGACTGGCTCGGGCTTAACTACACGGTACCCAGCGAATTTAATATACCACCATTCACGATTGTTGGCATAAGCGTGGAAACACCTGGGCAGGCAATTACGTGCGGCAACAGCTCATGTGGGGTTTTTAGGATTGTTAGTGAGCACCAGCTGGGGCTTAACGCAAGCCTCACTATCCTACCAAACAATACACTAGTCCTTAGGAATGAGTCCATTACATTGTGGGCCTGGGCTGGTGGTTACTGGAGTAATTGCTCAATAAGTGTTGAACCAAGCCACCTATACCCAATCGAGAACCTAACCCAATTGTATGAGTACCTAGTGTTCCTACCCTGGCCCTTGAATACCTTCGAGGAACCACCAGCTGCGGCTCCCACTAATTACACTCAATTCATTATAAGCGCCACGGCGTATAACAAAACATGCGTCCTAGCCCTAAAGCCTGGCGGGCCACCGTGGAACGGACACTTGGGGGTACCCATCACGGGCCCAATAATGTGGTCCCTAGGCTGGGTTGTTGAGTTGGAGCAAGCCGCTAGTGACCTCTACACGGCATTCACTAGCGCCATCACCGCCTTCGCCGTGAGCATCGTCCTAGGCATCCTACTGGGCATTGGGTTAGGCCCCGAGTTGAGCACGGCGATCGGCCTGACAGGCTTCACAATCGTTAGGATTATCGAATCCGTGTGGAATATCGTCAGGAGTGCATTATTGGTCTAACACAAATCCTGCCTCAGGTTTTGGTTTAAAAGTGCTCGGCTTCATTAATTGAACTGTGAGCAGCAATTGCTTCATCTACGGCTCCAACCACGCGAAAATGCCTAGGAGGGATGTTGTTGAGCGTGTACTCGGCATTGTTGATTACGTCCTCCTCGAGGGCCTCGGCGTGAGGAATCGGAGGGAGTTGGTTAGGAGGGATTGGGGAACTATGATTGTGGTTGTTGGCTTATTGACCTACTTCAAGATACTTCGTTTCTTAACTAGGATTGCGAGTCTCTACTATAGGTCGAGGTACGGCATTGATTTTAAGGGCGACATGAGGTACGTGGCTGAGCTAGCCAGGAGGGGGGGTAAGCGTGTCGAGAGGGTTGATGAGGATTTGCTCAGTATTTACGAGAAGGATAGGGAGGGGCGCACAATGACCGGG
>Ga0081473_128053_pt1 | contig 12598 bp, 11 predicted proteins | sample CisSprmetagenome_FD_70977 | JGI IMG/M metagenome (GOLD analysis project Ga0081473, IMG submission 70977) | Hypoxic/sulfidic aquatic microbial communities from Cistern Spring, Yellowstone National Park, USA v2 (version 2) | ecosystem: Environmental > Aquatic > Thermal springs > Hot (42-90C) >... | reverse complement strand
TGGATGTTCTTTGCCAAGAGCTCCTCAGCTTGCTTCAGTAACTCGCCGGCGAAGACGACAGCTCTTTTAGTCCCATCTCCAACCTCGTTGTCCTGGCTCTTAGCTACTTGAACAAGCATTTTGGCGGCGGGGTGCTGTATCTCAGCTTTATCTAGGATTGTCGCGCCGTCGTTGGTTATAGTTACATCTCCCAGGGCGTCCACCAGCATTTTATCCATTCCTTTAGGCCCATACGTTGTTTTAACCATCTCGGCAACAGCTCTAGCAGCCATTATGTTAGTGCGCAGGGCATCTCTACCAGCAGTCCTCTGGGTACCTTCCTTCAGTATCAACACAGGGATACCGGTTGGCTCTACAGTCACATTCACCACCCTTGAAAGGAATTATGATCCTAGGTGAAACATGATGATAAGGCTTCTATATAAACTTAACTTTGCGCGAGGGAATATCGTCTAAGCGCGGCATCGCCCTTATATTCTTCGAGGCTCCACGAGATTATTCTATAGTACTCGTTTAAAACAGGGTCCTCCAAGACCACCCGAGGGTCTGTTCCGTCGTCTAGTAAAACGACTATGTTTAAACCTACCACCCGGGCCCCTCTAACCCCTTTTATCCTGAACAAGTGTGCTAAAGCTGTGGCAATACAGCCGGGGCACCCGACGCTCTTAACCCTCAACACTAGCTTCTTCATTTCGAGGCCACCTTCCTCGGCCGTTTTCGAGACAGGAGATCCAGATAGCCACTATGCATCTAAGTTCGTATAAAGCGTTAATCGATGTTTTCACCACGGACTCTACCTGGTTGCAATCTCCTATAAACTTTTCAAGGAGGGCAGACAAGCTCGCGGTAGCTCCCGGTAGGATTCTGTGATGCGGGTGCATCGACATCACCGGGTTCAGGTAACTCTCTTCTAACCTTGTCGAGCATTTCCAAGTAATAATCGAGGTTAATTTCTAGTCCAGTGTTCTCGCGGTATGGTTTCAGCCCGTTTTTCGACGCTATAAGCATGTACGGAGGACCCTCACCCTCCATAACGTACTTAGGTGGTTTCCTGTACCCTCCCCTCACGCTTCTATACCTCGTCATGACGAGCAACCGGGGGTCTAAACCCCTCGTTAAACCCAGCTTGTAATCCTCAACCACCTTGTAGGCTTTAAGCAAGGCTCCGGTGAAGCTACCTGGTTCTCTAGCCTCCGCCAGCTTACTCAACGCCTCGATCTCAGCCGCCTTAACAAGCTCGGGGGTGTCTCTCCTAGCTGCTAGGACCCCTTTTATCTTCAAGCCACCGTTAGACAAGAGACCGTAGTACCTGTTAGCCACACCCCTCCTACTCCCGTTTTCCCTCGGGATGTAAAGCCATATGTAGTAGGATTCGACTTTAGTCTCGTAGCCTGTTACCCCCGAGATTAGTTCCGCCAGCTTACCGCAACACCCCTCGCTGGGGACACCACTCACAAACAGGCTGTCCACGATAATGTGCACTACTCTGAGACCCTCCTCGCCAACTCTCTCTGAGGCTTTCCTCATGATCTCACGGCTTGTCGCTGTGACTGCTTCGTGGGCTGATATGGATCCGAACAGACTGTTCCTGTAGCCTAGGTAGCCGAAGCTTGCCACGAGAAGCCATTTGACAGCACTCTTCCTAGCATTGTACAACTCGTCACCAGTCTTCTTGTACAACCTGTCGTAGAGGTCCTTGAGATACAATAGTTTTTCAAGGCTCGCGGGCACAACTCCTCTGCGCTCCAGGCACACGTCTTTCCCAGCGTAATCGAGGCTCATCTTGCTCTTGCAGTAAGGGTCGTTGACCGTCTCCCCTGATATGTTAAGCCGGCTTATGATAGACGGGTAGAGGCTCTTGAAATCTATTTGACAGACATTCCAGTACAATCCTGGTCTAGGCTTGAATACAACCCCGCCCCGGTCTAGTGTTATAAGGTCGACCAGGCTCCTAAACTTCTCTGGCCTGCTATGCTCCCTCTGGATAATGTACTTCATTCTCCTCGACTCAAGCGCTTCAATGGTGGTTAGGACTCTGCCTATCGTCACATTGTTCATCAGGCTTAAAGGGGTGTAAGACAGCCTAGACCACTCGTAGTACTCGTGGACGCTAAACGAGCCCCCTAGCACCCACTTCCACACAGACTCCCTAACCGTCGGCTCCTCTGAAACAAGCCTCAAGTATAGACCCGGCTCCGTGAAAACTATTAGCGGCCTATATTCAGCGATGGCTGAAGCAACCTCCCTAATACTCCAGGTTCTCAGGCGCCTCCCCCCTTCTACAATATAACTGCCATTCCCAGCGCTGATCACCAGGCTTCTTAGAATAGGGTCTCTCCCACTATAGCTCCAGGTGGTTGAAACCCCTCTCTCCTTTAACTCGATTACTCTTGTTAAAGGCCTCAATCCCGCTCTGTAAAGAGCCTCCACTAGGGGGTGGGGGTATTTGTTCAGGGGCTTCAAACCATTCTTCTCGCCCGTAGCCAAGATTCGCTTTAGTTCCCTGAAGCTCTTGGCGGTGAAAACAACGATGCTCTTCTTCTCCCTGTAGTAGGGTGGTGTAAACCACTCTTCAACCCAGGCGTCTTCGACCAGGCCCTCGTAAACCAATTGCCTTGAGACAGCGTGGGGGTTGTCCGAGTAAATGTAGCCGTAGTAGACGATATCAGACTCTATCTCCCGAACTCTCCCGGTCGCCTCCTCGTAGAGCTCCAGGACAACCCCTCTACTAGGGCTCGGCCGAGCGTCCAGAAGCCATGTCGCAGGCCACGACTCCCCCACCCGGCTATACTCTCCCATACTCATATTTCTTCCTCAACTCGGCTATTTTCAACAGTAGGTGGAAGACAAGGGGTTCTAAAGGGTCTACAACACCCTTATACGAGAGTAGCGAAGCCGAGTAATCCACCTCCTCAAGTAGCTCCCCAACAATCTCTCTTATGCCGGGGTCCACTAGCGGGAGCAGGCTCCTCCACCTCTCGAGGTACATATTCACATAGTACTTGAGAGAGGGCGTGGTTCTACCCAAAACCTCACCCCACTTTAACCCAGTTGAGCAGGCTAACCGTCTCAGCAGGGGCTACAGCGTTCTTCAACAAGTCCACCTTGAACAATCTACGCAACCCGGTCGGCTTGGCAGGATGCTTGACGAGCTCTACTTTAATCAGCCTGCCCAACCTATCCAGTCTGATTATCACCTTAACCACGTGGTGGTGCATACTACCCCCCTCGGGCATTCTCTCGCCGAACTTAGTCTTAGTGTTGAATATTAGGACGGAGTTTCCAGCTGAAACCCTGTTTATTAGCCCCGATATCTCTGTGGCCTCGTAGTATGTGGAAGGATCGTCTCGGAGGAAGTTGTAGGGGTATAATAGGATTACCGTTGCATCGCTTTCATCGCTTAAACTCTTCAATACTTGGATGAGTTCTCTAACCCTGAAGACCCTGCTTACACTTACAGCGGATAGCCTGCAGTCGAATATCCTGCAGAAAGCCTCTATAAGGTCTGTTCTAATACCCCCGAACTCCAGCGAGATAACAACATATACCCTACCATACCTACTCCTAATGGATACTACCCTGTGGAACAAGTAGTTCAACACATAAGAGTCCCCGTAGAACTCTATGCTCCAATGTTTTTCAACAGGGTTTAGAAGCTCGTCTACTGGTTTAACACCTGTTATAAGCAATTAAACCCCTGTTAAAACACTTATTATAATGAGAGATAGGGTTCCCCGAAACTTTTGGTTCAGCCGCCATTATGTTTTTTAGCGTGAAAGCGATAACTGTTATCGGTGTTATTTCTTGGAAGACCTCGTTAAATTATTCGAGGAGTATTCTAAGCTCGAGAAAGAGTATCATGAGGAGTTGAAGAGTATAACAAGCAAGTTCAGACACCCGCTTCTAAAAGCCCTAATAGAGGGTATCGCCCAGGACTCCCTTAAGCACTCACTAATGTATCGGGCTCTAGCGGAGATCGCTAGAGGGGGTCTACCTTTCCTGACAGAGGAGGAGGCCGAGTATATTAGGAGTGGGATAACCAAACACATACAGACTGAGGCGAAGATGATAGAGGAGGCGAAGCGACTGCTCGACGATGCTAAGGAGCCCTACTCGAAGCTCATACTAGCCGCTATACTAGACGATGAGAGAAGACATCACGCGCTACTAGTCGACGTGCACGAGAAGATAGCTGTTAAGGAGAAATTCAGCGAAGAAGCCCTCTGGGATGCTGTTTGGAGAGATAGCCCCTGGCACGGTACACCAGGTGGATGAGCCAGTCGCATCCCACGGTTTTTATCGACTGTAAACTGCCCCTCAAGCTAGTCTATCCAATCGTTGCCTTCGATTTTCCCAGGTATATAAGTGTCCGCTAGGAACTTAAGCCCCTTACTAGCCATGGCTTCTATCTCAAGCTTATTCAACGTGTTGAAGAAGATGCATAGCTCTCTAATCCACTCAGGCGTCCTAAACCACGGGTAGCCTGTTAAACCCTCTTTCTTCTTAAGCTTACTCCTCAGCTCAGAGGCTTCAATACACTTCTCCGCCACATCGTATCCAACCAGCTCTACAGCCCGCTCTATGTCACGTTGCTTCGCTTTTATAACATAGTTCTTCCTCTCGCTCTCGGATAGGTATGGTTTCTTCTTCTTCAGCCTGCTCAACGCGCTCTTGGTGAAACCACCTAGCTCCCTAACATCGTTTAGAATCTTCTGGAAAACCCCGTCGCCGAAGACATCTGTCATGGATACCCCTATAAACCTCGCGTTAGGGGTTGCAAGCCTCTCGCTCTCATACGACAGGGTTATGGAGCCTATCTTAAACACGCTGTAGATGTAGAACCCGTAGGGGTCGCTGTCTGTCAGCACGTAGACTGGTAGCTTCAGCTCCTCGTTAAGCCTTCTCACAAACCTCCTCGTAGCCCTGTCAGGCTGGCCGGCGCTGGTGACTAGTATCGCCTTGTACTTACGCCAGAACCCGTACCTATGCAATTGCTGGAACACAGCGTCTTTCTCCACGACGAGAACGTATTCGGCGTCCACATCTCTGAACTCGAGGAGGTCTGGTGTCGGCTCTATCGAGTATGCTCCATGGCCCATTTTACTCAAGTCTATTACATCATCCCCGCTCTTGATGACGAGGTTGCCGACAACCTTACCCTTCTCCTTGCTGAGAATAAGCATTTCCTCTCTAAGGACGTTCATGAAACCCTCCAGGTCTCTTATCACGCTATCAGACTCCTTCTGCTCGTCCCATGTGTTCTCGTGGATTAATTTCCCGTCGACATCCCTGTAGCTTATGCTGTGTTTACCCCTGTAGTACAGGTCACGGATAGTAGGGTACTCGTTGTTGACTAAAGCCTCATATATTATCGACGCCATCAGGAGGGTCTGCATGAACTTCCTAGCCTCGTTGACATCTATAAACGATCTCTTCAGGACATCGGGTCCTAGAAGGAGCATTTTACTCTTCTCATCGTATATGGTGTTCGACAACACCCTCTTCGGCATGATGAGGGTGGGCTTCTCGCCTCTCTGTATCTGCTCGACTACAGCTTTAAACTTCTCCTTGAGCACGTGCATCGCGTTTATTCTAGCCTTAACGTCCACACTAGACATCTAGAACCCTCTAAGCCCCTACCTCAACATTCTTTAATACCTCGTTGATCTTATTCTCAGGTATACCTGTTTTAGCGGATATTATTCCAACTATCTTCTTCACCAGCATCTCCCTATCGAGGCCGTCTCCTGAGAAGATTACTTCAATAGACCTAGCTATCTCAGGTATGTATTTAGCTAAGTGGACGACCTTCCGTTGAGCCTCAAACTCCCTCTGCTTAGCCGTCAAATACCCTCGGAGCCTCCTAGCCACTTCTGAGATCGCAAGCTTTATCTCCCTCCTAACCTCAGGCACATCTGCGATGCTCTCCTTACCCACTCCTTTAAACGGTACCTTAGTGCTACATACGTGCACTAACAATACTATTGGAGCCGGGAAGGAGACCAGGTAGTTCTCCCACGTGATATCTTCTTTGACAACGCTTGTTATAACATCGCTCCCCTCGTCGTATAACAACGGTATTTTATTAGCGTACCTCAGAGTGGTCGGTTTATCCGGCTCGCTTAACGGTACTTTACCGCCGTAAGCTATGCCGGCCTCAACGATGAATGGGTGTCCTTCATATGTTGAGGGCCTTCTACTCACGGCTTCAACGAACTCGGGCTCGAACATCCTGTTTAAACCGGCTTTAATGACCTCGGCGCCTAGGGGTGAGATGGCCGAGCTCGACGGGGGCTTGTACTGGCTGTAGGTTTTCATGACGTTGATCAACTTAAGCAGGTCGCCCTCCTTCAAGTCGCTTGGGCTACTCGACGGGTCTATTCCAGCCCGTGTTAGCAGGTCTCTAGCTGTCACCTCCCCAACACTCTGGAAGTTTTCGACTAGGGCTTCAAGTATCGTTGACTGTTTACTCGACTCCATGATCGTTTTCAACATCTCTAAATCCACGCCGTAGGGGTGCGGCTTGACCTCGCGTGGAGGACGGGGCATGACATCTATCACTCTCTTGTACAATACCACCTCGTTGTCGGGCGTGTACATTACTATGTTAGCGTAGGGTGTGACTATGGCTGTCCTATTAACGTATTCTTTTATCCTCGCCTTAGCCTTACCCCAGTCCCCTTCAATCGTCAAGGATACTATAGTTCCATGCCAGTCCCTCTGCTTCCTCCAGCTACCTCTCTCAAGTACGATAGGCTCGTTTTTGTTTATGTCTATTCTAATCTTGAAGAAGTATATCCTCCTGTACTCTCTTTTACTCGTTATAACCTCTATGGGTCTTCCTGTAGTCATCTGCCCGTAGAGCACAGCCATTTTAACACCGAGGCCGTACATGCCTCGGGTCTGCTTCAGGACGTATTTAGAGCTGAAGAGGACTCTTCCAAAAGCATTGGGCACTATGTCGGGCGGTATACCAATGCCGTTGTCTTCAACAGTCACTCTATAGAACTCTTGGACAGGGTCTGCTCTCTGGATCACTATCTTTACATCGGGTAGTATGCCATGGGAATCGGTTGCGTCCAAGGCGTTTTCAACTAGCTCTCTCACAGTCTGGTAGAGGGCTCTGGCGGGGTTGGCGAAGCCCGCAATCTCCTTGTACTTGTAGAAGAACTCAGCAGGGCTGATCGCCTTATACTTCTCCACGGTCTCGCTCGACAAAACCACTCCACCTTACTTCCTTTCCGTAAATGCATTGTTAGAGACCTTTAAACTAGTGGACTACAAGGATACTTTCACTAAACCCTGGGTAACCCCGGCTATTTTAACATATCTTAAACAACTCGTTTAAAGCCGACTCTTCTATCCGGGTGATATAGGTTGAAGGGAATAGACGGCCTTGTGGCGGCTGCGATACTCCTAATGATAACTGTTGCCGGTGGGTTGTTGATATACAACTATATCATGAACTACCTTTCACTACCCCAGCAATACGCCAACTTGAAAATAGTCTCGGCTAAAATGATCGTTGCAGGCAATACGCCTACTCTATCGCTTGAGGTAAGCAACCTCGGCAATATCCCGGTGAACATTACTGGCGTCACAGTCTACACTAGTAGCGGTAGCTACACTATAAGCGGGGTGAATGCACAGGTGCCCGCCGGCACTACTACCACGATCAACATCAACATTAACAACAGCACTATCACTAACGCTATAGTGAATTCAACAGTAGTGTACGTGTCGGCGGGCTATACTTCGAGCAGTGGAAGCGGTGTAACAGACTTGGTTAAGACCCCTGTCTACCAGTAGGTGTCTTTAATGCTTAAAACCATAAGCTTGAAGAAGATTTTTTCACCTCCAAACCCTAGGCATGAAAACTTCTTCACGAGGCTTGTATATGATTACCAGAACAACACTTTCTTCCAGGATATTAAGGCAAATAGAGTTCTGGAGGAGTATCTGGTTGGCGGAGTAGTTAAAGTGAGGATTGTCGAGGGCGAAGACGGCCTATACTATGTAATCGAAGAGCCAGGTCTAGCTTCCGGGGAGGCAGAGTTTCTCGGCCGTATACTAGGGATGGGGGTTGAGTGTGAGAGCCTTGAATGCCTTTCATCCATGTTAAATGGTGATGGAGGCTCTAACGGGCTTGCTGGGAAAGTCTACTACCATTACATGAAGATTACCACTGGCTACGGCCCCCTATACCCTATTCTCCTAGATCCGTTAGTTGAGGAGATCTCTCTAAATTCCTCTGACAAGAGGGTTTGGATCATACACAGGGCTTTCAACCAGCTAGGCTGGATGAAAACAAACATGATGGTTGGGGAGAACCTCGTGGACAGGCTTGTCCTCAGCTTCTCGAGGAAGATTAGGAAACACGTGAGCATTGCGTCGCCTATTGCCGAGGGGTTGACGAGAGAGGGGTATAGGGTTAGCCTCGTCTTCGGTAGCGATGTCTCCAGGAAGGGTAGTAGTATTGTCGTACGCAAGAAACCGGAGAAACCATGGACCATAACCCAGCTTATAAACAGCGGTGTACTCAACAGCGTGATCACAGCATACCTATGGCTTATCCTCGACTTGAAAGGCTGGATTATAATCGCGGGCGGTGTTGGAGCGGGGAAGACTACTCTTCTACAAGGGCTCTTAAACCTGGTGCCCTTCAATAAGAGGGTGGTTACGATAGAGGACACACCTGAATTATATTTACCGAGCGAGCAGTGGGATCCTCTCGTCGAGCATCTCCTACCTATCGACTCGGGGCAGAGCATAGACATGTATCATCTTCTAAGAGTAAGCCTGAGGAGGAGGCCTGATTACATCGTGGTCGGCGAGGTTAGGGGCGTTGAGGCAAGATTGCTGGTTCAAGCATCACGGCTAGGCCACGGGGTTTTGAACACGATACACGGAGACAGCCCGGACTCGGTTTTGAAGAGGCTCACAGCTTACCCTATATCAATACCTAGAAACCTGCTCGGGAATATATGGTCTATTATCGTAGTGGAGCAGACGAGTTATGGGAGAAAAGTTATAAGGGTCTCAGAGGTGACGGAGGAAGTCGACCTAGTCGATGTCGCGTTATTTGAGAATGGGATCTTCAAGCCAGTGGAAATAGGTGAGCTGGCTTCAAGGTCGGCTAGGCTTACCAGTAAACTAGGAGTGAGGACTGTTGAAAGAGAGCTAGCGGAGAGGAGCATCTTCCTTGAGAGACTTGTAGCAAGGGGTGTCTTCGACGAGAAGGATCTGATGAGGGAAATAAACGGGTTTTACAGGGCTAGGGTGTTGCCTGCTGGTAGTTGAAATCATGTCGCGGTTTGTTAAAACCCCATTCTCTAAGCCTGGTAGGAGTATTTCTGAGATAGAATTAATGGATTTCCTCACTCTACTACTAGCGTTCGAGACCGGAGGGCTCAAACTACCCAGGTTGCTGGAGGAGGTGGCTGAGGGGAGAGTTGAGGCGGGTGACTATGTCAGGGGCCTCGCTTTGAAGTACAAGGTGTTAGAGAGGACTGTCCTAGACGATTACACTGCTTTGAGGAAGCTAGCAGACTCAACCGGCTCAGCTTGGTTCGCGGATTTCTTAAGGGGTTATAGCGAGGTTGCCACAACGAGCGGGGAGACAGCGAGGTTCGTCGAGTCATATCTCGAGAAAACCTCCCTATCTCTTAGGATGAGGCTAGAGAACATGCTTAAACTAGTGGAGGGGGTCTACGAGGGGTTGATGCTAGCTGTCTTCGGCCTGATAGCTCTAACCGTAATACCCCTCACAGGTGTTAGCACTACGTTTCTCTCGATGGTTGTTGTAATGGCAGCAATCTTATCATACCTCATCGTGTTGAAGATATCGGATAACGCCTTAACCCTATCGAGGTTGGAGCACTTCGCCTCGGCAATCTTGATGAGTTCAACGCTGGTAGCCATCCTCGTCAAGGGGGGACTCCTACTCCACTTCACTCTTGTTCTTGCAACCGTAATCCTGCTGTCGCCGAGGGTTAGGAGGCTCGTCAGGGTTGAGAGAGACGTAGTCGGCTTCCTCGAAGAAGCTTTCTCTATGACAAGGCACGGTGTGACCTTGGATCAGGTTTTGCATTATGTTGAATTCGAAGACGAGAGTCTGAGGCTCTTCAAGAAGACCCTGCTCCTAGGGCACGAGCCCGGCTCCCTACTCGACGCGTTCCCCGCACTAGCCCGCATGATTTTACGCAATTTAACTACACCTTTAAAATACACTCCCCGTCATGAAAAGGTGTCATCCCACGTTCTAAAGTTCGTTGAACTTGTATCGGAAGCCCGTGTCGGGTTGGAGAAGAAGGGTTTCACATACATGGTCTACTCGTTTATCTTCCCTGCAACCGTGTTTGTAACCTACTTCCTGGTGCACCCGATGATCGCTGTGGTGAGGTACGCGATGAGCCTCCAGGAAGCTAAGGCTATAGCTTACACGGCGTTCTTCAACACCTATCTTCTCGCAGCTAACATATCCGGGATAGGATTGTTTAGGAGCTGGAAAACAAGTTTGATATGCATCGGGGCTTTATCAGCGATAATACTATTCCCTAGCCTTTGACAACCCCGATCGGTCTAAGCCTGATCACCGGGTTTGCTATCCCAACCTTCTGTGCCACGAGGACAACCTTGTCTACATCCTTGTAGGCTTCAGGAGCCTCCTCGCTTACAACACGCTTGGTAGCGGCTTTCACGGTAATACCCTTCTTTGCCAGGTCGCTTATAACTCTATCCGGGCTATACGACCTGATAGCCTCACCTCTACTCAGCCACCTACCCGCGCCGTGTGGCGCACTATACCATGTCCTATACCCTTCGGGGACGCCAACCAGGATGTAGCTTGCTGTACCCATGCTACCGGGTATTAGAACAGGTTGCCCTATATCCTTATACTTGACCGGTATAGCTGGGTGGCCTGGTGGGAAAGCTCTCGTAGCACCTTTCCTGTGGACTATAACCTTATACCTCTTATTCTCGATCTCGTGCTCCTCGATTTTCGCGATGTTGTGGGCTACATCGTAGACTATCTCAAGCCCCAGCTCCTCTGGATCCTTCTTGAAGACTTCCTTAAAGCTCTCTCTCGCCCAATGGGTGATCAACTGCCTGTTAGTCCACGCGAAGTTGGCTGCGGCCGCCATGGCGTGGAAGTAATCGTCTCCCTCCTTACTCTTTATTGGGACAGCGGCTAGCTCCCTGTCAGGCACCGATATCCCATACCTCCTCATCGCTCTCTCCATGACTATAAGGTAGTCGCTTGCGACCTGGTGTCCCAAACCCCTGCTCCCAGTATGGATCATGATTGCTACTTGACCCACGTGGTCGAATCCTAACACTTTAGCGATATCGGGGTTGTAGATTTGGTCGACAACCTGTATCTCCAGGAAATGGTTTCCAGCACCAAGCGTACCTAACTGCTCGTGCCCCCTCTGCTTCGCAACATTACTAACCTTACTCGAATCAGCCTCCCTCCAGCTACCATGCTCCTCAATATACTCCATGTCCTCCTTCCAGCCAAACCCCTTCTCGATAGCCCATTCAACACCTCTATCCAATACTTCATCAAGCTCTCTCACACTCACCCTGATCTTCCCAGTGGAGCCGACGCCGCTCGGTATATTCCTGAACAAAGAGTCCACTAGCTCTTTAAGCCTCCCTCTTACATCCTCCTCATCCAAGTTCGTCCTAAGAACTCTCACACCGCAGTTTATATCATAGCCTATCCCGCCCGGGCTGATAACGCCCTCCTCAAGATCGAATCCTGCTACCCCGCCTATCGGGAAACCGTATCCTTGGTGCCCATCAGGCATCACATAAGCATACCCTTCTATACCTGGTAAGCAGGCTACGTTGGCGGCCTGCTCTAGAGTTAGATCCTCATTCATCTTCTCAAGCAGGAATTCGTCGGCAAAAACTATAGAGTCTGTTCTCATGCACTGTTTGTAAGACTTCGGTATCCTCCACTCATAGTTGCTTATCTTCTCAATTTGAACCTTAGGCATAGAGAAACACCGGTTGAGACCTGCTTATAGAATTTCGTGAATAGAACCTAATAAAGCTAGATTCAGCGGTTCTGGGACAGATATCTGTCAAAGTAGTCTTCTACACCCGATAAAGGCACTGTCTCCTGCACCTTCTTAACCAGGTCTCTAACGGAGACAACCCCTTCTTTAAACTCTCTCTCGCCTATTATCACAGCTATATCGACACCGCTCCTGTCAGCTTGTCTAAGAGCCTTCTCAATGTTTTTTGTCTGGAGAACCGAAATAGAGGTAAACCTGCTTCTCAACCTCCTAGCCAGGGCGTAGCCTAAGCTCAAAGGGATATCCCCAGATAAAACCAATATTACGCCGGTATAACCCCGCTTTGCTAGAACGATATCCCTCTTATCCCATAATACAAGGGCTATTCTATCTAAGCCTAGTGCCAACCCCGTCGAGTACTCGTGGATGCGGCTGTATACGCTTGTCAAACCATCGTATCTACCGCCGCCTCCAATACTTACTTCCAGCCCTCGGGCTACCTTGTATTCCCATATTAAACCCGTGTAGTAGGCTAGGCCTCTGACAAGTCTTGGATTAAACTCGACTCTGTA
>Ga0081473_124798_pt1 | contig 12644 bp, 13 predicted proteins | sample CisSprmetagenome_FD_70977 | JGI IMG/M metagenome (GOLD analysis project Ga0081473, IMG submission 70977) | Hypoxic/sulfidic aquatic microbial communities from Cistern Spring, Yellowstone National Park, USA v2 (version 2) | ecosystem: Environmental > Aquatic > Thermal springs > Hot (42-90C) >... | reverse complement strand
TCATGCCATTAATAACGAGCCCCCAATCGAGAACATGCTCGACAATCTCCATAGACACCACAACATGAAGACCCAGAACCAAAACAACCAACAAACCCCACTAGCAATACAACATTAACGTGCCCATCAGGTCAACACCAATACCTACGTACTCCCTAGGCTTGACGCTGCCATTTACAAACTCACCACCAACGCTCATGAAGAACAGGACAGAGACCCCGCATTAAGTCCTCAATAGCAATCATATAGCCCTGCCCCTTATTGAAATTTCCGCCCTCCTTATCAGCCTTATTAATGCCTCAAAACAAGCCCCTCCCAAGGCACTCCTTATGTTGTTCTTGTTGAAAATAGTGAGGGTTCAAGACCCGAGGACTTCATACCAATGATCACCGAGTCAGGGCTTAGGTTTAAGGGAACAATCAAACCAAGCTTAGACAACGCAATATACGCACTTAAGGTTTTAGCACTATACAAATACGCACTTAGTTAATGTTGGTGTATTTTATCGCCTCACTGGGTCACTCATTTTCCTAAAATCACCGGACACAATGCACCAATCCCCTCAATTAGGCGGTACGTAAGGGATATGCAAAAGTTTTACTTCATATGGAGCAGTAAGGACTAGGCATTACCCAACACTGAACCATGAGACCCAAACCCAATAACAAAAATTCAATGTATACCTCAACCAAGTACCACCGGCGCATCTTCTCATTACCTCAGCGACTAAACAACCAGGGCGCTTACATATGCGGAAACACTGTAAGCATTAGCTTACTTTCTGATGCAGTGTATGAGTGCGCCATATTTATAGTCCTTTATTTTATAGCCTCTTACCTTGCATTTGTAGTCCCTATTTAATATAACCAGTAAATCATCCAACCTATTAAACCCTGGATAGTGATACTCGAAGATTAACTCCCTGAATAGCCTAACGTGTTCGTAATCATTAAGAATCACATCAAACTCGCAACCCTCACAATCCATCTTAAGCACCGCATCGCTAGGGTCAATATTGAACCTATTGATTAGTTCGCTAAGCGTTACCGCTGGGACGGTGTTGAGGCAATCACCAGGTCCATGGTATGTGTCAAAGGTATTACTGACATCGACATTTTTAACACATATCTTGCCTGGCTTGCTAGCCAAGCCGGCGTTGATTGGGATAATCACGTTCTTCATGTTATTTAGCCTAATGTTATCGAGCATCTCAGAAAAGGCACTAGGATGGGGCTCAACGGCAATAATCCTTTTTGCACCCCTCAGGGCGAAGTAGACGGTTGAGCCCCTATATAGGCACCAACATCAACAACAACCCTACCATTAACATCTAATGGCTCATACTCACCATAATGAAAAATCTCAATAATAGGCCAATACATATGCCTAAATTTTATGCCATCCTTAAGCCAAAACATGTTTACCATGTCATAAGCCCAACCGTTCTTAACAGCAAACTTTACGCTATCAAACATTATACTATCGCCCTTTTCAAGTTCCCCAATTGGCACACGCACCTTATTCACATAGGTGGCAATGCCTTCCTTGCAGTCGTAATTCGTGATGTAGCCATTGTAATAATCATTAACCAAAACCCCATAAACCCCCACCGGAATTAAACCTCTAGAACCATCTCGGCAAACAACCTCAATATCGCCAGCACGAAGAAAACCGCTTTTAACCAGTAGTACTTAATGCCGGCAGAGAGCCAATTACTAAATAACTTCCTACTCGCCAGGAGAACCCTAAGTCTATGGACAATGCCCATTAAGGGGAATTAATAACGCACTTTAAAATGCATTACGTAAACACCCTCGACTCTACGTAACCAAGCTCATTAAGCATTGCATGGATTATGCCCAGCCCCAGCGGCTTAATGAGCCTCCAAGGCCCATCAGCGAGTAGTATTCTAACGCCCCAATCAATCAACTGCCGTATATAAAAGACCGGGTCCATCCTGCCCTCGATTAATAATCTTGTGGAGTTTCTAACGATGTAGTAGTACCTCCACGGTGGTTCGTAACCAATTAGCTTATGTAGTATTTTTGACCAGCACTTTGTGCCCAACCTATGGTCAACAAGCCTACAGTTAATACCGAGCGTGAGGTATCCGAGCTCCCTAATCCTAGAGTACATGTCATGGTCGGCCTGGTCTAGGAAGAAGTCATCCCTACAACAAACCCCAACAGCAACATCAGCCCTAACCAAGGTGCCGGAGAATACGCCATACCTAACCTCACCAATGCCACAATCACCATCAACAGAACCCATAAGCACGGCACCAACCCTATCCAAAACAAACCCCGGCAAGTTATTAATCAAACCAAGCACCCTACCCACCGCATTGTCCATAGGCACAGTATCATCATCGAGGAACAACAACCAATCTGTTGCGTAATTGACGCCAACCCTCAACGCACGCGTAACGATTCTAAAACCATTATTAACAACGACGACAACATTACGTTAACTTTCTAATTTAGTTAAGATATTTTCTATGGTTTTTCGAAGATAAAGTATATAATTATCGCGATTAATATCTATAATATGTATATAATTTTTCCATTTTATATAGAAACTTCCTAGTGTTTTTAACTTATCCGATCCATTTATAAAAAATATTACAGGTTTCCTTAATGCAACATATTCGGCTAATGTAATAGGTGGGATTGTAACTTGCAGTGCCGGATGAGTATCAAGAAGGAAATACATCACTGCAGTACTTCTCCTGAGTATTGCAAGTTTTTCCTCAATGGTGAGGAATCTATTAATTATTATAATATTGTTATTCAACTTAAGGGACGTAAGTTTAGTAATGAGATAGTTTACAAATTTATCGCTATACCTTGTAGGTCGTATTACCAATATAACTAATGGATTTTTTATTTTTATTTTTTCTAAAAGTTTAAGAAATACAATAAAGTGAGAAAGCGAAAAACGAGGATAATCTATATACCCTATATATAATTATAGGTTGCACATTATACAATTTGCTTCTATAATCTTTTAACTCTTCAGGCAATTTTTCATATAGATTTGCAAATATTTTACTAAAGTCTGGAAAGAATATATTAATATTCTTCTTTATTACAGATTTATATGTATAATGGATATATACATCAGAAGCTATGTACTGAATATTACTAAATCTAGAAAGAAGGCTATGTACGAGGAATGATAATGCGTAAAATGTAGGTCTTTGTAATAGGTATAAAACCTGATTAAATTTTAAAAGAGCAAAAATAAAAGAATGTATATCTGGAGAAGAATATACTATAATTTTAATTATCTTTTTATACTTACTTACTTTAATTAGAATTTTTATTATATTAATAAGAGCATGAAAACGTGTAGGAGCATATAATGATATGCAATAAATATTGCTATAACCTTGCATCTTATTTAAGCATTCAATATCTTTTTTCGTAGGAGTTAAACACAGCAGTACATCTATTAGCCTTCTCTGTGTGTAGATATCATATGACTAAAAATATATTGCTGAATCCCCCTGCAAAACCTCTTTGACATTCTGGTATTATAAATATTCTCATTAATGTCTCAAGAGCCTTCCGCATTTTTACACCACAATAAGGTAAGGATAAGTAGAGAGCTTTAAATCATTATCTTGAACGAATTTTCGTGAAAATTCTTCATATATTCCTCTATTTCTATTAATGATTAAATTCCATCTAATGGCGTCAGGCATAAATTCTTTAAAATACCTTTTCATTGATTTTACAACAAAAATTAAAGGATAATATGGACCCAAAATTAATTTTCTTTTCATATGAAAAGAATCATAAAGTCCTCTAAAGTATTCAGTACGATTTAAAACTGCCTTATATAAATTGGATATAAAGTGTCTGATCATGAGTACTGCTCTGTAGCTGGATAAATAATATCTCCAATAAGTGTTTAGAATAATTACCATGTTTCGAGTAGATAAATAACTTCGTAAAATACTCATACGTTTAAATGTTTCGGACTCATAGTGAATTCCAACAAGTATTGGTAGAGCCAAGGATTTAAATCCATATGTCCAGAGATATAGTTGTATATCAGCATCATCATAATAACCAAAAAATTTTGGATCTAAAATCCACTTACGATGCAGCAATGGTGGGCATCGTTTCAATTTCAAGAGAGCAAAAGCAAAAGATGCGTATGTAACATAAGAAGGTTTCTCAGGATACTCTGAGTATCGAATATTTCTCCATCTTGGAATCACACTTAAAAAACTATTGTAAAAGAAACCGCAATCTTCAATAAGATTGTTAGGATAAATATTTATTCCTTGCGCCACGCATATATTAGCTTTATTCTTAATAGATTTTATAAGTTGATCTAGAGCTTCTTCATTGATTACAACGTAGTCATTATTCATAATCACAACATAGTCATATACACCTATACTTTTAATGGCTTTATACAACGCACCTGCAAATCCATAATTCTTTCTTAGTTCAATTACTTTAATTTCGGCAAATTTATTTCGGACAATATCAATACTATTGTCAGAAGATCCATTATCTATTAAATATATATCAATAGCATGCTTGCTAAAGGTTTTTATTTTTAAGGCACTTTCGAGACTTTGCAAGAATACCATCTTCAATATTTGAAATCCATTATAATTTGGAATAAGAATAGCAACCCTGCCCATCAACTCACCCTAATAAGAACTTTTAACCAACCATTATTATATATAAGATCATGATTATGCATAAGAGACATAAAAAGATTCTGACAATTTATATCGTGAAGACCCGCCGAAAGTAACTGGTAATATATACCTTGACATGGTTCGTCCCAAATAATAATAATTACCTTAAAGAGTTCCTTAATAGCGTCGCTCGGACTATAAGTGTAGAGTGCTATTTCAGTTATTGAATTGTTTAAGTATTGCGGCATAATGTAATAACCAGGTGTCACCGTAGCTGCAAAGCTAAGATTCGCTAGATATAGGTTTAAATTAATAACTTGAGGTCTATAAGCTGAGTAGAAAAGAACTAACGGAACCCGCAAGGGTAATACTACTAATGTTGAAAAAAGCCCTAACATTAATATTATTAATAGCATGAGCATTATGTAATCAATAATTTTACCAAGTTTATTTATCTTTTTTATCCGTATTCCTGAATTATTTATGAAAAGCATCCCATTAAGAATTATGAGAATAAATAAAAAGTATAAATAGCGTTGAACAAACGCAAACGAAAAATATCTTAAGACTATATTTACAATAGGGTATAGCATTAACGATAAAGAGAAAGCCAATGCAGATATTAGGTAGAGATCTTTGTATAAAATACCGCGATTATATTTGTGCACCAATAACATCATATATGGAAAGATTACGTTCAAAGCAAATACAAAATACTTAAATACTACACTAGATAATATTATTAAAGGATTTTGTACGGGCGGTGATATTACGATACTTAAATATTTTTGTATTTCATTAGAAAATATTTTTATTTTTTCAAAAAATAACGGAATATATTGTTTTAAAGTTAGAGATATCAGGGTATCATTTAAATATATTACGATAATAGACAATACTAGGAGATAGATTAAAGGAGCTATACGGACAAACCTTATTTTACTAATGATATATCCTAGTAGAATTATTATTAAGGCAATCATTAAGTATAATAATAAAATTAGCTCAGCAAATGGATGAACAAAAGGTATAGAAATCAGAAATGGAAAAAGAGTTATGAAAAATATTCCCCAATTTCTGAATGAATATCGTGAAAGAAATATTATAACAAATGCTACAAGGAAAACACCATACCATTGGTGATGAAATCCATATTCATAAATATCACTAGGATAAATATTCCAATATAATAACATTAATGTTATAATTATAATAAATTTAAGCATAAATGCTTTTTTAATGAAATTATTGTTAACATTTTTAATACGATCTAATAAAATAAGTAAAAATATTCCTATTATAAGCTGGAATAATATAAGATATGTTATGTTCAATTGTAGAATCTGAAAATTTGTGATTATATACAAGATTGTGGCATGCAGATAAGGTATAGGAGTTATTGCAGGAAATCCTTCATTTGGCAATTTTCCAGTGCTTGCTATCTTAATAGCATCATAAAGCATACCGTTACTAACATGATGAACGGTGTATAACCCATCAATTACATATATCGGTACTAAAATTATAATAATAATCGAGATTATCGAAATTATTGAAATTAAGTTTACCTCTTTCTCATTAAACATTACGTAGCACCTCAGCAATTCTTTGTCTAAATATTTCAGAGCTAAACATTATCGAGATTTCACGCAATTTATTTGCATATTCAATGTTCCAATTATTTAATGCATATGCAAGAATTCTTGCAATGTCAAAGGGCCTTCCTATATCTGAGTAGAGCCACCTCTCGTCTAAAATACCTAAAGAACCTATTCCGCTTTCCTTACTTATCACAGGGATCAAACCAGCAGCCATAGCTTCCACAATCGAAATACCAAAGTGTTCACCTGGCATAGGATGAAATAGAACTTTACCTTTACCTAATAGTCTTATTTTTGTTTTATCATCAACATCCAAAAAGAAATTCACATAATTATCAAGGTGCATTTTCCTGACTAAACTCTTTAAGTATTGATAATAAGCAACATCATTTAATGAGCCTATAATGAATAGCTTTGCATTGATATTAAAGAATTTATGTAAAAGTTTTAGGATGAGGATGCTATATTCTATTTTCTTTTCACGTGATATTCTACTTAAAACTATAATTATATCGTCTCTATTATCCCTTAATGGGATATTTTTAACTATGGCTTTAGATTCAACAGGTGGAAATATAACGAATTTTTTGGCATTATTTATTATATAGAAGGTTGTTGGCGCTATAACAAACCATATCTTTGCAAGCTGAATAGTTTTATTAAGGGTATATGTGCTATTGAAAATAAGTATTTTGCTTGGAGATTTTGATTTATTAAAATTATACATATAATTTATAAGATCATTCATCATAATCGTAAAGAAGCCATAGACTCGCTTTATACCGTTAAAGGTACCATATAAATCAAGGTTAAACGGATAATGAACATATATAACTGTACCTAACAAGGCTAGTGACTCTAATCCATTATTTACAAATATCTTATTATATTTTTTGGATAGTTTTAATAATATTTGCGAAATAGTTGATTTTATTGTAATGGGAGTTGATGAGTTAGAAATCCATGTAAGTTTATCAATGTAATTACGATAGTTATACAGCATTTTTAGAGCTATCGTTTTTTGAGGTTTTTGTATTAATATCAGACTTGGTTTAGATCCTAGGTACTCGTATATTGCTCTTGCAACTTCTAAGCATACCCTTTCACCGCCACCAGCGGTATCAAGGTCTGTATGTACTATAACCCATTTATTTAGCATGCTTTGGTGCATTTCTGAAGATAGGTCCTTTTAATCTATTACCTTACCGTTTCTCTTACTTATCGCAATAAATATATAAAAATAAATAATGGTAATACTCCATTAATTAAGTCTTCGTTTTTAATTTAATTATCGGACATGTCAGGGTTCTTAGTATACTACCTTTGTTGGTCTCTTAACTGTGATCCTTATGAGGTCTTTGTAACTCTTTACCCTTAGGTAATCCTCCTGGTCAGCGTTTATGTATGTTAAATCATTTATGTGTGAGTAATACGACTCAACCACGTTGAATCCAGCTCCCTTAATTAGCTCCAGGATCTCCTCCATTGTGTACTCCCTAACATGGTGCCTATAGATTGGTTGCTTACCAAGGAGCAGCTTCAGTCTCCTGAAGAGCGAGGCTATGTTCGGTGTCGTTAGTATTAAATACCCCTTTATCTTCAGGGCACGATTTATCCTCTCCAGAACCGAAGGTACGTAGTAATAGTGCAGGTACTTCAAAACCTCAGTGAAGACTGCACAATCGGCATTAACAACCTTTAACCCATCCCTCTCAAGATCGCACTTAACGACATCCACACCGCAGCTCTCTGCAATACTGAGGTATGGTTCTGGTTCCACATCAATTGCCACAACGTTATATCCCATCCTCTTAAGGGCGCATGAAATTATGAACGGCTGGGCGCCCAGGTCTAACAGGGTAGCGCCGGGTTCGCAGTGCTTCTCGACCAACCTTAAAACCTCCAACCTTCTGCTGAACTCAAGGTAATAACTGCCAATGACCTTCTCATCGCCTAATCTCTTAACGATGTATTCAACGCTTCGAAGTGTTTCCTCGGCCAACATAAACCTCGGTAATGATTCGGATACTGAAAATATTTTGGGCTTGATATTAACTATTGCTTTTTGGTGCAATGTACTATGCCTTGAGTACTTCCTCCTTCTATTATCCTACAATTAAAGTTTTTAGATAAAATCCGTAAGAGCGATTGGACAGGCATTTCCGTGGCATGTGCATGATATTCAAATATTAATTCATCAAAAAGTGCTACATGTTCAAAATCATTTAGTATTACATCATACTCGCACCCTTCACAATCCATTTTCAGCACCCCGCCATCTACATTGTACAATTCTATTATTTCGCTGAGAGTAATTGCCCTGACTCTATAAGTGTCGGCATCTTTATAATGCTTGACGAATCTCTTTAGAGGATTTTTCGCTATAGAGGCCGTATCCACATCTTCTAAAGAAATATTAATTGAATCACTAACGCTGGAGAGGGCTGCATTTATCGGTATTATTCTTTTTTCGAGCCCGTTAAGCCTTACGTTTTCAATAAGTTCTTTGTAGGCCTTTGGGTGGGGTTCAACAGCAATGACCCTCCTTGCGCCTCTAAGGATAAAATATATTGCTGAATCGCCAACAAAGGTGCCAACATCGATTACGTCCTTATCCTTACAATTAACGGCTTCATAAGCACCTTCATCGAATATTTCAAGTATAAAGTAGTACATATGCCTAAATTTTACACCATGCTTTAACCACGCTTTCTCGTCCTTATCAAACTTCCATCCTCTTAGCGGTGCGGTAAGTGCGTATACATCGCCATTAGCGACCTCATCTATTGGTATTGAGACCCCATTTATCAATTCAATAGCGCCTTTGCAGCAGTCATACCTTTTAATGACATTCATCTTTTGTGCATATAGGAGCCTTATGAACGCCATTAAGGGAATTTCACTAACACAATTATCAACACACTTAACAGTAACATACCTCTCCTTCGCAATACCTGTATAACTTAATGCTGCAATAATTAAACTCGTTATCCAATTCTTAAAGAACTTTCTACTATAGAGGGCTAACCTAAGAATATCCTTAACCCCGCCGGCTTCCTTTATTAAATCAAGAAGATAACGCAACATTTTACAACACCTTCTTGATCATCGCTTCATACTCCTTTGCAATCCTAACATGGTCGAATTGCTTTACGAATTCAAGGCCATTTCTAGATAGCTTTAACCACAGCTCTTCATTTAATAACAGCTTCTCCAGGGCATTTGCGTAGTCCTCGGGGTTAAAGCTGCTTACCCTGATTCCATTGAAGTTGTTGAGAACAACCTCTTCTGGTACAGCGTTTGAGACCACTACGGGGGTTCCACACGCCATGGCCTCCAGTGTTACGTATGAGAATGTTTCGTAACTTGATGGTAATATTAGGGCCTTGGCTCTACATAGTAGTTCTAATTTCTCGCTCTCCCTTAACCCACTCCTGAACTCCACCGCTTCATCACCAGGATTGCCGATTGGCGCGCCGATCATTACAAGCTTGACGTTGTAGCCGTGCCTCCTCAGTATTTTAATGGCTTCAATACTTATCTGTGGATTTTTGATGGGTCTTGTACCTATGTGTATTACTACGTTCTCCCTCTCCCCCGGGCTCGCTGGCTTGTATAGTTCGAGTTTCATCGGTAGTGGCACTACACTGCAGTCTATGCCGAGGTTGCTCCTGACCTCGCTCCTTAGCTTATTGCTGACGCAGGCTACGGCATCGTACCTCCTATACAGTAGTTTCGCTACCCAGCGGTAAAGTTTGCCTGCTGTGGATATACCATCTGTGAATACCCCATGGTTAACAATGATCTTTGGGCTAAACCGGAGTGGAATAACCCCATTGACTATGGCTACGTCCACCCTTTCCTTGTGTAATAACCTAGAACCCTTCCACCACCAATCCCATGCAATTTTTAACCAGGGATCGCCTTGACAGGGTTCGGCTTGTAACGTGTAGATGGGTATGGTGGTGCTTAAGCCATGCATTTTTGCGAAATAACCTTGAAGCTGGTCCTTAGCGATGCCGTTGTAGCACCACGTCATTATTAATGGGTCATGGCCAAGCTTAGCTAGCCCCTCCGCTAATAGGGCTATGAACCTGTTTACACCATCAAGGTGAGTTATGTACTCCCTCCTAATCAACGCTATACGCATTTAACCACTCACCTACGGCTTCATTGCTAGTATTGCGATTACTTCGGCTAGGGTTAGCTTTAAGTCCAGCTTAATAACCCTATTTGACTCATGCCCCATCAATAGCTTAACAATAGTCTGAACCTTAGGATGCGTAAAGCTTTAGCAACTCATTAATTACCTTATCCCAAGTGGTCACGCTTTCCTTACCCTCAGCACCCAGTCTCTCGCCTAGCTTCTTATCCCTTATTAGTTGTAGTATTGCGTCGGCGAGTGCCTTGGGGTTTCTTGGTGGTACTAGTAGTCCATTAACCATGTGCTTCACCCTGTATGGTATTTCACCCACTGCTGATGCCACCACTGGTTTGCCTCTGGCCCAGGCCTCGGTTATGGCTAGGGAGTATGCTTCGGCGTAGTTGCTGATGCTTGGTAGGATTAGTGCGGTGGATGCGTCTAGTGCGCCAATCTTCACCTCCTCGCTAACAAAGCCGGTGAACACCACGTTCTTCCCTACCCCCAGCCTATTGGCGAGTTCCCTGTATGGTCTTTGGTCTCCTGGGCCTATTATTACGGCGGTTAGTGTGGGTTCTTCCTTTGTGGCGATGCTTATTGCCTTGATCAGCACGTCGATGCCCTTTAACCTGTGTAGCCTACCTACGTAAACCACGAATGGGTTATTGATGTTGTACCTGGCCTTGAACTCCTCGGCCTTATTAGGCATGTTAAGTAATTCCTCATTAACCCCGTCGGGGACGTAAATGGTGTCGATGCCGTACCTATTCTTTAGTATTTCCTTGTCCCTAAGGCTCTTAACAAGCTTAATATCGCTGTTCCTAATAGCCCTGAGCACAGCCCACCTGCCATAAAGCGGGCCCAGCAACCTAACCAGTGAGTTGGGGTGATCGCTAAGCGCGTCTACGGCCATGAAGTGTATCACGGTCTTTGCCCCAAGTTCCTTGGCTTTCTCGATCATCTTAACCGTGAATAGGCTGTTTTGGCTGTGTCCGTGCGCTACATCTGCGTTTTTCAGCACGTCGATTGGGTACTCTAGCGGGTACGTTAGGTCGGGGTAGCCAAGCCTGATGCTCCTAACCCTGTGCACGTGGACCCCGTTCACCAACTCCTCCCTGGGCCTACCCTTAGCGCCATATTTGCTTGACACTACGTGGACTTCGTGACCGAGCTTGGCCATGCCTTCGGCTAATGCCTTCACTACGTTCTCAAGTCCACCTATCACGGGCCAGTAGTGATGGTGTATATGAATAATCTTCATGAAATTATCCTTAAAATTACACTAAGTTAAGAATCTTGGTATAAAGCTCTTCTACCTTTGCAACGATATTACTACATTTAAGCCCTTCTATGTTTGTCGATTTCCTTTTACTTAGTGCATCAATTATTTTTTGCGATATATCCTTAGGGTCATGTGATGAAAAATATAGTCCCTGTACGTATGGTATATATTCTCTTAGTGCACCTACATTAGTGGTCACAACGGGTGTGCCTAAGGCTAATGATTCAAACACTATTACTGGTGTGTAATCTGTCGAAGATGTTAATGTGAATATATCTGATGTTGATATATAATCCAATTTTTCCTCTTCGGATAACGTTCTTGATTCTAAGATTATAGTATCTCTTAAACTTAAACGTTGAATAAGATCGTGTAATTCAACTAGATATTTCTGGTCCGATACGGGACCTGCTATATATACTTTAAACTTTCTATTGAGGTATTTTCTAAGATGATCTGTTGCTTTTATAAGTAAATGCTGGCCTTTTCTTCTATGTATTCTGCTAATGTACGTTATTACAGTATCGGAGTTCAAAAACTCATGAATATTTCTTTTGGGAACGTAAGTAATTAATTCGTCAGAAGCGCATGGGTATCTAATTATTGAAATTTTGTTATTATCAATTCCATTATCTATGAGCCATTGTTTTTCTAATTGAGTATGAGCAATAAATGCATCTACATTCTTTTGGTTCCAAGTTAATACTTTCATTACTAATTCAAAGATTATTTTAGCGATTAAGCTATCTACTCCAGCCATCTTAGGAAAATGTAGTTGCGCAACTACTTTATAATCCACCTTACTCTTCCAGGCGATGGCTTGAAATAAATGAGGATGTAAATTATGGCTATGAACAATATCTGGTTTAATTTCGAAAAGAACTTCCTTTAAATCATGCATTAATGTTGCATAACCAATTTTTATGAAAGACGGCCTAAGTCTATGAACAATAACTC
>Ga0081473_127744_pt1 | contig 12657 bp, 10 predicted proteins | sample CisSprmetagenome_FD_70977 | JGI IMG/M metagenome (GOLD analysis project Ga0081473, IMG submission 70977) | Hypoxic/sulfidic aquatic microbial communities from Cistern Spring, Yellowstone National Park, USA v2 (version 2) | ecosystem: Environmental > Aquatic > Thermal springs > Hot (42-90C) >... | reverse complement strand
GCGTTTCGTATAACTCCAGGTTGCCCTTGAGTATGTCCTCAATCACCTGTTCATTCACGTATACGCCGTAGATCCTTACCACTTTCGGGTTAGAGGATATCGCCACTAGGTTGGAGGACTCCTTGAACAGATCCTTGAAATACTGGCTCGCGTTGCCGTAATCCAGTTTCAGTACTTTCACGGCAACTTCCTTCCCGTTATACTCTCCCTTTAGGACGTACCCGTTCCCTCCCTCTCCCACCACGTCTATTATTTTGTACACGTAAAGCGTCCTACCCACCCATACTTTGGGGTCCCAGCCACTGAGTTTTCTGGGTGAAAGTCTCCTAGACTTAGCCGTCCCGACGACGCCGACTTTGCGATATTCTATTGTTATTACGTCGCCGTACCTAGCGTAACCACTGTCCGGGTAGGGGTAGTAGACCTCGTTCCCCACCCTAACGCCCTTTGCCACCCACCTGCCTTCGGTACTTACCACGAGCGTGGAGTCCGTGTCGTAAGCGATTCCCTCTACAATTATTGTAGCCTTCTCTGAGGGCGGTAGACCGCGTACTATGAAGGTCACGTACTGGTTGCTTTGGCTCGGCTGGGGAGCTTGCGTCTGAGTGGCGGGGTAATAGTTTATCATGATTCCCTGTCCTGGACTAAGGACGCCGCTCCTCACGTGTGGGACGTAGGTCTCGTTGTTCACCGTAACTTCTAGAGCACTCCAGCGGTACTCGTTGACGCCTTTCTGTCGGACTTTCAAGTAATCAGAGGTCGTTGTATACGCTGTTCCGTTAACTACAATTATTACGGGTGTGCCCTTTGGCAGTCCTCTGATCCAGAAATGAACTGGGAGTGTTATGTGTTTTTGTAAGGAGATATTTGAACTACTTAAGGAACTCCAAGAACTTTTGTATTCCGAGTGTTTTAGTTGAGTGATTATTGAAGTCATGAAGTAAAATGGTGAGATAAGGTATATTGCGTTCACCCAAACAACTGGGGATAATTTGTTGCCTGCGACAATAATTACGCTAGTTATAATCAACCCAATGCTCAGAAGGACCCCAAATCCTTCCGCGCCATCGTAACCTGCCAACCCGTATCTCAGAGAGACCCCGGCTCCAATACCGAGGACCGCCAATATGATGAAAATCCAGGAGTCCACTGAAGGGGACTGATCAGCTAATACTGCCAGTTGGTTTGTCATTAATCCGGGTATTAAGCCTGGAAGAAAGTTAAAGATTGAAGGTATTATCCAGTGCCTCGCAAATATGTAGGAGAGCAAGAAAAATAGGTAAAGAAGGATATATATTTCAGATATCATATACATGTTTATCTGGTAAAAGTAGTATGAAGTTATTAGGAAAAGCGGCAATAAGATGAACGGATACCTAGGAGGCATTCTTTTTGAGATCATCCTCTAATCGGGGTTTAATAAGGGTTACGAGAACGAGGCTTGACTTGGTGAATCTACAATGATGAAGGCGAATCTATACGGCCGACAATCACTAGCCTTGACTTCGTTGAAGCCCTCGAACAGCTCCCTGTTAGAAGCGCTTGTTTAACGATATTAAAAGCTGGGTGCGCTTACATTCTAATTTACGATTAGCTCTTCGGGTAATACTCAAATTAGTTATGATCTTTTGAACCTAAGGGTCCACAAAGTGAAAATTCTTTCTTTTTAACTACTTTAAATACCTCTAAAGTCTACGAAATCAAGAAAGAAACGGATGTAATCGACCCTATCGTCAGTCAACAAAGATCTAAGTAGTTCCGCGTTAGTTATTGACTTGTTAACCTTGGTCTTAGTCTTCACGTAAGCCCTTAAGTTCTTCAACAAAGTATCCTTGTCGGCAAAGACGGTTAAGGAGCAGTCTTTAGTTACGACGTTTAACGCCAAATCCCCTTCAAGCCTCTTAACCCTGTTGATCTCGTTCTTGTTAAGGCTCCTCGTGTCAAGTTTATACACAACGTTTCCGGATTTAATTGCAACGAGATCCACTTCGATAATTTCACTGAGCTTATACAAAATTTCATGTTTTTTGTTTAAAAGCACGAAGTTGCCCTTGTTAGTGACGCCCAACACGACGTCATCGTAGGGCAAAGCGTCACAAGAGCGAACGACCAGTTTCTTAACGACTTTGTCATAAATATCAACGACGTACTCATCAACATCTAAGTTGGCGAAGTTCTTCTTAGGAATTGTATCTTCGCTCAGCAGACCGTATTTACCGACTAATTCCTCAACGTTAACATATGAGTCGACTTCGGGCCCCTCCTCCACCGTTGAATACCTAGAGAGTTCGTTTAGAGAATTAACTGCAACGTCCCCAGCGACCAGAAAACGGTCGTCGATTAAGTAACCTTCGAAAGCCGGCTCTGGTTCGCTAATCACGTCACCGCTAACGACTTTATCACGAATTGTTTTCAACCGTGCCCTGTCGTTCGTTGGACTGCTCACAGGGATTTCGTTGTAACTCATCTTTAGACCGCAAATTAACCCCGGGTAAAAGCCGCGTCCTACAACGTAAAAGTAACCGATACCGTTTAAGTCGTCTCTGTATCCGAATCTGAGGAACGATATCAAATGCTTGGTGAATAAAACATGAATTTTTGGGCTGGGAATCCTGAACTTTACTTTCCTTACCTTTATAGGTAAGTCGAACTCTAAGGTTTTAGGGATCGAGTGCCTAACTATATATGGAGCGGAGTGCTTTATCAGGAGTATCGAAGTCTTCGTCTTATAGATCGGCTCTTTGGGAATCCAAGTATCAATTATCAATTTATTATCTTTGATGTACATTTTAATAAGATACTTCTGTTCTTCCAGTTTCCATATAATTATTTGGAAATAAAATACTACTGCTACTAAAGCTAATGAGATTAAGGTTAAAGCAAGGGTAGATCCAAACCACAGTATAAAACCCGCTAAGATTGCTAACGAAGAGCCCGCTGTAGAAACTATTTCTTCGTAAGTACATCGCCCGTAGCATATATTGCATAAACTCTTACTCAATGTTTCTTTCTTACTTTTCACATTGTATTATCTTTAAAATCAGTCTAAAAACCTTTTCCCCCATTCGCTTTGTTCACTCTTTGATTTGAACAAACGAGACGCAACACATTGAGATTTCAGCGTTTATTCTTATTTCAACGTTGTTCGCAAGCTCGCGCCCTCATTCTTTTACTGGTTCGCTGCACGTCAACATGTCGTCGTTAAACGAAATCGAACCGAAGCGCTTTCTCATTGAATCATTAAAGGTTTGGAATCACACGCTCAGCTAGGGCTCGAGGAGTCTCGATCCCGTCGTGCGCATGAACCTCTCGACTTCCTCCCACGTTGGCCCCAAGGCCCCGTAACTAGTGACGGATATCCCTGCGATAACGTTAGCCCTCCTGACCGCCTCCTCCAGCTCCAGGCCCTTGTCCAGGAAGACGGCCAGGGCGGCGTTGAAGACGTCCCCGGCGCCGGTCTCATCAACGGGCTCCACCTTTAAGGCGTCGAACCTGAACCTCTTGCCCTCTCTCGTCACGACCAGCACCCCTCTGTCGCCTAAGGTGACAACTGTGGCTAGCCTAGACTTCTTTGCAAGCCTCTCGGCGGCCAGCGAGACCTCATTCGTGCCGGCCAGCTCCGTAGCCTCAACCTCGTTGGGGGTCAGTATGTCGGCGAGCTCGAGGACGCTGTAGTCCCTGAGCCTGGCAGGAGCCGGGTTGAGGATTTTGAGACCGTCGAACTCGCTCAGGGCGTACTTGACCGTCTCCTCCGGGATCTCGAGCTGGGTGAGCAAGACGTTACCCCATTCCAGGCTGTCCCTGACGTCCTCTGGCTTCAGGGCGTAATTCGCTCCCGGCTCGACGGCTATCATGTTCCTTCCTCTCACATCTACGAAAATTATCGCCTTTCCTGTCGGGATCCCGGTCTTCACCTTAACCCACTTCACTTCCAGTCCCTCGTTCCTCCAGAACTCCAGAGCGGTCTTGCCCGAACCGTCGTCGCCCACGGCTGAGACCAACGCCACGTCGCCCTTCAGTCTCCTAGCGGAAACGGCCTGGTTCGAGCCTTTCCCGCCGTGGGCCGAGAACGTCCTTATGGCCCTCACGGTCTCCCCGGGCTTCGGGAGATCCTCAACCACCACGAAGTAGTCCACGTTGTAACTCCCTATGACCAGAATCAACTCGTGAGCCTCCTCACCTTCCTCTCAAGCTCTCCGACCGTTGAGGTGAAGAGGACTAAAACCCCTTTGTATATTAGGGCGTCGCCGTAAAGGCCTGAGGCCGTCAGCCTTATCCTGCCCTCGCTTCCGGCCTTCAGGATCGAGGCGGTGATGGGCGTCACCATGGCGTAGGGGTAGCCTATGGCCTTGAGGGCTTCCACCCCGGGTTTAACTAAGGAGTTGACTCCCTTGAACTCGTACCCGTCGTATTTGACGTGGACCAAAGCGTAAGGGGAACCGAAGCTTATGTTGAGGTTCAGCCTCTCGTCGTCGCCGCTTATCTCCTTCAGGAAGTGAAACAGGTAAACGGCGGGTCTAGTGAACCCCAGCTTGAGGAGGCCGTAGAGTGCCCCAGCGACCTCCCACTCGCTCAACTGTGCCTCAGCTCTGAAACCCTTGTAAACGATCAGGCCGCCCTCGACCTTGACGCAATTGTTTCCCTTCCCCACGCATATCGGGAGCTCCGGACCCTCTATCTCGATGACGCCGCCTTCCTCCCTAACCGGGCAATCGTTGTAGCCTAAGGCCTCCGACCATCTGTAGAACTCGCTGGGGCACCCCATAAGCTCAGGAGTTCCTCGCGCCTAATTACGTTTAACCGACTTAAGGTGAACGGAGGTCTAAAGGGCCCCGCTCCTCTCCGTTTTGACCCAGACCTTCTTCGCCCCCCTCACTTCCATGAGGACGGCCATCGCGTTGAGGCCGGCCAGGAGGTTCATGAGGATGGGGGTGATGAACGCGAAGGGTAGGCCTATCATGTGTCTCCTCGTTATTACGAGAGCGGCAATAAAGGCCATGAAACCCGCCACAGACGCCATCACCACCGCCCACAGTATCTGGAAATCGTAGGCGTAGAGCCCCAGGAGCGAAGTTACGGGGTACAAGGCCGTCATTACCGGGTTGGCGAAGGTCATGAAGGAGTCAAGCTTCCACAGGTTGAGGCCTCCTTTAAGTGACGTGCTAATGAGCTCGAGGTTGCCCCTGTACCACCTAAGCCTTTGCTTCACGAGCCACGAGAACCTGGGAACGACCTCTTTCATAACCGCCACGTCGTTCACGTACTCGACCCTGTAGCCCATCGAGTAAATCTTGTAGGACAGATCTGCGTCCTCCGTGAGCGCGTTCTCGTTAAGGCCTTTCAACGAATTGATTACATCCTTCAAGACGAAGCTCCCTGTGCCCTCCAACCTAACGAAGAGGCCCAGCTTGGCCCTGCCTATCAGCGTGTACTCGTAAAGCAACTCCTCCAGGGCGGCCAACCTCGCCACCAGGCTCTCCCTAGCGTTGAGCGGGATCACCTTAACCTGAACCGCCACTGCGCCGTTGGCGAACCTAGCCGCCACTGAAGATAACAGGTCAAGGGAGGGGACGGAGTCTGCGTCCATGATCCCGATCACTTTGCCTTTAGCGACCTTGAGGGCCTCGTTTATCGCCCTGGACTTCCCGTTCAGTACCTTGGACGGCGGGAGCTTCATGCACTTTATGTTCTGGTAAGACCTGGCGTAGCTCTCGCAGACCTCATAAGTCCTATCCGTGGAGGAGTCCTCCACCACCAGGACCTCATAGCTGTCCTTGTCGTACTGCTGATGGGCCAACCTCTCCAAGAGCCTACCCAAGACCTTCTCCTCGTTTTTGGCCGGCACGATGAGGGTGAACGTGATGCCGCCGTTGAGCCTGGGATTGGACTCCTTAACGGCGAGTCCTAAGAGGGCCAAGGAGGCGTTGTAGATCCCCCATTCCGACACTATGGCGGCCAAAGTCGCTACTATGTACTCCAGCATTATCTAGTCTACGGTATCTCGTTGCCCATGGTTAAATTGTTACAAGCCTTCCGATTCCCGATATTACTCCGCTAGATTGAGCGAGTTCAATTGAGACGGGTCTTACCGAGACGCGAGGGGCTTCGCCCTAAATTCGTTTTCCACGAAGCTCTAAAGTAGCGAACCTAAGGTGAGATACCTATTAGGCGACTATGAGAAGAAAGGGGAAACGCTGAAAGGCTTAGGGAAGTTCTTCATATTCTCGCTGGACGACCCGTTCCACCTGACCACACTAACGGGCTTAGCGATCTACGCGATAGGGAAGGCCAGGGAGAGATCGACCAATTACGGCTTGAGGATGCTCGCTGTGGACTACTCACTGCTCAAGCTGGAACTGAGGGACGCGTTGCTCGACTTCCACTCCTGCCGTCTTTAGTCAACCTCAGAGTCCGAACCTCAAGTCCGTTTTTGTCATTTCTTTAAAATACGGCGAAGCCGAGTATTCTGACTGTTGGAGATAACCCCTTTAGGTTTCGAGAGCTTGGGGGCTAGGTCTCAAGCGACCCTGGTAGAGACTAAGGACGTGAGGGTGCTGATAGACCCGGCCGTCTCGCTGGCTCCCCGGAGGTTCGGCCTCCCTCCCCATCAGTTGGAGGTGGACGCCCTGACTGAGATAGCGAAGAGGATAACGGAGGTCGCCAAGGATGTCGACGTGATTGTGGTGACTCATTATCACTACGACCATCACGACCCCGGCTGGGTGGTTCCGAAGGAGATATACAGGGACAAGGTCGTGATAATCAAGGACCCCGCCAACATGATAAACCCTAGCCAGAAGTTCAGGAGGGCCCCTAGGTTCCTTAAGGCCATTCAGGGGTTGCCTAAAAGGATCGAGATCGGAGACGGCAGGAGTTTCGTCTTCGGCTCCACGGAGGTAATGATTTCCAACGCCGTCCCTCACGGCAACGACAAGAGGCTGGGTTACGTCATTCAGGTCGCAGTAAAGGACAAGGATGGCTCCGTGTTGTTCACTTCCGACATTGAGGGCGCCCCGAAGGAAGAGCACGTGAAGTTCACGGAGGAGGTGGAACCGAACGCGTTGATCGTTGACGGACCGTTGAGCTACCTTCTCGGCAGGGCTTTGAGCGAGGAAGACCTGGATAGGGGGATAAGGAACTTGGAGAGGTTGATGAGGAGAGGGCTTCAATGGGCCGTAATAGACCACCACGTGCTGAGGGACCCGAACTACGAGAGCGTCCTTAAGCCGGTAATAGAATACGCGAGATCCGTCGGAGTCAAGGTCTTAAAGGCCTCGGACCTCCTGGGGGTCGAGCCCAAGCTCCTGGAGATGCACAGGAGGGAGCTGTTCGAGAAGGACTACAGGCCAGCGAAAGTGCCCAGGGGCCTCGCCCAGCTCCTCAACGCAGGGGAAAGTTAGGGGATCAGCCGGGCACTACCGCGCCTATTAACGCGGATAAGGCGTAGCCCACCGAGTAACTTATCAGTAAAGCTAAGGCTCCAGTTACTACCTGCTCGAAGGCTCCCCTCCAGGGCCTAAGCCCGGTGTACTTCGTGGACAAAACGCCGAATATCGCCAGGGTCGCGAGGGTGAGGGCGACCGCGGCGTAGCCCACTAGGATCACGTTCTGGAGGCCCAGCAAGTAGCCCACGAGGACCGGTGCCGTCGGCACGAGACCGCCTATTAACATGTAAACGAACATTATTAGGCCGAGCTTCACGGGACTCTCGAACTCCTCGGGGAACACCTTCAGCTCGTGGATCATCATCTCGTTGAGGACCACGTCCTCGTTCTTGAACAGGACACTCGCTATTCTCTCGGCATCCTCCTCGCTGAGGCCCTTGGCCATGTAGAAGTCCTTGAGTTCGTCCAGCTCTTTTTTCGGAAACTTCCTTATCTCTCTCCTCTCCTTCTCTATCTCGTTGTTGAAGATCTGCATCCTGACCCTGGTTGAGATGTACTCGCCTATACCCATCGATATGGCGGCCCCGAAAAGAGCTATCAGCGCGGAGATAAGCACTAGCTTGAAGTCCCCGGAGCTGAAGCCGATGGCCCCCAGAACTATTGAGCCCACGGTTATGAGGCCGTCCTGGATCCCGAAGACGATCGTCCTGAACTTGTCGGCCTCGGACGTGTAGTGAACCTCGCTGGCCTCCGCCTGAAGCGGGTCCCTCTCTCCCTTCACGGGCGTCAGGCGGAACTTTAGAATTTATTTTTATCTAGTAATACGAAAAGTCGTAAGTAAAATTTCGATCAACTCACCGAAGCCCTCAAGTTTGGACGACCCTGTAAACGTCCCCTTCCTTCCTCAGCAACTTGGAGTAGACACCCCACTCGGTCAGGATTATCTCCAAGTCGTACTCCCCGCCGGGACCGCTGTAATCGGGGAAGCCCTTCCTCTCTAACTCGTCCTGGAGTTGCTTGACCGTGAAGGATTTCAGCTCCACGGCGGTCTTAAAGGGCTCGACCCACGTCAGGCTCTCCCTCAACAACTCCTTCCTCTTCTCGATGTTGCCCTTGAGGAACTCGAGTCCCTTATCGGTTATAGATATTATCCCGTCCCCCACGGTCACGAAGCCCATCGCGGCTGCGGCGTAAACTATGGGCATGAAGTCGTCCAGGTCGACCTCGAGCTCCTCCTCTACCTTGTAAATGTCTGCCACTCCCCCGAAGGAGTTATGGAGGGTCAAGAGGAGCCCCAGGAGGTCTGCGACCCTGGCCATAGGGTGAATTATGCGTTCTGACATGACTTTCCGTCTGAGCCCTTAGTATTGAGCTTCGAGGAATTAAAGTGTTCTTTGGTTACTTTTCCTCTTACTAAAATAAACTATCAAGAACGTCAAGGGAAACGCCCCGAAGGCCAGGAACGAAAGGACGTCCAGCGCGGTTATCCAGGCGTCCGTGCCGAAACGTTCGTAGGCACTCACATGGGCCGGGTCGAAGAGGGTGGCAAGCAAAAGGAAGTTCAGGACGAGCGCCAAGTACCTGAACGGCTTCCTGTCGAACAGAGCCAGCGAGAGGAGGAGCAAAGCGACCTCGAGGGCGGTCCCGACCGTGAGATAAAGGGGGACAACGCCGTACAGCATGTAGCCGCCAATCGCCAAGGAGATCGCTGAGCCGGCCAACGCGAGCCTCTCCAGCTCCATCGAGTCGTGCTTTGAGAGCTCTTCCTAATTAACATCGACTCCGATTCGGTTGAAGAGAGATACTTTCCCCGTCCCCGATGAATGACGTCGTTTTCTGAAGCGTGCGGCGGAAGTAAACCCGTAATACACGAAGCGAAATTATAGGCTGGGATCCTCGTATTCCACAGGGTCCTTCAGGCCGTTTATCTTGAACGCCCACTTCCTCATGTAGCACGGGCCGCACCTACCGCAGTGCTTCTCTCCCCCTTCGTAACAGCTCCAGGTCAGGTGGAGGGGAGCCCCTATCTCTACGCCGAGCCTCACTATCTCGTGCTTGACCAGGTTACCCACCGGCATCAGGAGCTCGACCTTCTTGTTAGGCCTGACGGCGTAGGGTGCGACCTTGGAAAGCAACCTAACGAACTCCATCTCGTTATCCGGATAAGCCCCCGACTCCTCCAGGTTCACGCCCGAGGCCACGGCGTCGAAGTCGTAGGCCTCAGCTATCGCTATAGCTACGGAGTAGAACACGAGGTTCCTGGCGGGGACCCACTCGTGTGCGAACTCCGCCCCCGCCTCACCCTTCCTCTCCTTCGAGACCTCGCCTTCCCCCTTGAGCAGGTTGGTGTGACCTATCATCCTGAAGAGGTCCGTGCTTATCTCGATGAGAGGGACGTTCAGGTACTCCGCGATCTTCCTTACCGCCTCCCTCTCCCTCTCCTCGGCCTTATGGTGGTAGTTGAAGTGTAACAACGTCACCTCCCAGCCCTCCCTCAAGAGCTTCGTTGCGGCCACGGTCGAGTCCAGGCCACCGCTGGCTATGACCAGCGCCCTCTTACGCTTGGGCTTAGGCAGGAGCTCTAACTTAGTCACGTTCTTGTTTACGTCGACCTCGTACACGCTGTAGGGTTCTAACTTAGTCACGTTCTTGGGCTCGTTCGGATTGACCTGGAAATAGCTGTCCAGGGAGGTGAAGAAGAACGCCTCGAGTTCAGGGTCGTACATCATGTAAAGGGGCTTGAAGTTCTGTGCCAGGAAGATCCTGTCGGGCCTCCGCTTATCGGCGATCACCAACGCGAAGCTGCCCCTGACTTCGTTGAGCGCCTTAACCAAGCCCTCCAAGCTCCCGTCCCAGACCTTGTCGAGGAACGGAGGTAGTATAGCCGAGTCTATCCTGGAGGCCCTCGTGAGCTCGTATTTCCTCTCCAGCTCCGCGTCGTTCGCTATTATGCCGTTGTGAGAGACTATGTACCTGCTCCCCTCGAAGGGCTGTATGTCCGTCTGTTTCTTGAACCTCACGTACTCCGTCGTGGGCTCGGCCCTGTTGTTCGCTACGACGACTCTGGACCTCTCGTTCAACAACCCCCTTACCTCGTCCTCGTGCTCGGAGAACCTGCCGATTCCCCTGACTCCCCTGACGCTTCCGTCCTCGTCCACTACCACGACCCCAAAGCTGTCCCTTCCCCTGTCCTCAGCCCTAGTCAGGATCTCTATTAGCCTCTCCTCGACCTCCTTGTACTTCTTCGGGTTCAGGAGTAGCGCCCCGCTTACGCTACACACTTCGTTTTTAACGAGGTAACTCAACTAAAAAGTGAGTTGGACGTTATCCAGACGGTTGAGGAACGACTGTCCTACTTAGGAGCCAAGATCGCTCACATCCATAGGGAAACGTCCTTGGATCCTGACCCTGGACCCGAGGTGTCGGAGCTCAACGTGGGCCCCAAGATCAAGGCCGCCTTAGAGAGGCTGGGGATAACGAGGCTCTACAAGTATCAGGCTGAGGCCTTAAACCTGATTTTGTCCAAGAGGAACGTCCTAATAGTCTCCGGCACAGGAACGGGGAAAACAGAGGCTTTTCTCATCCCCCTGCTGGAGCTGGCTTTGAAAGACGCGGAGAGGAGCGTCTTGATATACCCCACTAAGGCCCTCGGTAGGGATCAGCTGGCCAGGATCTCGAGGTTCGCCAAGGAGTTGGGCCTGAGCGTTGGGGTCTTCGACGGGGACACGGAGAGCGAGGAGCGAAGGAGGTTGAGCGAGCACCCTCCCGAGTTCCTCATAACGACGCCTGACATGCTCCACGTCGGCTTACCCCTGAGCGAAAGGTACAGGAAGCTCATAAGGGAAGCCCAGCATTTCGTGTTCGACGAGGTTCACGTATACGACGGGGTCTTAGCGTCTCACCTTAGGGCCCTCTCCGAGAGGATAAGGTCGTTCGGCGAGGCCCATATAATCGGGGCGAGCGCCACCATAGGGACTACGGAGACCACCTTCTACGAGTTGTTCGGCACGGACGGCGTGATCCTGAGGGGCTCCCCCAGGAGGAAGGGGATGGCCGTTCACGTCCTGGTTAACATAGGCCCTGCCAGCAGGTGGACGATAGCGGCTTACCTCATGGCGACCCTCATAAGGCTCGGGCTCAGGACGATCGCCTTCGTTGACTCGCAGCAGATGGCGGAGGTGGTGGCGAAGCTACTGGAGAGGTTCGGCGTTAACGTACCGGTCCACAGGGCTGGACTGAGGAGCGAGGAGAGGGTAGAGATAGAGAGGGGGCTGAAGGCGGGAACCCTGAGCGGGGTTGTTGCCACACCAACTCTCGAGCTGGGCATAGACATAGGGGACTTGGACGCGGCGATAATGGTTACCAACCCGCCGTCCTTCGCCAAGTACCTTCAGAGGGCTGGAAGGGTAGGGAGAAGGGACAGGGTAGGCTACGTCTTCACCCTCCTTGGGGAAGATCCCATAGACAGCTACTTCCTCAGGAACCCCCAGGCCTTCTTCAAAAGGGAACTCCTCCCGCCCAGGGTTGAGACCTCCAACGAAGAAGTCCTGAGAGCTCACGCCGCGGCTTACTTGGCCGAAAAGCTCAGGGTCTCGCTGAGTTCGATCCCACCCGAGTGGGCCTCCGCTATTAGGAAGTTGGGGGACGAAGGATTGGCCAGAATCACGGACGACACCGCCTTCCCCACGTCAGCCACGTTCGGTTACGTGAGGACGTTGAAGCTAAGGGGGACCGGCCCAGTAGTTTCGCTCTATCACGGCGACAGGAAGATAGGCGAGAGGGAGCTCCCGGTTGCCCTTTACGACGTGTATCCGAGGGCGATTTACTACTCCAACAAGAGGACTTTCGTCGTCAAGTCGTTGGACCTGGACAAGCTCAGGGCGGATCTCGAGTTCGTGGGTGAGGTGGGGTACTACACCAGGCCGATGTACTCCCTTCACTTGGAGGAAGTCCACCCCATAATGGAAAGAAAGACGACGGAAGGGCTTAAGATAACCTACGCCAAGGTCAAGGTTAGGGAGGAGGTCAACGGGTTCTTCAAGTACTCGATAGGCGGGAAGAACGAGAGGCCCGTGGAGGAAGAGCTTTACGACGAACCCATAGTCTTCTCGTATTGGACCAAGGGGATAGTCACGGTCTTCCCCTACCTGGAGGGGTTCACCGAGGTCGACGCCCTCGAGGCGTACCACGCGACGGAGCACGTCCTGATCTCCGCCGCGAGGGTAGCCGCCGGGGCGGGACAGACGGACCTCATGGGGATTAGCTACCCCTC
>Ga0081473_126829_pt1 | contig 12659 bp, 11 predicted proteins | sample CisSprmetagenome_FD_70977 | JGI IMG/M metagenome (GOLD analysis project Ga0081473, IMG submission 70977) | Hypoxic/sulfidic aquatic microbial communities from Cistern Spring, Yellowstone National Park, USA v2 (version 2) | ecosystem: Environmental > Aquatic > Thermal springs > Hot (42-90C) >... | reverse complement strand
CAATAGATCAAAAAATAAATTCTAGAGCAGGTAGATATTATATAAGTGATAACTTTATTAGGTTTTGGTTTAGATATATTTATCCAAATTTAAGTTCTATAGAAGAAGGTATATTTGATATTAATGATATTAAAAGAGATTATAATAGATATTTAGGATATGTTTTTGAAGATATAGCAAAACAATTTTTAATAAAAAGCAAATTATTTAAATTTACAAAAATTGGAAAATGGTGGTATAAAGATAAAGAAATAGATTTGGTTGCATATAATGAAAACACAAAAGATATATATTTAATAGAATGTAAGTATTCTGATAATATAGATACAAAAGAAATATTAGAAGATTTAAAGGAAAAATCTGAATATTTAAATTTAGATATAAAAAATAAATACTATATAATTTTTGTAAAAAGTTTTAAAGAAAGAATTAAAGAAGATAATTTATATTTATTTGATTTAAAAGATTTAGAAAATATAACGTATCGAATATAAGAATTACATAATTTGTTGTTATCAATTAATTTCATAATATTTATTAAATATCTTGCAGAATTATCAATTAAGAAAATTTGTTTTTTAATTTACTAGAATAGTATAATCATTTTTGAAATAAAAATCTAATAAAGACTAAAAATAGTTATAATCTAAAAAGCCTATACACAATCTTGATATCAGATCTATTATTGTTATATAAAATTTCTCCACTACTTTTATCATGAGGATCTATATTAATCTTTATATTTGGATCGTTTGTTTTTTTGGGGATAAGAGATGTATCCACATAAATCCTTAATATATACGATGCCATATATCTTGTTTGGTATGGGGGTTTTTCCAATTTACCTCCTGATTTATGAAGTTCTCTATATAATTTTTTAGAAAGTTCTCTATATATTGCATTTCCTAACTCTCTACTGACATCTATTATATATCGTGGTGTATATTTTTGCGGAAAATCAATACTCCTATATACTTTGTATAGTCTATTATCTTTTTTATTAAAACACTCAATATCATTCAATGGAATTGCCGTGTGTCCTGATGAATAACAATGTCCAATATATCGTTTGAGATCGTCTTCTTCTTTATCATTTCTAAGATGTGTTTCAAGTTTATATGCATCAAAACTACCACCAAATATATCGGGTTCGTTAAGATTTAATATGCCCATGACTGTGAATGCATTAGTTGCATCACTCATATTAGCATAGTGTGCTATTTGCTCATCCATACCATATATTAATTTCTCTAGTTCCCCTAAATGGTATTGGACTGCCTGGGGGTTAATTTCTATTTTTTCGGAACTGAGAGATGATGTTTGGCCGTCCATACTATTACACTATATAGGAAAAATTTACAAATTTATCTTATGCCATAGTTATGTAATTGTAATAAACAAATATTTTTAAAAATAAAATATATATAATTATAAAGTCAAATAAAAATTTAACAACCGAATAAGTAAAGATTATTCATATTTAAGTTCTCTGGATAATATGTTAGATAATTTAAATATTAGAGCGATATAAAGATCTACATAAAATATATTTTCGAAATCAAAAAATAATTTAAAAATCTTTATTTTTTATTATATTCTTTTATGAAAGCTTCCGTAATAATCATTGATTATAAAAGAAAGAAATATATATTAGATGCATTAAAAAGTATTAAAAATCAAAAAGGAATAGATTTAAATGATATTGAAGTAATTGTTGTAAAATATTATCAAGATGAAAAAATAGATAATTATATTAAAGAAAATTTTCCAAATTATAAGATAATAAATTTAGATCCTAACGATCCAAATCATTATGTTGGAAGAAACTATTCTGAAGGTATAAAAGCTTCTTCAAGTAATCTAATATTCTTATTAGATGATGACGATATGTTTACTGAAAATAAAATTAGTAGAATATTTGAAATAGTAAAAGATATTAAATATGAAGAATATATGATTGCACATAGATTAATTCCAATAGATATAAATGGAAATATAATTAAAGAAAGTAAAAGTATTATAAAAAGGATTAAAGCAAAAATATTTGATTTAGTAAGTGTTGGTGGAACAATAGGAATAATATTTCATACAAAGAATAAGAATGAATTGTCAGATTATCTAAGAAAAATATACTATCCTGTAGATTTGGGCCTTTTGTGTTATTTTAAATCAAAAGGTAAAATAATAAAAATAAAAGATGAACTAACATATTATAGAAGGCATGAAGAAAACATAACTGGTGGTAAATTTAATAGACAAATGCTAGAAATGAATTTACATGATCATCAGTATATTTATGAAAAAACAAAATGTAAAAAAGCGCTAGATGGGCTCATAAGTTATAAAGCTCAATTAAATCTTATATATAATGCTAACTATAAGCTATCATTAAAAGAATATATAGAAGATTTATTGGTATTTGATAAAAATTATATTAAAAGATTAGCAAAGATTATTTTATATAATCTATTTAAAAATTATCTAAAAAAATATTATTTGGGAAAATATATATATACAGATTTAAATACTCAAAATGCTTAAAAATTTATAAAATTTTTTTATTTTAATAGTTAATGAAAATTGCTATATTTAATATACCACATTTATCACTTAATAGGGGTGGAGAAAAATGGATAATAGAGGTTGGATCTTATTTATCAAAAAAACATGATGTTAGGGTTATAACTACTGATGCTAAAAAAAATTATGATTTAAATAATTTAAATTTTGAGTATATTGTGATTAAACAAAAGAAAAGATTTAAATTATTTTATAATATAAGTGAAATAAAAGATTATTTAAAGGATGTAGATATAACTTACGCATTTTATTATGGATTTGGAACACAAATTGATATATTAAAATATTCAAAAAAAGTTATTTTTGGACATCATAATCAATTAAATCTATTTGTTCAAAAAGTTTATTATTCTTTATTAGAAAATATAATTGCTAGAAAAATAAAATATTCCTACCATCATTTTTTAACAGAATATAGAGCAAATATATATAGAAAAAGAGGATTTAAAAAAATATTTGTAATTCCAAACTTTATTGAATTAGATAAATACAAACCAAAAGAAAAAAGTTACGATAAATTTAAGATAATTTGTCCAGGTGTTGTCAATATAGAAAAAGGAATAGATACTCTGATAAAGGTTGCCGAAATTTTAAAGAAATACAATGATATTGAGTTTTATATTACCGGTAATAAACCAATATATGAAAATTTGCCAACTAATGTTAAATATTTGGGACTATTAAGTGAAGAAGAATATATTAATACCATAGGTACAGCTAATTTAATGTTTTTGCCTACAAGACAAGAAGCATTTCCTTTTTCTGTATTAGAGAATTTAGCAGTAGGAAATCCTGTAGTTATATCAAATCTACCGGATGTAATGAGTGCATTTGGAAAATCTGAATCAATTTATTATGCAAAACTTAATAATGTAGAAGATTATATCAATGGAATATTAAAATATTATCAAATATGGAAAAATAATAAGGATAAATATGAAGAATTATCTAAAAAATCTAGAGAGATTGCAAGTAAATACGATTCTAATATTATATTACCAAAAATAGAGGAAATGTTTAAGAAAATTTATGAATCTTTATAATTATTTTCTATTATGAAGATTTTGTTATTCCATCCTTGGTTAAAATCAAAAGGTGGTGCAGAAAGAGTTGTTTATGAATATTATAAAAGATCAAAACATAAAATAAAGATATTAACTTGGAATTATATTAAAGAAAAAACTTATAACTTTAAAGAAAAAGATATTATTAGTTTATATGATAAGAAATTTGAAAGAATATTTAGAAGATATCTAATTAGAGGTGGATTTTCATTACTAAATTTATTAATAAAATATGAAATAGATAACTTTGATTTGCTATTAATATCCACAGGTGGTATTGCAGAATTAATATTATCTAATCAAGATTTTGATATACCAAAAGTTATGTATGTTCATACAATTCTAAGGGCTGCATATAAATATGATATATACTGGAACTTTAAATATAGATTCAGAAAATATTCTTTTTTACCTTATAAAGTAGCTTTAAATGCTTATAATTATTTAGAAAAAAAAGCTTGGAAAAGGCTAGATTTTGCAATATTTAATTCTGAATTATCTAGAAAAAGAGCATTAGATAAAAATTTAATAGATAAAGAAAAAACAGATATTATATATCCAGGAGCAGATTTATCTAATCTTTATAATGATAACCCAGAAGATTATTTTATATATATAGCTAGAATTGAATTAAAAAAAAGGCAGACAATATTAATTAAAGCATTTTCAAGATTTATTAAAAAATATCCAAATTATAAATTATATTTAATCGGAACTATTGAAGATAAAAAATATTATTTAGAAATATTGAAATTAATTAAACATTATAATTTACAAAATAATATAAAATTGTATTCAAATTTATCTGATGAAAAATTAAAAGAGTTATATGCAAAATCTTTAGCATGTATTTATATACCATATATGGAGGATTTTGGGATAGTTCCTTTAGAATCATTAGCTGCTGGGAAATATTTAATTAATGTTTATCCTTCTGGAAACTATGAATTACTAAAGAAAGCTCCTGGAATTTATTGGATAAGAGAAAGATTTTATGAAGAACCAATGATTACTGAAATTTATAATTCATTAGAATATTTTGTAAAAAACAAAGATGAATTAATAGAAAAAGGAAAAGAAAATATAAATTATATAAAGAATATTGATATATCTTGGGATTCTTTTACTAAAAAATTAGATGAAAAATTAGCTAAAATAGAAGCTAATATTAAAGCTTAGTAATATAAAAAATTTAAAAATATTTAGATCTAAATTTATTTATGAAATTAATTAAAAAAATAGCAATAGCTCCAAAAGTTATATTAAAATCTAGAAAGCTTATTAAGAATTGGTATTATTGCTTGATAGATTATTTTGTTTTTAGGAACCAATTGTTAATTTGACCAGAGAATTATATAAAAGTCTCATTTATTATTATAAAGGTTATAAAATAAAGTTTAGTAGCAATAGCGTTATTTTTAATATAAATAATAATGATTATATAATACCTTTATCGGAAGTAGAACATACAAACTCTTTTTTAGCATCAATATTAGCTTTAGAACATGTATATGTATATACAAATAGTGTTTGGAAAAAAATAATATAAAGTTTAGACACTTCTATAGTGCAATTTGTCAAGTTTTTGAAGAAGAAGATTATAAATTTCTTAACATAAAAAATAAAAATGTATTAGATATAGGTGCATTTATTGGAGATTCTCCAATATATTTTATCCTAAAAGGTGCTAAAAAAGTATATGCAATTGAACCACATCCGGATGCTTATAATGAAATGTTAGAAAATATAAAATTAAATAATATGGAAGATAAGATTATTCCAATAAATATGGGAATAAATTATGAAAAAGATTATGTATCAATTAATATTGTGGATATAAATCATGTAGGAGGTTCTTTTTTTAATTCAAATAATACGGGTATTAAAATCCCTGCAGGCAAATTAAGTGATATTATTGATAAATATAATATAGATGCACAAGTATTAAAAATTGACTGTGAAGGATGCGAATATGATATTATTTTAAAGGATTATGATACTATAAAAGAATTTGATGAAATCGGATTTGAACATCATGCTTATAATACTAAAATACCAGTTAGTAAATTATTAGAAAAATTAAATAAAGATTTTGAATGTAAAATTATAAAAGAAAAATCAAAAAAATATTGGATTAGTACATTGTATAAGAAAGAAAAGATATTATAAAGATTAATCTTTTATTTTAATAAAAATTATTCATACATTTAATTTTACTATTTCTTCGAATATTTTGTTAACATCTATACTTTTATCATAAGAATCTATCACAACTCTGTATAATGGTTCTGTTTCTGAATATCTTACCAATATTCTTAAGTTATCTTTTAACAATTCAATACCATCTAAATCTCCATTTAAATCATTTAATATAAATCCATTATTTTTTCCATATTCTTTTACTTTCTCAATTAAATTCGGATTATTTCTTGGTATATCTTTTTCTAACCATATAAATTCCGGAATATTTAAATTATTTATATCTATACCTTTTTTCATATATTTTAATAACATCAATGCACCAAATAATGCATCATCAATATAATCGTTTTCAGCAAAATAGATATGACCAGTATATTCAATACATAAATATGCTCTATTTTGTTGACCTGCAAATTTAATAAATGTATGACCAGGTCTCTTTATAATTACTTTTCCTCCTTTTTCTTCAACTAATTTTCTTAAATAAATTGGTAAAGATATTTCTAATACATATGTTCTATCTTTTTTAATAAATGGTATTAAATATTTATCCATTCTAATTCTATTTCCATATTTATCTACTACACCCAATCTATCTCCATCGCCATCAAACATAAATCCAATATCTAAATCTCTTCTATTTTTCATTAGTTCTTGTAAAGATTTAATATTTTCATCTTTTGAAGGATCAGGATTATGACCAGGAAAAGTTCCATCTATGTTATCATTAATTGCTACAACCTCATTTCCTAAATCTGTTAATACATCTTTCATTAAAGTTAATACGGAATTTGAAGGATCATAACCAACTTTAAATCCACTTACTCCTTTAAATTTTTCTTTTAAATGTTTTTTATAAATATCTATAGCTCCTTCAACAATTTCTAGCATTCCTTCTTTTTGAGTAGGTCTTATATCTTCATATGTTAATTTTTCAATTTTATCAATTTCTTCTTTTGGTAGATCATTCCCATTACTATTAATTGGTTTTATCCCATTATATTGCAAAGAATTATGAGATGCAGTTATCATTAATACTGGAATATTATATACTTTTGCCAAATAATGTGCTTCTGGTGTAGATCCAATTCCAAAATCTAATACATCATGTGTATAAACTAATGTTTCTACCAAAATATCTCTTATTCTTGGAGAAGACAATCTTATATCTCTTACAATTCCTATTGATTCATAGTTATTAAAGTATCTTCCCAATGCATATCCAATTTTATATAATAGTTCATCTATTAGTTCTTGTCCATAAACACCTCTAATGTCATATAATTTAAATACCCCACCCATGATTAACTTTAAATCTTTGATATTTAAATATCTTATCAAACATATGAATTTATGATAATATATTAAAGGTTAAATAATATTTTCAGTTTCTCATAATTAAAAGTTTCAATTTTTATATATCTTTTATGAAGAAAACAAAAATTGTTGCTACAATAGGTCCAAGTAGTATAGATAAGATAAAAGAATTAGATAAATATGTAGATGTATATAGAATAAATTTTTCACATGGAGATAGAAAAAGTCATGAAGAATATTTTAAAATAATTAGAGAAAATAGTGAAAAACCTATATTAGTAGATTTACCAGGGCCAAAGCTAAGGATAGGAAATCTAAAAGAAAAAATATTATTAAAACCAGGGGATAAAATAACATTTTCTCAAGATGAAGGTATTCCTGTAGAGGATCCATTATTTTATAAAGTAGTTAAGGAAAATACTGATATATATTTAGATGATGGAAATATAAAAGTCCATATAGACAAAGTAGAGAATAATAGAGTAGAAGGAACTGTTATAGATGGAGGAATGTTAACATCTAGAAAAGGAATAAATATTCCAGATATAAATTTGGATACTGGAGTAACTCAAAGAGATTTAGAACTATTAAAAGAAGCTTTAGATTTAGGTGCAGATTTTATAGGAGTATCTTTTGTTTTATCAAAAGAAGATATAATAAAAGTCAAAGAAATAGTAAAAGATAAAGCTTGGGTAATTGCTAAAATAGAAACTAAAAAAGCTTTAGAAGATTTAGAAAACATAATTAAAGTATCTGATGGTGTAATGGTAGCAAGAGGGGATTTGGGAGTAGATGTAGGATTTTCAAATTTAATATTTGCACAAAAAAGAATAATTAAAACATCAAGATTATATGGAAAACCTGTTATATTAGCTACACAAGTATTAGAATCCATGGTAAATAATTCAATACCAACTAGAGCTGAGATAATAGATGCTTCTTTATCTGTATTAGAAGGCGTAGATGCTATAATGTTAAGTGATGAAACAGCAATAGGTAATTATCCAATAGATTCTGTAAAAATATTAGAAGAAATAATATTAAATGTAGAAAAAGAAGTAAAGCCAGAATTATTACCTCCAAATAATATTAATGATTCTATAGCAGTAGGCGCAGTAAGTACTGCAGAATTTGATAACGATATAAAACTAATTGTTGCACATAGTAGAACTGGAAATTCTATAATAAGAGTTTCAAGATTAAGACCAAAACAAATTATAATAGGAGTTACGCCAAATAAAGAATTATATAGGAAATTATACTTATTATATGGAGTATATCCCGAATTAGAAAGTGCAGAAATTAAAGATATACTTGATATAATAAATAATTCCAAATTAATAGCTAAGAAATATATTGATAATGGATATATATTAATATTAGGTGGGGATCCTAAATCAGAAATCGGAAGAACAGATTTTATAAAAATAGAAAAAATATAACATACATAAATTTTTATTAACAAAATTATAAAAAACAAAATATTTAATATGAATTTTAGGATATAATCTATAAAAGTTAAAATTTTTTAATATATATTATCTTAATTATAATAAGTACCGGGCGTAGCTCAGCCCTGGTAGAGCGGCCGGCTGTAGTGGTTAAATTGGCCGCAGAGACCGGCAGGTCGTGGGTTCAAGTCCCACCGCCCGGACTTTTATTTTTATTTTTTAACAATTATATATGAGAAAATTATTATTAATTCCATCAACATTTACTGGAGAAAAAAGAGATCAAAAAATTAGAATATTTTTAATATCACAATTAGCAAGAGCAATTGTAAATTTTGGAATAAATGAAGTAGGAATATATTATGATGATGATCCAAAATTTAATTCACATGGTTTGGGAAGATTTATTTTGAAAGTATTAAAATATTTAAATACCCCACCATATATTAGAAAAATTGCATTTCCAATTGATAAAGAATTAAAATATATTGGTTCTGCTTTACCTTTAAATGTATATTATCACAAAGATAGAACAAGATATGAATATGTTTATATATTAAAAAGAGAAAAAGATAAATTTTATGTAACAAATGGAGAAGAAAAATTTTATGTAAATGTAAATAAAAAATATAGAAAAACAAATATATTAATTTATGATAAAATAAATAAGAAATTATTGTATCCATATGAAACAGAATTTTATTTTGGTTATGAAGTATTTTATTATAATAAAACTTTAGAAGAATTAATTAAAAAATTAAAACAAGAAAATTTTTATTTAATAGCAACATCTAGATATGGTGAAGATATAAAAAATGTAAAAATTGAGAAAAAAGATAAAATTGCAATTGCTTTTGGATCTTTTGCGAGAGGTATTGAAGATATGATAAAAAATTGGAAAGAAAAATTTGATATATCAATAAATATATGTCCAGACCAAAAATTAGAAACTATTAGAACTGAAGAAGCTGTATATTATACTTTATCACTATTACATTATAAGGAAATTATATGAATTATCAATTTTTAATAGTTATAATTCTTTATAAATTATAATAAACTTATTTTAAAATATGTTATCAGAAGGCTTTGAATTATTAGAAAAATATGGAATAAAGATTCCTAAATATTGGGTAAATGAAGTACCATTGCATTCAAATTTTCCATTAGTAATAAAAGCAGATTTAAATCATAAAACAGAATTAGGAGCAGTAAAATTAAATATACAAAATTATAGTGAACTAAAAAAATATTATGAAGAATTTAGAAAAAAATTTAATACAAATATAATTATACAAGAACAAGTAATTGGAGAATTTAATGAAATAATAATTGGAATAAAGTATGATAAAATATTCGGAGATATATGTTTAATAGGAATTGGTGGAATATATACAGAATTATTAAAAGATTTCATTATATTATCTTTACCTTTTGATATAAATATTTTAGAAAAAAGATTAAAAGATTTAAAATTATACCCAATGTTAAATGGATTCAGAAATAGACCAAAAGTAAATATTAATTTATTATATGAAAATATAATAAAATTATATGAATTATATAAAAAAGAAAAATTATTGGAAATTGAAATTAATCCATTATTAATTAATGAAAGAGAATCATATGCTGTGGATATAAGATTTGTAAAGCAATAATTTTTCGATATAAGTTACTATTTGTTAAAATGTATAAAAATATTAAAAAATAGTATTTGAAATTATCAAACATTAAAAAAGGCATAAACTTTATTTATGTAATATTTTAAAAATTTTTTTAAAATCCTATGATAATGAATAAAATAAGAAAGATAATAATTGCACCTAAAGCAATATACAATTCAAGAAAACTAATTAAAAATTTATCTTCAAGTTTATCTCAATATTTAGTTTCAAGAAAACGAAATATTAAATTAAAATTAAGAAATGGAGAAACCATAATGATACTTAGATCTTTTTATCCTAAAATAATATATTATTATTACTTGGGATATATTGTTGATATTAGCGAAGATGGAATATGTTTTAAAATAAATAATAAAATTTTTCAAGTACCTTTTAAAGAAATCGAACTTATAAGATTTTGGCGTATAATTAAATTGGGGTGGTTCTATAATAATAATTATTGGGAGAAAAATGGAATAAAATTTAAACACCTTTATGCGGCAATATATGGAGTTTTTGAAGAAGAAGATTATAAATTTCTTAATGTAAAAGATAAAAATGTATTAGATATAGGTGCCTTTGTAGGAGATTCTCCAATATATTTTATTCTAAAAGGTGCTAAAAAAGTATATGCAATTGAACCACATCCAGATGCCTATAAAGAAATGATAGAAAATATAAAATTAAATAATATGGAAGATAAAATCATTCCTATAAATATGGGAATAAATTATGAAAAAGATTACATAAATATTCATACAAAGGCCGTAAATACACAGAGCCCATTATTAAAATCTGAAGGTAATGGTATTAAAGTACCTGCAGGTAAATTAAGTGATATTATCGATAAGTATAATATAGATGCACAAGTATTAAAAATGGATTGTGAAGGATGTGAATATGATATTATTCTAAAGGATTATGATACAATAAAAGAATTTGATGAAATAGGATTTGAATATCATGCTTATAATACTAAAATTCCTGTTAGTAAATTATTAGAAAAATTAAATAAAGATTTTGAATGTAAGTTTATTAAGGGAGGAGTAAATGAAAAAATAGGTATAATACATTGTATAAAAAAATAATTTAAAAAATTTTTATTTTATATTTTCTTTTATGAAAGCTTCAGTAATAGTTATTGATTATAAAAGGAAAAAATATATATTAGATGCATTACAAAGTATTAAAAATCAAAAAGAAATAGATTTAAATGATATTGAGGTAATTGTTGTAAAATATTATCAAGATGAGAAGATAGATAATTATATTAAAGAAAATTTTCCCAATCATAAAATAATAAATTTAGATCCAAATGGTCCAGATCGTTATTATGGTAGTGCACTTGCTATAGGAATAAAAGCTGCTTCTAATAATTTAATATTTATATTAGATGATGACGATATGTTTACTGAAAATAAAATTAGTAAAATACTTGAAGTTGTAAAAAATATTAAGGATGATGAATACGTAATTTGGAATAAGGCTATAATAATCCAAGATGTAAAAGATAGGCCATTAAAAAAGCTAGAACATAAGCATATATATAATAATAGTAGTATAGTTCTAAATATTAAAGATAAAGATAAATTAATAGATTATATAAGAAAAATATACTTTTCTATAGATCAAGGTTTTCTTTGTTATTTTAATAAAAATAAAAAAATTATAAAAGTAAATGAACCATTAACTTACTATAGAATACATAAAGAAAATATATCTAGAAGTATGCGCAATAGAGAAATAGCAGAAATGTTTTTGCGTGATTACCAATATATTTATGAAAAAACAAAATGTAAATACCAAATATATCAAATAGTAAGTTATAAAATTCTGTTAAATCTTATGTATAATGCTAACTATAAGATATCATTAAGAGAATATTTAGATGCTATATCAATATTTGATAGAGATTATATTAGAAGATTGTCAAAGATTATTTTATATAATTTATTTAGAAATTATCTAAGAAAATATTATTTGAAAAAATTCATATTTACAGATTTAAATAGCCAAAATGTTTAAAATTTATAAAAATTTTTATCTTCAATAAGTTAATGAAAATTAAAAATTCTATATTTAGTTTAACTATTAATTATCTAAATAATTTTTTAATTAAAAACTCTTTAATTTTCTAAAATATAATAATAAATTTTTGATCCAAACAAAGTAATAAAAGTTAATTTAAAATAGCTTTAAATTATCTTTATTTTCTAATACATTTACAAAGTTTTCATTAAATTTAATTAATCCATTAACCATATCATACATTTTATTATATAATTTTACAATTCCTAAATCTTGATTATAATTATCTGGAGAGAAATCTAATTCTTTATCATATTCTTTTGTTGACCTTTCATGTAACATTAATATTCCGG
>Ga0081473_129713_pt1 | contig 12678 bp, 11 predicted proteins | sample CisSprmetagenome_FD_70977 | JGI IMG/M metagenome (GOLD analysis project Ga0081473, IMG submission 70977) | Hypoxic/sulfidic aquatic microbial communities from Cistern Spring, Yellowstone National Park, USA v2 (version 2) | ecosystem: Environmental > Aquatic > Thermal springs > Hot (42-90C) >... | reverse complement strand
AGTGTGTTAGATATATTTAGATAGAATGGAGAGCGCCGGTAGTCTAGTGGTAGGACGTAGGCCTGCCTAGCCTATGACCCGGGTTCGAATCCCGGCCGGCGCATAAAATGGTTCATACAATGTCTCCAGATAATTTATATGTTGAAATAAAATCTGAGAAAGATATACTGGGAGTAATTAAGAGAGTAAAAAGAAATATATATTTGCAACTATATGATGTATTGCGTGATATAAAGGATCATGAAATTAGGATTCAGAGATTAGATAAATTATTGGAAAATATAAAGTCTATAAAAGATATAATAGACGAACTATTAAATTTATTACCAGAAACAAAAGGTATAGAAGAACTATATAAGGAAATTAATTCTGAAGAATTGGATAAAGTAGAAATTAAAGAAAAAAAGAGAATAAGAAAGAAACCAAAAGTTGAAGTAATAAAAGAAGAAAATAAGGAAAATAATAATCAAATTAGAAAAGAACTTGACGACATATCTGCAGAATTAGAAGAATTAAAGGAAGAATTGAAAAAGTTAATTGAGTCTTAATACATCTCCAGTTTTTTCATCATATTTATAAATAATTTCCTTTCTCTTTAATTTTAATTCTATTTTATCTTTGTAGATATATATTTCATCAAAGTCATCTAATATATAAATATTTTCATTTTTTTCTTCAATATCTCTCCTTATATTTTCCATTTCTTCTTCATATCTTTGACTAAAATGTGTTAATAATAATATTTTGCTATTACTTCTATTAAATATCTCTCTAACTTCTAAAAAATCCATATGCATATTTTTCTTTGCAAGATCTGGTTGGAAGAAATATGTAGATTCAGATATTAATATTGTACTGTTCTTTGCAAAGTCAATCAATTTATCAAAAAATATTGTATCAGTAATATATGTAATTTTAATTCCTCTCTTTATATATCCAACATCTTTATAAGATATTTTTTTACCATTTATTTCTATTTCCTTTCCTTCTTTTAATTTTTTAATTAATTCTTTATTTTTTATATTATATTTATTTAAAAGATCTTTATCCAGTTTAATATAATCTTTTTCTATAATATAATATGAATAAGATATTGTAGAATGCTTTGTTTTTATTCCATATATTTGGAAATCTTCTTCATCAACTATTAAACCCTCTCTTGCTTCTATTATATTTATATCAAAGTTTATCGGAATAATAAAACCCTCAATTATTTTTTTTAAATTTTCTATATTTTCTTTTGGAATTATTATATTTAATTTTTTATTATAATTCATGCTAGATAAACTTTGAAAAATACCTGGTAATCCTAAAATATGATCCCCATGCCAATGTGTAATTAATATATAATCTATATCAGTTGGTGAGATTTTCATTATTCTTAATTGTCTTTGTATATTTTCTCCACAATCTAGTAAAATTCCTTTCTTATTGAATTTTATAAATATCCCCGGATGATTTCTACTTTTAGTAGGCATTGAAGATGAAGTTCCCAATATTACTATTCTTTTCATCATTAAACCTTCCAATTCATCTTTGGAGCCCTTTCAAATATTCCATAATATATTATATCATATATTAAGATAATTTCATATAATGGTATATATAATACTGAAAATAATATAAATGAAAGAAAATTATACAAATTTCTTCTTTTTACTGAAATTAATAAATATATGTAAGAAGATGTTATCACTATATATAATAATGTCAGATATAGAATGTAAAATGTTTGGAAAATAGATGTAGGATTTAATATTATCAAGTATATAAAACTAATATTTTTAGATAAGTTTTCATACATACCTATAGCAACCTGATATAAGAAAGAAGCTGGTAGGTAAATATATATATAAGTCCATACTAGGTATGGTAAATATAAAATTAGAAGTATAAATATAGAAGTTAACATATTGTGAATAAAGTAATCCACCATATAATCTAGGTGATTTAATATTACCTCTATCAGCCCAAAACTCCATCTTTTCCTTTGATCAATCCATTGTCTTAAATTTTTTAACGGTTCAATTAATAATCTTACATTTTTTGACATATGATATTTATACCCTTTTTTTCCAGCTTTCATGGCAAAATCAACATCTTCTACATATACTTTAGAATATCCTTCCACATCATTCCATACATTCTTTTTAGTTGCAAATCCACTACCATTTAAGAATAATGGCTTTTTTGTCCTATTTAATATTGGATCAATAATATCAAAATATAAAGAAAATTCTATGAACATAAGATAACCGAGCCAACCTTTTTTAATTATTTCTTTATAGAATTCTATTATATCATATTCTTTTAATTCATTAACAATACTTTTTATATCGATATAATCGATAAAAACATCTGAATCAAAGAAAAATAAAATCTCTCCAGAAGATATTTTTACTGCATCATTAGTTGCAGAAACTTTTCCCCTTCTCTCTTTTGATATGACTAATGTTATATTTTTATACTTACTTTTTAATTCCATTAATTTATTTAAGAAATCATTTTCCGGCGAATCTATTGATATTATTATTTCTTTTAGATCATTTGGATAAGGATCTTCTAATATTTTTTTAATATTATTTTCCAAATGTTTACTTTTTTTATAAATAGGAAATATAATTGATATTTTAGGGAGATCCATAAAAATTATATTTTATATTAATATTATTAAAAATAGTGATGAAGGTCAGAGTTAGCTGATACATGATGAAATTCAGATACCTCTGACATTTTCTACTCTTTCTATTACCCAATATATAAAGAAGAAATATAATGAAACTATCACAAATATTGTTATATCAATTAAAGATGGTATTATAAATTGAACAATCTCTCTTAAATATCCTATTAAAAATATAGATGTTATAAATGTAGATAAAAATATTGATAAATAATATTCTTTTGTTTTTGTTATATTTAATGAGAATATTTTTTCATAATGTATATACAATATTCCTTGTGTTGCTATTAAGAATAATATTATTATATAGCTATTATCATTTGTAGCTAAAGCAACAATTAAAGAAGTAAGTCCAATAAATATCATATTTCTTATTATTTCTAATTTTGTAGATCTATCAAATATTTTAACCTTCATTTTCTTTAATATTTTTTTATCTTTAACATCTGATGAACCCATGTATAATGAATTAATTGTTTCAATTACTAAATTTAATAATAGTAATTGTAAAGCTTGTAAAAATATTTGATTATATATAAAAAATCCAATTGAAATAAATAAAAATATTCCCAATAATTCTGATAATAATACTAAAATATATACTTTTAAATTATATATAATTCTTTTTCCTTCCATAATCAGTTTTGTTATATTATCTATTCCTTTATCCATTAATATAACATTTGCAGAGTCCTTTGCTATGTCTGTTGCATTATAAAATGAAACACCTACATTGGATATCTTCAATGCTATAGCATCATTTGTACCATCCCCAACAAATAATACTCTATGTCCCTTATCCTTTAATGTTTTTACTATTCTATATTTATCTAAAGGATCTGCATTTACTATAACATGATAATCCTTTAATATTTTGTATAAATAATTTTCATTCAATTTTTTTATTTCATTTGCATCTATTATTTTATAATTTAATTTTAATAATTTTAATATTCCTAAGGTATGATCTTTATTATCTCCAGTTACTATATATATATTTATACCAAGGTCTTCCAATTCTTTTATATATTTTAAAACTCCATCCCTTATTTTATCCTTTATAAATAATAATCCTAAGAATGTTATATCCTTTTCTGGTTCTTCATTTTCTTCTATTTCTTTAATACCAATTGCCAATATTTTATAACCTCTTTTTCCATATTCTTTTTCAATTTTTTCTCTATATTTATCTATTCTAAATATTTTATTGTTTATTGTTATATATTTTGAAATAGATAAAAGAGAAGATGGGGATCCTTTTATTATTGCATATTTTTTATCATTATATTTTACTATTACAGAAGATCTCTTTCTATACGGATCAAAATAATTTACAGAATATCTTTCTAAAAATTTAGAAATCTTAAAATATTTTGTCAATCTGTATATTGATAAATTTATGGGATCCCCCACATTTTTTTCTATATCTATTGTTAAATAATCCTCTATTGAATTATATAAAAATATTAAGAATTCTTTTACTTCATCTATATTTATTATTTTTTTATTATAAATTATTTCTGCCTTATCTTTATAATATTTTACATCGTAAAATTTACCATTATAGAAAAATTTATCTATAACTAATTCATTATATGTAATTGTACCTGTTTTATCTAAAACAACGGTATCTATATTGCTAATATCTTCTAATATATTTGGATCTTTTACATATATATTATCTTTTTCTAATTTTTGACTGCTTATTGTATATATTAATACTAATGCTGCAGGTAATCCCTCAGGTATTACAACAATAGCCAAAGCTATTACAAATATTATTAGTTGGTATAAATTTAGTATATTTTTTATTAATAATATTACAAAAGATATAATTACAATTATTGATATAATTATTATCATATAATATGAAAATTTATCTAATTCTTCTTGTAATAGAGATTTATTCCTTCTTTGTTTACTTATATTTTTATATATACTTCCATAATATGTATTATTTCCAGTTTCAACTACAACACCAATTGCAATTCCTTTTATTATATAACTATTCTGGTATATCATATTTTTTCTTTCCTTTACTGGAATGTCCTTTGGCAATATTGTATTATATTTTTTTACAGGTTCTGATTCTCCAGTTAAAGAGCTTTCATCAACTTCTAAATCAATTGATTCTATTATTCTTATATCTGCAGGAGCTCTCTGTCCATACTTTAATACAATAATATCTCCAGGAACAATTTTTGATGATTTTACATATTTATATTTTCCATTTCTAATAACTAAAACATTACTTTCTATATTTTCTTCTAAAGATTTTATTATTTTTTCAGATTTTTTATCATGTAAATAATCTGATATTATATATAATATTAGAAACAATGTTATTGCAGAACCTTCACTAATACCACCAAAAATAATTGATAATATATCTGCAACAATAAATAATAATAAAAAGGGATTTTTTAAATATTCTATTATAATTTCTATAAAATTCTTTTTTTCTAATCTTATTTTATTTTCTCCATATATTTTTAACCTCCTTTCAGCTTCATAATCATCTAAACCTTTATTTGATGTATTTAACCTTTTTAATACTTCTTCAATGGGTAAAGAATGCCACATTATAAATTCTTATAAATTTACGAATTTTATAAATTATTAAATGTTGGTTATAAATTTGAAATCTTACATAGAAACAATTGGAAGAAGAGGGTTAGAATTATTAGAAGCTGCCGAAAAGGTTGCTGAAGAATATGGTATTAATATAGTGATTGCTCCACAATTTACTGATATATATTTATTGGCAAAAAATGCAAAGAAAGTAAAGATATTTGCACAGCATATAGATCCAATTGAACCAGGCGCTCATACAGGGTATATATTACCTGAAGCTGTGAAGGAAGCTGGTGCTGTTGGAACTTTAATAAATCATTCAGAAAAACCAATGAAAATTATAGATATAGAAAAGGCAATAAATATAGCAAAAAGATTGGGTTTAATTACAATAGTATGTGCAAATGATGAAATTGTAGGAGCTGCAGTTGCAAAATTGAATCCAGATTATATTGCAGTAGAACCACCAGAATTAATAGGAACAGGAATTTCTGTATCAACTGCTAAACCAGAAATAGTAATAAATTCTGTTAAAATGATTAAAGAAGTAAATCCAAATGTTAAAGTATTAGTTGGAGCTGGTATAAGTAATAAAGAAGATGTAAAGAAAGCATTAGAATATGGAGCTAAAGGTGTTTTATTAGCATCTGCAGTTACAAAGGCTAAAAATTTTTATGAAAAAATAAAAGAATTGGCCGAAGGCTTTATAAGATAATTTTTAAATATGTTTTAATTTTGACCATGCCAAAATTAAAAGGTTTTTAGAAAAAGTATTATTATAATGGAATACATACCCAGAGTATTATTAAATGAGATTATAGAATATATTGATAGAAGAGAAATTATAGCAATTAAAGGACCAAGGCAATCTGGAAAGACAACATTATTAAAAATGTTGAAAGATTTTCTAATAAATGAGAAGAATATTGATGAAGATCATATTATTTACATAACTTTTGAGGATAATGAAATTTTATATAAGTTTTCAGAAAATCCAAAAGATTTTATAAGAAAATATATAACAGATAATAAAAGATATTATTTTTTAATAGATGAAGCACAGTATTGTAAAGATCTAGGAAAAAAATTAAAATTAATATATGATCTCTTTGAAAATATAAAAATCATTATAACAGGATCATCATCCTTAGAATTAAAAAACGAAACTGCAAAATATTTGGTTGGTAGATTATTGGAGTTTGAGTTATATCCTTTAAACTTTTACGAATTTTTATTATATAAAGATCAAAAAATTGCTAAAATATATAGAGAATGGAATGAAAAAATATTAAATCTTTTGATAAATAATATTGATTTTGAGATTAAAAAAGATGTAGATATATATATTAATGATTTATTAAAGTATTTAAATGAATATATAAAGTTTGGAGGATATCCTGCAATAGTAAAAGCAGAAAGTGAAAAAGAAAAAATATTTTTGTTAAAGAATCTTATAAATTCATATTTAGATAGAGATATCGTTTCTTTTTTAAATATAAGAGATACTATTAAATTTAGAAGATTGATTATAGCACTATCATCTTTAAATGGTTCTTTGATAAATATAATGCAATTAGCAAATGAAGTAAATAGCTATTTTAAAGAAATTATGGATCTACTAGATATTTTAGAGCAAACATATATTATAAGGAGGATAAGACCATTTCATAAAAATTTGGTTACAGAATTAAGGAAAGAAAATAAAATATATTTTGTAGATACAGGATTAAGAAATTATTTAATAAATAATTTTAATGATATAGAAGTTAGAAATGATTCTGGAACTCTTATAGAAAATTTTGTATTAAATGAATTATATCAATACGGAAAAATTAATTTTTGGAGAACAAAAAATAAAGCAGAAGTAGATTTTATATTTGAAGGTAAAGAAATAATACCAATAGAAGTTAAATTCTCTGTCGTAAAGAAAAATATTTTAACTAGAAGTTTATATTCCTTTATAAAAAATTATAATAGTAAATTTTCTATAATTGTTACAAAAAATTATTGGGGAGAAAGAATTATAAATAATAGTAAAATAAAATATATCCCTTTAGTTTATTTTTAATAATTTAAAAATTTATTTCATAAAATTTTGCTAAATCTTCTAATTTCTTTGCTTCTTTTTTCATATTAATTATAAATAAACTTTTTGGATTATCCCATTCTTCTTTTGTAAATGCAAAAAATTCAATATCTCCTTTAGAATATTTATATAGTTTTTCTAACCTTTCTATATATCTTAAATTTTTAAAGTCATCAGATATTATTACTAAATCTAAATCGCTTGTATCTAAATAATCTCCTCTAGCTCTGGAACCTACAACATAAACATCAATTATATTAATTTCTTTTTTTATATTATTTACTACTTCTATAGCCTTTTTTAATAGATCTTTCTGACTTTCAATAGCAGATTTTGCCTTCATTTAATAAATTTCTTAACCCAATTAACAATTTTTTCAGCCATATTTAAATACTCTTCAGCATCATTTTTATCATATAATAAATATGGTAAACTATTTGCTGCGTCTGGATATCTAGAAATAGTATAATTTGGATTTAATTTTAATGCTTCTTTTCTTATTTCTTCAACATTTAGATTTACTTCTTCTTTAATTATATCTAACATCTTATTTAAGTCATGGGTTTTTACATCCTTTCCAAAATATAATAGTAGAGCTTTTAAAGCTTTCTCCGCTGCTTGATGCGAATAAAATGTAGAAGCATAATATTTATTATTATTTAATAATACCTTTGCTGTATCTAAATCTTCCAAAGATTGCTTTAACCATAATTCAACATTCTCTCTCATAATATTATCTTTAATTCTATCTTTTATAAAATAAGTTTCATTATTTCATCAATTTTATTTTCAATTATTAATTTATTTTCCTTATATAATTGTTGGTATATATATTCTGTTATGTATGGTAATATTGGGTGTAACATAATTAAGATTATTTTATATATAGTATATAATAGATATTTTGCAGTTTTATCATCATTTTTTATTCTTTCCTTTATTTTTTCTAAATAATTATTTGCAAAATCTTCCCATGCAAATTTTCTCCATAATTTTACATATTCAGAATATCTAAATTTATCAATATATTCTTTAGATTCTTTAATATTTTCTTCCAATATTTTTATTATTTCCCTATCTTCATCTTTTAATTCTAGAACCTTTTCCGGCTTTTCTTTTATATTCATTTCAATATATCTACCAATATTCCATAATTTTATTATAAATGCCTGTCCAGATTCTATATCTTTTATATTAAATCTATAATCGTTACCTGGTGCAGCTAATAGAGCCCAATATCTTAAAGCATCCGGAGAATATTTATCCATTATTTCATTTGGATCTATAGCATTTCCCAAAGATTTAGACATCTTTCTTCCTTTTTCATCTAATACCATTCCATGAATTAATGCATATTTCCATGGATTTTTATTTGTTAATAAATTTACCCTTACAATTGTATCAAATAGCCATGTTCTTATTATTTCATATCCTTGTTGTCTTAAATCTACAGGTAAATATTCCTTTATTTTATCAAATAATTCAGGTAATTCTTTTGGATTAAATTCTTTATTTTCTGTCAATGCATAATATAATATTGCTAAAGGTGTTATTGAAGATTCAATCCATACATCAACTGTTTCATCTTCAAAGAATTTACCATCATATTTTTTTACTTTTTCTTTATCTATTCTTGGATCAATTGGTAAATCTTCTATATTTACTGGATATATTTTTCCATCTTTTTCATAAAATGGGAATGTAAGACCCCATAACATCTTTGTCCTAGAAATATTCCAATCCTGATCTATATTATTTATCCAATCAATTAATCTTTTTACTTCACTTTCGGGAATTATTTTTATATCTTTTTGCCATTCCAATATTTTTTCTTTTAAATCTTTTATTTTTATAAAGAATTGTTCTTTCGGAATAAATTCTAATGGAGATAAACAATCTGATCTCTCGGTATGTGATAATACATTATGATTTATCTTTTCTATTTTATATATATAATCTTTTAATATTTCTTTCATTTTTTCTCTTGCTTCTTCAACTTTTAATCCATTTATTTCATTTATACTTGATATTATTCTTCCATCTTCCGATATAGAAATTATTTCAGGTAAATTGTATTTTTCTTTCCATTTTATATCATAAGGATCTCCATATGTACATATCCAAACAATTCCTGTCCCAAAATTATAATCTACATCATTATCAGAAATAATTTTTGCTTTTCTATTTATTAATGGAATTGTAACCTCTAAGTTTTCTAATTCCTTATAATCATATTCTCTTATAATTTTTAAATTATTTTTTTCTGCATATATTTTTGATACAATTAAGTTATTTTCAGTTTCTACATATTTGTTTTTTGCAATTAATATTAATGAACATGAATTAATTAATTCAGGTCTTGTTGTTGCTATTAATATATATTTTCCATTATTTGTTGGCAATTTTATATATATTAAATATCCTTCCTTTTCTAAATATCCAGCTTCCTGCATTGAAATTGCTGTTTGACATTTTGGACACCACATTATTGGATATCTTTTTCTTTCAATTAAATTATCATTAAACATTTTTATCAAAGTATATTGAACAAATGCTTCATATTTTCTATCAATTGTTTTATATACTTTATCTCTATCAAATGATGATCCTAGTCTTTCAAATGTTTTATACATAGATTCAATCATTTTGTTTGTCCAATCAATACATGCTTTTATAAATTGTTCTTTATTTTCTTTAGATATCTTTAATTTATTTATAACTTTTAATTCTGTTGGTAAACCATGACAATCAAATCCCAAAGGAAAATATACATTATATCCTTCTAATCTTTTATATCTAGCCAAAAAATCTATCCATATAAATTCTAGAGCATGACCCATATGTGCCTCTCCAGAAGTAAAAGGGGGTGGAGTATCTATTATATATCTTTGATCTTTATTAATATCAAATTTAAAAATTTCTTTATTTTTATTCCATAAGTCTAATATTTCCTTTTCAATTATTTTATAATCAGGTCTTTTATCCATTCAAAAATATATTATAAAAAATATATAAAAGACTATACTTCGTATATATTTTCCCTTACCTTGTTTTTAACCAACATAACTAATAGCATTCCTATTAATAATAATACAAGACCTCCTATTAATAAATAAACTCCAGTTTGCATTATTGATTGTGTATTTGAATATACTGGTTGTAATAGAGTTCCCATTATATATATTAGAAGTCCTGCGAATTCTAATACTAATCCTAGATTTGATAAAATGCATTTATCCATACCTTTTACTAACATATATATTAGTAATGATAGTGCTACTGCTATTCCTACTCCCGATGAAAAAGATACTAATACAGAAAATACAGAGACCAAAACAACCTTTCTCCAATCCATTAATAAATTATGTAATATTTATTTATAAGTTTATTTAGATAAAAATTCTAATAAATTATTTAATTTATTTTGTAATTCTTTAATAGCTAATGGTATTAACCTTTCTGCTGAATATTGACCAAATGATTCTATAACAAAGACAAATTCATCCTTTGGTATAACCTTTATTTTTTCATTTGATGCTCTTTCTATTGAGTCTAAAAAGGTTCTATCATATTCTTTTTCTTTTGGTATTTGTATTTTGTTTTTCTTTATTTCTACTCCTAATAATTTTAAATTCTCTAATTCTTTTTCATCTAGTTTTCCTTCTAATTTTAATTCTCCAGTTCTATAATAATAAACATGTCCGGGTATAAATTTTGCATGCTGTTTTCCATTACCAAGTATTGCAACAGCTTCTAATTTTACTTTTTGATTTTCATCAATATATGCGATCATTGTTTCTGGATAAACTACATATATATCTTTTCTATCGGTCTTTAAATCAGAACCATATATATATCCTTTTTCATTTTTTTCTAAATAAAGTTTTATTTCCTCATTTTCTTTAATATTTTCAGGAGTATTTAATACAACCAAACCCAATCTATGTGCTAGCATTTCATCCCACATTGCAGAATTATTTTCTATAATATAAACATCTTCAATTGCCAATGTTTTTACTTCTTCTAAGATTGCTCTCCTTAAAACATTTAAGAAATTTGGGGTTACATCCCTTATCAATAATTTTAACTTATATATTTTCTTATCTTTATCGACTGCATATTTATCAGTAGATTTTTCTAATAATGATATTTCTGTCATGTAAGATTTTTATAAAAATTATTTATAAAAATTTTGTTTCTAAGAACTTGCTTAACTTAATGGAGGATTGGGTTCATATACAAACTGACTACTTGGTATTGGACCTTCATTTCCACTTGGAGTTATTGATATTGCATTATAATTATTGATACCCATTTGATTCATTAATTGAGTATTAACATAATATGGTATAAAATAATAACTATTATTGTTGTAATATGTAGGATCTAAAATATATGAAATAACTAAATTGTTACTAAATAATGTATTTGGAAAACCTGCTTGATATAATTGTTTAACTTGAGTTTGATTAAGTACCATATTATAAAGAGCTACATATGCAATTGTTCCATTGAAGAACCACCATCCGTAGTTACTTGTTCTACTGTATGGAGTACCGGGATATCCGCCACCAACCTCGGCTGTTCCAATATCATTATATGGGAATGGGCCATTTAAGCCGAACAATTGCGGTAAACTCGATGATGAACTCTGTACCACAAATTGCCCATCTAGATATAAGGCTAGGTAGTAAGTGCTACCGCTGTACCACTCTTCATAAACAGCCATATGCCAGCCTGGAGTTAGCGCATTTGGTGTTAAAACGTTCCAACCGCCTCCATTCCAATCAGCGCTATACAGCGAGCCGTTTGTTCCTACGTAAAGTAGTGGCGATGCTGAAACAAAAGAGGTGGAAGGATACTGAACCCCAATAATGCCAAGTATGGTTCCTTGTCCATCACTTGGTTCATAGAACCATACTACTGCCGATATTGCTCCATAATTGATGGCTATACAGTTGAACAAACCATATGTGCCTGTGTATCCGCCACCGCTGTATGGATTGTTATTAATATTACATTGTGGTAGTTGTGCTAAGTAACCTTGAGAATTGCTGCTAGAGATTGTTGGATTTGTTGGTTGGAAGAAATAAGGATAAAAAGGAACTAAATTAAAATTACTATTTGGTATATTATAATTATAATTTATTCCATTATATACAAAATTTATACTTTTTATATAATCTGTATAACTATAATAACAGAAAGAATTTGTTATATAACATAAACTATTACTTCCTATAGGTATTATATTTCCATTATTACATATAATATTACTTCCATTTATAGCTATAGTATTACCATTATTATCTGTAAATATTATTTCAGAATTATT
>Ga0081473_144099_pt1 | contig 12682 bp, 14 predicted proteins | sample CisSprmetagenome_FD_70977 | JGI IMG/M metagenome (GOLD analysis project Ga0081473, IMG submission 70977) | Hypoxic/sulfidic aquatic microbial communities from Cistern Spring, Yellowstone National Park, USA v2 (version 2) | ecosystem: Environmental > Aquatic > Thermal springs > Hot (42-90C) >... | reverse complement strand
TATATAATATTATTTTAAAACGTAAATTACCCCTCTTGGACGCATACGGCATAGATAAAGAGATGGGAGATTCTGCTGTAAAAGAGTTGGAAAAGCTGAGGAAAGGGGAATTTGAGAAGAAAAATTCTGTTTGATACGGGTTTTTTCCACGTATATTTTTCTGGGCTTAACGAAGAAGCTAAGAAAGCTGTGGGAGAGGTTTATACGAGTAAAAGTATAGGTTATACTCTAGACCTTAATTTAGCGGAATTCCTTTATACTTATGGCAAACTTAAGGGGATTGAAGAAGCTAATGTTAGACTCTCCTTAATTCTGAATTCACCAATAAAGATTGTCAGTACTAATAAGGAACTCGCTTTAAGGACAGGTGAGCTCAAAGTTAAGTATGAAAACCTTTCCATTGTAGACTGTTTTATAGTAGCCTTTGCTGAAAAAGAGAATGCTGTAATATACACTACGGACTCTGAGATTGGAAAAGTCTATAAAAACACAATAATTCTACGCAGTTGAGAAAATTATCCTGAGTGTGAATAAACTTATTTCTCGAGGAAAAGTTGTTATACCGGAAGCTCCCCTTCAGGAAAGGGCGTTCAGTATTAAATCTTTCAGTCAAATTTCAAGCATAGTATTAGCTAACATTCCAAGGTGAATTCTTTCAACTCCTACAAGTGGTCAGGTAAAGTTGCTCAGAGGAGATGAAGCGATGAGAAGAGCTCAACTTATATTATGGAGAGAACAGTTGAAAAGTCAATCACGGCATTTTCTTCACCCACATCTTTGCAGAATGCCTTAACCCTAACCTACTTGGCAAATCATTAGGTAAAGAATATTTCCCCTTACTAGTCTTATCCACGAAGCCGTAAGCGACCAATGTTTTTAATAGTTCATAAAGCCTTGAATCCCCAATACTCTCTTTATATAGGGAGTTCATGACATCCCTAATCTCACTAAGACTCCCTTTGTTACCCAATCTCGAAAGCGAAAGTATAATTTCTGCATAACGTTTAGGTGAATTAGAGTTACTCAAAAACCTCGTAAACTCTTTAGAAACTTGTTTCGCCGCTTCCTTTACTATAACTCTAGTATCAATAGGGTGGGTGTGCTTTACAGAATAAGAGTAACTCCTTCCGAATAGGGCAAGCCAGCCTGGGATCCCGTCGAAGAGCCTTACAGCCTCGTCAATAACCTTCTCATCAACTTTAACATTCTCCTCTTCAAAGCCCCTCCTTAAGAACTCCTTAGACTTAACCTCATCAAACCTCTCAAGTTTTATCCTAAAGAACTTTCTACCGTAGAACGGTTTCTCCTCCTCAACTTGATTTAAAATCTCCTCAGCTACCCCAATAAAGCTACCAGAAACTATTACAACCGTGTTTTCGCACCATTCGTAAATATCATGAAAGAACGAACCTATATCAAACCCCTTAACCTTTTTAATGTTCTGTACTTCATCTATGAATATTACTAACCCTTTCTTATTATCCCTAGCAATCGAGTCCAGAGCCCTAATGACCTCATCAACGTCTTCTGTCTTAAACTCTCTTAGTTTAACACCAATTTTAATCCAGTTTAATTCTAGGATGTCTTCCGGATTTATACCTAATCTATTTGCAATAATTTTGGAAACTTTTCCGGCAAAAGTGTGTTTCCTTATAACTTCCGCCGCTCCTTCCAAAAATAATTTTGAAAACGTTTCCATAGGGTAGGACTTTTTACTCCCTAGCCTACCCAAATTGATAGTTAGAGTAACGTAATCTGGAAGTTCATTGAGCGTTACTTTTACTAAACTCGTTTTACCTATCCTTCTAATCCCCAGTACTGCTGCAAAGTCATTATGTGTAATTACGTCTTTTAATTCCTCAATTTCTCTCTCCCTATCAAAGAAATCCTTCCTCTCTGTTTTAGGCCTTGTATCAAAGAGAATTTTCCGCCACCGGAATTATTCCGGAACCGGAAATTTTAAGCTTTATAACCCTAAGACAGTGCTTTTAAGCTATTCAACAATCTCGGTATCGTAAAAGGTTTTACTACATAATTAAGACGCAACCCTAGGAAGGCATTAATGCTGACTCTCTCTTGTAGAACGTATTATTAGTTAGTTGTGTGTAATATAACCTTACTGACGGTAGGACTTAAAGCTTGTTGAGGATCTTAACTTACTCTGAACGGAAGTTAGCTAAGACGAATAACAACGTAATCTTCTACAACCTCAGTACAGAAAACATAATCAAGCAAATCCCCATATAAGGTATACCAGTATCAGTACTGTTAGACTATGCCACCGGAAACGTCTACGCTCCAGTAGAGAATCGGTTATTAAGTCAATTTTTTCCCTCTCATATTTAACTCACAAGACGGACTAGTTATGACTTAAATTATACTTAATAATAATAATTCAATTGGAAAGGCACAAGTCTTAAAAGCACCTATCGATGTGCATAGGGTAGATGGACATTAAACTTGGATTCCAATCCCTTTTTCAGAAACTCGCTATTAGGGAGTGATAGTTGACGTTTACGAGTTAATGTTTGCAAACGATCCAACTTTTTCTTAAGGCTTTCAATCTAAGAATGTCGGTTGTCACAAAACTACATTGCTCTCACTTAACTAGAATTAATGTTTAACACGGTTTTGTACCACCGATTACCGTATAATGACTTGAGTCTTGTCCTCTTACATCACTCATGTTTACAAGTGGTCTGTATTACATGACACGCAATTGAATGCCTATAACTAGGTCGTTATGGAATTCGGAATAGATAGATGGGTTTAGAAAAGTGTAATAATAGTAGTCCTTAGGAGGAAAATAGTAAACATCATTTTGTCGCTTTTGTGGTGGAAGGACCAAGATTCCCACATCCCCAAGCCATGAAAAATTTTCGTTCTAAATACTAAGAGATTCCATCGTAAATTTGAGTACGCCCTTGACCTGCTGATTGTGTTGAAAGTACTTGAGTATATTCAAATTTTGAATTTCCTCAACAGCTTCTGAGTTTTTAACTTCGAGACTGGTTAAACTGCGCCCCAAACCGTATGACGCTTGTTATTTACGCCTTGTTGAAAATACGTTTCACATGTAAGTACCGAGTGCAGTTATTGTAACTTCTATTTCTTTACCTTCTACATTAGCTGTTAGGACTATAGTATAGATTTTATTCGGTGTGACATGAATTCTTCCGAACTCAACAGTGACGTTGGTCACGGTCCTAGGGCTCAAAGTCTGCGGACTTATCTTATTAGTAGAGTGGTTAAAATCGGTAATTCTGACTGAAATTAACGCGGCTTTGTGTTGCGAGTATAGCTGTAAATTCACAGTACCGTCTTTCCTTATGTACATCGTGCCCAAAACCCTAATACTCTCATCTTCAAAGCCTGTCACGAGCTCAGGTGTAGGTTGTGTATTTGATGGAGTCTGAGTTCCCCGTATTGTCTTTGTTGATAGGGAGACCTAGTTTTTAACTCCCGCTAACTACGATCGTTGACAAGCCGGGGAACTAACTCCTCCAAGCCTTGGAAGGGCAAGACTTTCAATCCTTTGCAAAATAGAAAGGAGATAACCTAGTTAGGCTTACCTTCAACTTCCCTTATAGATTAAGCCTGAAGTTCTAAAAGGAAGGGAAAAAGAAGTAGTATTAAAAACAAGTGATTAACATTAAATTCCTACAGACTCCCGGCTATTTCAGAAGCGATACTCTGTGCTTGTGACAAAGTAGGCGATATGTTGATCATTATAACTCCTATCTCTTCGTTTGTCGACGCTTCGCCATACGTCGCCAAAGATGTGAGGTTAACGAATCCTAGCTGCGAAACGTAACCTGAAACCGACATTGTCGATATAAAACTTCGATTAGTAGAAGACAAGAAGTAATAGTCAAACTGGTTGAATGAACCTATCTGTAAATTTATACCATATTTAGACGCGTTAGCTGATAAAGAGGAGACAAAACTAGAGAGTGTGGAGTTTGTCAGGATGTAATTAGTGAGGTTATAGGTATAGTAAGCAGGGTTTGGCGTAGAGTTGTAATAGACTCCCACACCTATTATTAGGGTTTTTTCTCCGTTAATTGTACCATTAACTACTACGAAGTCTACTTTGGTAGGGAGTATCACAAAGCTAGGTTGAAATTGATTGTTACCGCCTGAGACACTTAAGCTGGTATAACCTAGTACACTTAAATAAGTTAATGATAAATCCAAATAACTTACAGTTACTTTCTCACCGTTCAAGAATGTCACGTTATATTCACCATTACCTATGTAAACAGCTACACCAGTGTTAGATTTCATTACAGACCAAGAACCGCCAAAGTCTTGTTGTGCTGTAGCTGAAACTTGAGCTAACGATCCTACTGAAGGAGATGCTAGAGCGAATAATAAGACAACAATTACGACCAGTGCTACTAAAGCACCTAGAAGTCCACCGAGTATCTTAAAGCTGAATTTCTTACCTGAAGGCTGGTTTGGAGGAAATGGTTGTAACGAGGGTTGAGGAGAAGGATTACTTGTAACAGTAGGTGTACCTTCTAATAACCTGAGAGGTGAGCCGCATTTAGGGCAGAATTGGTATTCGTCTGGGTAATCTATCCCACACTTATCGCATCTTTTAGTCATTTGGCAATTGTAGAATTTATAATTAATAAAATTAGTTGGATCATCCTGAGGAACAGAGAAAAGCTGTATATTACCTTAAAAAAAGAAACTTAAAAATAGATGCATTAAATCAGTCGATTTTAGAAGTTTTCTTACTTTCATTCCATAAGTCTAACTGGTGTAATAATATCATAATCGTTAATTCATCTAACGTTTCATTACTTTTAGAGACAATAAGGTAGAACTCCTTTTCGTCCTTCAGTAATTCCGATATCATCTTTATCTTTTCGTCCGAGAGCCCGTAATACTTGAACAACATATTTAGAAGATAAGGAAGTCCTTAAATTAAGCATGTTTCTCCTGAGTGAGAATGAGATTAAGGACAAGAAACACGTATTTATCATAATTGTAAGGAGTGATGAGCATGAGAAGATTGCAAGAGCGTTTTTAGAAAAGACTAAACTCCAGGTTACTGCAATACTTGTTAGAATGCACGCAAATAAACAAACTTTTTCTTATTAAACTGGGGAGTTTATACAATTATTCTCACGTTATAGATTTAACGTTAGGATCCAACCTCATTCTTTGTTCAATTTTTCAAAATTGGATGAGAAGAAAAGCTTAATAGTTGAAAAGATAAGTAATGAATCAGGGATGAGGGGTTCAGGTCAGCTTCTGGGTAACCTATCATAGATCAATTCAGACCCTCCTCATCATCCCCTCATCCCCCATTTCTACTTCTGTTAAAACATATTTTAAAACTTTTTTGTTTTTATCTTCGCCCTTTTATTATCACAATATGAATATTATAACAGTTCATTTATTTCATTATTTTCTTTTACTTTACAAAGAAAGGGGTTAAGGGACTGAATCCTTTTTCACGTTGACAGAGATCTTTTTATCTGTTTATAACGAATTTTCGCTGATAAATAATGATCTCTCACACCGATGTGGACTATGTCCAGAAGGGTGGGAGTGATTGCAGAGATGTGAGTCCCGTGCCGTTGGGCTTGAAGGAGTCCCATGACCTACTTGTGGTTGAGGGCTAAGTCCCTACACTCGACCATGAATGAACATAAAATGATCGAAATGAAAGTGTATGGACAAACGGTAGTCAAGTGAAGCGTGACGTATTATAGCACGGATATCTAGTTTACGAGATTCTAAACCCGAAAGTGATAATTATCATCGGTTACGATGGTTCGGATTTGGAAAACTGGGAAAAAATAAGAAGAGGAAAAGTGTTTTTTGTTCTCGCTTAATAACTCATGTTTTCAGCTAACATAAGTGACAAGGGTTTACTCAATTCTTTAATGGATACTACTCCTACACATTCACCATCCTTTTCTATCACTAAATGCCTTATGTTACTCCTTATCATTATATCGTAAGCGTCATATATACTTTTGTGATAATCAATCTTTATGATATTTTTACTCGCGATATCGAAAGTCAGACTGTCACGGCTTATACCCTTACTTACAGCCCTTACTATATCCCTTTCAGTTACTATGCCTACTATTTTATAGTTCTCCTTCAGAACCACAGAGCTAACTGAATTCTCTTCTATTGCTTTAGCTATACTCCTTAAATTTAATTGAACTAAACTACGCGTTCAGCAAGAAATAAGTGAACCGGAACTGTGTCGTTTTCCCCGTTCTTTGATAACGTAATGACTTTCTTCATCTTTCCTGCAATAGCTTTAACCTGCCTTGCCCTCTCCCTATATTTTACCTCATATCCGACGACTTCAGGCAGAGTTACGACGTCTATCTCTTCCTTACCTACTTCAGTGTACCCTATGTTATAAATTCTAGAGAGATGCGACGCAACTACTCCCTCAACGATTATAGGCTCGTCCGGCTTTTTAACTCCAGTCCATAGGGATATTGCATCGTAAAACAATGGGTCTAGAAAGTGTATCTTTATCTGCTTTTTGTAGTTAAAGTAAGCGGTGTTCACGTCTATGAAATGAAGTGTTAAGGTCAAAAACATGTCGTTGAATAGTTTTATATATTCAGCTACAGTCCTGTGATTTACTCCTATGTCTTTAGCAATGGAATTATAACTTATCTTACTGGGTGTCGTAGAAAGAATTGCGGAAAGAATTTGCTTAGCTAGAGTTTCATCTCTCCCTACCTTGTTTATCTCGTAAATGATCCAATCTATATATGTTTTCAGCGGAGATAGACCGTTAATTGAGGGCGGTAATCCACCTATTTTTATGTAGCTCTGAAAGAGCTCTTCAATTTCACCATACCAACCGGGCTTTATTTCAATTCTGGGATTAATTACCTTAACGTAGTTGGAGAAACTGAGAGGATACAGCACCACATCAGTCCCATTACCTCTTCTGCCCGGAAAACTCTCCTTTTGTTTCAGGATAGTTAGGGAACTTGAGCCGGAAACGGTTAATACATCGCTCATCAGTTCGCCGGAGTCAATTAAGTACTTGACTGCCCTATACCAGTCCTTAACAAAGGTGACTTCATCTAGGAAAATGAATGAGGATTTTATACCCTCTTGTCTTCTGGTCTTTAAATACTCCCTTATCCTCTTTAACAGTTCCTCGTAGTCCGAAACAAGATCGCAACTACAGTAAAATATTGAGAGGGGGTGGTGATTTAGCTCAAGTAGTCTCTTAATAAGAAGTTTTATGAGAGTGGTCTTTCCACTTTGCCTAGGTCCTACAATAAAGTTTAAGGAGAATGGTTGAAGAGAGACCTTGTCCATCTCTTTCGGAATCCACTTAAACTTAGCAGAGTTCCATTTCTTGATATCTATATCATCCTCTATGTAATCTTTTCCTCTCCACCAAATGTTTTCTTCCATTGATACTATGAGTATCAAGAGGTTTAAAAAGAATTGATACTATGAGTATCAAGAGGTTTAAAAAGAATTGATACGGCAACGATCGTTACTACAATCATATAAAGCCATGAGAAATAGATAGATCGTACAAGTCCTTGACAAAGGTTAGTCTTCCTCTGTCGTTAATAAATAGTAATATTCAAGTTGATTAGGTTATCTTTATAGCCTGTAACTGCAATTATTTCATAATAAGTATGTTATAGAGATTGATAATAAAGAGGAGATTGAGAAGATAATGAAGGCATTAAAGAACAAGAATGTGAAGATGAGGCTCGTTGTTGAGACCGATAGCAAAAATCTCTACGCCGCGTTGCTAAGGCATTATAAAGCTAGAGTTTATGTGATACGCTAAAGCTCCAATTAAATAAAACTACACTACTTATTGAATAATTATTTATCATCTTGCAAGAAATACATTAAAGCATGTAGATCGTCAGGATCGAACACGTTATAAGCGCCATTTATGATTTCCTTGTATACGTCCTTTAATCTTCTTATAGTATTATGAGATTGAAACTGGTTTAGCATAAAATTCTTTAGTTTCAAATAATTTGATTCCAGATTATTAGGATCATCCAGGTATTTTCTAACTTCGCATACAATTGTCTGGATATCCTGAGGAAGCTCTTGTAAATTCGCCCTCAATAATACATTGAATAATTTTCTGATATTCTCTATTATAGATCTCTTTATTAAGGAATCGTAATTCTCATCTGTTAAAATAGTACCATTTAAATCTGAAAAGATAAGATAGATAAAAACCGAGCTCCAAAACGTGAGTAAATATATATAACCGTAATTATTCAGGAAACAAAAAGAGTTTCTATCCTTGAACATGCAATTTACTACTTTAGATAGCACAAGCTCTCCTAAGGAATCTTGATTATTTGAATTTTCGTAAATTATGTAAGAGGCTAAAAGCTCTATTAACCCTTCATGAATACCATGAGCAGTTCCATTCCAAGATTCGTGTTGAAAACAATGTAAAACTTCATGAATTATTGTCATCGGGTTTAAGCCTCTGTTGGGGTCAATAATTATGAGATTCTTTCCTCTTTCACAAATGCCTGCCGAATTCCCATCTAACATCTGTATCTTAAAACCGATGACACGAGGACTAACGTTAAAGTTCTGTGATAAATATCGTTCTGTCATTTCAATTAATCTTCGTATAGTATTTTCGTTAGGGATTCGAAAAAAGCAACATCTATTATTCATTAATCATCACAGTTATCCAAGGATTTTTAACATCTTAGACCTCTCACTAATTACATGCGTTATGCCCTCGTAAAGATCTTCAGATATCACTTCAACAAGTAAAATCAGTTGTGATGAAAAAATCCCTACTTGTTCTATTGTAATCAATTCCCTTATATTTTTCTGCTCATGTATAAGCCTTATAGAAGCTGGTATATAATCTTCCCCGTAGCTAAATGTAACTAATTTACTTAGTTTATCTCTATTTGAGTCTATAGCAACTGAGGATGAGACTAAGATTTCCTTAGGTAGATCTATTCAGGACTCTTTAATCTTTTTTACTATTTCATCTACTATTAATCTCTCATTTTCATTTAAATCTAAAAACTGAAGGATTATTGTACTGGCTAGTATATTTATGGTAAAATAATCGTTTTCGTGCTTAATTGTTATGTTTGTAGATTGTTCATCTCTGTCTATATCAAATTTCATTTTTAGGTCTACAAGAGCCGATTGGATTATTTCTTCTAAAGCTGCTTTGAAGCTGGTTCCTAAAGACCCGGGTATAATCCACGGTAAAATTATCACGAAGTTTTGTTTCCTCACTATTTTCACCTTAAGGTACTCGGACTAGCGGAGTGTTCGTTAGGCATCTTCTTTCTTAATCTCTGAGTGAATTGATTATTTATGCTCAAAAGAGACTGCATGCTCACCGTAGGCGTTACTAATTGATCTTCAAAAAAGTTTTAGAATTTATAATTTCATCCCCATATATGTATCTTGGATTAGTAAGCCTAAACAGTTTAATATTCTTATTTTATTCTAAGGAGAACTTATTTGTTACAATCTCGATAATTTTTCTCCTTTCAACGTCTCTTACGTTCTCTAATAGCCCGGCGTTTTCGGTTAATACCTCTCTGATGAATTCAGCTAAATCATTATTAGTACTAATTTCGTCAGCAGTGACGGAGAGAATATCTACTATAAAATTTATGAAAAGGTTCTTCATACGTTCATACAGGGTTTTTATAACGATACTTGAGTCTAAACGCTTGAAGGCTTCTTTAATTATCTTCTGCTTGAGTTTATTTCCTACGTGAGGTTGATATAAGGCACCTCTACTAATCTCTAGCTCCTTGAATATCTCCCTCTTACTCTTTTTTTCTTCTTTGCTCATAAGATCTATTAGATAATTAATAGTACCTAGGTCGATAAATTCTGCATATTCACTTAAGAGTTCCCCCATTACGTTTCCTCTGTCAGCTAATTGTGTCATTTTAAAATTCCCTTATGTCTTTATTGTTTAAAGACACATTTAATTTTTTCTCCCTATTTTCATGCAGGAACAAAGCTGAAAGCCAAGTTAACTACAGATCCCGAAATCAGAATGACTCTGTGACGTCCGTTATAAAGAGTACTTTTCGGATATAGGACTGAAGGAAAAAGAGATTAAGCTTTTTGTTTTAAACAATAATGAGGCACCATATAACTATAGGAATAGTTCTAAAATTTTCCGAAGGTAAAAGCGAAGGCTTGATTTTTATAGCAGATAAAATGTACACTTATCAGGGAACGATAGGAATAGAAAGCGACATATCTAAAATAGAGCCAGTTTATAATAATCAAAACCGTTGTGAAGCGTTATACGGTATCGGTGCCGGTTCTGGGCCATGGATAAGACAGTACTTCGAAAAGTTATATTACGATCTGTTTATACAAACGACTTCACAACAATTTTCTCTGTCCGATATTTTCGACAAAGTCAGAGGCTTACTTGTAGCCCCTTATAACGAGATAATTAAGAAAAGAATAGAAGAATCAGTTTTAGGCCCTTTAGGTATTAAGTACGACCCAGATAAAATGATACAATATATTAACGATCCGACTCTCTCTAATATAATATCTGGCAAGATCTCTGAAGTATGGAACAATCTAGATGTACTGATTGGCATACAATTAAAAAACAAGGTAGCCATATATAATGTTAACAACTCAGAAGTTGCCGATCTTACTTCACAAGGATTTGGTGTAATAGGTAGCGGAGGCTTGTCTGCTATGTGGGCATTAATACATTTGGGATATTCCCCGACTAACGATATGAAGAAGGCACTGACTTTAGGTCTATTTGCTAAATTTCAAGCTGAGGAGTCTCATGGGGTGGGAGAATCTACCGACGTAGTAATAGTATATTGTAATGAGAATAAACTAATAATTAAGCAAGTAGATCAGAAAGTTATAGATATTATCAGAGGCAATTATAAAAAATTGCTTAGAACACAAAGAGGAATTGTTGAAGATACCGGTAAGAAGCTTACTTTAAACCTCGATTGACTTTCTAAACCTTGGAGAGAATATCCTTTTCTAATCCTTTGTAAGTGAGGAGAAAAATATTAAGCCAAAGCCTTACTTATATATCCATAGAGCACTGCGGTGAGTGAGAATGATCGTAAAAAAGAAGAAAGGATGGGATAGGGATCCAAATACTTGGTCGGGTAGGTTTTATATCCCCCAAAATATAGATAAGGAAAAAATTAAGAGAATCCTAAGTCAATAACTTTTTGCAAATAATCCTTGTAATAAGAATTTCGTTTTAATATTGTAAGGAGTTGTTTAGAATTTTTTCGGTAAACTGGGGAGTTTATACAAAAAAACTAATCTTTTACGAGAATTAAGAGACCGTAATGAACAGCATAAGCTAATGAGATGTACAAAAGCATTGCGTAAGCTCCCATTTCGTCGTCATCCTTGAAGTCACCAGTCTGCTCTACTGCTGATATTTCAACTACTATTTCATCGCCTCCTAACTCTTCTATTGCAAAACTTAATATTTCGTCTAATTGAAAGTAAACCCTCAACAACTTAACTAAGCATTCTAAGTTTCTCTATCACTGTAAAGTCTCACTCATAGTCCTTCACCTGAGATATTAAATAATATATTAAGGATTCCCTAGCTTTTGTTAGGTATTCGTATGCCTCATCGTCATAGCTCATTACTATACTCATTGCCTCATTAATGTGATAAATAGCGTTGATAAAGCGAACGACAAGCCTTGTCCCTTCTCGGTAGACTCAAAATCTGATTAGTAAAAATAATTTTTATTCATTATTAGTAATTCATGTGAATTTAGTGAAATTAAACAATTAATTCTACTTTTTAAAATTTTTAAGTGTTGTATTAGATCTTTTATATCTCTGAAAGTAAACTGAGGAATATTATTATAATATTAGAAAATGATTGGATGTGTATGACAGAATCCGTTTTATTTACATTGATTATTTAATACATTATTCTTAGCGCTCTTGATTATGAGTATAATAAAATATATTCTTTTATTCATTAAGAAAAAATATGAGGTTTAATGTTGAATTTATATTTGTAATATGATTTTAAGTCTACCGGTGATGGGGGAGTAGTTGACTCCGCTACCTAGAAGATTGATAAAGAGAGAGATTTTGCTAACAGAATTAAATTGAAAAAATAAAAATTATCTCAGACGCACAACATTTTCGTAGTGTTAAAATCGCATTAATGAAATTAAACTGGTCTCTTAGAGACCAATCATTACGTAAAACTGGTCGTTAAAAGACTTAAACTTACAATTATCATCATTCTTATGGAAGAGGAATAAAGAGCTTCACAGCAGAATGGTTTACTTCACCATTACCTGACATAATAGAAAGGGACTTACCTCTAGACAAGGATTACGTAATTACAGTAACCGGAGGGAGAAGAAGTAACAAAACTTTCCTTCTCTATCACACAATAAAGAAAATAATTGAAGGAGGGTTAAGATGGAAGATATAAAGTACCACGACAGAAGCTTACCGTTGAATCATTAGGAGAAAAAATAAGAAATGAAGGATTATAAGTGTTATAAATGTCAATTACATCAGATTTTTATGTTACAGCAGTTATGGGAATCTTAGGGAGGTAATACCAAGAAGTCGGTATTAGCGAGAAGTTTTTAATTTTAGACGTCTTCATACTGAAAAGATGTCAAACGGAAAAGGACAAATCGAGTTA
>Ga0081473_146011_pt1 | contig 12738 bp, 8 predicted proteins | sample CisSprmetagenome_FD_70977 | JGI IMG/M metagenome (GOLD analysis project Ga0081473, IMG submission 70977) | Hypoxic/sulfidic aquatic microbial communities from Cistern Spring, Yellowstone National Park, USA v2 (version 2) | ecosystem: Environmental > Aquatic > Thermal springs > Hot (42-90C) >... | reverse complement strand
GAAATAGACATAACAAACCTTGTGAAGAGGAAAGGCGTGGGTCTTGGCATAAGGGAGGAAATACTGAGTAAATATCCATACGAGAAAAAATACACACCACTAATCTTCCATTAAACGCTTCTTTGCTTTTACGGTCGATGAGAGACTTAGGACCCTTGAAGCTGTTAGGGAGACGGTTAGGCTTGGTGCTGATGGTGCTCGTTACGTGGATGGTAAGTTGATCATTAACTGGAGTAGGAGGGAGGAGCCACCGTGTGAGTTGAAGTGCTTAGTGATGTGAACGATGAGCGAGATAATTAGGAGGACGCATTAAATCCTTGAAAATAAGGTCGTTAATCACAGTCTCAAAACCACCCCACCAATTTACGCACAGGCGAAGCCATCAGTCCTTATTGGATCTAACACGATATATCCAGCCAATAGCCCCAGCAGTGGTGCTGTTACTAATCCATCTATTGGTCCGTAGGCTCCAATAGTTACCGAGCCCATGCATGCTGGCGCTAGCCGGGGTGTTGACGAGAGGGCTAGTGCTGTGGCTACATCAATGATTAGGCTACCAACAACGATTGAGGCATAGAGTGTGAATAGGAGCGGCTTCCAATCGCTGCCTATTCTCCATCTTTTCCCACGGGCGTAGACCAACGGCGTTACTGAGCCGATAATTATCGAGGCTGTGAATGTGGCTATGCTGTCTAGGTTCGTGGGCAGTGGGGTGCAGGCTTGGGCTGGGTTCGCAGTAACTACTAGGTATAGGGTTGCTGATAGTATGGCGTAAACGGTGATTATGCCCAGCGAGTACCTGACCAAGCCAGTCCTCGGTTTGCCCCTGGCGAGTACTAGGTAGGCTGTTGCGATTAACACTGCGTTAGTGACTATTGTGGTTAGGTTCACGTAGAAGTTATCACCACCAATGATTAATGGTGAGTCTAAGCCTAGGGTTTTGTTGAAGGTTGTTGAGCCGCTGACGTAGGGCTGAATTGTTAGGGCTAGGTAGGTGGCTAATACAAATAGGGCGGCGAGCAATGCCGTGCGTGCTAGAGCCCTTAATGCCTTATTCATTGTATGCCTACCTCGGGCCTAACTTTAAGCGTTGTTAGGCGATCATTAAGGCATTGATTAAGGTAAGATTCAGGAGCGTTTTTCAAGTATTGAGGGCGCAACAAGCATTCCAAGCTAGCAATAATTTGTTGCGATTACCGCCGGCTGGGTTGCGCCTTACAGTGGTCTCATTCACTTTGCCCACTGCTCGTGAGCCTAAGATCAATATATTGCTTAACCGCAGAGAAATAATGGCTGATAAATTAAAAATAGCTGGCTCAGGGAGGGCTAATATGTCGATTGATAAAGACCAAGCTGGAGGTACCGCCAATACAGGTACCCTCACGCTCTCGCTTGAAGATGAAGATATATGGATGCGGATTCTCCGTGAACATACCATAACAATGAATAAGGATAGTAGTACAGCTGGGGGAGGGTGCGGTGATAAGTGTAGGGGGAGCTGCATAAGTGAGGGTGAATGCCAGAAGAAGTACTGGGAACCTACTGCCATAAAACCAGAAATACCGCCAGATAGCGGCATCGACCTCTCGGGGGCCGAGGGCCTCTGCGGTAGTGCTGAGGGTGTGATTGGGGAGGAGGAGTTTAGGGTGGAGTTCCGCGGTGGTGAGTGCCCTAGGCCTATTTGTTTCGAATGGCTTGCCCAATGCCTTAGTAAGGAGAACACCATATGCTATAACCTGGATAGGATTGAGGGCTGGGTCAATGACATAGTGTGTAGGGTGGCGGGGTACGTAAAAAGCAAGTGCTTAGACACCTTACAGCTTAGCCTCCCAAGCCCCATCTTGGGGCCCTTAATTATGCACAACGTCGCATTAACGGCATACTCGTACCTCACGATGCACGAGAGGGCGCACTGCGCCGGAATAAGCGATGAGGGTGAGGCGACGGCATACGCACTGTACCACACATTCACAAACCTAATAATGAGGAAGTCAGGCAGAGGTAAGCCCCTACTGCTAATACCGCTGGATGGGAGGGGCCACAAGATATTCATCATCACATTCCTAACGCGCTACCTCACGATCTATGAAATCGCCAGGCAGGCCTACAACATGCCCAATTACTGGAACTTCGTAAGGTACCTCAAGCTGCCCCTAACAATGCCTGCATGCTCCATGGATTTAGACCTAACAGAGCCATACGCAAGCATCAGCCTTAATTACAATAAGGGGAGTACCCGATACCTCATTGATATACATATACATACAAAGATATACATATACATACAAACCACGGCCACGTATACGTATTAGGCAACGCGCCCATGGAATACTCAGGGGCCAGCCCTAACCTAACCATCGGCGAGCTCAGCGAGGTTTGGAAGAGCTGCGAAAATAAGGTAGCTGGAATACCCGGCTTCCCACAACCATCAGCCCCAAGGACATACCGCTGCCCAAGGCAGATACCCTCCTTTGATTTATAACAACTGCCGTGTTATCCGCATTGTTAATTACGTGTGGACACAGATTTTTGCTAAGTTTAACGGCTCTTATAGTTGGGGCTCTATTGGTGTTATCAGCTTGTATTTAAGCCAATAATTAGGCATTCCAATGTGAACTAATATTTCAATATTTGAGGCATTAGCTTTCTTTATCTTATTCCGGAAGATAAAATTTAAAAACAATATCGATAATGATTGTAAAGATAGTCTAAGGGTGTCGATGTGTCTGGTTCAAGCATTAAGCTAGAAAAGATGGGTGATGATATTAAACATCCTTTATTTATTAGTATCTATCACTCATTAGTAAAGCATGAAATTTGCCTCATGAGGCTAGGGGATCTCTGTATAGAGATGCATAATAGGCAGGGTTATTACGTATCTGAGCATGGAACCTTCGTTAGACATAACGTTGATGCGCAAATGACAATACTCGATGTTCTATATGCAATACTCATCGAAACAGAGGAAGAATTAAGGAGACATAACTACGCGTTCGATCAAAATGATGTAAAGGCGTTCATAAACAAACTCGTAGAAAGGAGATTATTAATAGATATGCCGTGCATTAATAATGAAATATCCAAGTACATTAATAGTGCTCTATCTGGCGAGTCTGTAGTCGAGTTATCAGGTGTTGATAATGTGTTTATGTACTTTAAAATGTTTAATGAGCTTCGCTCTAAGTATGGTGATGAAATCGTAGAATTAATCAGGAATTTAACCAATGAAATGGGGAATTTATGCTTCAAGACTGCCCATGGTGAATTAATCAAGTTATTAAGGTATGAGGCACCATTACCCTCCGTTAGAGGTCTAGAGGAGTCCCCATACAAGGTTCTCGAGGCATACATCTTACCGTTCTTGGAAGAACCCCTGCCCGAGTATAATAAGGACTTGAGTGAATTAATGAAGATGAACAACCAGCATCATGATATCATTGATATTATAATTAATGCATTAAAGAATGTTAGGATTGAGCGACTTCACGAGTATCAATATAATATGCTTAATAGAATGTTTCAATCATTCAATAAACCTAAAATTGCAGTAATCTCAGCTCCAACGGCTTCGGGTAAGACAGAAATCTTTATGACATATGTAATATTTAAATTATTATTGAGTAACGAGGGGGTGGCAGTTATCATATATCCGACTAAGGCTTTGGCCAGGCAGCAATTGGAACGCTTCATAAGCTTCATATATCACGTAAATAATAAGGCTAGTGACAAGATCCATGTATACATACTTGACGGAGATAGCCCAAGGAGTTATAATAAGGTGAGTAATAAACCATTTAGGGGTGGTATACAAATTAGGGATAAGGATAATGTTGGTAAAGTTAAGTATGATAATCATGGTAAAATAGTTATTGAGTGGAACGATGGAAAAAGGGGGCATATTGATTGGCTCTCTGAATTCAAGAATATTAAAATCCTCAAAAAACCTGCTATCGTTATAACGAATTATTCAATGCTCTCCGAACATATTCATCGCGGATCATCATGGATTAACGACCTTGCCTCCTCCCTTAACACCATAGTCATTGATGAGGCTCACGTATTCATAAATAATAAAGAGAAGAGCGATTTCATGCACTTCCTGCTCCTACGATTATTATTAGTAGCATTGTTGCAAAATAAAGGAACCATAAATTATGATAATCTACACAATGCTATTAAGGAATTAGTGCAGGACAGGAAGCTTGACATCATATTATCGAGCGCCACCATAAGCGATAGAAACATACTTCCAGAAGGCATTGCAACAACAAGGTTGGGAGGCATTGATTTAGCCAAGGTCGCCAAGAACCCTCAACGCCCACCTATCGAGTTACTGCTCAGGGATTGGTTAATGAATGTTTACTGTGAAGGAGGTAATTACGATAATTGCGATAAGATAATCTATGAATCATACTACGATAGTATAGGTGAGTCGAACCGAAAGAAGTTGTACGTGACTGCAATATACTTCCCAGAGCCCATGGGCGCCTCCAGGACGCCATTCATAGAGGCCCTAGCCACGACAATTATATGGACTGAAGCATTAAGCAAGAATCTTGGTAATAATTTACACGCGATAGCCTTTGTAGACAGTAAGGCGACGCAATACGAAATATTCAGGGAGTTCGTTAGGAGGGGTTTAGGGCATGAGTGCTTTCATGCAGATAAGTTATTAGTTAGCCCAGTCCTCATTCGTAATAAATCTAATAATAAATCTATATGTCCAAACAATAAGGGTCATCAATACGTGACAAGACTATTTAATCAATACAATAATGCCCAAAACAATAGTGATGCATATCAAGTACTCGCTAGATATTCGCACTTACAGCTTTATTATAAATGGAGCGTTGTGGAACAGCACATACGTAGCCAACAACAAGAACTCGTTGATGCCGCCACTACTTTCGCAACATCGGTATACGCTGCTGCTCGTAGCTATTCAAGGGATAAGCACTGGATAAATGATAATAATAAGTATTATGTATTAAAGCATCACGCAGATCTTAAAAAAGACACTAGGCAACGTGTAGAAGATATACTTGGTAGTAACAGCACTTGGAACCTGGTAATATCTACATCAACATTAGAACTAGGGATAGATATACCAGGGGTCATAGCAATTCTGCAGTTCGGAGCCCCACCATCCGGTGAAAGCTTTGTCCAGAGGATTGGGAGGAGTGGTAGAGATGAAAGATCATTTAGGGTAGCGTTTGGCGCTGTATTTGCTAGAAACATTGGTAAGGACATAGCACTTATTGATGAAGCGGAAGCCATCAAGAACCTGTTTAACCTAACTAAACCAGGTTACAGTCCTGAACTAGATAATGAAACACTCACAAGGTACATGGCCTTAATATATCTTGATAATATAATAAGTATAAATAAAAATAAAGATGGTATCATTAAAGCGGCACTAAAGCTTTACTTAAAGAACGTTAATGCAAACGAAATTTTAGACATTTTGAACAATACTAAAGAGTTAGTTGAGAATTACAATAAGCTTAAGGAAATTATTGAAAAACAGCAAGGTCAACTAAGCGGACCAGTACCATATAGTGATGTGAAAAAGAAAATTCTTAATAATTTACATAATTTAAAATATGGTTTACGAGCTATTGCGCATGTATTAGATGACGAGGTTAAAAATCGTGCATCAAAATTAAGTGATCAAAAGTTACAAGAAATCCGAAAGTATATTGATTCCCTTAATTATTATGCTAATAAGCTAGAAAGTATTACTAAAGATAATGTTTCTTTATCTAAATATCTTCATTATTATGTTTTTATGATTTATGACCTCATTGATAGTATTGAAAGTAATGTTATTAATAACAAAACTGTAAGCTCGATATCATTAATTAAAGATGATTTAAATTATATTAAAAACACGATCTTAAACAATCTTAGATCATTGATCTTGCAAACCGTAATGTCACGTGAGGGGTTATGTATATCTTCGGATAAGTTAGCATTGTTGTTGATGGGTATGCCAATGCCTCATCCGGCAGTGCTGTCTGAAATTGGTGGATGCATATTTGATATTAATGATGTTGAAATTAAAAATGATGAAATAGGATTAAAATACGGTGAGAAGCTTGAAAATGCGAATAGGATCGATATTCTCAAAAATGTACCGTTTAAGTACTACGGAGGTGATTGAGCATGAGTCTCCACATCTCATTTCCTGCTTATCAGTATGAGCAGGCATATTTAGGCACATTTAAAATAAGGTCAAATAAGAATCAGGTTATTGTAAAATTATTAATTTCAAGCGATAAAGTTATATCATTTAAGTACATAGATAAAAATAATGTAAGAAGGAATATTGAGGTGCCTGTATCACGTCTTGGCACGTATGCCGTAAGGATTAATTACGATGCCCTCCGAAATGGGCTTATTAGCTGGGGTAGAAGTAGTGGAGCTTTGGCGGATAATGCTTTTCCAATAATTTTCACGTTTAGAAAGAATTACGGTACTTATGGAATATTAGCAGAAGACGAGACAGACAAGAAAGAGAGAAAGAGCGTAGCCATACTTAGTGGTATTTCGGTTAGTGAAAGTAAAAATAATCATTATTATTTATTGATTATTCGTTCTCCCTCATGCCATTACGTGGATAGTCAACAGGGATCTTGTTGGTTGTTTTCATTTATAATAATTGATGAATATATAAAAAATAGGCTTATCGGTGCAGCAAAGGAAAATACGAATCGCTATGAAGTTGAAATTAGAACTTCAGCGGGTAGCGTTAGGGCAGATGAATCTGATCTATATGTGTTTGCTCTTAAACATGTCAAAACTTTCTTGAGAGCGTTTCCATTTATTGATTTTGACAGTCTCACGGATTGTATTTCTAATGGTAATTTACAATTATGCAGTGGTGATTTAGAGTACATATACATTGGGTCCCAAATAACCGTTAAATGCGGAATCTCAGGGGATTGTATGAGTTGGCTTAGGAGACGACAACGTAAGGAGTGGAAGTCTGAGAAGAGTTATTACTTCGTAAGCCCTATAATTTCATACCCAATGGTAATGCCTGAATCCTCCGCACGGCATTCACAAAGTGTTGTGCTGCCTAATGCCGTGCTGCCTAAGGACTCGATATTGAGGACAGGTGTTGTTAAGTTTTCGATAAGTGATTTTACGTGGGATAAGGCGGTTAAGCTAATTGATTGGCTTTGGAATAACCATAAAGACGCTATTTTTAAATTACTTCTGAATGGGTCCGCTTTAGCAACAATAGCTTCCCTCATTGGTGTTAGTAGATTTTACTATACTGAGTACTGGGTTACGACGACATTGTATGGCAAAAACATAATAACGTACTCACCGAGTATTAACAAAATACTACATATATATAATTCCATCAATAAAAGTGATGATCTTATCGAGACAATAATTCAGCTGCTTCAAGAAGTAGGAATAATATTAGATAATGATCAACAGGAAATGCTACGAAAGCTTAAGAATAAGGTTAAGAAGGTATTGGCCATTTTTGCCCTGGCTTACGGCCTCCATGGCATATCGCATTTATTAATGAAGGCCTTAACAGCATTGACGGGTATCACCGATTATACCGAGTTCATAAAGATTGAGGTTGAGACAAGTGGGTTACCTGCAGATATAAAAAAGGTTGGTTTTAAGGAAGGCTATTATCACGAGAATCTTTTTGAAATCGTGGCTGGAGATAAGTTCGACTTGAGTGTTTATGTGGTTAGTAGGATACCATACTCATACAGCATTTATAAGGATAAGCTTATCGATAATAGTAACTTAAAACTCGATGATATCAGGGCTGAGCTTAGGAGGATAATATCTCGTGATAGTAAGGATGCATGCGAAGAGAGGTGGTACATAGAGAAAAATGTGCTAAACCCACATAGGAATATCCTACTTAACAATCAAATCCTACTTTCTAATCAAGTTACGCAAGGTACTGTATTAAGCGCTGCAGATGCCTACATCGGAGACTATCTAAATCCAAAGGCTAGATTTAGACCACCAAGGTCATTATTCAGGTTTCTCTATGGAAGGTACATTAGGAGGGGTATTTTAGACAAGCTACGCCAGCAGGGGATCCAGGTGCAACAACTCGGTAAGGTAATTGATACTCATGTTCAGTACCTATGGCCTTATCACTTACCGCAGTGTGTTGATGGTTGTTATGGCTGTGTGCTTACTGAGCGTAGTATTAGGTCCATGACCTGTGATTTATCGCCGTTGGTTCAGGAGTTGAAGATCAGTAAATGGTCCGCACTATGCTTATTGAAGTATGCTGGGTTGATTGATGAGGCTTGGGTTGATTGTGACCTATCGTGACTGTTGTGTCGTTCCTTTATTTTAATCAATTTCTTAATTACTCGAAGCCACTTATTAAGCGACTTGGGATACTTATTAATGTGCAGTAGGCAGTTGGTTAGGTATTGGGGTAGGAAGCCCATAGATATTGTTCGTAACCTGATTCGCGATGATGATTACGTGGTTATTGATCCATTCGGTGGCGGTGGTTCAATAATCCTTGAGGCACTCAGGAGGGGTAAGAGGGCTGTGTATGCTGATATTAATCCATACGCTTGGTTGGTAACTCACGTATACGTAGCTGGTGCCGATCCTGCGGAATTCAGCGATGCTGCAAATGATGTATTGAAGAGGGCTCATGATATTGAGGGTTCTATTAGGCGTAGGGCCTTGCCTAATGATTGGTTGTATTACAGCGACGGTACTCCATTCATTAAGAGGAGGAATTTCGATAGGGTTTCCCAATTCTTCCCAAGGGAGAATTTCCGCAAACTATTGGCACTGCTCAGGGCCATTGATGAGGTAAGTGCGTCAATAAACACAAAGATGGCGCTGTACCTAACCTTCGCCGCCTCCCTTTACCCATCATCCCTAATGAATCGTAGGAATGCAGGATCCTGGGGTGTCCCAAGCTACTGGGCCCCACAGAATAGCAATCCCATGAGTGCCTATGACGCTTTTAATAGGTCCGTAAGGAGGATCCGCGATTTCCTGAGGCGAGGCAGGTTTTATACCGTGTGCTATACAGAGTCCTGCGATGCCGATGCCCAGTTGCTTTTGTCGAGTGCCTTGTGTATTGAGTACCGCAGCGATTACACGTTAATTACTGACCCGCCATTTACTGATGAGATTCAGTACATGGAGTTGTCGTTCTTCTACTGGGCTTGGCTTAGGGTTAGTGAGTTGCCGAAGATAATGGCTAACCTAATTGGTCGGAGGGTTGTTTTTAGGTTTGCTGATGAGTTGGTGGTTAATAGGAGTAGGGGTGTTGTTTTTAATACGTACATAAGTAATTTTAGGAAATTCCTATTGAGGACTGGGCATGTTAGGAGGAAAATCCTGATTTTCCATGATGAAAGTACTAGGTTACTAAATGCGATTAGGAATGCAATAAGGAATGCCTGGGGTCCATTTAGGGAGGAGAGGTTTGTGGTCGATACGCATAGGAGGGTTGGGCCTCGTGGTGGGAACGCGTACGTAATATTCATTGTCGAGTAGGTCTAGCCTTATTTAATGGGCAATCCTCGTTTACGCAATACTCACAATCCCTACTCAGTACATAACCATACCTACCTAGCTCCTTCGCAATATCCTCAACGTCAAGGTTTATATTCAACTTGATATAGACGTACTTATTAGGTAATTCAACCATACGGGACCCTATATTTACTTTTGTTTTTGAATCCATGGTAGTCCCTGACCCCCGTCTATAAACGAGCATTATCTGTGGCCTTTTGCCGTGATCTTTTCCCACATGTAGCCATAAACAAGTGCCTGGTAAATATCGGCAATTCTACCCCTACCTATTTGTGAAGACTTTACCTCAATTATTAACTCAACAGGTTCCTTTGTTGATTCAACAGGTTCCCTACACACTATATCCGCCCTACCCCTCAACTTAGAGCCACCAAGGTCGACCTCCAAATCAACCTCCTCATTGCACTTAAACCCCTGTCCATCAAGCTGTTTCTTGACCTCTTTCTTTATGCCATCATGAATTGGATTTAATTCGTTCAATTTAGTCTCAAATTCCTCACTAAACTTCCTATGACTACATCCGCCAGAGGCCTCATCAGCAAACCTCTTAGCACCGATCCCATCACCATCCATAGTTATGTGTTAATACAAACCCGCTTTAATTAATCTTTAATGTGGTTGTATCCTATGGGTATGGTGCCACGTAATTCATTCAATAAGGCTTATGTGCACATAACCGTGAAATAACCACTAAGCAACATAGGAGCACCTAACCGAGCCAGTCTTCTCGGCATTGTAGTAGTGCATCAACGCCCTCGCTGGATCATCGGCATAAATGAGCTTCACAGACAATTCATTACCGCGCCAATACTCAATAACGATCTCACCACCGACCTCATACAGGCAGTACCTATCGACATTACCAAGCACATCCCTGGCGATTGTTAATCCGGCCTTGATTGCTTCCTCGATTGTTGATGCCTTAATGTTTACGGGCGTGAATATGTCATCCTTATAAATAAACCAGTTCATGCCTGATTACAGTTTGGTTGATTTATTTAAGTTATTTCCTCAACCCTGTAGCTGGTGGCTCATGGTAATCTATAGGATGGTTATGCTTCTCCGCCTTCCCCGAAAAACTCATCAAGCCTCCTCGCGATACCACTGCCCCCTCCACTCCTACCCTTTTTCTTCTTAGGCTTCTCAATCTTAGGGAGCTCCTCAGTGCCCTTAATGGCTCCGCTCCTAGCCTCCCTGGCCCTAGCCAACCTCCTACGAACAAGCTCCAGCACCATAGCCCTAACAGTCTCGACCAAGTGCTCCAACCCCAAAATCCTCGCGATTTCATAATCAATCTCCCTAATAACTGTGTTGAACAACCCCTGAATACCCGCCTTGACATCCGTTTTACCAGTAAGCTCACTTGCTAACTCCGAACCAAACACATTCTCAACCTCATCAGCACCACCAAGCCCCCTAGCCTCAGACTCAAGTCTATCGAACAACTGAGCTAACCTCTTAACCTCATTCCTAGACAACGCCTTAACGTCCAGTATTAAAAATGAGCTAAGGGACTTTACATCAAGCTCTAATAGAGCAACACCACCAGCAACCCTACCTAGAACTTCAGCCTGAAGTTGTGCAAATGAGGAGTTTAGGTATGCTAACAAAGCTTTAAGCTCAACCTCATCAAATTGAACGCCTTTCCTAGGTATTAAGGCAAGTATTCTATCATCCAAGGCGCAGTGGAATTTAGCTAATGCAAACCTCACCCAATATCGAGCACCTCGCGCTACATATATCGGTGCTTCTACAACACCTCCAAGGTCGTACCAATCAAAGAAGAAACGTCTTAATCTTCTTCTCTCCCTGGCAGCGCTAGAGTTACTGACAGGCTCTCCTCTATGAACACCTTTGGTTAGTCTTATCTCGGTTTCTCCAAGCTGAATATATCTTAATACCTGTGGTGGCAGCTCATTTCTTGGTCTATGGCATAGAAATAGCCAGCACTCAGTTCCTGCTTCTTTAATCCTCTCCCAATCTTCTTTAGTGAATGTAAAGAATAACATATCTCTCGGTGACGGTATTAATGGTACTAAGAACTCCTGAGGTATACCATACCTATGCGCATTCTCATCAGTAAGGTAGAAGAATTCTTCACCGCCAACACCAGCATGCCTTGTCTTAACAACTCTTCTTGTATATAAAATTGTATATAATGTATTACCGTATGTAGGTTCGAAGAACCTTTCTAACCTTACTAATAATCTCCCCTCTAATGCTCTTAATTGATTCATTACATCATCTATACTGAATAAGAATCGTATCCAAGGCTCGCCACTTTCCCTAACATTGCTTTGCCTATAGACCTTAACAATAATGTCGTAATCTTCTGTAGATATATTAACTGGTCTCTTTTCTTCAACAAGTCTTAATACTTGTGAAACATCGACGCTGCCCCTCTTAATGTTTAGGTATATAAATGCAATATTATTGTTATTACGCTCATCTTCATTAGAACTTCTTTCTAGCAAGACTATGCACGATCCTACCAAAGGGACTGGAAATACCCTAGCTGAGATATCTATAATTGCATGAATCTTAAAATGGTCTGCTAATAGCCTTCCAAATCTCACGCCATAGGCTGCCTGTAGCCATGAATCTGACACTATCATTCCTAGTCTTCCACCTTCCTTTAAGAACCCGATAGAGTGCGCTATCCAGAACACGACCATGTTATACTCCGCCCCTCTCCTCCCAGCCTGTGGCATTAAGTCGTACCTTTCGAGTAGGCTACCAATGCTTGTGACAATATTGTTCTGCACCTCCTGTGATAACTGACCCCATCTAGTATACGGCGGATTTCCTACGATAGCATCAAAATCTTTAAGCACGACCTCAACCTCTTTTTCCCCCTCAGGTGTCTTAACCTTATACGGTGCTAGTTCTTTAAATCCTGGTCTTTTCGTGAAGTAGTCCCTCACGAATATGTTAAGTGTTGGACTTGGCACCCTAACATTCCTCATTGCCAAGTTCATCATTGTTAAATGCGCCGGAAACTCGTTTATGTCTATACCGTAGAGTTGGCTAAGTATCTGCCTATGGACATCCTCAGGGACGTGCTTAATTTCTTTGTATGGTCTTTTCAGCTTTAGCTCAGCCAACCTCCTGTAAGTCTCTACAAGGAATGTGCCTGAACCACAGCCAGGGTCGAGGACTTTATCATCGGAGCTTTTA
>Ga0081473_113578_pt1 | contig 12740 bp, 12 predicted proteins | sample CisSprmetagenome_FD_70977 | JGI IMG/M metagenome (GOLD analysis project Ga0081473, IMG submission 70977) | Hypoxic/sulfidic aquatic microbial communities from Cistern Spring, Yellowstone National Park, USA v2 (version 2) | ecosystem: Environmental > Aquatic > Thermal springs > Hot (42-90C) >... | reverse complement strand
GCGAGGCCAGTGGGAAGAGGCTTATTAGGCATGAGGGCAATGATGAGGAGCTCAGGAACGCTGCAATAGACCTATGCTCAAAAATAGCCGCAGGCCACGTCTTCGTCATATTCATAAGGAACGCCTACCCCATAAACGTCCTAAACGCCATTAAGAACGTAAGGGAGGTCACTAGGATACTGGCTGCTACGGGCAACCCACTCTCCATAATAGTGGCTGAGGTAGCCCCAGAGCGTAGGGGTGTGATTGGGGTTGTTGACGGGCACTCACCCCTAGGCGTCGAGGGGCCTGAGGACGCTAAGGAGCGTAAGGAGATTGTGAGGAAGTTCGGCTACAAGGTATCGCTTTAAGTAAACATGTCAACCTGCGATGAGGTTTACTGGGACTTGAGGAGCATCATTGAGGTGGTTTGCGGTCCATTATCAATGCTGAGGAGGGTTAAGGGAATTACGGCAATCGATGACGTGGCTGTTCACGTGGACGACGTGGATAAGGTACCTGAAGATATCGGTGTCTTTAAGGTGGGGGTTGTTGGGTTCTCGAATAGGGCAATCTACGTGGGTGGACTCCCACACATAAGCCTAGAGGACTACGTAGCCTCAATACCCCTGAATAGGGAGGAGTACACCAGGCTACTGAGTAACTTTAACCTAGGGAACCTAAACATACCACTAACCCTTAGGTTGGCGGAGGAGGCGGGGACACTGAAGGAGGTGGACAGGTTGCTTAGAGCGTATGGGATAAACCCACAACCGGAGTAACTACCCACCTCCCCTATTGCGGAAAGCTAGCTGTTTCAGCGTGTTCGTAGAGATTATCATAGGGCAGCTGGGGTTTAACTAATGGACCAACCCTTAAAGGGTTCATACCGGCCCAAGGAACAAGGTTTAAACCAACTTAAGTGGTTCATGTAATTTGTGAGGGAAGCCTTATAAGCCCTCAAAGTAATATGCCCACTCAAGCGGGGGTGCCCGAGCTTGGTCAAAGGGGGCGGGTTGAGGTCCCGTTGGCGTAGGCCTGCGTGGGTTCAAATCCCACCCCCCGCACCATAAAGAATGAGCCTCCTAACATTCAATTCCCCCAATCATGAATACCAACATGAGCAACCATGCATACTAGTCATGCTGAATCAAGCCGGTTATACTGTGGGTAGTGGGGGATTCGTTATTCAATGCATAGGCGCCTCCTAATTACCCTCAGCCTGGCAAGTCTGGTGACCGGTATGACGGCTCAGATAATGGCCCAGGTTAAAACCGTGCCGGTGAGTAAGAGGAGGATTACTAAGGTGGGTAACCGCTACCTTGTATACCTACCAATGGAGTTGAATGAACTCTGGAGGCTTTGGCATGAGAATGGGGCTGTGTTAAGCATGGTGATTGAGGTTGTTGAGTTCAGGAAGGCTAACGGCAGCAATGGCAACAACGCCGAAAGCCTAGCGTAACCACCCACCCAAACCCTTCAAACCTCCAAACCCTCAATCCTAAACTCATAATTCACCCCTTAATAGCCTACCGTGACTAAACCCGTGAAGGGTTTAGACAAACCAACACTTATCATGGGTATGACGATACTGATGAATGCGAAAATAATCCCTTGGCCGTAGGAGGATTACGAAGTCCAGCGACAGGTACTACATTATCCTGCCAGCTGAGTTGAATGAACTCTGGGAGTACCTTCATAAGAATGGGTTAACGGTAAACGTCCTACTTGAGGTTAATGAGGAGGGTGGTAGGCGTCAGGCATCACCAAGTCAATAACCCAAACCTCAAACCCAACCCTAAGCTTAGGGTTTGTTTTGTGAATAGTTTTAGCGTAGTCTCTATATCTAAGCCCTAATTAATGGGGGAGGCAACACGCCTAGGTTATGCCTAGGCTCAATCCCCGGTTCAGGAGGATTGCCTTGAGGAGGGTTGGGGCTTACTACGTGGGGGAGCTTGGGGGTGGGTTGTACATTGTGTGTGATGAATCAGTTGAGTGCTTCCTAGTTGAGGCAACTAACCCAGGGGATGCCGTTAAGGTTGTTGAGGATTATTTAAGGGGGGTTTCGGGAATGTAGCCTACTCCACACCCTCAGCCTCCTCAGTAACCTCAGGCGCCAGGTCGTCGGCTGCCTTCAAGTGTTCGGCAATCCTCCTCCCAAGTTCAGTGAGGGTAACGTAAGTTCTAATTCTAATGCCATACTGCCTCCTCTCAACCCTAATGAGGCCAAGCCCCTCTAAATCGCCTAAGTGGTAGACGAGCCCCCTACCCACACCCCTTGTGAATGCCTCCTCAACCCACACTGAGCCACCTGCCTCGTAGGTTATTATCAGTAGTTTCAAACCAGCCAACCTAAGCCTACTCCAGAATCCGGATTTCATTCCGGGTCTCGGTTTAGTAGAGGAAACTGAAACTTTTAAACTATTAGCACCACGCTTTTAAATAAAACTCTCGGTTTAGAACCGAGATGTATGAGTGATGCTGGTGGTGGCCTTGGGTTGCTTGGGGAGTTGGGTGGCTTAGTGAGCATGGGTTTAAGGGGGAAGATTAGGCTTATCAAGGTCACTAACCACGCCTTCAACGCCTTTGCCAGTAGTAGGATTCCGTATGGTGAGGGGCCTAGTTGGGTTAGGGTGCTTGCCGCTGTTAGGCGTGGTGAATGCCTGGTTGGTGATTGGGTTGTGGTGGCTGTTGGTAGTAATGGTGAGAGTGACAGTTACGCCTACCTAATGCGCAAGAACGATGAGGAGACTAGGAAACATGCCTGCGAAAGCCTACGCCTAGTGGCGGAGGCTAGGAGGCTACTGGCAAGGCCGACGCCGCTCTTCGAGGTTGTTTACGCTAATGTAACCTCAGCCTTCAGTGACTACTTCAGGAGGAGCCTGGATGGGAGTGGCCTAGCCCTTGAGAGGCTTAGGGGTGTTGTCGAGGAGTTGAGGGGTGAGTACGGTGGGCTGGTTGACGTGGCCATTGTGGCCTGGTACATGACCCACGGTGCCGTTTACAGGCAGTGCATCATGCGTAGGTTCGGCTTTGACTGCGTTGAGGTTGAGGGTGGTGTTGAGGTGCCGCTAATCTTCATCATTGATGATGCCCTAGTCATGCATGCCAGGCTGCCAACCTACATGGAGCCTACCAGGTGCCTACTTGAAATGTGCAACATTGAGGATGAGCCGGTTAGGTGAGGTTCATGAGCATGCTCCTCCTCAACCCGCCTAGGGATGAGGAGTCCCTCAGGAAGTTCATTGAGGAGTTGAGGGGTAGGGGTGCTAGGCTTGTTGGTAGGGTGCTCACTGAGCCTTACTGTGATGGTGAGTGGTGCCTTTTAATCATCTCAAGGCAGCAGGCTAGGGATGTTGAGGCCCCCTGCACCTGGGAGTCGCCTAACGGCAACTGCATAATCTACGCCACTAGGCAGGCTGTTGAGCTCCTTGGCCTAATGCACGTTAACGGTGAACTCACCTACGCCAGGGGGGAGGAGGCTGTGCCCAGGGTTAGTGTACCGGGCCATAGGGTGAGGTTCCTCGGCTCGGCGGTGCTCAGTGAGGTTGGGTTTACTCAGGTTAGTGAGTGCGTGAACCGCTTTGGTGACCTGTGCACTAGGAGGGTTTCAGCCACTGTTGATGCCGGTGAGAACGCCGTGGTGGTTACTGTTGATAATGCCACGCCTGATGGCACAGTGTCGAGTGTTGTTGCTAAACTGCCTAGGCGTATGGCCGTTGTGAGGGATCCTTACCTCGGCGACGAGTTCCTGGTGGCATGGGGTGAGGATGGGAGGGTTATTGCAATAAGCAGTGGGGGTGATGTTGAGGGCTTCCTCCAGGCCATTGCGAATAGGGCTGGGAATAGGTATTGGGTTAGGGATTTGAGGAACGCTAAGTTGATTAAGGTTGGGTTTAGGGTTGTTGAGAAGCCGATTAGCGCAGGCTTAACTGAAGACGGCTTAATAGACCCATACGGCGTATTGGACACTGCGAATTACGGCGTCAACTGGTTGATCAACGTCTTCAACTGGCTTGGGAGGTACTACGGTGCCAATCAAAGGGTGGCTTGGCTTAACGTGGCCTTCACGATGGCTAAGCTCATTACGCCCCTGGTTAGGAGGCGTGATAGGCAGTTCATAGACTTCGTGATTTGGAACCGTGGCCGTGGTTGGGAGGGTAAGTCAACCCTCGTTAACCTTGTACTGGCTAGGATGCTTCAGGCCAGTGAGGCCCCCTACCTAGTGGTCATGAGTGGGCCGGTTACGAGCATGGCGCAGGCTAGGACTTTAATAGCCATAAACAGGCTGCCCCTAATCCTAGATGAGCAGTATGAGACCCTGGCTGAGTATGCCCAAATCCTCCACACGGCGGCCGTGGGGTATGGTGTGGTTTCGATACATGCACCGAGGTATGGCCTTGGTGAACCAGTCACCTTCCATAACCTACGCGGGGTGGTGGTCTTCACCAACGTGGCCTTTAGGGAGTTTTTCAATAGGGTTTTACTCAAGGCTGGTGGTGATAGGGCGATTCTAAGGCGCTTCATAGAGTTAGCCTGGGTTGATGAGGTGCTGCCGAGGGAGGCTGTTGACGACCCACCTGAGGTTAAGCCAATCTACGGGCTTACCCTGGAGGTTGTTAGGAGGCATGGCTCCTACCTACTTAACGCAAGGAACCTCATCGACCTCTCAATGAGGCTAATGGACGTCCTCGCCGGTGACTACCCGGCCTTCAAGCCCATTGCCATGCAGACCATTGAGTGGCTTGGGGATTTGGCCAGGGAGAAGGAGGCTGAGGTTAGGGGCACGGCCGAGGAGTTGAGGCTCACTGATTATGCCAGGCGGTACTACGGTGGGCAGGTTAATGTTTTCCGTGAGTTAAGGGCATTACTCGAGTATGGTGAGCGTGATGGTGAGGTCGCCTTCAGTAGGGGTAATGGTGACGACCCAGGTGAAGTTGCGGCTAAGGTTAACGACACCCTCGGTAGGTTGTTCGGCCAGGGTGTTACACTGGATGGGGTACTTAATGGTTCAGTAACCCTGAGGCTGAGTGATGATGCACTTGAGGCCTTTAGGTTAATTGGCGCTAGGCTCAATAATGGTGAGACGCGCATCATCTTCAAGCCAAGGAGCCTCATCATCCCAGGATACCCGAGGAGCGTACTCGGCGTGGCGTTGAACACCTACGAGAGGAATGGCGTGAGGTTTAAGGGGTATAGCATTAGGCTTGACGCGCTACTCAGGTACCTACTCCTCGGTGAGAGGCCTCAGGCGTAGTTTCAAATCCACCGTACCTTTCTCAAATAATTCCCTTTACAAACACCCCTCACCCACCTCACCTACCAGGCACACTCCACCACCCGGAACCCACCCCCCATGCCGATTTCCCTAAGCCCCAGTGGGGTTAATGGCTAATCCACCCTAACCCCAAGCACCCCGGGCGGTGGGTGAGTGGGTGAGGGGCAGTTTAGGTTTTGGCTTTGGCGAAGGGGTAGGGGCATTACCGTTAAAGGCCTTAAGTGGGCATCGTGGTGAGTCAAATGCCCCATTTACCTCACCCACCCAGTTTCAACACTGCGGATGCGTGGTAGGTGAGTCCAAGCCACGATTATGCATTTGCTGGAGCACTTAGGCTTGACCTCACAGTTATTTCAATGGTGATTAGGTTTAGGGGCTTGCGGCGAGGGGGATTGCACATCAGCCTCGAGGATGAGCCTAGCCAGCACTGCCCCAGCCTCCTCTGGGTGGAGGGTCTTCGCCATAAGCCAAAGGAGCCTTGCCGCAGTTGGATCATAATGGCCGTCAGTCATTGGGTTTGGTTCACGGCACATCATGTAGATAACCTTCCCCCTATCCTTACTCACGCGGTGGTGGAACTTGTGGCTTACAACGCCAAGCCCCTCTAGAGCCTTTAGGATGAAGCCGAATTGAGTTGCCATTATTGGATTGAAGGGTTCACCGAGGACCTTGAATAACAGCCTTGGGCTCACCGCCACGCAACTCCCCCTCGCACCCCTTATGAGGTACACAACCCCCCTCGCCGCCTTTTCAACCACCCCAGGCCAGTCCACAGGCCCAATGTTGGCTTAGGCTGATTAGCCTGAAGCCGGTTCGGGGTTTAGGGGCATGCGCCCCTAGCCCACTCCACGAGGTCATCCTGGTGAACCTCGTTGGTGTAGAGTGAAGCCTCTGCGATAACATGCCCCTCGCCGGAATTAGCGAAATCAATGCATTGAATCGTAACACTGTATGGCCTCCACCCATTTTTAAGACTCGGCCTATGCACGCTGATGACTACGTAACGCCCTGGGGCCAGGAACCAAGTGTTGGCGCCGTGAGCCCCGCTCCCACTCCTTACAGTGAGCGTTTCGATTACCCACCCCCTCGGAGTTAAGATGTATGTCTTATCGAATCCACCACTAGCCGTATCCCTAAACGGCCTAGTGAGGCCAATTGAGGCATCTGGGGTTTTGGGGTTAGGCACCTGGGCCATGGGTGCATTGGCCTAGGGTGTTAATTAGGCTGGTTAACCCAGGATAGGGCACGCCAGGGGTATGTGTTAAATGCTGTTTCCCACGCCCCCAGCTCATTTTCATAAAAAGCCTTATAACAATCCTAATCACCTGAGCCGGGAGGGTAGTGGGTAATGGTGTACCTTGACAGGTACATTGCCTCATGGGTGGTGTTAGGCATAGTGATTGGCATTGGATTGGGTATTATGGTAGGTGGCCTCATCCCAATACCATGGGTAACCCACTACAGGACAGTAACAATAGCGAACAGTACAACAATAACAATACCCATTAACACAACAAAGACAGTAACCTACACGACAACAACCACGGTTGGCGGCAAGATTGAGACTGTTACAATGACCACGACCTACATTGAGACAACCACTACGACAAGAATCGTGAATAATACAGTCACCAAGATACTCGTGGTACCCACAACAACCACAGTAACAAACGTTAGCACAACCTACATTCCATACCCATACACTACCACAGTAACAACAACGGTCATTGAGAATGCTAGCCAGCCACTACCCCTCAACCTCACTGACCTGAATTCCACAATAACCTGGCTTAAGGCATCCTACAGCCTAAGCGCATACGGCCTAGTAAACCTAACACTACCACTAGGCTACTGCGAGGCAACAATCTGGGTATTCCCAAACGCCAGCGTAATCTGGATTGGGGTGTGGTTCATGCCGTGGAGCCTAGCTCAAAAACTAATGAGCGAACCATGGATGTACGTGTTCCCATTCCAAAAGACTGGAGTGAAGGAGTACCTCTTAATGAATTCGCAGGTCGGCTTATTCTACCCAGACTTCTACACTGGAAGCCTCATCACAACAGGCTCAGGCTCACTCTACTTCCTCAACATACCGAACTACCCAATGAACGGGTACACTGTAGCCGTAATAGGTTGGCCAATCTCTGGAGCACCAATTGTACCAACAGCAACCTTGAACACGGGTATCTACCAGAACCTCCAAAACGGCACATACATCATGATACTTGACAATGGCACAACCATACTCAACAAGCCACTAACCCAAATAGCCCTAAACCCACAGGGACTATGTGTAGTCCAGGTAATCAGAGTCAAGCCAGGCACACCAGACAGCTACATCAACAACATGACATTCCTAGGAGCGCAATACTGGGCTTGGGTTGTCAGTGAGGCTGTTTGGGGTAAGCCAGCACCATGCTATAGGCCATGGTCATGGACATACGGTTACTGGGTGAATAACCTTAATATCACGGAGCCTATTGGGGCTAATTGGCAGTACTACTGCGGGCCTGGGGGCAAGTGGCTACCAATGAAGCCTTAGGTAGTGGTTTAATAAAAAGGAGGTTTAAAAAGAATTGTTTTTGAGAATTGGGTTAGGTTACCCTGAGCCTCCTCGTGGCTGGCCTCACGAGTATTGGCATTATGAGGGCTAGGAGTAGTAGCAGGTCTAGGGTGAAGCCATTCTCACTGAGCCACATGCTAACATACTCATTCCAAGCCTTGATGTATAGTGGCTCCAGTGGGGCTAGCGTGTTTGTGCCACCCTTCAACAGCCAGGTTAGCGGTATTTCAGGTGGGTTCCACTCCCACCTAGTAAGGAAGACAATATCTCTACCTTTGCCTCCTTGGCATATTGGTGATAGTGTAATGTACCATACCTGGTAGCCTTGGCTCGACCACCCACTCCACTTGGTGGTGCCACCGCCCACAACCTCAAGCTGGCAGTTTGGTGGTGGGTACCATCCCTGTACTGTCTGTGCCTGTAGTGCTGGGCCTGTGAGTGTTATGTACTCATTGGTGCCTTCTACGGTTGCGGTTAGGAATGTTGCTACTGCGTTTGACCACGTTGCCCAGCATGAGTAAGTCTCCTCATTATTCACGGTTTGCCCGTTGCCAGCGCAACCAAGACCAAAGGTGCTTGTGGTCTTTGTTGGCGTTGGTGATGGTGAACCACCTCCTCCCCCACCTGAACCACCACTGCCTCCACTACCGCCAGAGCCACTACCTCCACCCGAACCTCCACCACCACCGCCTGAGCCTCCAGAACCACCTGAACCTCCACCACTCCCACCACTGCTTGTTGTAGTACTAGTAGGTGTCGGTGATGAACCTCCACCCCCTCCTCCACTGCCTCCTGAACCACCGCCAGAGCCTCCACCACTGCCAGTGTTGCAGGATACCGTGAAGGTGACGCTAGTTGAGCCAGTGCCACCACTCGGCGCATTCACCGTAGTACTCGATGGGGTTATACTACAAGACCAGCCTGATGGGGCACTTTGAATACTCGCACTCAAGGATACACTCTTGACACTGCTTGAGTAGGTGGCGAATTGGTAGTTGGATAAGGCACCATAGCCTATTATACTATGCCCCTGGTTATCACTAATCTGATACCCCACACTGAACCCGTAGTTATCATTCACATTAATGTAGAGAGTCCAACTACCGCCAGAACCACCACCCCCACCACCAGAGCCTCCTCCACTACCGCCACTGCCTCCACCGCTTGTGTATGTGCAGTCTATGTTGAATGTTGCAGTCTGCCCTGGGTTCACTGTCTGTGAGCTTGGGGAGGTTACCTGGCAGTTGAGGTGAGAACTCCACTCCATTATTGAAATGCTCAACGTGTCTGGGCCATTAACAGCGAAGCTACCTGAAGCACTACCGCTCCAATCAACAACAGTATGCCCGTAGGAGTCCGTTAATATCCACTCACCATTACCGCTAAAACCACTACCCTGCACATTCACGACCCAATAGACGACTCCACTACCTGGTATGCAATGGACGTATAGGCTTATTGATGAGCCGTTGCTCACTGGGTACTGTGGTGGGTTCGTGCCAATGCTTGGTAGGCTTGCATTGTACAGGTAGCATCCCGCATAGTTGTTAGGCACCCTACCAGTCACCACACCCCACACGTAGCCGTCCTGCTCAAGTAGCGGGAGGACGTACACCCACTTGCCTTCACTACCTATCTTATAGTAGACCTGGTAGTTGGCTTCACCACTGTACAGGGTGTAGTAGGCTGGGCCAAAATTGTTACTCAAATTATCACCAACGTAAACGTAAACCCAGTACGGCTGCGGGCAGTTCACATTATACGTCACAGTCTGCCCAAGCTCATCAACCTGCGTGGAGCCTGGATTCACTGTACACGTCCAAGTCAGTGTCGTTGTTGTCGTTCCGTAACTATATACTGGGTATGTGAACACTTTAGTTACCCCACTTGACGGTAGGGTTAGGGTCATTGTATCGTAGAGTGGGATGTACACGTTACCACCTGAGCCACCACTCCCACTGCCACTCCCCCTGCACCATGGTGCCCAGGGTGGGTAGCATGGCTGTGGGTTACCTGGGCTTGTTGTCACAGCTGGGAAGTAGCCGCTCATGCTCATGTTCCCGCTGATACTATGCCCAAGTGAGTCACTTAGTACCCATTTGATTGTGTTGCCTATTAGGTTGATGACCCAGTAGTAGGCTAGGTTCAGGGTATTATTAGCAATGTAGGATGTGGTAGTGTTCACGGCAAGTGGCACTATCCTGGTGCCGAAGGCGTAATTCCAACCCCACTCTAGGATTGGCACGTAGAATTCGCCTGGTTGTCCCTGGGTAATCGGCTTGAAGGCGAAGAAACTCGCCAGCCAGTGGAAGCCACTGGCAATACTGTTGATGATGATTAATAGTATCTTCACTATTGTATTCCCGTTAGTACTGTTCACTGTGGTTGCCGTTGCCGTGGTTGTAATCGTGGTGGTGCTTGTTGAGGCGTTGATGATTCCTGCTACTATGACTGCGATTAACACTGCCCCAGTGATAAGTGCCTCAAGCCTCCTCATCGTGGTCGGGTTTCAATCCCCCAGTTGGCTAATTAGCCCAGTGAGCCAATGCCAAGCGCACTCGCAAGTTCATTGTAAACCACCTTGGGTTCGCCTAGGAGGCTTAGGAGGGTTGTTATGGACATTGATGGAAAGGGTATACGGGGTGGATGCTTCCAGTAGTGCCATTACCTTATCACACGAATACTTAATTAATACAACGCCGCCGGGTTATTCATGAACGGTTGGAGGGTAACCTCAATCCTGCTGGTGTTGGCGATGGTGTTAGTAGTGATGATGGGGCATGCATCCACGGGCATAATCACTGTGACTAATAATACAAGTCTCACGTACGGCTTCACGATAAGCAGTTACAATGGCCTAGTGTACCTCTACTACACTGAACCCACAAAGACCCTCTACGATATAGTAAACGGCACAGTCTTCAACGGTGTTAATGAGGCTAGAGCACCACTACCATTCTTCAATGATGCTGGTGAAATGCAACCCCTCCTACTCACCTTGAGTAACGGTTCACTACTAATGCTGTGGATGGCAAACCCATACACCACCACTGGTAGGATTCTACAAGCCTCGGTAATGCGTAATGGCGCCTGGGGGCCTGTGGTTGACTTAACAAGGGGTGGTGTAGTGGTTGACTACACTAGTGATGGGGAATACATTTACCTTATCAGCGAGCCTGATTACCTTCAATACAATAATACTACCCTTGAGGAGTTGGCGTTAAATGGCAAAGTCCTTAGGGTATTGAGGATCTCCAACCTCACGGGTATTGAAGGCGCATGGCATGGCACGGTCATTGTCGAGTACACTAACCTCACATATGCTATTGTGAACATGACCAGTGGGGCTATTAGTATCATTCCACCTAGCGTTACTATTGGGTTCACGAGTAATGGGTTAATGTACTACTACTGGGGTAATGAGACGCTTGAAATTGTTAATGGAAGCCGTATCATGAGCGTACAATTGCCAAGCCTGTACGTATTCGCCAAGCCAATGCCATGGAATGGTGGGTATATTATAATTGCATGGGGTTCACTCCTCCTTGGAAGTATGCTTAGCGCCTTCTACTGGAGTGGTAATAGCCTAACACTCCTAGCCAACTACACTCTAGGGACAATATTCTTCGTCTCGCCTGAGGCCGCAGTAGCTGGGGACACACTCTACCTTGCATGGCGTCAGGATAATACAATATACTTGAGTATGATACCACTCCCGCAAGCCACCCAAACAACAGTCAAGACAATAACCACAACGGTTACCATAACCACAACCACACCCGTGGTAACAACAAGCACCACTACAGTAACCAGCACAACAACAGTGACGTATACAGCAACAGCCATGGTCACAAGCGCTACAGCAACGACAGTAACCAACCTGGTTACATCAACAGTCACAGTGCCAATAACAACCACTGTGAACAATACAATAACAATCATTAAACCAAGCCCAGCTATAATCACAGAAACATACTCACCACCATTCACAAGCCAATCAATACTAACAACCATAATAATAACAATCATAGTTGGGGTAGTGGCATTCCTAGCAGCCAGGAAGCACTACATGAGGAGGTAGCAACCACAAGCAGGCACTTCAACCCCTCAAACAATACTATTCTAAGCCTACATTAACAACACGCCAACCAAGCCAAGGCCACCATGGAGCATTGGCAATAACAGGTACCTAACCCTCATCTACGCAGGCTACACTTGCATACCTTCATTGAGCCTTCAAGATAAGCATCTGCATTACCTCATTGAACACGGCTTCAGGCTCACCCAGAATGCCTAGGAGCCTTATGACATCTGGGTCTTCTAGCGCTAGTTCAGGTTTCGGGAGTATTAGGCTGATGATGCGCATTATGAATGCCTCACTAACCCCATACCTTGACGCCAATGCCTCAACGGCATTCAAATCAACTAACGCCGGTACCCTTGGGTTTCGGCCGCTCCCCTGGGTCATGCTTCATTGACCCTTGGACGGCCTAATTAGCGTGCTACTGCGGCGTGTTTCATGGCCCAGGGGAAGTGCCTAAGGAGCCTAAACCCAGTGAGCCTGAGGCCTGGCGTGGATTATGCGCTATTCCTTTTGAGGCCGAGTGGGGTGCCTTACGCCGTCTTCCGCGTCATGAGGGGTGGCTGCTGCACTGTGGTTGGTAGGTGTTCAATTGGCGGTGGCCTTGATGTTGCGGCCTTTGAGGGTGTTGTGAGGGGGCTTGGTGTTGAGGCTAGGAGGCTTATTGAATGCGCCTCAAATGCGCTTAAGAGTAATGTTAAGCCTAACTGCGGTGTACCTGAGGTTGATGAGGCCGTTAAGGAGGCTCAGGCGGTTGGCGTGAGGAATAGGGGGGCAGTGGAGAGGGTTGACTGCCTGATTTCAAGCATCTTCGTTGATAGCCTGCTCAGGGAGGCCTC
>Ga0081473_139243_pt1 | contig 12793 bp, 28 predicted proteins | sample CisSprmetagenome_FD_70977 | JGI IMG/M metagenome (GOLD analysis project Ga0081473, IMG submission 70977) | Hypoxic/sulfidic aquatic microbial communities from Cistern Spring, Yellowstone National Park, USA v2 (version 2) | ecosystem: Environmental > Aquatic > Thermal springs > Hot (42-90C) >... | reverse complement strand
TTTCCTCTATGGAAACAAAAACTGAGAACAACTACACAGATATAATTAAGGTTTTGCTAAACACGAGAATAAGCGACATACCGACAGGTTTGCTAGGTTTCAAAGTAACCTTCGGGATTGACGGTTACAAGGTCATAGTGGATAAAGACGTAGATGATTACACATGCCGTGCGAAAATTACTGTGGAGAAGATAGCGCTTGAAGAAGGACAGGGGTCAGTGGTAGAAATAAATGATGTTAGGTGCGACGTTCCAATTGGCGAAATATACCAACGTGTCAAAGAGCTGATCGAGCTGTTCATAAGATAATTATATATGTTCTTCCGGATCTGCAACATTTATGGGAAAAGGGAAACGAGGTCGGCCCAGGTTGCCGTTTCAACATGTAAAGTTTTCTGTGAACATTGATGTAGAAGATGTTCAGGTAATCGACAAGCTTGTGGCCGATGGGGTATTTCCCTCGCGCTCCGAGGCTATCCGTTATGCAATCCAATACACGTTTGCGCAGTTTTATCAAGAGGACATTAAGGCAATTGTAGGACGTAGAGTCAATAGACATAAAGGCAGGCCCAGCAAGGATACCCTTCGTGAGAAAGCTTAAATATTGTTCTGATACATTGAGTACATGCCAATAGTAACGGTAGAAAAAGGCCAAGACGGCGAAACGATTGAGGTCAACGTGTGTCTAGCAAGTGGATGTGTTGAGTATTATGAGACAAAGGATCGTGTCAACTACAGCTACACTGAACATCTCCTAGGCAGGGAAGAAGGCCCGGAGGAAAGCGTGCAAATCGTAAAGGAGATCAAGCTCAATAAGAGGGAGAATTATAAGGACTATGTAGAAAGACTTATTGAGAACTACGTTATCCATTTTGATGAAAGTAATCTGCCTGAAGATGTAAAGGAAGTCTATGATGTGTATAAGTTCGTCTTAGGGCAGTGGACAAAAAATCGCAATTACGTTGGGGTAAAGATAGAAGGCAGAACGGAAAAGGGGATGAACATATATTTCAGGATAAGGTGCGATGAAAGAGCCGAGAAAACCCGTGTGATAGTGGACTTCAAGGTCGAAAAGGGCTCCGAGTCGTTGATGTACTACTACGATACGATGACGGTGGATTCCGTCGGGGTATTAAAGAAGCAAATTGAAAGGGTTATGGCATTGCTTGCGCTGTTTTCCGAATACGTCAGCCAGCCGATTCCAGAAGAAAATAAGGAGGGAGGCGGAGACCAGGGCCAAAGCCAAAGTCAGCAAGAGCCCCAAGCTCAGGAGAAAGCTTAAATATCTCTTTTTTTCTTCTTGTCGTGGATGAATTGTCGGAGCTCTGCAGTAGGCTCTGCAGGTCTTGCCGGAAAGATGAACCTTCGGTTTACTATCTTTCGTTTTACTTTACCGTGGGATAAAGTGCCGCCTCCCCCTTAGGAGAAAAGTTTAAATATTCTTCTTTTCGGTTTAAACCATGTCGTACTTAAGGAGGATCCTGGGCGGGGTAGATCCAAACATGTCGGCCAAGGAGATCGCTAAGAGGCTCGTGAAAATGTGCATGGAGAATAGGGAGCTTTGCGAGAAGTACCTCTACGGCCATGACGGAAACCAGTAGCGCTTTATTCGTAACGGTGAGGAAGAACCGTAGCTATTTCAGCTGGTCTGATGCCTATCAGTTTTTAAACTTTGATTCGGTGTGTATAGAGCCGCTGGGGGAGGATGCCTTTGCCATGTACGGCGGAAGTTGCATTAAGGTCTACAGGTTCGGCCGCAAGCTCTACGCATCCGCAACTAGATACAGCTCGTTGCGGAACGGCGTATATTTGCTGGACAGGGCTGAGGGCGGAAAGTACGTGTTCCGCTTCATCTCTCCCCTTCAGAGCAAAGCTTAAATAGTTTTCTGAACGGCTGACGGTCATGAGAAAAACTGTGGATCCGTGTCTGTGCATTGTGAGGTTCCTCGACGCATATCCGCGCCTCCCTCCCGAAAAGCTGGACGGAAAGAGCTACCACGATGAGCTGTGCTCGGTGGAATGCAACAAAGGCATTATACATGCCGTGGCATATGCTATTGCGGCGGGGAGTAGATATAAGCTGAACGAATGCACGATGACGCTATGGTGAACACTCCCAAATTTGACAAACTGGCAGAAGAAATATACAGCCATTTTGAGGGCAGGTGCGTCACAATATGGCAGATAGTTGAATTCGCAAAAAAGCTCGGGTATAAGGCGCCATTAAAAATGGTGTTATTTTCTCTGAAATACTTGGGCATAAACGGAAAGGTTTTTACATATCGCTTCTATGATGACTATAATGTCTACTGCTTTGGCAGGCAATATAATGGCAAGGATTTGGTGGATCACAAGGAGGTAAGGAGGTGCATAGAGCAATTTCTGCCCGCATTCAACCTTGCTAATATCGTTGAATGCATAACGGGAAGGAAGGCAATAGGGCGCAACATAATACTGCATTTAGCCATACTCTATGAGCTCATGAAGATGGCGAGAAGGAGGGAGATAAGGTATTTCGTGGTGACTACGGACGCTAAAAACCGCTTCAGGGTTTTAGTGGATAGGGAGATAACTGCTGAAGACCTTCGGAGAAAAGCTTAAATATCTCGCAATTTCGTTAGGGGCATGCCGAAGAAACAAGAAACGGATAACCAAGGCGAGGGCTTCAACGCGGAGGCCTTCGCCAGCAAGGTCAAGGCGGCGGTGATGGACAGGCCGTGGGGCAGTGCGGTGCTGGCGCAGGCGGGAACGATAAAGCTGGAGATAGTGCGCGTGAACGATACCGATAACATGATGCTGAGGCTGAGCGGACAGAAGCTGGGCAATGCCCTGAAGCTCACCACTAAGCAACATGTGGATGACTTGATCGAGCTCATGAGGATGGTGCTGGAGAACGAGTCCGACCTGATGCGCAAGATCGAGACAATAAAGGGCATGTTGCCCGAGGGCAGGAGCAACGTCAAGGTGGTGCTGTAACCATGGCGCCTCAGAAGTCCGGCAAGGAGAAAGAGAACGACGCCGTAGAACAATTATTCAGCAAATATCAGGAAATAGCCCAAAAGGTTCAGGATGAAGGCAAGCAGTACGCGATAAAGCTGGGGGATGAAAGCAGTGAGGACGTCACGATAAAGTACCGCCTGCTTCTGAGGCCCACGGCGAGGGGCATCATGCACACTTTAGAGATTATGGACGCCACGGAGGAAAGGGCGCCCATACAGATTCCGTTATTTGGCCGCAGTTGGGAGAGGGTGCTGAATCATGCTGATAGAGTGTTCAACACCATGAGCACGGAGAAATTCAGGGAGATAAGCCGTCTGCTTGTCGAGCTCTCTAAGCGCCTCGGTAGCCGCGGCTCCGCCGCTACCGAGGTAGAGTAAACCGTCTTTTTTAAATACCCTCCTTCTCATTTTATATCATGGTAGTGAATGAAATAGACGTAAAGCTAATCGACGTGCCGGAAAACTATATGTATGTAAAACACAAAAGGAACACATGTGAGTCGATTAGACTCACAAATATTATGTTGCCTTTGGTGGTCAAGCCGAAAGGCGGCAGGTATGAGCTTATCGATGGGGCGGAAAGGCTCATGTGCGCGAAGGAGCTGGGCATGAGGGCCGTTCCCGCGATTGTGGTAGAGGATGACAGGCAGGACGTCCTGAGGCTTGCACTGAACTACGTGAGGGGTCGGATCTGCGGCATAGATCTGCTTATATCGGTGTGGCAGATGTTTCAAGCATATGATCCAACCGTAGTCAAGGCGGTCCTGGGCAAGAGCTGGGATACGCTCAGCAAATACAGAAGCGCCGCGGAGCACATAATACAATTGCAACTATCAAAGAGCGATATAGAGCAATTAAGAGAGGAATGCGTATCCGTCAGAAAGCTCATATCATGCGTATACAGCTCATATGAGCCCGAGGACTTCATGAACTGCGCCCTCGGCAAGTCCAAACCCAAGCTGAAGAAGGTCACGGCTGAGGCTGTCCAGAAGGCTGTGGCGCTGGAGAAAGACCAGGAGCTGAGGGAGGCGGTGGATATAGCTGAGGCAGTGGGGCCGGAAAATGTAAAGAAGATCGCCGAAGTGATTGACGTAATCAGAAAGACGTTGTGCTCAAGGCTGGACAGCTACGTCAAATGTATGTTAATAGATGATTATAAGTTATTAAAGATGCTGTGTGGGGAGAAATGAACGCCCGGAACGCGTTCCCGATATACGTCCAGACGCCGGGAGAGGTGAACGTCCGGAACACGTTCCCGACGGAACGCGTTCCCGCCGCACGTCCGGAACGCGTTACCAGGGCCGCCCGGAACGCGTTCCACACGCCCGGAACGGGTTCCACCCGGAACGCTACGTATTATATTATATTATATACTATCTCCGTTCCGGAACGCGTTCCCGCCGCACGTAAGGAACGCGTTACCGACGTGGTGGGGCCATGGAGGTAGCCCGAGATGTATCTGAGGTCATGGATGTGCTTGCTGGTATATACGCTAGCAAACGTAAAGATGTAGGCGTATCTTTGCTTGCTAAATGTCTAAGGTCTGTTTGGTTTAGGATGCAGACTGGGCAGGACATAGTTACTGATGTCGTGTTGCATGGTACAGAACGGCATCACTGGATGGAGAGGCATTTCCCTCAGGAGCTGGAAAAACGTGGATATAGGTGTGCGTCCGAAGCTAAGGTGACCTATGGTGATATCGCGGGTTACGTAGATCTCATGTGCGAAAAAGACGGAGTGCGCTATGCGTTTGAGTTCAAGTTTACGTCCAATCCCTCCGGGGCGAATCCGTTCATACAACAGTACCGGAAACAGCTGGAATATTACGCCGCTATGGCCGGTGCTGTGGGGGTGCTTATATTAAGCGATTTCAACATAGAGCGTAGCTATATTGAGGTCATCGTGCTCAGCGAAGAGGACAAGAAGAAGGTGCTGGATGAGCTGAAGCGGAGGTATGACGTCATCAAAAGCGGTAAGGAGCCTGAGCCTGAATACGGGCCGTGGTGCAAATTCTGCGCCTTTAAGAACAGGTGCATGAATAAGAGGCTGGTATGAGCCGCCCGGAACGCGTTCCCGGCAGGTTCATCGCCAGTCTGGGCGACGGCAGGTTCGGAGTGGCTTATGGCGATAGATCCGCATGGCTGATAGACACCCTGACGGGAACCAGGATCGTGATATACTATCATCCGTACCACCGAAAATGGTACATGATGCTCACAGATCCGCAGGGGAATTTTGTCAAGAGGCTCAGCTATATATCAGTGTGTGCTACGGGCGTATATGAGTACTGCCAGAGGTCTTATGAAGGCGGCAATCTATACATCGACATCCTGTATTGCTCAAAGATAACGGAGCTGGAGCTGGACTCATACTGGCAACCGTGGGGGCCGATCCTCACGGCATATTACATGGGCGATAGGAGGCCTTACTTCAGGTGGCTCAGGGCGGTGATCCGCGAGGTAGCGAAACACGTGGCGGACAGGATACAGGAGGCCGGGAGCGAGGCGGCCGACTTCGTGCTTAACGTGTTTGAGACCGGCTTCGGCCTGAAGCCCGAATACATCGGCTATTTGGTGACCGGGAGTAAGTACTGTGCCGGAGTGCTCTACGGCATATTCTGCCGGATGACTCCGGAGCAGTGCGAAATCACGAGGTGCAGGCCGATATGCTCCGTGTTAAGCGTGCAGTACCCAGCCGAATGCGGTCAGCAACGCGAAAACCAGTGCCTCACGGGGGAGGTGTATAAACCGATTCCAAAGAGGCTCTATGGACATGAGCATGGATGACGTGAGCATACTCATGGTGGACATGGATGAAGCCGCTCTGCCGTTTGATAAAGAGAGTTATGAAAGAGAGGTGAGAAAGATAGTTGAATTCTTTGGACATGAGGTGGTGGGGATAACGTATAGGCTGTCAACCCACAAGGGTATACATATATATGTTTGGGTTAAGCCCGAAGTCGAGCCCATGAGGATTCCGCTTCTTCAATATCTGCTAGGTAGCGACTTTAAGAGGGAGTGCATCAATTTCTTCAGATATATCAAGGGCATCGACATAAATGTCCTCTTTGCAGGAAAGCAGAAGGTGGACAGACATATGGGAATGAATATGGACTGCTACAGCATGTGCAGAGGCCTGATTAAGGAGATAAGGATGGCCGAAGGATTGGGATTAAAAAGGATACAGGTTTAACTCATTCACTTTCCAGGGCTTCCTCAAACCAGAACTTCTTCTCTCCCCCCAGTTCCTCTTCTTCTTCTCTGGGGCGCGGAGCACCTTTGGGCCTGGCCGTGGCCACCACCTCAAATACCCCATATGCCTGTATCGCCTTGCTCACCTCCTTCTTTATGTATTCCTTAAGCTTCTTCTCGCATTCCTTCTTAATGGCGAAAGGCAGTTCCACCGAGAACCTGATTATCATGACTCCTCCTCCTCTTCCTCTTCCTCTTTGGTCTCTTTTCTCGTTTGCGCGCCGCCCGCTTCCATCTTCATGTTCACCTTGACGTCTATCTCATATTCGCCGCATTGGCCGGCGAGATCCTTCATATACGACGCCACGTCGTTCTTGATCTGCTCGACCGCCTCCTGGGGCAGATAGACAGGTATCTCGATCTTGAATTCATATCTAGCCATGTGGTTGCCGGGCTAGGTGTATATATGCTTTATTTGCCTTTCTGCTTCTTTTCGAATTCCTCCATATAGCGCCTGGTGACGCAGTCGAAGAAGTACGTGAGCGTCTGAGCCGCCTTGTCCATGCCGAACGCCATGACTACGCTGTCCACGTACTTTATCGCCTGGTTGCCCAGCCTTATCCAGCTTAATTTCTTAGATGCTTTGGCGCCGAACATCTTCTTGAACGCCTCAGGTTCCGGCGTAAGCGCCTGGACAAGCGGCCCGAACGAGAACATGTACCTCACCGCTCCCGTTTGCTCCGATTTGGCCCTTCTCAGGAGCTCAATAAGCTTTTTAATTGTTATACGTTTTTCCTCGGATATATACGGTTCTATCGTGTTGAATTCAATAATCAATATTCCCTTTTCATAGCTGATGAACTCAGAATATAGGGATAACAGAATAAGCCTCCGAAAAAAAGAGGTAGTTCCGTCGCATATGTAGTTTCTATATTCAGCACCACTTAGCTTTATTGCTCCCAGGTCGCTACAGTCCATGACGCGATCTATTCAGCCAAACCGAATATGAGCTTGACCATCGATTTAACAATCCCATCGCCTGCATAAGTCTTAGGGTTCATGAAGCTTTCAAGTTCGCTGAACAGCTCCTTCTCGGCGTCGTGCATGCCGTAGGGTATCTCCGCATCCTCCCAGAATTCATCGAGGAGCCTCTTTTTCTTAGCCATTGCGTATTCCTACTTCTGCCTTTATATTCGTTTCCGTAGGGGCCAGCTGGGCAGTATATAGGGTGCCTTTCTTTATCGCCGAGCCGCTGAACCCCGGAATTGCTATCTTCTTGCCCGGTTCATATGCATACGGCAGGTAGAATAGATAGCCATCTATATTCGCAAACGAATAACCCGTTATGCTGGCCGTGTTGACCACCACCTTGTTTTCATAGTAGTCGAAAGAGACGTAAATTATCGGCGTTCCCGGCTGTATTTCATCCTCCTTGTTCGGAAACGGCGAAAACATCATGTAGTCGCCGGCATCGTTGCCGGCCGTCAAGTGGCCCAGCGTTTCTAGGCCGGGTAGCGGTTCGTACCTGCTTATATTTTCATCCGCCTTAAGCCACGCGATTTCGCGGTAGTTGATGTAGCCCTCCGGAACGATCCGAAAAAACATGAGCAGTCTGCACCACAGGCCGCATCTCTTTATCGCGGTGTAGTTCTCCAGGGACGCGTCTATTTTGCCTATTTTGGCCGGCGTGCTATCTATCACCACAAGCGTTACATTCTTTTTTGGAACCATGTCCATAGTCGAGACGCAGTGCAGTGCGGTGGTTGCGGTGCTTTCGGATTCCGCATGGACTGGGGAGCAACCGTAGGGCATTGCATATTGTGCTCCATATTCACTCACGAAATGTATTTCTCCGATTGTATTTACTTTATATCCGATTTTCATAAATTTAAGCTTTATATCTTTGTCATCACGTTTTAGATAAATTATCTTATTATCTGGGTCTACGGCCGATACGTTTTTGCTTGCTATTGCCTTGATCAATTCCCGGTCAATTTTGACCTTTTTAGTCATACTGCGAACCAATATGCTGATTTATAAGCATTAAGAAGGGGCGAAAAAAGCGGGTTTTGGTTTTGGCCGACCGGCGGTCGGATTACAGGAGGTTCCTGAACCAGCTGACTATAGAGTTGAACGCGCCCCTGCCGAACCTTATCGCGATCACGCCGAGGGCGATAAAGCCGAGTATCGTGGCGAACAGGGTGGCGTTGTTCTGTATGAACGTGGCGAGCCCCTGAACCAGCGCGGCGATTGCGCTCACTATCGCGGTGACCATGCTCTGCAGGGCAGTCCCTATGTCAGTCCCACCTGTCGCGGACATCGACACCGTGTGAGCAGAAGATATATATACTTTTGAGAAAGCGCGTAGTGATGATGCCGGCAAACAACAATGTAGATCGCATGATCCAAGACGCTGTGAACAAGATGTCGGCAGAACTCAAGAATTTGGGCTTTGACCCGCTTATCGATCTAGACCAAAACCGCGTCGGCATAATTCTGCCTGTAGAGCAGTTGGTCAATAGGATTTCTAAGAATATTCCCAATACAGTTTATAGACATCTAGACATATCTATAGAAGAAAAGACGCTGGGAACCAAGGGCTTTATAGTTATCAAGATAAGGAAAAAGCAATGAGCCAGGAGCAGTTCGCCAAGGCGGCAATCAGGATGAAGCTGAAGGTAGAAGACCCAGAGGTGTACGAAAAATTAGTTGACATTATATATAAGTTCTCTATGGTGATATTATATGGCGATAATATGCTTAGGAGGCAGGCGATAGATGCGCTGTTTTCCGTGTTGCCGGAGGATCTGGTGTTGCAGGTGCTTTCGGACTACGTAGTCAGGACTATGAACAGGTACCGCAAGCTCGCAGAGATAGCAATGTCTTTAGTTCCTCGGACTTCATCTGCCAGAGGCATAGAGGATGCGTTTATGCAGATGGCCATGGAGATGTTCAAGAGCCAGATGATGCCGCCCCAGGCCGCGCTCCAGACGCCCCAGCAACAGCAAGGCCAGCTCGCCGTTTCCAAGGTGCCCGAGGAGCTCAAGAAGCTACTTGAATAAAATACATAATTTTATGAAGTCGCCGTGGGGCTACAAGAAATGGAGGCCTGAGACGTATATAGCGTTTCACGCCTTGAGGACTTACACGGCGATCACATGCGTAAGGCAGAACGGAGAGGCAGTGATATCACTTAGGGTCATAAGAACCAGGACTAAATCGGTGGTCAGTTCCAACGGACTGAAGGCGGCGTTTAGGGAATTTATGAGGCGGTATTCAGATGCAATAATTGCCAAAAAGAAGAATTACATAGTTGTCGATTGTAAAAAATTCTTTGGTATGGACGCCAAAGCATTAAGCTATATAACAAGGCATGGCGAAATAAGGCATTTAGAGGAAATAGACGGCGGATTGAAAAAAATATTTGATTGGTTGTTTACGGAGTGACGGCGGGAGCGGTGGGGATCTCGTTTATCAGCTTATTTATCGCCTGGTCTGCAGTGGCATCATCGAGACCCACCCTGCTGGCGACGCCTTCTAGATACTCCATAACTTCATTGCGCGGATACAGCCTGCCGTATTTGGCCGCCCTCACGTACTTCATAGCCGCTCCCACCAGCGCCCTGACGCCGGCCGCCCTGACGCCCGTCACCTTAAGCTCATCCTTAAGTGTTTTATACAGCTTGGCGGCGAGGTTGCCGTACTCATCCCAGGCATTCGCGGCGTTCTCGGAGTAGCTGAGTGCGCTTATCTGGAGTAGCAGTGACTCGGTGCCGAAGGCGCCCATACGCGCCGTTATGTTGTTGTATACGGCGATCTTCAGCTTATCCTTTGAATAGGGTCTGTATTCTTTCCTTTTTCCGACCATCGCGATCTGAACTGTACATTTATATATACTTTTTTTCAGGACAAGGGAAAGAGCTATAAAGTAGAGAGTTCTCTACGGCAATGAAAATTGCAGTAGTTCCGACTATAAACCCGACGTCGGTTTCTGAACAGTCTGCATTTTTAGCCGAACGGCTTGGGGCGGAGGTGGTAAAGAATATCGATGCGAACACGCTTTATGATGTAATAATTACTGTAGGGCCGCCTAATATAGTTTTCGACAACGTGTCCAGGTTTGCTAAAGCAAAAAAGCGTGTATGCTACTGGGTTATAGAGGGAATACTGACGGGAATAGGCAGAAAGAGGGCGAGAAGTGCGCCGTGCGACCTGTCCATAGCTCCGTCGCTGGCGGTGAAGAAGTGGATGGAGGAAAGCGATGTGTATGTAGACTACATAATTCCGCATGAGATAATACCGCCGAACGCAGAAGCTAAGGGCAACGGCAGGGCGGTTTATATCGCAGGAGCGTATTCCAGGAAGTGGGCTCCGTGGGGCCTGCAGATGCTTAAGATGACCGACAGGCTGGATGCATTCTATAAGCCCGAGGTTCCCATGGAGCTTATAGCTCACTACGTGAAATTCCTGGAGGGCTTCGGCGTAAGGAGGCTTGAAATCATGCCTAAGGACAAGCACTATGAGTTCCTAGCTCAATACACAACATTTGCAAGTTTATCTGCATCTGAAGGGTTTGGGCTGTACATAAGGGAGGCATTGGCCATGAAGATGAACGTGGTAGCGGTGAACCACGAGGCGTTTTGGGACGTGTCAACGCACCCGTGCTTCTACGCCGTCCCGCACCGCGACATAATGTATGCCGTAGCTCCCAGGGATGACGTATACGATGAATACAGGACGTGGGATCCCAACGTATATCTGGAGGCCATGATGAAGTCGCTGGAGAGGCCGTGTCCGGTTGCTCTGGAGCTCAAAAGGCATTACGACATGCTGAAAACGCTTATATACCAGTTGCTGAAGTAAATAGCATGTCAGTCAATAAAGCCATGATTATGGTGTCTGCCGCGGCTCTCGATGAAAACTGCAACGTAAAGGAGTGCGTCAACTGCAACGAGGAATTCATTAAAAGCGTGGTTCAGAAGTGCAGGGAGATGAAAAACGGTGCGGCGAATAAGTAGCCATGGCGGTAGCTCCGTCGCAACCATGCATACTGCCGTCTCAGAGCATCGCCATACTGTACGCCGCGGCGTCGGCTCAGGTCAATTTCCTGTCTGGTAGCGGAACGATATGCAGTGCTCCGGCCACAATGAACCCATATCCCGATCAGAACATTGTCATCATTACTGCCCAATGCAATGCGCCCAACAACGCCATATGGACAGGTGCGCAGATAACTGCCCCAGATGGTACCCAGGTGATGTTAATCACATTAGCCAATTCAATATCGGTTAGCTCTGGTTATTTACTTTCACTATCAGTAACGCTCAAGTGGAGCTGATATGTCGTTCGTATCTCCTCTAAGTTATTATTATTTCTCATATCTATACTCCCAGGGCAAGCTCAGTATAGTAAATGCTCAGGTCACAGTTAATGGAACCGTATATTCAGCATCTGCATCTATAGCCGCAGTCAATACGGCATCAGGTGCAAACTATGTTGACCTAATTATCGACTTCGTTATAAACTTCAATACGCCCAGCGGCGGTACGTTGCAACAGATAAACATAAGCGTGAACGCATCGATATCATCGACCACTACAGTCGGCATGGGCTTCTGTAGCTCTGAGAATCAGCAGGTTCCTGCCGGGGCTGTCCAGGTCACCAAAAGATATATAGTGAGGTGGTATACTAGCTGATGGCCATGTTGCCCAACGTTCCGGCCGCTAAGATCCCTAAGGAGGTCGCCCAGCTCCTTTCTTCTGGCCTAATAAGGAGCGTTGAATATGCAGGAGACCACATATTAATAACTGTAAACACCAGGGAGTTCTTCAACCGCGTCTTAGAAGGTAGCGGGATTGAGTTCATTGAGGCAAATCAGGAGAAAATAGTCCTCAGGGTTCCCGTTGCGTTTTTAAATGAATAAATGTTTGTTCTCGACAGAATAGCGCATTTTTTAATTACCCGCGCACAGTCGGTAGTCTCGTACCTCAAAAAGTTCACCAAACCCCAATACATAATTTCGTTCGTAATAATATATCCCTACATTTATACCAATATAACTAACGTCATATCTGCCGCCCAGCAGGCTTTAGTTAATCTTTCCGACCAGTTTTTCAACTGGATAGAGGCGACGTTCTGGGGTATATATAACTACGTAAAGGACAAGCTCAGCAACATATGGTTCGGCCAGCAAATCGCGTACATAGTGGCAGGCCTCGCTATGGCGTTGCCGTTCATAGCTTATATCATATTCAGATACGCATTTACTCCGCTGGCCACTACGCTTCTCAATGTATCTTTAAACATATTGGGCATCGTATTTTACGTATTCTGCAAAGTGGTTATACCTGCTCTTAAATATGCATATGGAGCGTATCTATTTGCTAAGTTCATGCCTTCTTCTCTTAAGTACGCCAATAAAGCGCTTGACCGCTTCGCCCAGGGCAAGGCTTTAGGGGCATTGGGCGCGCTGGCCGCAATGCTCGGGCCCTTCGCCGCGTTCTTTGCGGGCCCTGCTATAATATCCGCCGTGACTGACCAGCCCTGCTCCCTAGCTAACGCCCCCCTGACTATAGCTCAGACGTACCAGGTGCCTTATGCGCCG
>Ga0081473_126870_pt1 | contig 12840 bp, 12 predicted proteins | sample CisSprmetagenome_FD_70977 | JGI IMG/M metagenome (GOLD analysis project Ga0081473, IMG submission 70977) | Hypoxic/sulfidic aquatic microbial communities from Cistern Spring, Yellowstone National Park, USA v2 (version 2) | ecosystem: Environmental > Aquatic > Thermal springs > Hot (42-90C) >... | reverse complement strand
GCTTTCTATACCTCACGCAGGTGAAGTGGGTGTGCATGGCTTGGTTTCCGAAGTAGCTCCTCCACATGTCCAAAACCTCCCTGTAGTTTATTGATCCACCATTCCTAGCGTAGACGTGGCCCCAGTCCACTACAGCCACGACCTGCGGGTTATTAATCTCTTTAACCAGCCTAAACGTCTCCTCGAGGCCCCCGAACTGACTCCTCCTAGCCATAACCTCTAACCCGAGCTTCACGTGACTAACCCCATTCTCCCTCATCCAGTCGATTAACCTGAGCACATTGTCCTTAACCGAGTTATAGCAGCCCTCAGGCCCCATCTTACCGTAGTATGCTGGGTGGAAGACCACCACAGTAGCCCCCATGGCCTCACCCCTATCTAACGATTCCTGAAGTCTCCTTAAACTGGCCTCAACCTTCTCGGACTCCTCGCTGCATAGGTTTATGAAGTACGGTGCATGTATGGATAACCTAACCCCAAGTTCCCTAGCCAGTTCACCAGCCTCCTTGGCGGCATCCCTACTCATCCTAACCCCCTGCACGAACTCAACCTCCATCGCGTTTAAACCAACGTCCTTAACGTACCTTATACCATCCAGCGTGCCAGCACCCCTCTTACCCTTAAGCGCCAGTGGTACCCCGGCTGGCCCTAGGTAAACCTTAGCCATCCGTGTGGGTCTCGGTTTAAACTTTAATTAAGTTAACCCGCTAGCCGGATTCAGGTTTTGTTAACCAGCTGGGTCTCTTACTCATGAATACTAACGCCGAGTCCCTAATCTCCGGGGGTAGTTCACTTACTTGAGCTACACTGCTTATCAACCTGGCCTCACCCCTCAATAGCGAATCCCTCACCACGCCGCTCCCAATAGCCCTAAGCCCCCTGAGCACCGAGTCTTTAATGGACCTAACCCTCCTAGCCCTAATGACAACCCACCTCCCACCCCTAATGAAGGGGCCTATTACGTCACTTGAATCAATGTACTTGCTGATGAACGCCTCTGATTCCTCAGTCCAGACGGGTGGGCCCACGTGCTCCTCGAGGGGTGGTAACTCGGCTTCCTCAACCGTAATCATGATGACTATGTACCTATCCTGGGGTGTGTATAGGCCTATGTCCACTGGCTTGAACCCATCCCTCTTAACAATGTTCCAAATTGACGATGCAATGCTCCTTAATTGACCCCATACAATATCTTCAACGTAACCCCTCGGGTAATCCCCATAAATGACCAGTGTTGGCGCCGTGACGCTTGGCCTAGGCACTGGGGCTACATCCCTGAAGAACACCATGCTTGGGTACTTGAGTAGCCGCCTTGACGCGGCTATGAAGGTGGCCATTGAGTCCAGTGAAACGGCCGCGGCAACGTTTCTATTGGGGTCGACTGGGTCAATGACCACCAACGGTGCGTTAAACCTAACGCCACCATGCGCCGTTAGGCTAATCCTAACCCTGAATGGTACCCAACCTGAGGCGGCCTTAACCACGTTCAGGAAGCCCCCGTAGGCTATTGTAAGTAACTCCGCCAAGTAGCCGCTGAAGCCCTGTACCTTAACCTCAGCCCCATATACACCTATCCTCTTCATCATGAGCTTAAGCAGCCTGACATCATCCTCAAGCCCCCTTAACCTATCCCTAAGGTAAAGCGTATGGAGTGGTGACCTATCAGCAGCAGTGATGGGCTTCTCACCCATGCTCATCCTTATGCACGGCACCACGTCAACGTTAAACCCATTATACGTTAACGTTAGGTATGGGTGCTGGGCGTAATTCATAACCCAGTTAATCCCCCTCCTGGAGAGTGCATTAGCCAACTCCCTGATTAACTCGCCTGACTTAACCATGTTAATGTACCTTTCGCTACGTGGGAGTATTATGAAGACGTCTATGTCCCTATCCCCAGGTAGCCATGTGTTGTGGGCAACTGAACCCTGTAGGGTAACCTCACCCTCAAGGCCGAGGGACCTAACCTCATCACTAAGCATCTCGGTAATCGCCTTAGCAACCTCATTGACAGCATTAACCTCCTCTTGACTCGGCTTAACTAACCTAAGCGCCTCCTCAACAACATCCTCCACCCTAACCACAAACCCCACTAACACTCGACGCTTTTTAACCTCCTTATAGAGCTTAAAGTAGGCAAAAATAGAGGGCACGACTTTTTAAGGCTGTAACGGCATTGGTTTGGCTTTAAGATTAAAGTCTAGCTATCCACTATGCCTAGTCGCCTTCCGTCCCCGTTTGGTTGCTAGGCGGCCTCTCACTCCCCTTAATGGGTGTTATCGTTATTAGTGGTTTATTGGCTACATATGGTGGCCCATGTGGATTATCACTAACCACATAGTAGATTGTTACAGCCATCGTGTAGTTACCTGGGGTTAGGTTAACCGTTGCCTCATCCCTCTCCAGATTGAGGATTATTGACCGTCCCCCGATCTGGAGGACTACTGTTAAGTTACTGAAGACGTCATTAAGGCCATCATCATGTAACTTCACCCTGAAGTAACCCGTGGAGTTGACGTAAAGATGGGCGGTGGCGCTGGCACTACCAGCCATACCTGGGGTTAGGTTACCTAGGTTAACGTATGCCGGTATTGCCACGTAACTTGGAGGTGGGGGTAGTATTAGGTGGTAGCTTATGTACACTAAGACCCCGTGCATATCCATAGCAACCACCGTGCCGGTAAGCCCAACCGCGAGCGCTAGTGTTATCAATAGCCAACTCTTCATCATGCTTAATTTAACCCTGGTTTTTTATTTGTTTCTAGTAGCGTAAATTAATTGAAAACTTGATAAACTGATAATGCCACTTGGTAATTGCCGTGGCCCTATAGCTTAGTGGTTTACGTTAACCATGCGTTATCATGCTGAGCATGTTGTCTAATGCATTCACCAGGGCTTGAGCGTGCTCCCTACTGTGTATTATTGATGGTAGTAGGTGCGGCATGTGTTCAGTCATGTACAGTATGCCGTTGACCCTCATGTAGAGGTGCATTAGGTCGTAGAGCGACTCATCAATCCTCAACTGGTAGGCCTCCCTGACGTTGATGGGCTTACTCGTGGTGAAGTGAATCCCAATCATGCTGCCTACCCCGGTGGCCCAGCATAACCTATCATGGCCCTCGCAAACCTCATTAATCCTCCTGCGGGTCCAATCCCAAAGCTCGTTAAACCGGTCATAGATGCTCCTGTTCTGCCTCAGGTAATTGATCATTGCGTAGCCGGCCGTTAGTGTAATCACGTTACCTGTGAATGTACCACCGTGGAAACTCCTAGCCCTTGCGTTAGGCCTCTTAACCTGGTTAAGCAGCTCCATGATCTCCGAGGTGGATGCAATAGCCCCTGCCCCTGGGTATCCGCCGCCGATTATCTTGCCTAGGGTCACTATATCGGCCTTAACGTTGAAGTACTCCTGCCCACCACCAAGGGCTAGCCTGAACCCCGTAATAACCTCGTCAAATATTAGGAGGGAACCGTACCTCATGGTCAATTCCCTAACCCCCCTCAGGTAGTTGGGTTGGGGTTCGATACAGCCCCCTGAACCCAGGACGGGCTCGATTATCACTGCCGCCACCTCGTGTCTGCTTAATGCCCTCTCCAGGGCGTTTAGGTCGTTGTAGGGCACAACCAGCGTGTACTTAATGTACTCCTCAGGTAGGCCAAGGCTCTCAGGACCCTCGAAGGGTGGGTTGACGCCCACGTGAAGCGCGTCATAACCCCCATGCCAGCCACCCTCAATCTTAACTATATACTTGCGCCCCGTGTAGGCCCTGGCCAGCCTAACGGCATACATGTTAGCCTCGGTGCCGCTGTTGGAGAACCTAACCATCTCGGCGTTCGGTATCACTTTGGTTAATAACTCGGCGTACTCAACCTCAAGGGTATTTGGGTAGCCTAGGTGTGTGCCGTTGAGGGCTGCCTCGTTAACAGCCTTAACCACGAAGTCGGGTGAATGCCCCATTATGTGTGCCCCATGGCCCATCCAGTAATCCACGTACTGATTACCATCAACATCCCATACGTTAACCCCCTTAGCCCTAGTCACGTATATTGGGTATGGTTTGAAGAACCTTATCTGATACGTGGTGCCGCCTGGGAGTAGTCTACTGGCCCTATTGAAAATTTCAAGGGATTTACGAGTCCTGGACCTGTAATCAGCCTCAAGCCTACTCATTAATTCCTTAACCCTGTCACGCAGGTTAACCATACCTCAACAGTCAAGGTCGCTGAGTATTGGTATTAATCTATTTCCTCTCATTTGAAGCCCCAGTTGAAACTTCATTAGCTGCTTCATTAAAGTACCTGTTAACTAGCTCATCCATAAGGGACCTCAATTCGTCATCATGACCCTTAATGGCTTTTAAAAGGTTACTTAACTCCCTGTTAGTTAACTTACCCTCAATACATGCCTCATAGCACTCCTCGTACAGGTTCCTTAACTGTTTTATCGAGCTTAAGGTTAAGCCGTGTTTCGTTAGTACACCATTCTCCTTCTCAATGTGGCCACTTAACACCCTAATTAACCTACTACAGTTGATTCTACCCCCAGCCACCTCCATGATTAACTTAACCAGTATTATATGCTCAACCCTCAGGACTGAGAGGTACGTCGCCGTTAAGTTGAATAACTCCTCAGTGTTCATTAACCATCAGCCGTAGAAGGGTCTCTGCGTAATTAAATTACTTATCATTACGCCTAATGGTGGTGTATAGCCGGCTATGTTCTCGTCAACTACGGCTATTCCACTAACCCTATTAATCCCAACTATAACCAGATCGTTGGGTAATATGTAACCGCTTGGGACCTGTAAGCCATAAGCCCACGAAAGCACGCTGATCATGAATGAGTAGTAGTTGCCTAGGGTTGAGTTGAACTTAACGACGCAGGCTGTGTAGTTCACGCCACCGACCCCTAGGCTCGATAACTCGCTAAGCATGTCACTTAGGCTGATGTTTAGGGCTAGCGTGGCGTTCTCATGAACCTTAACACTGAACCACCTGAGGAATTCAAGGGAGGCCGTCTTGTTAATGCTGTAGGCGCATACATATAAGGGTAGGAACCTTTGCGTAACTGCACCACTGACGCTGTTGTAGGTGACCGTGTTTGGTATCATGATTAAGTTAACCTTACCCTCATTAACCATGCTCATCACCGTTGAGTTGAACACATTACTCAACGTGTAGTTGGCATCATCATAAGGATTAATGAAGTAGATTATCCAGATTGGGGCTGTTGAGTTACCGTACTGTAGACCCAGTGTAGACGCCATAGTTACCATGTCCCCTATGTGTTGATTGAGCACTACGTAGGTTGGTGTAAACTCCACACCCTTACTTGGTTTAAAGGCGTGTACAAATATTGAGAATACCGCGGCCGCGACTATGATAACTATGGCCACGTATGTTATCAATGCGTCCGTGTTCATTAGACACCGCTTAGGTTTGGTGTTTAAATGTTTTAGCCAAATGACTAATCAACGCACCTAACTATGTTGTGGCCCGAGGCCTTCCTCAACCTATTCATTACGGCTAGGCCAATCCCAACCTCAGGGTAACCCTCGGCAATGGCCACGTCTGCATCGATTTCATCAATCAACCTTAATGAGTGGAATAGGTTCTTAGCCACCGTGTACAGGTTAACCCTCGACCCAACCTCAATGACCCTGAGACCTAAGCTCCTGTATTTGCCGCAGGTTTCACTACTGCACAACACTACAACTCTCCTACCCCTCTTAGCCTCATCCATGGCTAGATCCATTGTTAACTTAACTAAGCCCTCTAGGTCACTGCACTCAACCACAGTCAATGGTTTATCCGGGGCATAGTGCCTATACTTCATTCCGGGGGCTAGGGCCTCCTTAAACTCGCCAAGCCCAAGGGCCTGCTCGGGGATCCTAATATCGCCGAACAGTCTCCTCAACTCCTCCAGTGTGAAGGGGCCTGGCCTATAGAGCACTGGTGGTCTCTTGGTGTAGTCTATTATCGTTGACTCAACGCCGAAGAAGGTTTCACCCCCATCAATGATAACGTCAACCTTACCCCAAAGATCCCTAATAACGTGCTCAGCCCTGGTTGGGCTTGGCTTACCGGATAGGTTAGCGCTCGGCGCTGATATGGGGGTGCTTAGCCTTATCAGCATTAAGGCCACTGGGTGGGCCGGCATCCTAACGGCAATTGTATCCAAACCGCAGGAGGCTACTGGGCTAACCCTTGAACTCTTCCTGAGTATCACTGTTAATGGGCCGGGCCAAGCCACCCTAAGCCTCTCCTCAAGATCACCAGGAACCTCCTGGACCACCTCGTGAAGCTGGTCGAAGGTTGATACGTGAACTATGCTTGGGTTATCCATGGGCCTATTCTTAACCATGTAGATCCTCCTAATGGCGTCATCATTATACGTCGATGCGCCAAGGCCATAAACAGTCTCGGTGGGGAAGGCGACCAAGCCACCTCTCAATATAACCTCAGCCGCCTTCTTAACCTCAGACTCATCGGGCTTAATGGGATCCACCTTAATGAGCATCGTCATGGCTCATCAACCTACGTCTCCACGCTTAAAAATACTTCCCAGTCAAACTACGTTTACACCATGCAGTGCCGATGTTAATCATGGTCGAAGAGAATGAACCAATTCCTTAAAGGCCCTTAAATAGCATGACTGTGAATACTAAGATTAACCCATGGCCTCATCCAAGATGCTTACCGGTACACCCCTAGTCTCAACACCCCATATGTACCAGGCTATGGACGCTAAGGCACCGATTGCGTACAGTATCAGGTTGACCAGTAGGTACTGGTAGGTGTTTAATGTGCTGAGGAGGTAGTACGTCAGTACTATGAAGATGCCCCAGGCTATTAACCTAATCACCCCTATCCACGTCCCCCTAGCCCTTGTCGGGAATAACTCAGGCTCAAGCAGCGTCCTAACTGCCCAACCAAACTCACTGAAGGCCATGTTTAGGAAGAGTAGGACGTAGAATACCGGTAGTGATGACCTCAGTGGTGTGTTTATGGCCGCGTATATTAGGAATATAGGTACCATGGTCAGTAACCCACCCACGTACGACAGTAATGTGAAGGGCCTCCTGCCTATGGCATCAACCCAAAAGCCTATTAAACCGGCTATTGATGCGCCCAGGTTTGCAAACAACACAACCAGTGACTGAAGCTCAGGGTTACTGCTGAAGGGTAATGATGGCAGGTAAATTATGGTGTATGCCATTAACCCATACGTGGTGATTTGAACGAAACCTATTATGGATAGGAATAGTGCCCTGAACCAGGCTGGTGGGGCCTTTAATTGGATGTTTGAGCCACCCTTGCTTAACACGTACTCAAGCCCCTCACGCCTAGCCACCTCAATGGCCTCATTAACCCTACCCCTGGCTTCAAGCCACTTAACTGATTCAGGTATGCTAAGCCTAACGATGAGTGCTATGAAAACCACCACGAGTGCTGAACCAATCATGGCGTATATTGATGGCACACTGGCTTGGCCTGTGAGCAGCAGTGACACGTATAGTATGGCTGCTGCTAATGCTGCGCCCACATTATCGAAGTTGGGCGTCAGCACAAGCATCATACCCCTACTGCCGCTTGGCATAAGCTCAGTTATGGCCGCCAGTGCAGGTGGTTCCTCACCTCCAACACCGAACTCCGCCAGTGCGTACGAAACCATGAATACGGTGAAGGCAACCATGGGGTTAACCAGCTGTTTAACATAAAGTGAAGCTGCCATGCCTAACAACCCAATTGTGTACATGCTCATGGTGTATACGAATATCCTCTTCCTACCTAACCTATCAGTGAGCACACCCATCGTGAAGTTGCCAAGCACCACGAATACGTAGCCTATTACCACTGATAGGGGGAGTAGCCATGGAGGTATGTAATCCTTAAAATAATTTATGGTCATTATACCGCTAGTTGAGATAAAGCCCCATATTAGGAAGCCTAGGGCGAAGCTTAGGAAGACTAGGTAATGTACACGTCTTAACTCCTCGCCTGCACTTCTACTATTCATATTTTATTGGTTACCAATAATTGATTTATAAAGGTTTCGCCGTCAGTCGCGGTCTCCCTCCTCACAAATCAGCGTGGTTCCATATTCATCACGCTGAGGCCCTTAAGTACACTGGGCGTAAAACTGTGCAGCTATGCCACCGTGTAGCCTAGCGTAAGGGATATTTAAGGGTGTTAGAGCGTTAAGTGATGTTTAAACCCTACAACCTTGAGGAGGGGGCTTACCTGGTTAAGCTGGCTAGGAGGGCTGTTGAGGAGTTCATAAAGAGCAGGCGCGTACTAAAGCCCCCTGAGGATACGCCCAGCAGGCTGCTTAAGGATAACTACGGCGTCTTCACAACCATAGAGACGGTTAAGGAGAATGGAACCACCGAGCTGAGGGGTTGCATAGGCTTCCCGAGGGGCAACGTAAACACGGCCAGGGCCACCATAAACAGCGCCCTAGCCGCAGCCTTCGATGACCCCAGGTTTGCGCCACTTGACCCCAGTGAACTCGACTCTGTGGTGTTTGAGGTCAGTGTGCTTAGCCCACTTGAGGAGGTTAAGTTTAGTTCACCCAGGGAGCTGGTTAACATGGTTAAGGTCGGCATCCATGGCCTCGTCATAGAGAGGGGGATGTATAGCGGCCTACTCCTACCCCAGGTGCCTGTTGAGTACTGCTGGGACACCGTGATGTTCCTAGATGAGGCCTGTGAGAAGGCTTACCTAAGCCCGGAGTGTTGGGCTGAGGAGGGTACCAGGGTTTATATTTATGAGGCGCAGATATTCAGGGAGAGGAGACCGAAGGGTGAGATTTATGAACGCAACCTACTTGAGGAATTGAGCAGGTGTCATTTTGAGGAAAGGTAGTTGCTAATGAGGCTTTTAATAACATTAACCTCAGCCATTGATAACGGCCTGCCGGATACCAAGGCGCATAAGGTACCCTTGTTAATGGGCATTACATATATGTTATCATTACCCTTAACGATACTTAAAAGGCTTAAGCCATCCCTAGCAACCATGGATACGTAATCCCTTAAAGACTCGAAGTCGTATTCACCACTACCCTCAGTGACGCTCATACTTGAGGCGTCGATTAGGGCCACTGCAGTCACGTTAACCATATCCCTAACCTCTGTTAAACTTGACGGGGTGTAGCTAATCAACATGACGGGAGCCCCCTGAACCACCGTCTGCTGGGCAACCAATTCACTGATTCTTCTATTAATATCATTGACTAATGTGGTTAAATTCTCAATCCTGCTGATTAACTCCTCCCTAAGTAAGTCCATGGCTGACTTATCCACCCGCTGGTTAGCCGCCATAACACCACCCCCAGCGCTCTGCTGTATGTTTATGCCGCTTAAATTAACTGAACCACCTACAGTTGGCTTCACCCCACCCCTCCTGCCCCCTCTAGCCACCAGTAGAATAATCACCGCTACGGCAACCACTGCTACTATTATTAGCACTAAGCTGATTAGGTTCATTGATTATTTAGTTTAACGGTGCTGAATATAAATGTATTGTTTCCTGGTTAATCTCAACAGGAGTAAGGCCGATTAGAATTGGTTTCCTGTTTATGACCCAGCTGGGTTAGACTGCACCGTAGATGCGCCAGTAATGGGGAAAGCCAACATATGCGCTAAGAAAGGCCTTAGCTAAGGCAAGGCTTAAGGTTAATGGCATAAACCTCTGGAAAATATAATGAGGGCATCCGTGTAGCCGCCATCGACATAAGTGGTTAGATAAGAGTAAGGGTGAAACTAAACCGCAAATACCCTCAGGCAGCGGTATTAGGCGCATGGCAGCTTTGGTAGGATTATTACAAACGTTCAGTAAAGGATATTACCTTGCGGTAGCATACATGGGTGGTGAATCTAAAGGTACACGGTAATTGTGGTGTAGTTCATTCCTCAGATTAAGGAATGTATCTGGCAGTGCAGTGGAGCATTAAATGTATATGCCACTTGACGTATATGCAGATGTTTTCATATTTTCATAACTATAATCTCGCCCTGGTTCTCAACGAGGTCACTGCAGCATGCTAGGCTTCAGTTAATTGCCTTAATGGAGTGTAAGTATGACTATAGGATTGTAACAACGATGATACATAGGCAAGGGAGGATGAGGCTAGCGAATTGCGGATAAAACTCGTGGATGGGTACCATACTCACGATTACCTAATCACCATGGAGCAGCTTAGGGAAATGAGATTAAGCGTATCCACAAACGTACCGCCAGAGGTTTACGAACTAATGATTCTTACCCACAGGCACGCGCAAACAAACTGGACATCAGATAATTAACTTACCATATCTAATAATCCTAAGGCCAACAAGTAGGGAAGGAGAGGGAAGGTGACGAGATAACGTTAGTGTAGTATAATGGGTAGTGTCGGTATTATGAACATGAACATTATTGATAAGCCTAGGCCAATGCTATGAATAACCTTGCCGCTCAATATCGATGTGGATACAGCCGATATTAATAAGGCCAGTGTTGGTACGTGGTAACTAAACGGCGCCTTGACCGTGACGGCGCTTAGGGAACCTGAGAGCACGCCATTGATGAATCCCACGAACTCCACTAGGGCAATGTAGCTGATTGGTATTAGGGCTCCGTAGATTACGTCATCCCTGAACATGGCCTTTAGTTGAAATACAACGGAGTCGACTATCCTAGCTGCCCTGGTCACGAAGTAAGGTGCACCGACACTATAGGCTAGGTCCCTTACCCTGGAGAACTCCCGCTCAATTATAGATGAACCCACTATCACCCTTGGGTTAGGGTTCCAGGTTAACTCAAGTATAGGCTCCGTTATCCTACCCTCTAGGTTAATCATAAGCCTTAGGAAGCCTAGAAACTGGGGTAGGTATAGCGTGGAGAAGCCCAGCGAGAAGGCTATTAATGAATACGGGGCATTATGAGTAATCACATACACCACTAACGCTGATGCAAGGCCAATTACCGTGGGCTTGAGGTAATCGTACTCGTAAATCTTAGGCTGGTTAAGGTGGATAATGGGGATTAGGAGCAGCGGCATTAACAGTAGGAGTAGCCCGGCAATGCCGATGCCTATTAACATCACCATCAACGCCTCAACCATGACCAAGGCCATTACGAGGACCAGTATGCTTAAATTAACCTCACTACTCATCCTCCTCCAATCCTCAATAATGTTGTTGAACCTCTGGGCCAGGAATTCGAAGTAGGCGTCGTAGCTTATGCCACTCTGCTCATAATGCCTAGCCATGGTTAATAGGAGTTTACCAGCCTTAGTCAATTCGACGTTATCGCCAATGAGCCTAACGGCCTCATCGCTACCAACCAGTGGTGACATAAGTACCAGGAGCATTAAATTAACCACGTCCCTTAACCTCATGGCGGTCGCCCACCTCCACATTATTAATACCAAATGCATGTAGGCTAATATTAAAGGTAACTTAACCCTACAGAGCTAAAGCCTAAAAATAACGCATAATCCCCTTAAGCATTGTCAATCGTAAAACACAACAAGCCGATGAGAATAGCGAGCCTCGCCCTTTAGGGTGGGTTTAATAGTAGTGGGGCAACCCCACCCTTAGAAGGGGTGGGTAGGGGTCATATCCATAACTTGATCAAACCTTTAGTAGAGTATGGCGCATCCCGCAACTTGAAGCAGCCAATAAGTGGCAATGCTGTACTCCTTAAGATGGGGTAATGGCACCAGCTGGAAAACACTTATAAACCCTTATAATTATCGTGGCCTGGTGGGATCATCCCACTACCCCCTGTCCTGGAAGTAGTGGACGTTTCCTTCAGCTATAGGACAGAGAGGGGGCCTCTACACGTTCTTAAGAATGTCTCATTTACCGTTTATGAGAAGCAGTACGTATCAATAGTGGCGCCCACTGGCACCGGCAAAACCACGTTGTTAAGGATAATAGCTGGGTTGAGGAAGCCTGATAGTGGTAAGGTGCTTTTAATGGGTGAGGAGGTTAGGGGTCCAACACCTAAAATATCCATGATATTTCAAGACTTCGCCCTCTTCCCCTGGCTAACAGCATTAGAGAATGTTGAAATAGCGTTACTCCACAAGAGGCTCAGTAGGGATGAGAGGATTAAGTTAGCCAGGAGGTACCTTGAACTGGTTGGTTTAGGAGCTTTTGAGAACTATTACCCAAGGGAGTTGAGCGGTGGGATGAAGCAGAGGGTCGCCATAGCTAGGGCATTAGCGGCTCAACCAGTGCTCCTCCTGATGGATGAGCCATTCACCAACTTGGACGCCATAACCGCAGAGGGTCTTAGAAGCGAGATATACGACATGGTTTTTAACGAGGAGTCTACCGTTAAGGCTATAGTGATGGTTAGTCATAACCTGGAGGAGGTTATTGAACTAAGTGATAGGGTAATCATACTTGGTGGTAGGCCAGCCACCGTAATATCCGATGTGAGTATAGATTTACCTAGACCCAGGTCACCTAGGGATAAGGAGTTCCAGGACTACCTAGACCTGCTTTACGGAGAAATCTCAAAGTCAATGGAACTCGCTGGCATAGCTAAGACTTAAGGGCCAGGGGTCTTAGTGGTAACCCTCGGTATCGTCATTGTATCACTGTTAGCGTCGTTAGCAACCCTGGCCAGGGTTGCGGCAACCTTAATAATTTCCGTAGTCACAGGTTGGTTCCTCGGCTACGCAGCGGCTAAGAGTGGGGTGGTTGAGAGAGTGTTTCTATCCGTAACGCAAACCCTAGAGTCAGTACCAGTCATCACCTTCTTCCCCATAGTCCTAGTGTTCTTCATAAGCAGGATAGGGGGCTACCTCGGCGTTGAATTAGCCGTCGACTTCCTAGTTTT